>Ga0180215_1005506_pt1 | contig 10786 bp, 9 predicted proteins | sample eDN3rd37CBELigBY_FD_128871 | JGI IMG/M metagenome (GOLD analysis project Ga0180215, IMG submission 128871) | Enriched backyard soil microbial communities from Emeryville, California, USA - eDNA 3rd pass 37_C BE-Lig BY (version 2) (version 2) | ecosystem: Environmental > Terrestrial > Soil >...
ACGATCGAATCACCTGTATGAACACCTACTGGATCAATGTTTTCCATATTACATACAACGATCGCATTGTCATTAGCGTCTCTCATTACTTCGTATTCAATTTCTTTGAAGCCAGCAATGCTTTTCTCTAATAAACATTGTGTAACCGGGCTATTTTTCAACCCACTTGTTACGGTTTCAACCAATTCCTCTTCGTTATGACAGATACCTCCACCCGTTCCGCCGAGTGTAAACGCTGGACGAACGATAACTGGGTAACCAATTTGTGCCACGAAGTCATATGCTTCTTCAAGTGTATGAATAATTTCACTTTCAGGTACTGGCTCGCCTAAGTCATTCATTAATGTACGGAATAAATCGCGATCCTCTGCTTGCTCAATGGCTGAAAGCTTGGTACCTAAAATTTCTACATTACATTCTTCAAGAACTCCAGAGTTAGCTAACTCTACTGCTAGGTTTAAGCCTGTTTGTCCTCCAAGTGTTGGGACAAGTGCATCTGGACGCTCTTTTCGGATGATTGTGCTAACGAACTCCAGAGTTAGTGGCTCAATATACACAGCATCTGCCATCGTTGTATCTGTCATGATTGTTGCTGGGTTTGAGTTTACTAAGATGACACGGTACCCTTCTTCTTTTAATGCGATACACGCTTGAGTACCTGCATAATCAAATTCTGCTGCTTGCCCAATGACGATGGGACCTGACCCGATAACTAGTATGCTTTTTATATCTGTACGCTTTGGCATTCGATTGCACCTTCCTCTTTTTCTGTCTCAATCAACTGTAAAAACTGTTCGAATAAATAATTTGCATCCTCTGGTCCTGGTGATGCTTCCGGATGATACTGGACTGTAAATGCCTTTGCTTCTTTATGCTTTAATCCTTCAACAGTACCGTCATTTAAGGCGATATGTGTAACCTCTAACAGAGTTCCTTGAAGCGGTTCTTCTTCAACTGTGTACCCGTGGTTTTGTGAAGTAAGAGCAACTTTTCCTGTTGCTAAATCCTTCACCGGATGGTTCGATCCTCTATGACCAAATTTTAACTTAACAGTATTTGCTCCACATGCTAAGGCAAATAACTGATGACCTAAGCAAATTCCAAACAGAGGAACATGTCCAATGATTTGTTGAATCATTTCAATTGCTTCTGGAACATCCTTAGGGTCTCCAGGTCCATTTGAGAGCATCACTCCGTCTGGCTTCAAACGTTTAATTTCTTCAGCTGTTGTGTTATATGGAACAACAATTACGTCACAATCACGCTTATTTAACTCGCGTAAAATTCCATGCTTCATTCCAAAGTCAACAAGAACGATTCTTCTTCCTCTACCAGGGCTTGCATAGGCAGATTTTGTGGAAACCTGCTTTACTTGATCGTTTCTAAATGGGGCTTTTAACCCCTCGAGCACTTCCTCGACACTTGCATCGATCGAACAGATGGCACCCTTTAGTGCACCATATTGTCGAATGATTCTTGTAAGCTTTCTTGTATCCACACCTGAAATTCCAGGAATATTCTTTTCTTTTAATAATTCATCTAATGTTTTTTCGTTTCTCCAGTTCGATGCAAACTCTGCTGCTTCCTTAACAACCATTCCATGAACAGACGGAGAAATTGATTCAAAATCATCACGATTAATTCCGTAATTTCCAACAAGCGGATACGTAAAAGTAACGATTTGTCCACAGTAAGATGGGTCAGAGAGAATTTCCTGATAACCAGTCATTCCGGTGTTAAACACGACTTCCCCCATTTTTTCTGTGTCACTTCCAAAAGCTTTTCCGATAAAAACTGTACCGTTTTCTAGAATTAATTGCCTTTTCATACTGTTACATACCCTCTTTTCCATGCGATTTTCCCAGCTGCGATTGTTACTACTGGCCATCCTTTACACTCCCAGCCACCAAACGGAGTGTTTCTACCTTTTGATAAGAATGTGTTTGGATCAATACTTTCTTCTTTCGTAAGATCTACAAGTACTAGATCAGCGACCGCTCCAACCTCAAGTTTTCCATATGGTAAGTTAAATGCCTGAGCTGGCTTAACAGTTAAGAAATCTACCAGCTGCTTTTCTGTCAAAATTCCTTTTTCAACAAGATTTGTATATAAAAGTGGGAATGCTGTTTCTAACCCAACAATTCCAAATGGTGCAAGAGCCATTCCCTCTGCTTTTTCTTCAGCCGTATGAGGAGCATGGTCTGTGGCAATAAAATCAATCGTTCCATCAAGTAGACCTTCAATTAATGCCTCTCGATCGGCTTTTCCTCTAAGCGGAGGATTCATTTTATAGTTGGTATCTAATCCTGGAATATCCTCATCACATAATAGAAGGTGGTGAGGCGTTACTTCTGAGGTTACACGAATACCTGCACGTTTGGCGTCACGTACCACGCGGACTGATTCTTTCGTACTAATATGGCACACATGGTAATGACAGTTTGCTGCTTCTGCTAATAATACGTCTCGAGCAATATGAACCGATTCACATACAGAAGGAATTCCGTTCAAGCCATGTTTTTTTGAAAATTCCCCTTCATGTACAGATCCCTTATGAATTAACGTGTTTTCTTCGCAATGTGCCACGATTGGCATATCTACACTTGCAGCAAGCTGCATCGCTTGAAGCATCATATCTGCTGATTGGACCCCTACTCCGTCATCCGTGAAGGCGAATGCTCCTTCTTCTTTTAATGCTGCAAAATCAGTAAGTTCTTTTCCTAGCTCTCGTATGGTAATCGAAGCATATGGCAGCACTCGAACAGCACCTGTTTCTGCAATTCGTTTATTTAAGTTTTGAAGAGTTTCTACTGTATCTGGAACCGGTCTTGTATTAGGCATAGCTGCGATCGTTGTAAAACCACCACGAGCTGCCGCTAGTGTACCCGTAGCAATCGTTTCCTTCTTCTCTCCTCCTGGCTCACGTAAATGAACATGCAAGTCAACAAACCCAGGAGATACTAGCAATCCTGTTGCATCAATGATCTCTGCATCCTCCGCTTGAAGATCCGGACCAATCGCTGCAATCTTTTCGTCTTTTATTAAAATATCGACTGCCTCTTTTTGTCCTTTATCAGTAAGCCATTGACCATTTTTGATGAGAATTGTCATTGAATTTTCCCCCTTCAGATTGTTGTAATGCTCTTTTTAATACTGCCATACGAACGTAGACGCCATTTTCCATTTGTTTAAAGATTCTCGAACGCTCGCATTCTACTAAACTATCAGCGATTTCTACATCTCTATTTACTGGCGCAGGGTGCATAATAATGCTTCCTTGTTTCATTCGTTTCTCTCTTTTTACTGTTAACCCAAAAGCTTGGTGATAATCAACCGTTTCTCCACCAACTTGATGTCTTTCGTGTTGGATACGGAGGAGCATGAGCACATCAACTGTTTCTGTTAACGTATCAATATCTTCATAACTTCCATATTGTAAAAGCTCTTGGTCAATCCATTCTTTTGGTCCTGAGAAAACAATCTCTGCCCCTAATCGGTGAAGGGCAATCGCATTTGACCTTGCCACACGGCTGTGTATTAGGTCTCCCACAATCCCTACCTTAAGGCCTTGAAAATGTCCGTATTCTTCGTAAATCGTTAATAAGTCGAGCAACGATTGAGTTGGATGATGACCGCATCCATCTCCAGCGTTAATAATTTTAACGTTTGTTTTGCCAACTAGCTGCTTGAAGTACTCATCTTCTGTGTGGCGAATGACAACTGCCTGGACACCAATGGATTCTAAAGTTCGAACCGTATCATATAGTGTTTCTCCTTTAGTGATACTTGATGAGTGTGTTTCAAATGGAATAATGTTTAAGCCTAGTCTTCTTTCAGCAATTTCAAAACTACATTTTGTTCTAGTACTCGGTTCAAAAAACAAGTTTGCAACAAAGGAAGATTGATTAGGCTGCCACGCAGCACCCTCAGAAAATTTTTTCGCCTCTGCAAGGATGTCGTATATCTCGGTAACGGAAAGCTCTGAAGTAGTAAGCAGATTCATGATCAAAACACTCCTTTTGTGGTTTATGTAAAAAACAAGCACCCTTGACTTTTTTGTCAGGGTGCTATGCAGATAGGCAGAAGCAGAACACACCGACTAAGGTATCTCCACTTCTCCTATGCACCCTTTCAAGCCTCTCTGGACTTTCTTTAAAAGGTGTAACTATGCTACTTCATTTTCCTTATCACTTTCAAACATATCTTCGGCAGCTTCTGGTCTACCAGGAAGGATTAAATTAATCAGTATCCCTAGGATAGCTGCTAATGCCATCCCATGAATTTCAAATCCTTCTGATACTTTAATTACTGCTCCTCCAATACCTACTACTAAGATTACTGATGAAATCACAAGGTTTCGCTTGTCACCGAAGTCGATTTTGCTATCAACTAGCATACGTAATCCTGATGATGCGATAATTCCGAATAGGAGGATGGATACTCCACCCATTACTGGGGTTGGGATTGAGCTTATTAGTGCTGTTACTTTACCAATGAATCCAAATACTGTTGCAACGACTGCTGCTCCAAGAAGAACATACACGCTGTATACTCTTGTTATGGCTAAGACCCCGATGTTTTCACCATATGTTGTCTTCGGAGGTCCACCGATTAGTGCAGAGATCATGGTTGCTGTTCCATCTCCTAAAATCGAACGGTGTAAACCAGGGTTTTTAATATAATCACGACCAACCACTTTCCCTAATACAAGTTGGTGACCAATATGTTCTGATAATGTTACGATGGCAACTGGAGCCATTAATAATACCAAATCAAGTGTTACTTTCACTTCATAATCAACGAATGGTACAAAGAAGTTTGGCATTTCGAACCATTTTGCTGCTGCTACTGGGGCAAAATCAACGATTCCTACAATTAATGAGTACACATATCCGATAATGATACCTGCGAGAATTGGAATCATGCTCAATGTTCCTTTTCCGTAGATGGAGAAAATGATGGTTGCTACTAATGTTACAAGTGCCGCTGAGAAATGCAGTAGGCTGTACTCGCCAGCCGGGTTATTCATTGCCATACTAACTGCGGTTCCTGCCAAAGCCAACCCGATTACAATAATGATTGGTCCTACTACGATTGGAGGAAGAAGATTCATAATCCAACGGTAACCTGCTTTTTTAATGATTAGTGCAACAATTCCGTACACTAAACCAGCAATAAAGCTTCCAATCATGGCTCCTGCTGGACCACCTGCTGCTTTTGCCGCAATGATTGGTGTAATGAAAGCGAATGATGATCCTAAATAAGCAGGTACTTGCCATTTCGTTATCATAAGGAACGCGATCGTTCCCAAACCACTGGAGATAAGTGCAATCGCTGGATCGAGTCCAACTAAGAATGGTACTAATATGGTAGCTCCAAACATAGCGAATAAGTGCTGTAGGCTAAGTGTGAGCCAATGTACTGGTTTCGGTGTTTCATGTACATCTAGGATTGGTTTGTTATTCATGTATGTGTCTCTCCTCTGGTTAGTTAAAATAAAAACCCTCTTTTGCACAAGAGGGTCTAGTTGCAGGTCAAGGTATATATTTCACCCCTTGAGTCTACATTTCCCCTTGAAAGCCTCTCTGTGCTTTTTTAAAAGGTTATATTTATTTTTCGTGGATACTTACTGTATCATGTTTGTCAACTTCTGCTAGTTGAACAACAATCTTTTCTGAACTAGAGGTTGGGATGTTTTTCCCAACATAATCTGCTCGTATTGGTAATTCTCTATGGCCTCTATCTACTAGTACGGCCAGCTGTACAGAAGCAGGTCTTCCGATATCAACTAATGCATCTAATGCAGCGCGTACAGTTCTGCCTGTGTATAAAACATCGTCGACTAGGATGACAATTTTGTTAGTAATATCGTGCGGGATATCTGACCCTTTTACCAAAGGTTCCTGATCATTTGTTTTCTTTGTTAGATCGTCCCGATACAAAGTGATATCTAATTCTCCTACTGGAACCTCTGTGCCTTCAATTTCTTTAATTCTTGCAGCGAGACGCTCAGCGAGAAATATTCCTCTTGTCCGTATTCCAATGAGAACAATTCGTTCTACACCTTTATTTTTTTCAATAATTTCATGAGCAACCCTTGTCAATGCTCTTCTAATGGCTTGTTCATCAAGTACAATTGCTTTTTGTGACAAGGTCTTCGCCTCCTCATTTCCTCCATAAAAAGACCCTCTAGACCAGGGCTTAGAGGGTACACGAATTCCATTTGTAGGCATACTTATGCCATACAAGCTCCGTCTCCTTCTCAGCCTCACAGGACCGTCTTTAAAGGACTTATTCAACTATAGAAATCATAAATCAGATGTAGAACTTTGTCAACGATTATTTCTCAAAGACTCGAGAAGCTCTACAAAGTACTCTGGTAATGGTGCTTCAAATTCTAAGTATTCATTGGTTCGAGGGTGATCAAAACCTAACACACCCGCATGCAGAGCTTGTCCGCCTATATCTAGCGTCTTTCTTGGTCCGTATTTTGGGTCACCTGCTAACGGATAACCAATATACTTCATATGAACTCTGATTTGATGGGTACGTCCTGTCTCTAATTGACATTCGACAAGTGTAAAATCTTTAAAGCGCTCTATTACCTGAAAATGGGTAACCGCATGCTTTCCGTTATCCACTACAGTCATACTTTGACGATCCTTAGGGTCCCTTGCTAGCGGGGCATCAATTGTCCCATAATCATGAGGAATGACTCCATGGACAATGGCACGATATTTACGGGTTACTGTCTTTGCCACGAGTTGATTCACAAGGCTTTCGTGAGCCAAATCATTTTTAGCAACCATCAATAACCCGGAAGTGTCCTTGTCGATTCGATGGACGATACCTGGTCGAAGCACTCCATTGATGCCCGACAGATCTTTACAGTGAGCCATTAATCCATTCACAAGTGTTCCAGTTGTATGACCAGGGGCTGGGTGTACCACCATTCCCTTAGGCTTGTTTACAACTAGTACATCACTATCCTCATAAAAGATCTCAAGGTCCATAGGCTCAGGAACCACATCAAGCTCCTCTGGATCAGGAATGCTTATTTCTATTACATCTCCAACCGAACATTTATAGCTACTTTTTACTTTTTGGCCGTTAACAACAACGTTCCCCTCTTGCATCCATAGCTGCACTTGAGATCTCGACCATTCATTGTTAACACTCGAAAGGACCTTATCGAGTCTTTCGCCTTTATGCTCTTCATTAATTGTTTGTATTACTTTGTCCATTTGCTATCTCCTTAGATTGTCGCTCTTCTTGCCACATTTGTATCATTAATAAACCTACTCCAATAACTAAGGCTGAATCAGCAATATTAAAGATAGGGAAATTATAGTTAAAAATATACGTATGAATAAAATCGATTACTTCTTTATGTACTACTCGGTCGTAGAAGTTACCAATTGCTCCTCCTAGCATTAACCCGAGTGCCATTCCAAGAAGCCTTTTACCTTTCGCTGCTTTTTGAATATAATAAACAATCCCGATAATCACAATCACGGTTATTAAGTAAAAAAACCACATTTGTCCCTGCAAAATTCCCCAAGCAGCCCCTCTATTACGGTGGGAGGTAATATAAAACCAGTTTTCTATAACGGTTATGCTTTCTCCAAGCTCCATTCTTTTCACAACTAACCATTTGGTCCATTGATCAAGAATAATGACAATTAATGCGATTATGTAATAAAACACAAAGGAAACCTCCAAACCTACTCTTAATATTCCCTTTGCATTTTAGCACATTCTCTATAAAAACGACAGCAAACGCTTCTAATTAAAAAGCGGTTTACATAAATATTGTTCAAGCTTCCCACAGTCCTCCACCGTTTTTAAGGTTGGAACCATTTGAAGTAGTTCATAAGGTAACAATTCACCTGACATTTCGCATCTGCCAAACGTACCATTCTCCAATTTTTGAATGGCACTATTGATGTCTCTTAATTCTTCCTCAATAAGCGGTTTTACTAAGGGAGATCCTTTCGAATTTGATAATTGCATCATTAATTCAGTACGCGATTTCCGGAGTTCCAAATAGAGCTTTTGTTCAAATGCTTCCATTTTGTTCATACCTCCGTTTTCAGATGTTTTCCGTTAGTATATCGCGATGGACACGATTCGACACGAACAACATTTAACAACGAAAACAATCATTAACGAAAGTGGAATAATTACTCATACATATTCCCTAAACACAGGAAGAACTCTCCGGAAATCCAGAGAGTTCTTCCATTTTTTATACAAGATGGCTGTAGTTTTCTTTCACTACATCTGCACAACGTGGACAAAGGGTTGGGTGCTCCTCTACTTTGCCTACTTCAGTTGTTACGGTCCAGCAACGTTCACAAGTTTCACCTTCAGCTTTTGATACGACAATAGCAGCTGTTTCAAGCTTTACAGCTTCCGCAGGCGCAGAATCCATATCTCCAGCTAATTCAAAACCAGACACAATAAATAATTGTTGAAGGTTTTCTTTAACAGATTGTAATAGTTCCTTTGTTTCTCCTGTTGCATACAAGCTAATTTTTGCTGTTAATGATTTCCCGATTACCTTTGCATTACGTGCTTCTTCTAAAGCTTTAAGAACATCATCACGAACCTTCATAAATTTCGTCCATTTTTCTTCAAGCTGCTTTGCATTAGGAAGGTCAACGTGTAAAGGCATATCGGTTAATTGAACGCTATCTTCCTCCACATTAGGAATGTATGCCCAAACCTCATCAGCTGTGTGAGAAAGAATCGGAGCTGATAATTTAGTTAACGCTAATAAGCTTTCATATAGAACCGTTTGGATTGCACGGCGCTCGTAGTGATTCTTTGCCTCAATATATAGAACGTCCTTTGCAAAATCAAGGTAGAATGCACTTAGGTCTAGCGTACAGAAGTTATTGATTGCATGGTAAATACTTGCAAATTCGTATTCTTCATAAGACTTTGTCACAGATTTAATTAGTTTGTTTAGTTTAACTAGCATGAATTGATCTACTTCACGAAGCTTATCAAATTCTACTTTATCAGTAGCAGGATTAAAGTCTGCTAAATTTCCTAGTAGGAATCGGAATGTATTACGGATCTTACGGTATACTTCAGCTACTTGCTTTAAGATAGCGTCAGACACACGAACATCTGATTGATAATCCACTGATGCTACCCATAGGCGTAAAATATCTGCACCTAGCTGATCCATTACCTTAGCAGGAACAACAACATTACCAATTGATTTACTCATCTTTCTGCCTTCACCATCAAGGGCGAAACCATGGCTTAGAACTCCCTTATAAGGAGCTTTACCTGTTACAGCTACCCCTGTAGATAATGAAGAGTTAAACCATCCACGGTATTGGTCAGATCCTTCGAGATAAAGATCCGCTGGTCTTTGTAATTCGCTTCTCTCTTCTAGAACGGCTTGATGAGAAGAACCAGAATCAAACCAAACGTCCATAATATCAGTTTCTTTTGTGAACTTTCCATTTGGGCTTGATGGATGTGTAAAGCCTTCAGGTAACAGATCTTTTGCATCTCTTTCAAACCAAACATTCGAACCATGTTCACGGAATAATAGCGATACATGTTCAATTGTTTCATCCGTGATAATCGGTTCTCCGTCTTCGCCATAAAATACAGGAATTGGAACACCCCATACACGCTGACGAGAAATACACCAATCTCCACGGTCACGTACCATATTGAATAGACGAGTTTCTCCCCAAGCTGGAACCCACTTCGTTTCCTTAACAGCTTCCAACAAGTCTTCGCGGAAATCTTTAATTGAAGCAAACCATTGAGCCGTTGCACGGAAAATAACTGGTTTCTTTGTTCTCCAGTCATGCGGATAAGAGTGAGTAATGAATGTTAGTTTTAATAAAGCACCCACTTCTTGAAGCTTTTCCGTAATCGGCTTATTTGCTGTATCATAGAATAGTCCTTCAAAACCTACTGCTTCCTTCGTCATTACCCCTTTATCATCAACTGGACAAAGGACGTCTAAACCGTATTTTTGACCTACATGGAAGTCGTCTTCCCCATGTCCTGGAGCCGTATGAACACAGCCCGTTCCTGCATCTGTCGTAACATGTTCCCCTAGCATGACTAAAGACGTGCGATCATATAACGGATGCTTCGCTAAAATATGTTCTAGCTCCTGACCTTTCACCGTCTTTACTACCGTTACTTCTTCCCAGCCAATTTCTTTTGTGACTGCTTCTAAAAGCTCTTCAGCCACAACGTACTTTTTATTATTCACTTGAGCAACAACATAGTTTAATGTTGGATGTACAGAAATTCCAAGGTTTGCTGGAATGGTCCATGGTGTTGTTGTCCAGATAACGATTTCCGTATCCGCATCAAGCACACCCTTTCCATCTTGAACAGGGAAACCAACATAAATAGAAGCTGACTTTTTATCTTGGTACTCAATTTCCGCTTCTGCTAAAGCTGATTCACTAGATGGTGACCAGTATACCGGCTTTAATCCTTTATAGATATACCCTTTCTTCGCCATTTCACCAAAGACCTTAATTTGCTGTGCTTCATATGCTGGATCAAGAGTGATATAAGGATTCTCCCAATCTCCACGAACACCTAAACGCTTAAACTGAGTGCGCTGGGAATCAATTTGACCTAAAGCATACTCCTCACAAAGCTTACGAAACTCTGCAACTGTAAGTTCCTTACGCTTAACACCCTTATTTGTTAAAGCTTGCTCGATTGGCAACCCGTGTGTGTCCCAACCAGGAACATACGGCGCGTTGTAACCACTCATTGACTTATAACG
>Ga0180215_1005509_pt1 | contig 10782 bp, 11 predicted proteins | sample eDN3rd37CBELigBY_FD_128871 | JGI IMG/M metagenome (GOLD analysis project Ga0180215, IMG submission 128871) | Enriched backyard soil microbial communities from Emeryville, California, USA - eDNA 3rd pass 37_C BE-Lig BY (version 2) (version 2) | ecosystem: Environmental > Terrestrial > Soil >...
CGGCGGGCGTGACGAGTTCCTGCGCAGCGGTGTCGCCGACGTGCGGGCGCGGCGCCCGCCGCGACGCGACGACCACATGCGGATCGCGAGCATGGCCAAGGCATTCAACGGGGCGGTGGCCCTCGCGCTGGTGTCCGACGGCACGCTGGGGCTCGACGACACGATCGGCGCGCGACTGCCGGGCATGCTGCCGCAGGCGGAAGCCGTGACGCTGCGCCAGGCGCTGCGACACGACTCCGGGCTGGCCGACTACATCCGCCAGCCGGCGTTCATCGAGCGCCTGCAGGACGATCCCGCCGCGTACATCACTCCGCGGGAGCTGCTGGGCTACGTCCGCGACCGGCCCCTGGAGTTCGCGCCCGGCACCCGCTACGCGTACTCGGACACGGACAACATCGTCGCCGGGCTGATGACCGAGGCGGCGACCGGGCGCTCCTACGAGGAGCTCCTCGAGCGCGAGGTGTACCGGCCGCTGGGCCTGCGCGACACGAGCCTGCCGCGCACCGTCGCCATGCCGCGGCCGTACCTGCACGGCTACGACGTCACGCCCGGCCGGCCGCCGGAGGACATCAGCCGGGTCATCAACCCGGCCGGCGCATGGGCCTCGGGCGGCATCGTCTCCACGCCAGTCGACGTGGGCCGCTTCTTCCGCGCCTACGTGCGCGGCCGGCTCTTCGACGACGCCACGCGGCGCAGCCAGTTCGCGTTCCGCCAGGGCTCCTCGTCGCCGCCCGGGCCGGGCAGCAACGCCGCCGGCCTGGGCCTGTTCCGGTACCGCACCCGCTGCGGCACCGTCTACGGCCACACCGGGTCGTTCCCGGGCTACCGGCTGTTCGCCGCCGCCGACGAGGGCGGGCGCCGCTCGGTGGTGTTCTCGGTCAACGCCCAGATCGTGCCCGGGCAGGGCTCGGCGGCAGTGTCGCGCAGGATCCTGCGCGCGCAGGCGCTCGCCGTCTGCCGGGCGCTCGGCCGCTGAGGCGCCTCACACCGTCGGAAGCTCGGGCAGCACGGGGCGCTCGACGCCCTCCGGCAGCCGCCCCTCCTCCTCGAGCTTGCCGAGGTGGGCGGCGAGCGTGATCGCCGTCGCCGTGCGCAGCCGCGCGGGCGCGTCCGCCCACACCCGGGCCAGCAGCTCGTCGACGCCGCGCAGTCCGTCCTCGAGCGCCGCGACGAGCGCCCGCTCGCGCTCCAGGCGGTGCTCGACGTACCCGGCGAGCCGCCGGGACGGGTCGGTGACGACGGGCCCGTGGCCCGGGCAGAGCGCCTGCAGGCCCATCGCGCGCAGCCGCTCGAGCGCGTCGAGGTAGCCGCGCAGCGATCCCGGCCCGGGCGCGACGAAGACGCTGCCGCGGCCGAGCACCGCGTCGCCGGTGAACGCCAGGCCCTCGGCCAGGAACACGACGTGGTCGGGCGCATGGCCGCCGGTGGCGAGCACGCGCAGCGGGCCGAGCGCCTCCCCGTCGCGCCGCGGCGCGGGCGCGGGCGCCCCGGTCCGCTGGCGCAGGAGCGCGACGCCGCCCGCGTGGTCGAGGTGCCCGTGCGTCAGCGCGATGCCGCCCACCCCGCCGCGGCGCTCGGCCTCCGCGGCGACGGCGTCGGCGTGCGCGGCCAGGTCCGGCCCGGGGTCGATCACCCAGCAGGGATCGCGCCCGACGAGCCAGGTGTTCGTGCCCTCGAGCGTGTACGGCGACGGGTTGTCGGCACGGACGACGGCGACGTCGTGGCGTGCGAGGAGCTCCGTGGCCGGCACGGGGCAAACGCTACGCGGCGAGGGCCTCCGTGCGCGGTGCTGCGTACTCGATGACCCGCCGCTCGAAGTCCAGCTCGGCGTCGAAGTCCGCGTCGTCGCCGTGGCGGAAGACGAGGTCGCCGCGCTCGACCATCGCGACGAACAGGTCCACGAGGTGCGCGTCGAGCTGCGCGCCCGCCACGCGACGCAGCTCCGCGACCGCCTCCGCGCGCGAGACGGGCTTGCGGTAGGAGTCGCGCGCGGTCATCACGTCGTACGTGTCGGCGATCGCGATCATCCGCGACAGCAGCGGGATCTGGTCCTGGCGCAGCCCGCGCGGATAGCCCTTGCCGTCCACGCGCTCGTGGTGGCCGAGGATGATGTCCGCCACCGGGCCGTAGCCCTCGACGTTGCGGACGATCTTCGCCCCCTGGTACGGGTGGCACTTGACGATCTCCCAGTCCTCGTCGGACAGGCGCGAGTCGGCGAGCAGGATGCGGTCGGGGAAGATGAACTTGCCGATGTCGTGCAGCAGGCCGGCGGTGTGGACGAGGTCCTGCTCCTCGACCGAGCAGCCCGCCTCCCGGGCCAGCGCCCGCGCATAGCGCGCGACGGCTGCCGAGTGGCGGGCGGTCATGTGGTCGCGGAGCGCCAGCGTCTTGAGCATCGCCGTCAGGACGCCCACCTGTAGGGAGGCGAGCTGGCGGGAGCGCTCGTCGAGCTGCTGCGCGCGCGTCTGGGAGAGCAGGAGCTCGCGCAGCAGCCAGATGTAGAGGAAGAAGAGGGCCACGAGCATCCCGAGCGTGACGATGCCCGTGTGCGCGTACGCGAAGACGATGAGGCTCGAGAGGAGCACCATCGCGCCCTCCGACGGCAGGAGCGGCACGAAGATCCGGCGGAACTCCTGGCCCAGGCTGTCGCCGTCGACGATCATCCCCGCCGTCCCGGAGATGAGGAAGTTCGACAGCGTGGCGACCGTCGCGCCGGCGACGATGGCCAGGCCGAACTCCGCGTCCTCGATGGACGCGTCGATCGCGTCCGCCGCCCCGTGCATGACGAGGCCGGCCAGGAGCGGGAACACGGCGAACGCCGCGAGGTTCACCGCCGCCCACACCATGCGGGGCCGGCAGCGGATGGTGTCCAGGACGATCGACAGGATCGCCAGGAGCGACGCCTGCGCCGGCCCCAGGATGGCGGCCGCGAGCAGCAGGCCGAGGAACGCCCCCGACACCCGCATCGACGCGAAGCGGACATCCATGATGTCCGCGAGGATCACCAGCGGCGCGAGGATGAGCAGCAGGGCGGGATCCCAGCTGCCGAGGTGGGCCACCGAGACGTCGCCCGCGACGGCGGCGACGAAGAGCAGGACGCTCAGTCCCAGGACCAGGTTCTCACGACGCACGAGAGGCGCATCGGCACCCCAGGGCACGACGTGAGCGAGTGGAGTCGGGGCGGGGACGAATGTTCGTCACCCGCCGCCGCTCGTCGAAGCTCAGCCCTTCTTGTACGCCATGCCCGGCCCCCTTTTTCAGAACTTGACTGCAGCAGCGTCCCCCTGGACGCATTGCGTACATTAGGGCACCGAACACCCGGGGGAAAGCCCGGCCCGTTAGGACATGCGTCCAAGGGGGGGCGAAACGCTCAAGTCCTGATCCGGCAGCGTACGCTCCGCCGCCGGTCCTCCATGCGCCACGCCCTCGCACTCCCTCCCTTCCGGCGGCTCGCGCTCGGCTACACGCTCAACGAGCTGGGCGACTGGATGGCCACCGTCGCGCTGGCGATCCTCGTCTACGACGCGACGTCGAGCGCGCTCGCGACGACGGCGCTGTTCCTGGCGGCGAAGTTCCTGCCCAGCCTGGTCGTGCCGCTGCTGGCCGCCCGGGCCGAGCGCCTGGCCGTCGCCCGTGCGCTGCTGGGCTTCTACCTCGTCGAGGCGCTGCTCTTCGGCGCGCTGTTCGTCGCCGCCGACGACCCCTGGCTGCCGCTGGTGTGCGCGCTCGCGTTCTTCGACGGGACGGTCGCAGCGACGGGCCGGGCGATCACGCGCGCGGCGACGGTCGCGATCCTCGAGCCGGAGGGCCGCCTGCGCGAGGGCAACGCCGCGCTGAACATCGGCTTCTCCTCGATGAGCATCGCCGGGCCCGCGCTCGCGGGGTTCCTCGTGGGCGCCACCGACGTCCAGACGGTGCTGGCGATCACCGCCGGCCTGTTCGTCGTGCTCGCGCTCGTCATGGGCACCGCGCGCGGGCTGCCGCGCGGCGCGACGGACGAGGCGCCGTGGCTGTGGCGGCTGCGTGCGGGCGCGAGCTACGTCGTCTCGCACCCGGTCGTGCGGCCGCTCGTGCTCGGGCAGTCGCTGCTGCTCGTGCTGTTCACGATGGTCTCGCCGATCGAGATCGTCTACGCCAAGGAGAGTCTCGGCGGCGGCGACACCGCCTACGGGACGCTCCTGACCGGCTGGGGCGCCGGCGTGATCATCGGCAGCCTCATCTTCACGCGGGTGCACCACCGCTCGCTCGCGGCGCTCATCGCGCTGTCGACGCTCGCGATCGGCGCGGGCTACCTCGGGATGGCGGCCGCGCCGTCGCTGGCGCCGGCGACCGCTGCCGCGGTGCTCGGCGGCACCGGCAACGGGATGCAGTGGGTGGTCGTCGTGACCGCGATCCAGGAGGCGGTCCGCGCCGACATGCAGGCGCGGGTGGCCGGGTTCTTCGAGGCGGTCGCGACGGCGATGCCGGGCCTCGGCTTCGTGGTCGGCGGCGTCCTGACGTCGCTGCTGAACCCGCGCGTGGCGTTCCTCGTCGCCGGCGGCGGCGTCGTCGTCATCGTGCTCGCGGGTGTGGTGCTGTGGCGGCTGCGCGGCAGCGTCCGCGACGTCGTCGCGATCCGCGCCGACCAGATGCCCGTGACCGAGATGCCGGTCGCGGCCGTGGGGACGGTGGCGCTGCCGGAGGTCGCCGCGGCCCCGGCGATCCCCGACCTGCCGCACGGGGAGGACGAGATCAGGTAGGGGTCGCGGCCGCTGTCGCGGACTACCCCCCGGGCGCCCATCCGCGCCGCCCGAAGACGGCCACGGCCGTGACGGCCCCGCGCACGCGCCCGCTCGTGGGCGCGCCGGACACGATCGCGACACCGACGTCGCGGAAGGACCGGTCGAGGACGACCGCGCGGTGCGGCGGGCTGCGCAGCCACGCGCGCACCGTCGCGCGGGCGGAGCCGCGCGGGCCCACGCCCCAGGCGAGCACCTCGCCGACATGCCACGCGCGCACGCCGCGCAGGTAGCCCGTGCGGCGGATGCGGTCGCTCACGCGCGTGCCGTCGGGCGCGAGGTGGGCGAAGTAGTCCCGGGCGACCATGTCGCGCGCGTGGGCGCGGGCCGCCCGCTGCAGCCGGGCCGTCGTGCGCAACGCGCTGCGGCCGCGGCGGCGGCGCTCGGCGTCGATGACGCAGGCCGTCGCGCGCTCGAGCGCCCGCGGGCTCGCGACGCCGGGCCGGGCGTCCGCGCCGGGGCAGGAGCGCGCCTGCGCTGCAGACGGCAGCGCAAGCAGCATGAGCGCCATCGCGATGATGCTGGTACGTCGCAGGTCGATATCGCGTCGGCGCTCTCCCGCGCGCCGGTGTGTCGGCTCCGCCCGCGCCCCTCACGCCGCGGCCCACATCGGAGATGCTTCCCCGAGGTGCGCGGAAGTCAATCACGTACGCGGCACGCTCGCGGCAACGGCACGATCGTCCGCGGATCCGGCAGGCTCGCCTCGCTCGGGATCGGGTTGAGCTTGCAGAAGACCCACCTCGCCGTCCGGAAGTCGACGATCGCGCGGAACGGGTAGCCCAGGCGCCCCGGGCGACCCTGGCCGACGATCTCGCGGATGAGGGCGGTGCACTCGTAGACGCCGCGGTCCTGGGACGGGTCGTCCTCGGCAGGCGGGCCGCCGAGGTACGGCTCGCAGTCCGTGCGGCGCGTGCGGGAGTCGACGGTGCCGGCGGCGAACCGGGCGTTGGCGTCGGCGGTGATCGCCCGCTCCACCGCGGTCACGAGCGCGTGGCGCTCGGCGCGCGTGCGGGCGGGCGCCGCCGAGGCGACGCCGCCCCTGCGCGGGCGCTGGTCGCGCCGCGCCAGCGCGTCGCGGCGCTCCTTCGCGGCCGCCGCGGCCTGCGCGCGCCGCTGCGCGTCCTCGCGCTTGTCCTCGTCGATGGCGGGGGCGATGACGAGCAGCACGAGGACGACGGCTGCGACCACGCCGGCCGCGAGCAGGGCGAGCGCGCGGGTCGGGACCGGCGGGATCTCGACGTCGCGGGGCGGCGTCCAGATGCGCAGCCAGGCGCCGAGGATCTCCCACCGGCTGGCCCTCGGCTCCTCGTCGTCGCGATCGCGCCTGCGCACCTGTCCTGAGGATCGCGCGCTGTCAAGCGCGGGGCGACCCTAGACTCGCCCGGGTGTTCCCGCGGGCGCTCGACGGCGCGTTCCTGGACCTCGACACGCACGACGCCCCGCTGCACGTCGGATGGACGATCCGGCTGGAGGGGCGCCCGCCGCCGCTCGCCGCGCTGCGCCGCCACGTGGCCGCCCGGCTGGACCGGGTGCCGCGCCTGCGTCAGCGCCTCGTGGCGACGACGCTCGCGTGCGGGGAGCGGCGCTTCGAGGACGACCCGGCGTTCGACGTCGCCCGTCACGTCAACGCCTGCGCGCTGCCGGCTCCCGGAAGCGCCGGCGACCTGCGCGCCGCCGCCGGGGTGCTGCTGTCCGCGCCGCTGGACCCGGCGCGGCCGCTCTGGAGGATGTGGCTCGTGGAGGGCGTCGCCGGCGGCTGGGCGCTCGTCGGGCAGGTCCACCACGTGCTCGTCGACGGGATCGCCGCGGTCGAGCTCGCCGCGCTCATGTTCGACGCCTCCCCCGACGCGCCGCCGGATCCGCCGTCGTCCTGGCAGCCGCAGCGGACCTCGCCCGCGCGGGCGGCGCTCGGCGCCGCGCGCACGCGCGTCGCGTCGGCCGCGGGCGCGCTGCGCGCCCTCGGCACCGGCGACCCCGGCGAGGCCGGCGACGCCCTGCGCGAGCTGCTTAGCCCCGCCCCCGCGACGTCGCTGGACCGCGGGACGGGGCCGCGCCGGCTCGTCGCGTTCGCCACCGCGGGCCTGGAGGACGTCCGCGAGGCCGGCCGGGCGCGCGACGCGACGGTCAACGACGTGCTGCTCGCGGCGAGCGCCACCGCGCTGGGCGCGGCGCTGCGCCGGCGCGGCGAGGCGCACGACGAGCTCAAGGCGCTGGTCCCGGTCAGCGTGCGCGAGCCGGGGTCGGACCTCGGCAACCAGCTGTCGTTCCTCGTCGTCTCGCTCCCCGTGGCCGAGCGCGACCCGGGAGGAGCGCTGGACCGCGTGGTCGCGCAGACCACGCGGGCGAAGGCGTCCGGGCACTCCGCGCCCGTGGCGGGCCTCGTGGAGGCGCTCGGGCTGCTGCCGCGCCGCGGCCGCGAGCTCGCGGCGCGCCTCGCGCTGCGGCTCGCCGCGTTCAACGTCATCGTCTCCAACGTCCCGGGGCCCGAGGTCCCGCTGTACCTCATGGGCCGCCGCGTCGTCGCGATCCATCCCGCCGTCCCGGTGCCCGACGGCCACGGGCTGACGATCGGGGCGCTCTCCTACATGGGGCGCGTGGGGATCGGCCTGTACGCGGACGCCGGCGCGGCGCCGGACGTCGTCGAGATCGCGCGGGACCTCGAGTCCGCGCTGGACGCGCTGCGGATCACAGGTCCCGGACGAGGCGCTTCGGCGCCACCAGCCGGTAGGAGCCGGTGACGAGGTCGGCGACCTCGTCCCAGTCGACCTCTGCGGTGTCGAGGCGCAGCGCGATCCAGCCCCGGGGCCCGAGGTACTTCGGGCGATAGAAGCGGTCCGGCGCGGCGTCGAGGAGCATCTCGGCCTCCTCCGGGGGCGCCTTCACCGCCACGCCGAGGAGCCCGTCGCCGTGGTGGTCGTCCGTGAGCCACGCGAACGTCCTGCCGCGCACCGCGAGCTGCGCGTGGCGCCCGCGCACCGCGACGCCGGCCTCGGGCAGCCCCGCGGCGATGCGCCTCAGCTCGCCGAGAGCGTCCACCGGCTCGGCTCCCACGTGAAGTGGTGCGAGGCGATCCGCATGCCGGCCGCGAAGTAGCGGCGGTGCGCGTCGCTGCGGTCGCGCCCGACCCCGGAGTCCAGCTCGACGGAGTCGCAGCCCTCGCGGCGCGCCTCGTCGGCGATCCAGCGCAGCAGGCGCGTGGCGTGGCCCCGGCGGCGCGCGGCGGGCACCGTGGAGAGGTCGTCGACGTAGAGGAAGCGGCCCCACGCGAGGTTGTGCGCGATCCGAAACCCCGCGGCCGCGCGTGCCTGCTCGACCCCGTCCTCGAAGGACGCCACGATCCGGTAGCCCTCCGGGCGCTGCAGCTCGTCGACGCGCGCGACGAACGCGTCGAGGCCGGCGAGGTGCGGGCGCAGCTCGCGCAGCGCCTCCCAGGCGAGCGCCGTCTCGCCGACGGGCAGCTCGCGGACGGTCATGGCGTCGGCAGGTTGCCCTCGACCCAGCGCGGCTCGCCGTCCTCCGGGTGCTCGCGCTTCCAGATGGGCGCGCGGGCCTTCACCGCGTCGAGCAGGGCGCGCGCCCCCTCGAACGCCTCGTGGCGGTGCGGCGCGGAGGCGGCGACGACGATGCTCGGCTCGCCGAGCGGCACGGTCCCGGTGCGATGCTCGACCGCGACGGCGACGAGGCCGTGGCGGCGGACCACCTCGTCGGCCAGTCGGCGCATGGTCTCGACCGCCATCTCCTCGTAGGCCTCGTACTCGAGCGACGGCACCTCGCGCGTCGTGCCCGTGAACACGACGGTCGCGCCGCAGCGCGGATCGCCGACGAGCCGGCGCGCGGCCTCGACGTCCAGCGGCTCGCCCGTGATGCCGACCTTGCGCACCGCCTCGTCCGTCGCGGCGCCGCCGGAGACGGGCGGGACCAGGGCGAGCTCGGCGCCCGGGCTGAGCGGCTCGCCCTCCTCGACGTACTCGCGGTCCAGCGCGGTGACGAAGCAGGCGCGCTCGGGCAGCCCGGCGAGGGCGCCGGCGCGCAGCTCGGCAACGGCGTCGCCGACGGTGGCGCCCTGTGGCAGGTCGAGCGTGAGCTGCCGCGTCCCCGCGTGCTCGCGCAGCGCTGCGAAGAGCCGGACGGTGATCTCCACGACCTGGGATCCTAGGGGCCACGTGACCGAGAGACGACTCACCCATCTCGACGCCGCCGGCGCCGCCCGCATGGTGGACGTCAGCGCCAAGCCGGAGACCGAGCGCTCCGCTCTCGCCCGCGCGCGCGTGCGCATGTCGCCCGCCACCGCCGCTGCCGTCGCGGCGGGGGACGCGCCGAAGGGCGACGTCGTGGCCGTCGCGCGCCTTGCGGCGATCGCGGCCGCCAAGCGGACGGACGAGCTCATCCCGCTGGCCCACTCGCTGCCGCTGTCGGCGGCGGACGCCGACGTGACGGTCGACGCGGACGAGGGCCTGGTCACGGTCACGTGCAGCGCGACCGTCGTGGGCCGCACGGGCGTGGAGATGGAGGCGATGGTCGGCGCGTCCGTCGGCGCGCTCACCGTCTACGACATGGTCAAGGGGATCGAGCGGGGCGTCGTCGTCGAGCGCGTCGAGCTGCTCGAGAAGCGCGGAGGGCGCTCCGGGCACTGGCGGCGCGAGGAGGCGGGCGCGTGATCGACATCGCCGACGCCTGGGAGCGCATCGCCGCCCTCGCGCGGCCGCTCCCCGCGGAGGACGCGCCGCTCGACGAGGCGGCCGGCCGGGTGCTCGCCGCCGACGTGCGCGGCGTCGTCGACCTCCCCGGCTTCGACCGCTCCTCCATGGACGGCTGGGCGGTGCGCTCGGCGGACTTCCCGGGCGAGCCCGTGGAGCTGCCGGTGCGCGGCGACGTCGCCGCCGGCTCGCCCGGGGACGTGGAGCTCGAGCCGGGGACCGTGCTGCGCATCTCGACCGGCGCGCCGATGCCGGCCGGCGCCGATGCGGTGCTGCCGCTCGAGGAGGGCGAGGAGCGGGACGGGGTGCTGCGCACGCAGGCGCGCGTGCAGCCCGACGCGTACGTGCGCTTCCGCGGCGAGGACGTGCGCGCCGGCGAGCTGCTCGTCCGCGCCGGGCTGGCGCTCACGCCCGCGCGGCTGTCGGTCGTCGCCTCGGCGGGCGTCGCCACCGTGTCAGTGCACCGGCGCCCGCGGGTGGCGATCGTCGCCACCGGGTCCGAGCTCGTGCCCGTCGGCGAGCCGCTCCCTCCGGGCGCGATCTACAACTCCAACGGCCCCACCCTCGCCGCGCACGCCCGGGCCGACGGGGCGGTCGTCGCGCCCGCGCGGCGCGTCGCCGACGATCCCGTGCAGACCCGCGAGACGCTCGCCGCGGCGCTCGACGAGGCCGACGTGCTGCTCGTGTCCGGCGGCGTCTCGGTCGGCGGCCACGACCTCGTGAAGGGGACGCTCGCCGACCTCGGCGTGGAGGAGCTCTTCTGGCAGGTGCGCATCCGGCCGGGCAAGCCGATCTTCTGCGGCCGGCGCGGGGACACCTGGGTCTTCGGGCTGCCCGGCAACCCCGTCTCGACGGTCGTCGGCTACCTCGTGTTCGTGGCGCCGCTGCTGCGGCGGCTGGCCGGCCGCGACTTCGAGCTGCCGCGGACGACGCCGATGACGCTCGTCACCGACGCGCCGAACCCAGGCTCGCGCACGACGTACGCGACCGCGCGCGTCGCCGACGGCGGCGTGGCCCTCACCGAGAAGCAGGGCTCGCACATGACGAAGGCCCTCGCCGACGCGGACGGCTTCGCGATCCTCCCGTGGGACCGCGACGTCCTCGCGGCGGGCGAGACGGTCGAGTTCCTGCCGCTGCCCGCCTAGTAGGGGCCGAGGCGGGGGCCGCCGAACCGCAGCTCCGGCGTGTCGACGTGGATGCCCTGCAGAGCCGCCTCGGGCTTGTAGACCTTGGCGGCTTGCGCCCCGGCGATCGTCGCGACGTCTGCGATGTGCGAGAGGACGAGCCGCCCGGCGAGCGTCATCGTC
>Ga0180215_1005510_pt1 | contig 10781 bp, 4 predicted proteins | sample eDN3rd37CBELigBY_FD_128871 | JGI IMG/M metagenome (GOLD analysis project Ga0180215, IMG submission 128871) | Enriched backyard soil microbial communities from Emeryville, California, USA - eDNA 3rd pass 37_C BE-Lig BY (version 2) (version 2) | ecosystem: Environmental > Terrestrial > Soil >...
CAAGCTTCCTAAAAACGTTTTTTCAGCGATACTCATCATTCTTCCCCCGCTGTTAGATCAAGGACAAACTCACCTGGGATTGCTCTTCCCGTAGAAACCGATTGCGTAGATGACCTTGAGGGTTGCACAGGCTTTTGGTTCTCCTGATAAAAATCAATTTCCGCTACCGTCAGCACAGATTCATTTTCCCAGTTTTTAAGAATCCCCACCACATAGTTCAACCTTCGCTTGTTATTGGCACAAGCAATCCCCATCGCTTTTAAAATCACATCTTTTGGCTGTAAGAATCTAGAATCATCCAACCAAGATAACAGTTGCTGTTTGCCGTTCATGTTCGAAAACCCAAATCCATTCTGATCCCAAAACTCAATAATCTCTTGAACGTCAGCACTTTTTTCATCAACCTGATTGAGATTCACCCTACCTGGATTCTTCTCTATACTTGGATTAAAGACTTGTTGTTGTTTTTCTTTTTCATTTTCATTTTCTTTTTGCCCACGTATCGTAGGACGAGTCGGCAGCGTATCGATATTTTCTTCTTTGCCTTCACTTATAGAAACATCATTGTCCTCTAGATCTGTATCATCCTTGCCGAAAACCATTTCTTCCTGTTTAAAAAATGATTCATACAAACTACTAATTTCCTGTTTATGTATCGATTCCGCAACATATTCAATAAGAGAAACATCCTCCACCTCTTTTAACTCAGAAAGGATACAATCCATAATCGGCTTCCCGCCTTTATGGAGATTATCTTTTCCCCAGTTTTTAATCCCAAGCTCTCTTGTTTCCGGATTGTAACGAATCAACTTATGATGCTGAATGAATCGCTCCATTAACGCATGAACACTCTCGATCGAATAGCCCATATCAAAGGCAATTTGTTTTTTGGTTATTTTATAGATTCCGATTTGAGTCGTATGGGGATTTGTAAGCAAATATAGATAAAAATATTTGTCTTCAGGAGTCATCTCCTCTGAAACGATTGGATTCATCCAAAATTCAGTCCGCACCATTCGATATTTTGCCATTCTTGTCCACTACCCTTTCCATTATGAAAATTGCTTTCATTGTTGATATAGGGGTTAAGGCGGAAAATGGACAGGATGGTTTTTATGATTTTGTGGATGTTTTGTGACAAGGCAGAAAATCCTTAACACTGCCATCCTGAGTATCATCGTTTTTCATAATGGTTTACTTAGGCTAGATTGCAAATGGAAAGGAATATAAATAACCGCACTTGTAAAATTCACAGTGCGGTCATTTGTATAAGAGTAAATTTAGTCGTTATAATCTCCACTAATTTTTAATAATGGAAAATAAATTCAATTTATGAATCTCATACATAATGATAAAAACAATTAGTACTAAAATAGTCACAACAACATAACCAGGTGGGGTTATATGAACCCAGTAAATCAAGTAAAATTTAGGTTATTGACAGTGAATATCCCCATTTTTTTACGACTTAGTAAGGAAGGTGCTTACAATTAAACTTCATCCGGCTATTAAACATTTATCCGAAACACAGCTAGAAGAATTGATGGCAGAATATTATGATGGAGATTACACAGTTACGATCCTAATGAAAAAATTCAAGATAAAGGCACATTCAAGTCAGCTTGTTTCCTTTTTCCCTCCTTTGGTTTTAGAGGAAGAATGTGAATATTGTAAGAAACCATTGTTAAAAAATCGTCCTTCTCGAACCGGATACTCACGCTTACAAGCTTACTGCCCAGTTTGTCATCATGTAGTTGGTCAATCGTATTGCCGGTGTCAAAATTGCCAAAAAAAAAATATCGAGCAAAAAGAACACCAAGCTGAAAAGGAAAAAATTCAGACGGAAGAAAAAAGGCTAGCTATTAAAAAGGCTTATGATCCCAACCTATTTCAAAAGGTAGAAGAACAAAACTTAACCTTGTTTCAGCGACTATCACTAGCTGTCCTGCTCAGGTTGGGTTTAAATGAGGAAGGAAAGGTAATTCATCCACCTATCGGGTATTTGAATATGTTAACTCCACAACCAGATTTAAGTGGTGAACTCTTATTAGCGTTAATAAACAACAACATCATTATCCCTGATATTCATTCTAGTATTGATGCATTTGAGGATGGAGATCAATTTCCTACTAATTTTCTAATCTATTGTGTTTCATACTATTTAAACTTGGCTCCCGAAGACGGCGATACTGCCGCTATGTTCAAACGGCTAATGATACCCGATCCAACTCTATTTAATGAGAAACAAGATTTATGCTTTGAAATATGGAAAGAAATCGCAATGAGTGAAGTACTAGAATACCTAAATTATAGTATTGAAAAAATTGGTTTTGAATTAAATCCTGGAAAAAAAACGATGGCTATACTAAGCTCGCTTTTGGAGGATTATTCAGTATCCCAACTCTATTCGATCATATACCGATCAATTGCCAATACAGCCAAATTTTATCAAGAAAATAAAATTACACGTAAACATGCTGGTAATATGGTGGTTACACACATCCAACGATATGGAGAAAGAGCCAAAGCTGAAGGCTGGGAAATAAAAGGATTCAGCCGCAACTATAACCTCCCACAAACAGTAATTAGTGAAATTTTCTTTAATAGGATATTGAACATTGGGTCTCTTGGTTTTTATTTGCCACCTACGAAAGAGTTATAGGAAAAGAGAAATTGTGAAGAAAACGACGCCTGGCACCATTCAATACTGGATGGTGCCTAGCGCCTTTTTCAGTTACCTATAAAACCTTCATAAGCCAAAGGACAACATGGTTCAGTATACAAAAACCTCAAGAATGAAAATTAATTATTGTACGGAGTATCAGTATTAGAATACAATTCTATAGGTGGGATCCGCCCTAGTCTATTAACATTTTAACCTCCACTAGCAGAGTTTTGAGAGATACTGTTGGTTGGGGTGGAAGTATTCTCCTTAAATTTGATTTTATAAGGGTTATCAGTATGCTTGTGTAAAATTTGTGCAAAATGATTTATTTGTAAGAAGAAAGCGGTTTTTATATCTCTTCTATTCCATCTAGCCTTAGGAAATGGCTGCAAAAACAGGATTGGTACTTAAAACCCATTCCCAAAATAATAATAATGTTTTCTTCCAATTCTTCATACATCATACCCTTCTACTTACCAACCCTTCTCAAAATACTTCCTCATTTCTTTTCGATCCAACACTTTCGTACAGCTTTCCCAATCAATTTTACCAACAGAGTTATTATACCTATTTTCAAAAGGATGTTTTTGGGGAACCTCGTTTATACGTTGCTTCGCTTTTTCGATATCATTTTGTGCAATATCCACCCAAACATCTTCCAATACATCTGGAAGTTGTCCGAATACACCATGAATGTTTTTAAAACGCTCTGACAGCAAGCTGTGTACCCTATCTTCAACCGAATCCTTATATCTTAGGTTGTAGACATGTACGACCTCATTTACTTGACCGATACGTTGGATACGCCCTTTCCTCTGCTCCAGTCTTGTTGGGTTCCAAGGTAAGTCAAGATTGATTAAAGTGCCTAACGTTTGTAAGTTTAACCCTTCACTTGCTGAGTCAGTACCAATTAATAATCTTAACTGACGTTGTTTTACTAATGATTTTAATTCCTCTTTTTCCTTTTTCATAAAGCTACCATCTACGAATAGACCTGACTTATCTCCACCTGCATATAAACCTACACTCTCACCTGGAAATTTTTCTGATAGCGATTGAGCCACCCATCTTGCTGTGTCAAAGTATTGGGAGAAAATAATACAACCTTTTTCAAGCCATTTCCAGTCAGTTAATAATTGGACAACCTTTTCGAACTTGGGATCAGTGGTTTCGTTTGTCTCCAGGGCCTTTACATATTTCACAAGTAATTCTTCTTCTTCTGGTGTAAGGTTTTTAATATCTTCTTCTACATACTGGTCATCTTCTTCATCTGCCCAATCAGAAAATGATGTATTCCATTCATTCAGCATCTTTCTGCCTGTATTAAGACCTGCAACAACTGAGCTTCCTATTCTTTTGAGCAGTAGCGTTTTAAGAAATCCACTACTTTTGTTCCTTTTCCCTAATAAATTACAGAATTCCTCTGCAAACATATAACCTTGCTTTAGATAGCTTGATAAAATTAGAGCATCGTCATCTGACTCGCCATGTAATTCTACTTCAATCTTCTGTAAAAAAGGCTCGCCCGTTTCAGGGTTAATTGTATTCTCTAAGTACCCACGTTCCCTTCGAACAACATGCCGAATATATGGATTATATCTTTGGTAGAAGTTATTGTCTAAGATTCGCCCTAACTTAGCTTGATCTGGTTTGGAAAGATCAAGTAAATTGGTATTTACAACAAATTGATCATCTTTTAGTCCGACTTTTCTTCTAATCATCCCAAATGTCATCTCATCTTCTTTAGATGGTGGGAAAGGGTTTCGCATCCACTCCCAATTTTCAGGATTTGCGAAATCCATTTGTTCTTCACCTGTGATAAGTTTCAGACTTCTTGGAATTTGCTCCCTTTTACGCCACATAGAAAACCTACTACCGAGAACGCTATCATTTTTTTGAGATAAGATATTCATTAAATCCCATAATTCAATTGGGTACAACTGAATGGGTGTTGCAGTAGCAAGTAACATACTCTTTGTTCGTGTCGATATACTTAGTAAAAACCCATATAGATTATTGGGATCAGGACTTTGGTTTTCTTTATTCTCGCCCAGGTTTTTCCTTCTCGCTCTATGTGATTCGTCAACAATCACACATTCATATTCCTTTGAAAGTAAATGCTCTATAATTGGAGATTTAGACACGATTAGCCCTTGTGAAACGATCCCTATTTTCCTTGGACATTTCTTAATATCTTCAAGTCCCCTGTTTGGATAATTAAAGCCATTTTCATCTATCCACTCTTTACCATTCCAAACAGCAGATGGTATGTTTAATAAAGTTTTTAGTTCATCCTGCCACTGCCATAAAAGAGTCTTAGGGACTATTACGAGAACTGGTTTTTCTCCATAAAGTGCCATTAGTTGTGCTGACATCGCAAGTTGAATTGTTTTTCCAAGTCCAACTTGATCGGCCAATATGTATCTTGCTCCATGACTGCGTTGATGATCTCTAAAGGCTAAATCCACAAAATATTTTTGGTGTTCCCATAATCCAAATTCTCCTCTAATAACTGGAGATTCTACTGCTGTTGAGGCAGGATCAGGATTCTCTTTCCACTCCTCAACTGAGTCAATTATTTCTCTTTCAGAAATTCGTTTTATATCCTCAATAATAAATTCTGATAACCGAACTGCACTCGGATCATTCCAAAGTGCATCGAACTCTTCTTGCACCCATTCAACCGCATCCTCTGAGTCGTCTTCCCAAACTAATTCATAGTTGAGTTTCCACCCATTATATGTTTCGTTAGCACTCCCTAAAAAGGTTGTTTTCTTGCCATTAGCTAAAGTAACAATGCCTGCTTTACCATGGATAAGACCGAATTTTTCATCTGGTATCACTCTCACTTCAAGTTTTCCAGAGGATAAAAGTTCGTACAACTTTTTAAATCTATTAGAGGAATCGGGGATTTCCTCTGGCTTAAACTCACACCATTCTTTTCTAATAGCTGACTGAGCAAGTCTTGCCGTTTCCACATCTTTTATGTGAAGTCCTGAATTACAAACAACTCTAACTTTTCCCTCTATTTTTTCAATTGCTTCACCCGCAATTTCTAAAATCGAGGAGCTAAAATAACCCGCAATTCTATCGTAACTTTTAGCATTCTGTAATCTATTGTTTAAAAGAGAGGCATTAATTGCCTCTCTCCTTGTAGAATACCTTCGTATCAAATCTCAGCACCTACCTTAAATTCCATCATTTCGAATCGCTTCTTTTAATAAATGAGCGTAGTATGCGTCTTGATGCCAATGATTCATATGCGATATATTTTCGAATCTGGATAAAAATTCGAGGATTTCAATAATCGAAGTACGTTTTTCCCAATATTCATTGTTCTGGTCATATTTTGCTTTCAAATAATTTTTACCTTCTGCTGTTGATTCTGCTTGAACACACTGGTAAATAGATACTAATACATGTCTCATTAGAGAACCACCAAATACATCTTTATCAATACCTCTTGTACGGTATTCAGATGGAGTCTTTAGGCGTACCGAATTAGCTTTGAAATTTTCAAACATATCTTGATAATCACCAACACCAAAACCCCTTGCCAATTCTTGATAAGCACTTATTTGATAGATGTTACCCATCTCCAATTCAAGCCCTCTAATGAAAAAGCGTTCTTCTGGAAGTAAATCTCTCCAAACAAGACTATCAATACCCTCTGGAATTAAATAATCAAATGCAATCTTTACAGCCTTATTTATAATAGATTCAATTGGACTTTCTTCCTTAGAATCCCTTGACTTAGCTAATTCATATTGAACATCAATATCTTCAATATCTTTATATGCAGTTAGAACCTTTAATGATGACGCATATGAAGCTAATAAATAATCGGCATCTGTAAAGTTAGGATCTTCTTTATCATCGAGTTCCCGCATGCTATCAATTTGGAACCGAACTTCCTTCTTGATTTTTCTAAATAACTCATCTTGAAAAACAACTTCCTCAGATGTTTGCTTCTTTAGTACAAGTACAACAGTTCCTTTAACATAGTTTCCATTTTTCAAACCTCCAGATTCAGTCTCAGTTGCAATATTCCATGCTGAAACTACCCTTAAACCTGATGACCAAAGTATCATTGCCAATTCCGCCCATACTCTTACATCTTGATGCGTAAACATAACCACTTGTGTTCCATTATTCGGCATATTTTCAGCAAGATTTCTATAAACTTCAATCATACTTTCATTGAATGTTTGGCCAGTTCCTTTTACAGCTAATACTCTTCTGCTATCTGAATTCCAATCAGGAAAGGCATTTTCTATTAGTAATTTATCCCATGCTAAAAAGAACTCTGTTAACTCATGATAGTTTACTGCATCTGCATAAGGGGGATCTGTAATCCAAATGGTAGATGTCTCTTTAATTTTCCTTGCATCAATACAATTTACCACTGATTTTCCATCTATATATTCATTATTTATATTCATAAACCAGACCGTATTCAATGAAGACATAGCCCTTGAACCATAATTAAAAATTGTATTTAGTGCCTGATTATAAAAGGTTTGTTCACTTTTCTCTGCTGAAGCACCACTATGCCATCTACTAAGTTTTGAATTATAATCTACTAATCGATTAACACCTAATGCACCTAAAACTGCCTCTTTTTTTGTAGTATGTAGCTCAAAAATAGTCTTATTAAATAGGCTAACTAATAATAATTGTCTTGGATTAAACAATTGATGCCAAAATTGCCACCCTCTTTCTCTAATAGGTTGATCATTATTATAACCACCCTCAATTAATGAAGATGGAATATATTGATTTTCTTGCCAATTAGAGAACCTTTCTAATAAAAGAGAAATTACTTTCTCTTCTCTCTTTAAATCATAAACATTTGGAGATCTAAAGTATCTTTCTGATTTTTTATTACCCTTTTCATCAACATACTCTTTTACGTAACGAACACAATAAAGACGTTCTTGAAAAACATCATCTGGTCTTGGAATAAATTCATTCTTTTTCCATTTTCTTAATCCATAAATAGTGTTTCCTTGGTCATCCTTTCTATCTCTACGAAGAACAGCAATTGGTGTTTCCTTTTTACAATGTAGACAAAATAAATTTCCACCTTTAATAGTTTTCATTTCATCCGCAAGTCTAATTTCTTCTTTTGAAGCACCTTGAACGATTTCTATATCGAAACTATTGGATTCATTTTCCTTTAGAATAGCTACAGTTTTTGTACCTTTTCCAATTATCCATGAAGGAGCCAATGGAACCCTATAGTTACATTCGGGACATATTGATTCATTACAGTATAAATAAGCATCTGCTCGATGGCCTTCTTCATTATGCTCAATTTTCCATTCTTTAACTTGTTTATTTACTTCATCATAAACCTTTTGTTGAAATTGCCTTAATTGATTAATTTCATCCGATGTAGCACTTGCAATATTTAGTGCTGACCATGTCAATACTGAGGCAACAGGGTTTAAGTCCGATGCAAAAACATCGGCCCCCAACCTGGCTGATTCAAATGGGATACTTCCACCACCTGAAAAACAATCCCCAATAATGGGTGTATGCCCGTACCTTTTCTCACCAAGTTGCTTTATCAGCTCTTGAAGGCTTGATGCAGATGTTTCTAAATGATTATTAATTTCTTCCCATGAATTTTTGGGAAGATTTTCTACGTGTTCTGGTCGATCACAATAAGTAATCTTTTCATCGTAAGATAGCCTATTAAAAGTTAGTTCTTGAATATGACTTTTCTCAGCTATTGTTATTCCCTTTTTATAAACGGGCTTATCTTCTGTAGATGTCGAAGAAAAATACTTTTCCTTTTCTCTAGTTGCCAGCATATTGTAAATGGTCTTTATTGTTAATTTTTTTGATTTTCTCAACAACAATCCTTCATCATCCATTGTCAATAACTTTAGAAAAATCTCTCTATCTTTTTTGGTATCATCAGAAACAGGTAGTAATACACCCAGTACCGTTGCTCTTACAAGGATTAGGGGTTTTCTCCCCCACCACTTACCGAGTCCTGTGATTGTTTGGCCTAAGTTTGCTTTTCTTTCTTTATAGCTCTCCTTTGACACTTTAGATACAGGAAATTGTGTTTCAATAAATGACTTTGAATAATCTAACAAGTGCCTTCCCTCCCTCTTTTATATTTTAAAAATCACAAAGTATAGTGAACGATTGTAATGTAGAAAATAATTATTACCTCATTGGTTAGGAATATCATCCTTTGTTTCACCCAAAATTAAATTCCATCATTTCTAACAGCTTCTTTAAGTAAACGTGCGTAGTATGCGTCTTTATGCCAATGTTGCATATGTGAGATGTTTTCAAATCTGGATAAAAATTCAAGAATTACAATAATGGCTGAACGTTTATCCCAATATTCATTGTTCTGATCATATTTGGATTTCAAATAATTTTTACCTTCTATTGTTGATTCTGCTTGAACACACTGATAAATAGATGCCAATACATGTCTCATTAGAGAACCTCCGAAAACATCTTTATCAATCCCTTTTGTACGATATTCCGATGCAGTCCTTAAACGTACCGAATTAGCTTTGAAGTTTTCAAACATATCTTTATAGTCTCCAACACCAAAACCTCTGGCCAATTCTTGATATGCACTTACTTGGTAGACATTTCCCATTTCTAATTCAAGCCCTCTGATAAAGAATCTTTCTTCTGCGAGTAGATCTCTCCAAACAAGGTTGTCAAAACCTTCAGGAATTAAATAATCAAAGGCAATTTTTACCGCCTTATTAATTATGGACTCAATCGGACTTTCCTCATTAGAATCTTTTGTTTTTGCTAATTCATAATTCACATCTATTCCTTCAATATCTTTATATGCTGTTAATACTTTAAGTGAAGATGCATAGGAGGCTAATAAGTAATCTGCATCAGTAAAGTTTGGATCTTCCTTATCATCAAGATCCCTCATACTATCAATTTGAAATTGAACTTCTTTCTTAATTTTTCTATATAATTCATCTTGGAATGCGACATCATTTGATGTCTGTTTTTTTAGGACTAATAACACAGTTCCTTTTACATAGTTTCCTTGCTTTAATCCTGAAGCATCGGTTTCGGTGGCAATATTCCAAGCTGAGGCAACCCTTAGCCCTGAAGACCATAAAATCATAGCTAATTCTGCCCAAACTTTTACATCTTGATGTGTGAACATTACAACTTGTGTTCCATTATCTGGCATATTCCTTGCGAGGTTTCTATAAACATCTATCATACTTTCATTAAATGTTTTTCCTCTACCCTTTACCGCAAGTATCCTTTTACTATCTGTGTACCAATCCTTAAATTCTTTTTGTAATAATAATTTATCCCACGATAAAAAGAACTCTGTTAGTTCATGATAATTTACTGCATCAGCATATGGAGGATCAGTAATCCAGATATCGGACATTGTACTTATTTCTCTGGCATCAGATAAATCTACTTTAGTCTCACCTAAAGGGAAAAATGCATTAAGAGTAATATTCCAAAGATTTTTCAAGTCAATCATCGGCCTGGTTCCATAATTGTAAAATGTATTTAATGCTTGATTGGTAAATACGTGCACTACTTTCTCAACCCCTGCACCGTTTACCCACATACTTAGTTTGGAGTTAAAATTAACAAATTTGTTAATTCCTAAAAGTCCTGTTGCTCTTTGCAAACGATTGTAGTTACCTTCCACGATTTCTTTGACAAACAAACCAATTATGAGTAATTGTCTTGGATTGAACAATTGATGCCAATATTCCCAACCACGTTCTCTCTGAAGCCTTGATGTTTCATCCCCTTTTTCTATTATAGTGGATGGAATGTATCCTTTATTTTGCCACTCTAAAAATCGCTCAGATAGTATCTCTTGTACTTGTCTTTCTCGGTTTAAATCGTCTATATTCGGGGCAGTATAATACCTTTCAGTTTTAATATCCCCCTTTTCATCAAATCTTTGTTTAACATACCTGATACAATATAATCGTTCTTGAAAAACGTCATTTGTATTTGGAACAAATTCATCTTTCCCCCATTTTCTTAATCCGTACACGGTATCTCCATTAGAATCTTTCCGATCCTTTCTAAGTACCGCAACTGGAGTAGTCTTATTACAATGAGGACAATGTAA
>Ga0180215_1005513_pt1 | contig 10778 bp, 15 predicted proteins | sample eDN3rd37CBELigBY_FD_128871 | JGI IMG/M metagenome (GOLD analysis project Ga0180215, IMG submission 128871) | Enriched backyard soil microbial communities from Emeryville, California, USA - eDNA 3rd pass 37_C BE-Lig BY (version 2) (version 2) | ecosystem: Environmental > Terrestrial > Soil >...
CCGGGATGTTGGCGGGCGCGCGGGCGGCGTGCCGGCGCAGGTGCTTGCCCAGGTTGGAGGACTCGGTGAAGGATTTGCCGCACAGGTGGCATACGAACGGCCGCTCGCCGGTGTGGCTGCGCCGGTGGATGGTGAGCGCACCGATGAGCACAAACGTCGCGCCGCAGCCGGGGAAGTTGCAGTGGTATGGCCGCTCGCCCGTGTGGATGCGCATGTGCTGGTGCAGGACGCTGCCGTCGGCGTATCGCTTGTGGCACTCGGGACACTCGTGCGGCTTGTCGCCCGTGTGCGACTGCAGGTGCCGCATCAGCTTGTTGCGCTGGCCAAAGTCGTCGCCCTGGCGCTGGCAGCCGCGCCACTCGCAGTGGTACGGCCGCCGGCCGCTGCCGACGTGGCAGCCGCCGAGGTGCTGCGTCAGCTCGCTAAAGTTGTCGAACCGCTGGCGGCAGTCGGCCCACTGGCACGACAGGCCGCGCACGCCGGCACCCAGGTGGTCCATGCGCAGATGCGTCTCGAGCTGGATTGAGCTTTCGGCCTTGAACGTGCACGTCTGCCACCATCCCGCGACCAAAAAAAGGACAGAAAACCAACCGACGACGTGAGCTGCGGCCCAGACGAAATCGTGGATCTCTTTCGAGGCACGTCGCCGAGGACGTACGCTCCACCGGCAACTGTGGTCGTGGTTACGGCCGTCGACGTGCGCCTTGCAGACGTGGATTACGAGGGTGTCATGCTCCTGATCCATAAAACTGCAACCGGCCCACTGGCAGGCGACGGGCAGTTCGAACGCCGACGGTAGCTGGCTCCACGTGGTCGCGCCGTCATCGGAAAGCAATAGCTCGGCCACACCGGGCTCAGATGCTGCTGCTGCTGCTGCCAGCTCCTCCTCGGCTGCTGCCGCAGCGGCTGCCGCGGTGGCTGCCACGGCCGCTGCCGCTGCGGCCGCTGCGGCTGCGGCAAAGGCCTCCGCCGGCTCCGGCAAGTTGCTGGCACGCACGGCCGGGCTGAGCGACCTCCCCACGCGGGACGAGATGAGGACGCGACTGGCCGTGGAGCGTGCCGCGGGGGTTTTGGGCTGGGCAAGGCGCACGGGCGAGAGCGACGCGCTGCGTGCCAGCACTGGCCGGAACTGCGTCTGCGGCGTCGGAGTTACCGGCCCGGCCTGGTCGTACGGCTGCTACGAATATGCGGCTTAATTGGTGCAAAAACTGGTTAATTACCGTCCACAGCCCCGCCCCAGTGCCGCAGCGCGTCAGTGGCCATACGGCATGCTCCGGGTCCTGGAGCGGCGACAGAGGTGGTGGTTCTTGAGGGTAGACGACGCGGGTGTACTGATAGTAGGCCGGTACGGGCGCGTACGGTTCTGCCGGCTCCTCGCTGGCCGCAGCCGGGGGCGGCAGGCCCACCCCGCCTAGGGCAACGGAGACTTGCCGTGCCATCGAGCCGGCGGCCTTGCCTGCCGCCGACCCGCTGATGCTGCCCGGCTTGCGGGCAGCAAAGTACGACGTCAGTTGTGGCGTCGCCTGCAATGTCCGCCAACTTGCATGGCGGGCAGGAGTTAATTAGCAGAGTATCACCAGGCAAGTGCTGATCTCGACGTGAGGATCGCACCATGGGGACGGCAACGGGCGGGAAATCGTCCATGGCCGGGGCAGATCGGGCGCCGGCGGGCGGTGGAGCCGCGACATTTATGCCGCGCCAGCCAGTAATGGAAACGACGATTGGGGAAACACCTCGTCGCAGACAGGTAGATTGCCCCGTTCCGCCGGTCCTACGCACCCGCTGGTCCCGCGCCGAACTCTAGGCCAGGCCGCCGCCCAACTCGGCAACGTGTCCGCGTCATAAGCTTGGGCTGATGAAAACAGTGGGGCATCGTCCTATCCTCATGAAAGTGCGCCCGTCAGCTAGCCAGCCGCGTTTCAGGCAGCGCCCTGCGCCCGTGGTCGTCGCGAGCGTGGATCTCTCCAATGTGGGCCACTTCCGACGCGATGCGCACCCGTCGCGCCGCCGTGGGAGCTGTCCGCGTCTGCCTTGCGACAGCACCCACGGTGTCGGCACAGGGGCCGATGCCGACCACGACCTCGCCTTAGTTTTAGGCGGTCTCTTTTCCGGCCTTTTTCCGCCACTGCGCCTCGCCAGTCGCGCCGCGGTGCCCGGCAATCGATGCCCCTCGCAGATGCGCTGTGCCCGCTCGATTGCCGACGCACGTCTCCTTCCGGCCACTTAACATTTGCACCCAGCTCGTCTCCCGCCCTTAACATTTGCACCCAGCTCGCCTGCCAAAGATATGGATTCGACCCGAGATCCTGCGTAAGTGGCGTGGTCCGCCTCTCGGCTAGGCACTCCTCCTTCTCGCTCAGTGTCCGCCAGCAGGTGCGTCGGTTACAAGGCGGCGATTGTCCTTACTCCTATGTGTTTGTAGGGGGAAAAGGGCGAGGAAAAAAAGAAAAGGAAGGAAAAAAAAAATGCCCCGCCGCCTTCTTACCCGCCTTTCTGTTTCTGACCCGCCGCGCGCCCGACCGCGGCCAAAATCACTTTGGGAAACCTGCGCCCGCCCGCACTTGGGGTGTCGGTCGGCCCCACAGGCAGTGTGGCAGTACTGGGCCGCTCCTTTTCGGCTCAGCGCGCAGCACGCATAGCAACGACAAAGACAGGGCAGGGCGTACGAGCGCGCCAGCACTAGGCATAGGATTGAAAAGCTAAAAAAGGGAGTGAGATGGATTGGCTCAAGATGGACATGCGCCAACGGGCATGCATGCGATATGCGGCGATATTCGTGGGTGTCGCGCGTGGCAAACGCAAATCGGGCGCCCGCACGACTCGGGCGCCTCCTCCGCAGCGGCGCCCACGCGCAAAGGGCCTCTATGACGTCATCCACGTGGCGTTGACCAGTCGACGATTTCCAGAACGTTTCAGACGTTTCCAGAAGCTTCTCTTATGGAACTTTCTGGCACACTCTGGAAAGTTCTGACTGGCCCCGTTTGTGTGGTACGCCTGAGGCGACCGGCGCGCTGCTTGGGCCCGCGTCTTGGGCCCCTCGTGCACCCTCTCCATAGCCTCTCAGGAGGACACGCGGATGATGGGAGACCGAGTGCGGCGGTGGCAGGTGTGGTGGGTGCGTCGGCGAAGCGGGTTGGAAGACGGAAAGCGCTAGGTGGCGGTGCCGTGGACGTCACGCAACCGCACTGCCGCGTCTTCGGTGGCGGGCACAGCGGCTGGCACGGCGGCTGGCACGGCGGCGGACCGCGTGCTCAGTATGCTCGGTCTATGTGGCTAATGCGGTGCCTGTAGAGCTGCGCACACAAGCCTGGTGACGGCCGTTGCGTGGAATACGTTTGCCCAGTCGGCCAGCCGGCCGTCGGTCGCGTTTCAGTGGGCTGGCGAGAAAGCGAGCAGCAACCAGCTCCCTGTATCCACGCTCTCACGAAGCGCGTTACAGCTGCTGACACATGTTGCCCTGTGTGTTCTGTATGCGTTCGTCCCCGACAAATCGTTAGCGGCAAGGGGGGCTCCCAGCCACAGCCCGGCAGCCGCAATCATGTTCAACGTCTTCCGCCTCTTGGCGGACCTCTCCCACGTCGTGGCTATTGTGCTGCTCCTGCTCAAGATCACCAAGACCAAGTCGGTGGCCGGTACGCCTTGCCAGCGCCGGCCTCGCGCCGCTCCACCCGTTTCCGCTAACCGCCGTCGCTCGCCCTGCGTTCGTCCGGACCTCTCAGGCATTTCGCTCAAGTCGCAGGCGCTGTTCGCGCTGGTGTTTTGCACGCGCTATGTCGACCTGTTCTGGAACTTTGTGTCGATGTACAATACGGTCATGAAGATCATCTTCATTACCACGTCGCTCTACACCTGCTACTTGATCGCCGTGCGCTACCGCGCCACTTACGACATCAACAAGCACGACATTCTACGCGTCGAGTACCTCATTGTGCCGTGCGCAATCCTCGCCCTCATCTTTAACGACGAGTTCACGCCGTTCGAGGTGCGCCACGTACTTTGTGGGTTCCGCACATTGCTTTCACGTCGCTCACGCCTCGGCTGTGGACAACGTCAACGCCGGGTGGGACAGATTCTGTGGGCGTTCTCCATCTACCTCGAGTCCGTCGCCATCATGCCTCAGCTGTTCATGCTGCAGCGCAGCGGTGAGGCCGAGACCATCACGGCGCACTACCTCTTTGCGCTGGGCTCGTACCGCGGGCTGTACGTGCTAAATTGGATTCACCGCTACGTCTACGAAGGCCACGTCGACTACGTCGCGTGGGTCGCAGGCCTCGTCCAGACGCTGCTTTACGCCGACTTTTTCTACATTTACATCACCAAGTGCGTACCGCATGGTCCTGGGGTCAAAGCCACGTAGCACGAGCTAACCCCGCGTGGCTCCGTCGCTCGGTGACGGCGGGCGCTCAGGGTCCTGCGCGGCCAAAAGTTTGAGCTTCCCAAGTAGCCGCGGCGCCGCGGCCAGGACAGGTCGCGCAGGCCTCGTGACCGAGTCTTGTTACTGTACACAAATATAGCACGTGGGAAATAGAAGAGTACAAAATTCCTTTACAAGTCCATTCCCCCCCACTCACCAGCGTCACCGTCTTCGTCAGCAGCGGCCGCCACCGCGGCGGCCGCGATGCTTACGCTCGGCGCGGCGGTCTCAGCCGGCGTTGGCAATTCGGCTGGCGGGCTGGCCTTGCCGGCGCTTTCCGCTTCAGCGATACGCGTTGGTGATGGGGTAGTCGCTTCCGCGCTGGGGGTGGGGGACGTCTTGGCGGTGCCAGATACGGCGGCCGACTTGGTGTTCAGCCGCTTTCCCTTGGCTGGAGCGGCCTTGGCAGCGACTGGTGGCTGGCCGCTCGCAGCGGTTGCCTTGCCGCCGCTGCCGTTGGCGGCTGTCGCTGCCAGCTTAGCAGAGGGCCGCAGAACCTTGCTCACCTTGCTCAGCGCAGGCACAGCCGGGACGGCCGGAGTGGTGGGCAGCGATTCCACCAGCGCAAAGTAGTCGATGTCGTCCGCCGCGGGCGCATCGACTGGCTCAGCCTTCTTAGCCGGTTTCGCGACCATCGCGTCGGCGGGCGTGGCCGACGCCCCGGTCGCTGCAGGCTTGGCGGCCGCCTTGCTCCCGAGGCCGTTGGGCTTTAGGCCGCTGCTGGGCGCCTTGTTAACCTTGGCATCGGGCGACTGGGGCGCAGGCGGTTGCGCGGCGCTCGCCGGCAGCGTCGGCGATTCAGGCGGCTCCGGATTCGACGACGGCATCGTCGGCACCGCGACCGGCGCAGGCGCCGACCCTACTTGCTCGGGCGCGAGTGCGGGCGCGGCGGGCTCGTCCATGTCGTCCCACGCTTCAGCGTCCCAGTCGTTCACGTCGTCCGCAGGGAAGCCAATCGCCTCCCCCGCGGGTGCCGCGAAGTGCCGCTCGGGTGCTGGCGCGGCCGCCGCTGTCGACAGCCGCGACGGCCTAGCCGGTTCCGACCGCGTCGTTCGGTTGGCCGTCGCCGCCGAGGGCGAACTGGCCAAGACGATCGGGCGCTCGGGGGCAGCCTTGATTGGACGTGCAGGGCTGCTGACCGGGCTTGAGCCGGCCGTGGGGAGACCGCTCGGCGCACGCCGCACCCTCACGTCAGAAAATACGGTCGTCCGCACAGGCCGGCTGGAAACTTCGGCCACGTCGGGCGCCATTGCGGCCGCTGCGGGGGTGGCGAGATCCTCCCCGTCGTGGGCGCGCACGGCCGCCAGGGCATGGTCCATAGTTGCGTGTGCCGCTACTCGCACAGCGCTACTTGGTGCAAATCAGCACGTGAGACGGACAGGCATGGAAGTAATTAACGCGATGCACAATTTCCTTATTACCTCGAGTGCCTAGCGCCCAAACGCACCTATCGGGGTCCAGCAGAAACGGCATCAGCAGCGGTAGCAGGCCGCGCACCACGAAGCGCTGTCGATGTGGCTCTGGCAGCGCGCTGATGGCGAGCACCCGGAAGAACCGGACGCGACGCTCCACCGGCAACCGCTGCAGCAGCTTGGTCAGGTGTGTTGGCACGTATGCGGTTTGCTTGAACGCAGGGTGCTGTGTGCGAGCCGTTGAGTTAAGCATAGGCCGAGAGTTAGCGTGCATGGCAAAGTGCATGCCTTAGTGCATTGCGCCGGGGCGCGTACCGCGCCATGGTAGCCCTCGCTCCACATGTGGAAGAGGCCGCGGGTTGCTTCGATCCCCAGGGGCTCGCTCAGGTTATCAAACTCTATCAGCTCCGCGTAGGCCGGCAGGATGACCTTGGTGAGGAGATGGTCCGCTGTGTACCGCGGCGCGCCGCTCGCCGTCGCCGCCCTGGCATGTGCGAGAGAATCGAGGACCGCCATTTCCGAATCAGCACAGTAGTGAATCGGGTTCCACCCGTTTTGCGCCGCAACGCACTTGTCGTCCGCGACGCCTACGCGACTGTCAAAGTCGGCAGCGCCGTCGACAATATAAGGCGCAATGGCGCACATGCCAACGAACGACCGCACGCGTACCTCATCGTCTGTATCCGTCAAGCCCAGCTTGACCTGCAGGCGCTTCTCAATTATGTGACGTTGGTGCGTGCCGAGTGAGCGACGTATCTTCTGGTGTCTGATCGCAGTCGCCCCTCGTTGGGCTGGTACGGACCTCTGGAAACACAGTACGCCGGAGACTTTCGACCGGCATGGCCACCACGGCTCGGGGGAGGGTGATGAGCAGCGCGATCCGCACCGCCCGCTGATGCCGGCCGAGGCAGTCGGCGTAGAAAGGCAGCACGCAGCGCCGGAAGGCCGGCAGGGAGAGCAGGCCGCCGCCGCGCCCTTCGACGCGCGGCACCAGCAGGTCCCGAAACACGTCCATCGCGACTGGATCCACCAGAAGCTGCGGCGTCAGCAGTTTGCCCAGCACGTGCCGCTCCAGCAGCGGCTCCGGGATGCGCCGAAGCAGTGCTGGCAAGCTCCTGGAAACGCAGGCACATGAGTAAACGAAGGCGACTGATGAGTCAGGGACCCGCAGCCGCCCCTTGCACACTATTGTTTAGAAAGTACTGGAAGAACGCTGGCCGCTGGGGGTCTTCCTGCATGCGCAGCTCGTCGAGCGCCGAGAGCGTCTGCACCAACGGGTGGGTTCGAAAGAGCGAGGCCTGCAATACGTCGGCCGCGCTTCGCACGTCCGCGCTGCCGGCCACCAATCGCTGTGCGAGCGCCGCGAGCTGGGGCTGTGCCGACGGCGTGCCCGACCCCGCGCCGGCCGCCGTGTCCAGCTGCGCGCACAGCCGCTGAATGGCCTTGCCGAGCGCCCGCAGGTCGCTGCGCACGGCGCCAAGCTAAAGGTGCACAACACTTCGTTGTGTGCACAGTGCACAACTAGTTAGATCTTCCATTGTTTCGCTGCACGTATCGCGGCGCCGGTCGTACGGGATCGTCGGCGTCGTCCTGATCGGCCGCCATGTCATCACCGTCGCCGGGTGCCAGCGCCGCGGCAACGTCCGCATCCACGACGGCCTCCAGCTGCTTGAATGCCGCGGCCTCTGTCTCGTACCGCGGCAGGGCCTGCTCCAGGCCGCCCAGCTTCCAATCGCCGTCGGCCGTGACGTAGATGGACGCGAGCGACAAGTTGTTGTGGGTCAGCTGGCCGACGTTGTGCACAAAATCCAGTGCTTGCTGTGGCCGCCATGCGCGAGATGTCGCAGAGCACCAGCGCTGCCGCGTTAGGTCTTTTGGCGTCTTCGCACGTCACGTCGCGTGACCCGTGGAACGCACCACAATGTGATGTAGACCCAGGATGGCATCGTCCGCGGCCGGGGCGCGGTCGCCTTCGAGCGCCAGCAGCGGTGCCACTTCCTCGGTGACGCACAGGATTGTGTCGCCTTCATGGTCCACTTCCCGGATGGCTAACAGGTGGGGGTACCGCAGTGTCCTTGCCCGCTGTGCAGACCAAGGCGTACGAACGTATTTGCGTACTGCGCTGGTAGGCACGCGCGCTAGACTCCGCCGAGTCGCTAATTGCAAACTGTACCTGCAGGGCCTTGAGCATCTTAGGGAGCCATTGCCGCTGCTCGTCCGTCTCCGCCGTGACGCTGATGACGGTCACCTAATGGGTCCAACATGGACGCTGCTAGTCGGCGTTCGTTTCACCGTGAGCACTCCGCAACAAGCCCGCGGTCGCGAGCTTACTGACATACTGGCTGGCGTGTACTGGCGCTCACGGCCGTGCGCCAGTCCCAGCGGCCGAACCGGCGGCCCGGGATGGGCGCGGCCTTGCTCGGCGCTGTGTAGCCGCGGGCCCTGTCGTGAAAAAACATACCATAACAGAGCCAAGGAAAGGAATCAGCGGCTTCGCTTCAGCCGTGGTGGCTTTCCACGGCGCCTATGGGTTCTGCTCGCTCTCCACCGCTCACAATTGCCGGTGCGTCGCAGCGGCTTCTCCGTCAATTTTCCAGCCTTCACTGCCCTTTCCCCAAGCCTTCCTTCTCTCCTCCTCGTCTTTCTCGTCCTTCTCATCTTCCTCCGCTGTACAGCCCGTACCGGCTCTCCGCGGCGCCCATGGCGTCCTGCCGTCACCGCTTGCGGCGGTCGGTTCTGCCGTTGTTCTGCCGCCGAGTAATAAAACTTTCTGCCGCGATTCCGCCTGTTTCATATACTCCGATGACATCATCAATTTATGACATCATCAGCTCCCCAGATGACGTCACCTATGCGGCTCATGGGGCGCATGGACGATGGCGGCGGCGACGCCGGCGTCGGCGGCCGTCGCTGCCTGCGGCCCGGATGGGTCAGCGGTCCATGACCACGCGGATGGTGTGGCCCTTCATCAGCCCGACGTAGGCGCCGCGCCGGAGATCTCGCCTCAGGTCCTTGCCGACGCCCCACAAGCGGCACTGCGAGTGCGGCTCGCGCCCTGCGAGCGGCTCGAGATTCGGCATTGCGACGACGCCGGGAGGTACATTGTCGCCGCCACGGATCTGCCGGAGCGCGAGACAGTGATCCTCCGGACGACCGCCTACGTCATTGGCTGCGAAACGAAGGAGCGGGTATGGCTGACAAGCGTGCCAAACACGTCTTTTTTCTGCCACCACTCATAGCGACCCTTTTAAGCTAACGCGGAATGCCATCCGATGCAGGGCTTTGTCTGCCACGCCTGCCATGCGGTCAGCGAAGGAAAGAAGTGGCGCCTGACCTGCCCGGGCTGTGTGGACCAGGCCTACTTTTGCAGCGCTCGCTGCCGCCGGGCCGCCCTCGCCGCCGATGGCCCGCACCACCACGGCGGCGAGTGCGCTGCGCTATTGCACTGGCGGTCGCTGCTGCTGCGCTCGGCGCGCGAGGAGCACAGCCCGCATCGCGAGCACGAGCACCTGCACTACCTCGTGCGGATGTGCCTCGCGGCCGCCGCCCGGTGGGCAGTGGCCGGCGGCTGGCCTGCCGCGCGGCCGGCGCACGCCAAGAGCAACTTGACCGCGGGCATGGCCGCACTGGGCCTCGCCGATGCCGAGCCGCCTGATGCGGATTCGGAGGGCGACGGCGAGGACGCCGCTGGCTTGCCGCCCGTGCTGCGCGCAACCCTGGACGACGTGGTCGCGCTGATGGACTGCCGGGAGCTGCTCAACGCCAACGACTGGGCGGGCCACGAGTACGTGCAGTACCACGCCATGACCTGCATGGCGGTGGCCCACCGCCTACGCCCGTTACCCAGCCCCGCCGATGTAAGTCGCTGGATCCGCGCCAGCGTGCCGGCCGATCTCGGCCCAGCGCCGGCGGGCGCACCGGTCTCAATGGAGCGCCTGGCCAAGGCCACAATGGAGCTTCTACACCGCGTGCGCTGCAACTCGTTCGCGCTGGTTAACACCGACAGCGAGCGCGTGGGCGCGGGTCTCTTCCCGCTCGCGTCCTACTTTAACCACAGCTGTGCGCCCACTTGCGAGTTTGTCTATCGGGTATGCGGTAAGGTCGATGGCATCAGTAATGTCCTTGCGCGTGCTCACGCTCTCGATGTGCGTCGGCCCAGGCGGCCCGTGGCACAACAGGACGGTGTGATGTCGGTCGAGACGCTGACGCCGCTCGCGGCGGGCGCGGAGCTAACGCTGTCGTACACCGTCCCCGGCATGACCTACGTCGAGCGGCACGCGCACCTGCGCATTGTGTACTTTTTCGAATGTAAATGCCCGCAGTGCCGTGCCGACGAGGCCGGGGCGACGGCAGCGCCCACCACTATGTAGCAACCACCACACTTTAGACAAAATACTTTGTACAGGTTTCCACACTTCACGACTTTAAGACACACGCACGCGGCGCCTAGCAGTAACCGAAAAGTACACGTGATTGTCAGGGCAGGCGACTACGGGAGCGCGCAGCTACAGCAACGCGGACGAGCTGTCCATCGCACTTAACGGCGTTGAGGCCGTCGCCGGCCCCGACAGAAGCGCGTCCGACGACGTGCCGACACTGAGCGGTGAGGGCCCCGGCTTGGCGCTCTTTTCCTTGCGCCTCGCCGTGCCGGCGGCGTTGGTCCCAGCCTTCTTCTTGGTGCCCTTCTTCTTCTTCTTGGGCCGGTCAATTGCGGAGCCCGTCGTCGACGACGGAGGCGACCCCACGTCCGACAACTGCGGTGATCCTGGCGCAGCCATGGGAGCGGCAGCGGCGACCCCGGTGGCACTGGACGAGCCTGCGTCCTCTGCGTCGTCGTCGTTGTCGGCGGCCTGGGACGCCACCTCCACCGCTGCGACCACCGCGGCCACGTCGCTGGCGCTTGGAAGCGCGGGCCCGGCCGCGTCGTGCGCTGTTGCGTCGTCACTTGTGAC
>Ga0180215_1005514_pt1 | contig 10777 bp, 13 predicted proteins | sample eDN3rd37CBELigBY_FD_128871 | JGI IMG/M metagenome (GOLD analysis project Ga0180215, IMG submission 128871) | Enriched backyard soil microbial communities from Emeryville, California, USA - eDNA 3rd pass 37_C BE-Lig BY (version 2) (version 2) | ecosystem: Environmental > Terrestrial > Soil >...
CCTACGGCGCCGAGCCGCACCCGGAGACCGCCGGCCAGCGGCCGGAGCGCGACGCGTTCGAGATCGCGCTCGTGCGCGGGGCGGTCGCGCGCGACATGCCGCTGCTCGGCGTGTGCCGCGGGATGCAGATCCTCAACGTGGCGCGCGGGGGCACGCTGCACCAGCACGTGCCCGATCTCGTCGGCCACCCGGATCACCGCCGCGTCCCAGGCGCGTTCGGCGACCACGACGTGCGCCTGCGGCCCGGGTCGCTGGCGGCGCGCGCGGCGCAGTCGGAGCTCGTGCCGACGAAGTCGCACCACCACCAGGCGGTGGACCGCCTCGGCGAGGGCCTGCTCGTCACGGGGTGGTCGGTGCTCGACGAGCTGCCCGAGGCGCTCGAGCTGCCGGGGTGCCGGTACATGCTCGGCGTCCAATGGCATCCGGAGGCGGACCCATCGAGCGTGCTGATCGCCTCGCTGGTCGCCGAGGCGCGCGCTCGCGCGCTCGCGGCCTGACGCCGGCGCACGCCGCCGCCGTCGAGCGCGCGCGGGAGTACCCGTGGCGCTTCGGCGACCCGGCGCCCGCGCCCGCGGCGGCGGTCGAGGCGGCGCTCGCCGACGGCGCCGTCGGCGTGCTCGCGTACGGGTCCAACGCCTCGCCCGCCGTGCTGCGGCGCAAGCTCGGCCCACGGACGGCCGCGGCGGTCCTCGCGCGCCCCGTGACGCTGCGCGACACCGACGTCGTCTTCTCCGCGCACGTCTCCCGCCACGGCGCGATCCCGGCGACGCTCGCGCGTTCGCCCGGGACCGCCGTCGGCGCCTGGCTGCTGGCGGTGCCCGCGGACGCGATTGCGGCGCTCGACGCGACCGAGCCCAACTACACGCGCGAGGAGCTCGCAGGCGGGCTGCAGGCGTACGTCTCGCGCCACGGCGCGCTGCGGATCGGCGGCTCGCACGTCGCGCTGGCGGCGGTCGCGGCGGCGGGCCGGACGCTGCCCGCGCTCACCGAGGCGCAGCTGCTCGAGCAGGTGCGCGCGCGTCTGGCGCCGAACGAGACGCCCGACGGCTTCGTCCTGGCCCAGCTGACCGACGATCGCGTGCGGGCGCGACGCTCGGCGGCGCTGCGGCGCGGCCTGCCGGCGGAGGCCGGGTCTATGCTCGCGACGAGGATCACGGACAGCGGATGAGCACGAACGACAGGCATCCGGAGCGACGGCCTCCGGACCCGGAGGTGCTCGACGAGGAGGCGCCGCGCCTCGAGCTGACCCGTCGGCACGTGCTCCTGTTCCTCCTGTTCGTCGTCGCGACGGTCGCCTTCCTGTACTACGTGCTGCCGCAGATCGCGGGGCTCAACGACACGTGGGCGCGCATCGAGCAGGGCGCCCCGCTCTGGCTCCTCGTCGCGTTGCTGTGCACGCTGGGCATGTTCGTCGGCTACATCGTGCTCTTCCACGCCGTGTTCGTCCGGCCGGACTCGCCGATCGACCTGCGCGCCAGCTACCAGATCACGATGGCGGGGCTCGCGGCGACGCGGTTGTTCGGCGCGGGCGGGGCGGGCGGCATCGCGCTGACGGCGTGGGCGCTGCGGCGCTCGGGGATGCCGCGCCGCACGGTCGCCGACGAGACGCTCGCGTTCCTCATCCTGCAGTACGGCATCTACACGTCGTCGCTCGTCATCCTCGGCATCGGCCTGCGCACCGGCGTGCTGCCCGGCTCGGCGCCGTTCGGGGTGACGGTGATCCCCGCCGTCTTCGGAGCGATCGCGATGGCCCTCGCGCTCATGCTCACGTGGGTCCCCACCGACCTGCAGCGCAGGCTGGACCACGTCGTGGAGCGCGGCGGGCGCATCGCGCGCCTCGCGCAGCGCCTGGCCAACGCCCCCGCCGCCTTCTCCGCCGGGATGCGCACCGCGCTGCGCCACGTGCGCGAGGGCAGCTCGGCGCTCGTCGGGGCGATCGCGTTCTGGTTCTTCAACATCGCGACGCTGTGGGCGTCGTTCCACGCCTTCGGCCACGCCCCGTCCATCTGGGTCATCGCGATGGGCTTCTGGGTCGGGATGCTCGGCAACCTGCTGCCGCTGCCCGGCGGCATCGGCGGGGTGGACGGCGGGATGATCGGCGCGTTCACGGCGTTCGGCGTCGACTTCGGGCTGGCGACCGTCGCCGTTCTGGCGTACCGTGCCTTCTCGTTCTGGCTGCCCACGATCCCGGGCGCCATCGCGTACTTCCAGCTGCGCAAGACGGTGCAGCGCTGGGGCGGGGGGCGCCGCGCGCTGACGGCCGCGTCCGCCGGCGTGTGATCGCCCGGTCCGGCGCTATACTTTTTGAAGTGACTTCCCAGACCGATCGCATCGAGGACGTCGTCATCATCGGCAGCGGGCCGGCCGGCTACACCGCCGCGCTGTACACCGCGCGCGCGAACCTCCAGCCGCTCGTGATCGAGGGCTTCATGTGGGGCGGCCTCCTGCAGCAGACGACGGAGGTCGAGAACTTCCCCGGCTTCCCGAACGGGATCATGGGCCCCCAGCTCATGCAGAACATGCGCGACCAGGCGGAGCGGTTCGGGACGCGCTTCATCACCGACCTCGCCACGAAGGTCGAGCTGGGCAGCGAGCCGGGGGATCTGCACACGGTCTGGGTCGGCGACGACGCGTACCGGACGCGCACCGTCATCCTCGCGATGGGCGCGGAGCACAAGAAGCTCGGCGTGCCGGGCGAGGACGAGCTCAGCGGGCGCGGGATCTCGTACTGCGCCACCTGCGACGCCGCGTTCTTCCGCGACCGCCCGATCATCGTGGTCGGCGGCGGCGACAGCGCGATGGAGGAGGCGATCTTCCTCGCGAAGTTCGGCTCGAAGGTGACGATCGTGCACCGCCGGGACGAGTTCCGCGCCTCGAAGATCATGCTCGAGCGCGCGCGGGCGGCCGAGAACATCGAGTTCCTGACGCCGTACGTCGTGGAGGAGTTCCTCGCGCCCGGCGAGGGCCACGACCTGCCGGTCGCCCGGCTGCGCAACACGCAGACCGGCGAGGAGCGCACGATCGAGGGCACCGCGGCCTTCATCGCCATCGGTCACGAGCCGCAGTCGGAGATCGTGCGCGAGCAGGTGGACGTCGACGAGGAGGGCTACGTCGTCACGGACGCGCGCTCCACGCGGACGAACCGGCCGGGCGTCTTCGCCGCCGGCGACCTCGTCGACCGCACCTACCGCCAGGCCGTCACGGCCGCCGGGTCGGGCTGTCAGGCCGCGCTGGACGCCGAGTGGTACCTGCGCGACACGCCGCAGGTCCATCCGGCACACGAGCTTCCGGCGGGCGACCTCGCCGAGGCGCAGTACGCGCCGCTCGCGCCCCGCGACTAGGGCCTTCCGCTACCGGGTGCTCGGCGGCGGCGTCGGCCGGCGCTGCGGCACGCTGCTCATCTGGCGCGAGGAGAGGACCCTCCAGACGCCGAAGAAGACGGTCGCGAGCACGACGACCGCGAGGATCGCCACGGTCACGGCGCTGTCGGGCAGGACGGCCCACAGCACGAGGGCGAGGACGACGACCCCGCACATGAGCACCCACATGCGCATCGGCGACGGCGGGGTGTCGGGCAGGTCGTAGGTCTTGCGAACTGAGCGCATGGCTCCCGCCTACCCGCTCCGGGGCGCCCGGGCACGCCCGGGCCTCCCCGGGGCGGGCGGGACAGGGGCCGTGAGTCGCCGGGACCCCGCGTCAGTCGCGGGTACCGGCGAGCGGGCCGCAGGCGGCGACGTCGTCGACGAGCCGGCGGGCCCGCTCCGGCGTCCACCGCTCGGCCTCGACGAGGCGCTCGGCCAGATCCTCCACCTGCGCGAGGGCCTCGTACGCGTCCTCCTCGAACAGGAGCGCATCCGCGGCGTGGCGGATGACCTCCTGCTCCTCGGGAAGGAGCTTCGTGGGGCCCAGGTCGTCCAGCGTCTTCACGACGCGGCCGTAGGCCTGGGCACGATCCGCGTTCGGGGTCATGCTTCGAGAGTACGGGCCCCACCGGCGGCTGGCCGCCCGTCGGTACGTGCGATCCGTCACATGGCCTGCGTCATCACGCCCTCGAGCTCGAGCAGGTGCTGCTTGCGGTGTAGCCCGCCCGTGTAGCCGTGCAGCGTGCCCGTGCTCCCGAGCACGCGGTGGCACGGCACGACGATCGCGATGGGGTTGGAGCCCAGGGCGCCGCCCGCCGCCCGCGCCGCGCGCGGGGAGCCGGCCTCCGCGGCCACCTTGGCGTACGTGCTCGTCGCGCCGAACGGGATGCGGGCCGTGACGCCCAGCACCCGCCGGGCGAACGGCCGCATGAGCGACATGTCCACGGGGATGTCGAACCGCTTGCGCCGGCCGGCGAAGTACTCGTCGAGCTCGCGGCGGACGTCGTCGAGCCGCGGCGGCGACTCCACGACGCGCGGCGACAGCTCGGCGGCGAGCCGCTCGAGCAGCGGATCGGCGCCGCCGTGCAGGTCCTCGTAGGCCAGGCGGACGAGCCCGCGCTCGGTGCGCGCCAGGAAGAGCGTCCCGAGCGGGGAGTCGACGAGCGCGTACACCACGTCGGCGGGGGCGGTCGCCGCGAAGCGTGCGAGCGCGGCGGACGGGTCGGCGGTCGGGGGCGTGAGCGGTGTCATGGGTCGAGCTCCTTGCGCAGGGCCTTCAGGCCGTCGGCTGCGGCGCGTCGCGAGGCATCCTCGCTGCACCCCAGGACGGCGGCGATCTCCCGGTGCGACAGGTCGGCCGCGTAGCGCAGCGTCAGCACGGAGCGCTGGCGGTCGGGGAGCCGGCGGACCAGCTCCCAGTCGCCGCCGTCGGGCTCCTCCGTCGCGGCGCGCTCCTCGACGGCGCCCACCGGCACCGGCCGGCGGGCCCGCGCGCGGTGCACGTCGGTCGCCTTGCGGTGCGCGATGGTGAACAGCCAGGCGCGCAGGTTGTCCGCGTGCTCGAGCCGCGGGTAGGCCCGCAGCGCGCTGAGCAGCGTCTCCTGGAACGCGTCGTCGGCGTCGTCACGGCCGACCACGCCGACGAGGAAGCGCATGACGTCGCCCGCGTGGGCGTCGAGCAGGCGCTGGAACGGCGGCAGGGTCATGTGAGGACAACGATGCCGAAGGCCGAGATGTGAGGCCGCCCCCCGATCACTCCTCCTCGTGCAGCATGCGGGCGAGGTGCGGCGCCAGGCCGTAGCGGTCGGTCCCCGTGCTCTCTGCGAGGCCGTCGACGACGCGGGCGACATGCTCGAGCCCCATGAGCTCGCCCCAGGCCAGCGGCCCGCGCGGGTGGTTGAGGCCGAGCACCATCCCCCGGTCGATCGCGTCCGCATCGCCGACGCCCTCGGCGATCGCGAAGCACGCCTCGTTGACCAGGCACGCGACGATCCGCGCGAGCACGAGGCCCGGCGCGTCGCCGACCCAGGCGACGTGCAGCCCGAGCGTCGCCGCGAAGCGCTCCGCGGCCGCCGCCGCGGCGGGCGCGGAGCCGGCCCCGCGCGTGAGCTCGAGCAGGCCGCCCGGCCGCAGCGGCGGCACGGCGGAGAAGCCGACCGCCGGCCCGCCGCGCTCCTGGGCGGCCAGCGTCGCCTCCGCGCACAGCAGCATCCGCGGCGCGCCCTGCAGCGGCTCGTCGTCGCCGCCGGCGTCGATCGCGACGAACGGCACCTCGCCGCGCGCCTCCCCCGGCGAGGCGACCTCCCAGCCCGCGTCCTCGGCGAGGACGGCGAGCTCGAGCGCGACCGGCAGCTCCCCGGCGATCACGACGAGCCCGTCGCCGCCGCCGGGCTCCGGCGCCTCCTCGGGCGCGCGCGGGAGCGGGCGGCCGCCGGGGTACTCGTACCAGCCGCGCCCCGCCTTGCGGCCGAGCCTGCCCGCGGTGACGATCCGGCTCTGCAGCGGCGAGGGCCGCCAGCGCGGCTCGCCGAAGCTCTGCTCGAAGAACGAGCGCGAGATCTGCAGGCCGACGTCGAGGCCGACGAGGTCCATGAGCTCGAACGGGCCCATCCGGAAGCCGCCGCCGAGCCGGCAGATGCGGTCGACCTGCTCCGGCGTGGCGATGCCCTCGTGCACGAGGCGCAGCCCCTCCAGGGCGAACGGCCGGTTGCAGCGGTTGACGAGGAACCCGATGCCGTCGGCGACCTCGATGACGTGGCGCCCCATCGCCTCGGCGGCCGCGCGCGCGACGGCGACCGCCTCGGGCGCCGTGTCGAGCCCCGCGACGACCTCCACGAGGCGCATGACGGGCGGCGGGTTGAAGAAGTGCATCCCGACGACGCGCTCCGGGCAGCGCGCGGCGCGGCCGATCGCGGTGACCGGGATCGACGACGTGTTCGTGGCCAGCACCGCGCCGGTGTGCGCGGCGAGCTCGCGCAGCAGCTCGCCCTTGAGCTCCAGGCGCTCCGGCGCGGCCTCGATGACCAGGTCGCACCCCGCGAGGCCGTCGAGCCCCGCCGCCGCGCGCAGGCGCTCGCGCGCGCCGTCGGCCGGCCTGCGGCGCCACGCCTCCTCGATCCTGGCGATCCCGCGCTCCAGGGCGCCCGGCACGGGGTCGTGGAGGACCGCCTGGAGGCCGGACTGCGCGGCGAGCTGCGCGATCCCCGCGCCCATCGTGCCGGCGCCCGCGACGCCGACGCTGCGGGGTGCCGTCATGGCGGATGACCCTACACTCGGCCCGTGCGCGCGCTGATCGTCGGCGGGGGCTGTCGAGGCCTGGGACTCGCCGAGGAGCTCATCGGCGAGGGCCACGCCGTGCGCGTCGTCACCCGCTCGGAGGAACGCGACGCGGCGATCCGCGCCGTCGGCGCCGAGCCCTGGCGGGGCGACCCCGACCGGATCGGGACGCTGCGCTACGCGCTCGACAACGTGACCCTCGTGCTGTGGCTGCTCGGCACGGCGACGGGCGAGCCCGACAAGGTCGCCGCGCTGCACGGCTCGCGGCTGGAGATGATGCTCGAGCGCACCGTGGACACCACCGTGCGCGGCGTCGTCTACGAGGCGGCGGGGACGTTGCCGCCCGAGCTCTTCGCCTCCGGCGTGCGCGAGATGCGGCGCGCGAACGAGCGCAACGAGGTGCCCTTCGCGCTCCTGGAGGCCGACCCCCACGACCGGCCGGCGTGGCTCGCCGCGGCGCGCGAGGCCGTCACGCGGCTGCTCGGCCCGCGCGGCTGAGGGTCAGCCGGGCAGCGTCACTGCGCCCAGGCGCCGCAGCAGGTCGCTGAGCATGCGGGCCGTCGCGCCCCAGATGAACGCGTCGCCGACGATGTAGACGTCCGTGCGCAGCGGGATGCCGCGGCGGATGATGCGCCGGCGGGCGAAGCCCTCGCGCAGCTGCGCCAGCGAGGGCTCGATGACCTCCTCGACCTCGCGCGGCGAGAGCACCCACTCGCGGCCCGGCTCGATGAGCCCCACGAAGGGGTAGATCGCGTACCCGGTGGCGAGCGTCGGCACGGGCTCGAGCGCCCCGAGCAGCTCGACGTCGCCGCGCGGCAGGCCGACCTCCTCCTCGGCCTCGCGCAGGGCGGTCACGCGCAGGTCCTCGCCCGGGTCCTGACGCCCGCCGGGGAACGCGACCTCGCCCGCGTGGCGGCGCATGTCGCCTGGCCGGCGTGTCAGCACGAGGTGCAGGTCGCCGTCGCGCAGGTACACCGGGACGAGGACGGCGGCGTCCGTGCGGCCGAGGACGTCGAGGCCGATCGCCTCCTCGGGATCGAGCAGGACGTCGCGCAGACTGCGCGCCAGATCCTCGCGGCCGCTCAGGACGAGGTGAGCGCGAGCCGCTCGACGCGCTCGTCGAACATGACCTCGCCGTCGAGCGTGCGGTGCACGGGGCACTTCGCGGCGATGACCTTGAGCTTGGCCACCTGCTCGTCGCTGAGCTGCGGCGGGAAGCGCAGGACCATCGAGAACCGCGTCGGGCAACCGCGCTCGGCCGGCGCGTACTCGCACTCGACCTCCACGTCGCCGATGTCCCAGCCCTTGCGGGCGGCGTACATCTCCATCGTCACGGCGGTGCAGGAGGCGAGGCTCGCGGCGAGCAGCTCCTGCGGGCTCGGGCCGGTGTCGTCGCCGCCGTTCTCCACCGGCTCGTCCACCGCCATCCGGTGGTCGCGCACCTTGACGATGTGGCGGAAGGCCTGGACTCGCTGGGCTGTCGCGCGCATCTCCAGGTCGATGTTACTCCGGGTCCGCGAGCGGGTTGAACAGCATCCCGGTGATGACCTTGGGGAAGAAGTACGTGGATTTCGGCGGCATGCTGACTCCCGCCGCGGCGACCTCGCGCACCTGCGTCACGGGGGTGGGGCGCAGGAAGAACCCGAGGTCGTACTCGCCGCGCATGACGAGGTCGACGCCGTCGGCGGCCGACCGCGCGTAGCCCAGCCCGCGCAGCTCGGCGATGTCGTGCTCGGTGAGCCCGAGCGGGCCCGTGAGCACCAGCGCCTCGAGGACCGCGGTGTCCAGCCGGCGATACGGCGCGGGCATCCCGGCGAGCGCCTCGTCGGCGATGCGCTGGTCCTTCAGCGTCAGGCGCAGCGGCTTCTTGAAGTGCGCGTCCAGGTAGCCCATGACGAGCGGCCCGTCGCTCTGCGGCGGCGCGAGCTCCTCCACGGACACGGGCTCGATGTCGAAGTGCTCGCGCAGCACGGACGCGAGCGCCTCCTGGACAGGCGGCGTCGTGCCGCGCACGAGCCGGTGGGTGGGGAAGACCGTCAGGCCCTCGTCCTCGAGCGCGACGAGGCACATGAGCACGTAGCGGTGGTCGCCCTCGCCTCCGACCTCCTCCGCGTAGACGCGGGCGGTCTCGTAGCGGTGGTGGCCGTCGGCGATGAGCAGCTCGGCGTCCGCCAGCGCGGCGTGGACCGCCTCGTGCGTGGCGGGATCGGCGACGCGGTACAGGCGGTGCACGGTCCCGTCGTCGTCGGTCGCCTCGCCCCACGGCTCGCCGCCGAGATGCGCCTGCAGCGCGCCCCATGCGGTCCCGGCCGGGTCGCTGTAGAGCGAGAAGATCGGGGAGAGGTTCGCGCGCGTGGCGCGCGTGAGGCGCAGGCGGTCCTCCTTCGGGCCGGGGTGCGTGCGCTCATGCGGGCGGATGCGCCCGGGGCCGTAGTCCTCGACGCGGACGCGGGCGAGGAACCCCCGGCGCGTGAGCCTGCGCCCGTCCGGGGCCGTGTAGTCCTGCACGAGCGCCCACAGCGCGGGCTCCGGGTCGCGCACGACGGCGCCCTCGTCGATCCACGCGCGCAGCGTCCGCGCGGCCGCGACGTACGGATCGTCGCCCTGGGGGAGGTCGATCGCGACGACGTTGTGGGGCGAGCGCGCCTGCAGGGCGGCGCGTGCCGGCGGGTCGATGACGTCGTAGGGCGGTGCCACGAGGTCCTGCAGCGGACCGGCGACCGCCTGGTCGTAGCGCAGCGCGCGAAGGGGCTGTACGTCGGCCATGGAGGCCCAACGCTACCCGTGCGGGCGAACTCAGCCCCGGCGGCCGAAGTGGTTGGCGTACGTCGCGGCGCGCGACGCGGTCGCGACGTGCACCGGAGCGCCGACAGCGACGCCGAGGCCCATCTCGCGAAACGCCGCGTGGAGGATGTTGCGGCGGTGCCCGGCGCTGTGCATCCAGCTCGCCACGATCTCCCGCGGCGTCGCGCTCGCGCCGGTGCCCCACGCGAGGTTCTCGCCGATCTCCCAGCGCAACGTGCCCGCCAGGTAGCGGGTCTGTTCGCGGATGCGCTCCGCGAACGTCTCGCCCGAGGGCGTGACATGGTCGAAGAACGAGCGGCGCACCATCTCGCGCGCGTAGGCGCTCGCGGAGGCCTGCAGCGTACGGTTCGTGCGCAGCCTGCGCAGGCCACGCCGCCTGCGCTCCCGGTTGACGAGGCACATCGTCGCCGCTCGCACGCGGTGCAGCGTCGCCGCGGTGGGGATGGCGTCGGCCCCGCGGCAGGAGGGCGTCGACGCCGCAGCCGAGGGCGCCGCCGGCGCGAGGGCGAGGGCGAGCAGGGCGAGCAGGGCCGCGAGGCACGGCACGCGGCGGATCCGAGCCGGCACTTCCATCAGCCCGCTCGTCGGCAGGTCGCCCCGGATGTGGAGGAAGGCGGGCCGCGAATGGACACGCGTTCGACCGGCGGGGTGCCCGCGTGCCGTACGCTGGCTGGGCTACGGGGCGTAGCTCAGCCTGGTCAGAGCGCCGCGTTTGGGGCGCGGAGGTCCCCGGTTCAAATCCGGGCGCCCCGATGCACGCGGCCGTCCGCGGCCGTGCCTGGCCGGTCCCCGCGGACCATCCGTGGGATGGTGTCCGCATGAGCGCAACCGCGGCCGAGCGATCCGCGTACGGCGATGATCGCCCGCAGCGCGAGCCGACGCTGCTGCGGCGGGTCATCGAGTACCGAGAGCGGATCAGCGCGCTCCTCGCCGTCACGGCGATCGCCGCCGGCGGGCTGCTGCATCTGCTGGGTGCGCCCGACGCGGGCCGTCACGTGTGGCGGGCGGCGGTGGCGTTGCTCGCCGTCGAGCTGGCGGTCGAGGTCATCCGCACCGTCATCGTGGACCGGCATCTCGGCGTGGACACGATCGCGCTCGTCGCGATGGTCGGAGCGCTGGCGCTCGGCGAGGAGCTCGCCGGCGCGGTCGTGGGCCTCATGTACTCCGGCGGCGCCGCCCTGGAGGCCGCGGCCGCGCGCCGCGCCCGGCGCGAGCTGACCGCGCTCGTCCGCCGCGCGCCGCGCGTCGCGCAGCTGCGGGTGGGCGACGAGCTGCGCGAGGTCGACGTCGCGGAGGTGCAGGCAGGCGACGTCGTGCTGGTCCGCACCGGCGAG
>Ga0180215_1005515_pt1 | contig 10776 bp, 8 predicted proteins | sample eDN3rd37CBELigBY_FD_128871 | JGI IMG/M metagenome (GOLD analysis project Ga0180215, IMG submission 128871) | Enriched backyard soil microbial communities from Emeryville, California, USA - eDNA 3rd pass 37_C BE-Lig BY (version 2) (version 2) | ecosystem: Environmental > Terrestrial > Soil >...
ACATCAACACTCGCATTAACAAATGTGACGATTCCATATGGTGTGCAGATTGCAAATAAAGGATACAAACAAGCGGCGTTAGATAATAAAGCATTGGCTAAAGGTATAAATATAGTTGATGGAAAAGTGACCTATAAAGCTGTAGCTGAAGCACATGGTTATAACTATATTCCAGTTGATACAGTATTGCAGGATCAAACCATTTCTGTCTAAACGAGAAAACATGATTTAACCCAGATGCTCTATTTTAATCCCTAGTTTGACAAGTACTTACGGGTTAGACAGAGCAGAAGACGTATTAAACCTCGTTAAAAATTGTGATTTATCGCGAAAAGGCATTTCTCGGGTTGCTTTCTCATTTTCAACTTTTAGAAAAAGTATTATTTAAATACTGCAGGGCTAATCAATTGATTGGCCCTTTTTACTTTTTAGGAAACGCTCGGACGCAACAGGAATAAAAGGAACAACTAAAGAACAATATTAAGAAAACTTAAATCAAAGTATTGAGGATTTAGTAAAGAGGCTTAAACAGAAAAGTTATCATCCAATACTTGTAAGAAGAACTTATATTGACAAACCAGGTACAACTAAGAAGCCACCGTTGGGCATACCTGAGCATGAGGATAAAAATGTACAACGAGAAATCACCAAAATACTAAACTCAATTTATGAAAATAATTTTCGATTTGGAAAATTTGATACCTTCTTTGATGAATCAGGAAATCGGTTTGGTTTAAGCGGGTAATTTTCGTTGTTGAATATATATCGTTCATCTGCAAAAAATATCTCCTGATATGGAAAGTTTCCCTTAAGGAGAGATTTAAATGAAAATTGATTTTGATTTAATCAGACAAACTGAGCGATACCACTATGATGATCCTACATGCGGTGTTTTGATTGATATCTTCCGGAATGGCAGCCATTGGCATGCTATCGCAATTGCTGAAAACGCGGAGTGGTATTGTCATAATGGCTTCGGAGAAACAAAAGAGCAGGCAGCAGAAGAGGCTATTATTGGTGTGTTAAAACTTGTGAAAAATAGGGATTTATAGATGGGCATTTGTTGAACCAAACGTTTAGATTGGGTCCTTACTAAGGAGCGATAAAGCGATCGAGGAAAGATTGCTTTATCGCTTTTTTTTTTACCGGATAAGAGAGGTAAAGCTGGGAAGTAGGCCACCAAATCTTTGTGTTTCATTTATTCATAGGCTCTGGCATAAAATTCATGAACAGGCTGAGATGTTGACCCATCTTTGCGGCAGCAAGATCAGGATTTTTTTGTTCAATCGCTTCATAGATTTCATATAACTGCTGAATTAATTCTTTTCTTAGTGATTCTGGGCAATCAGCATGAGTTAAGAACTTGTTTAATGAAAGAGTAATCGCTTCGATCGTAATAATGACCATCCGATTATGGGTTGATTTGGCAATCGCTTGATGAAATTTATAATCCTGCTCGTAGAATAATTTACTAGAAACGCCGGAATCTATGCTTGGCAGACATTCCCTTAGTCTGATTAAATCTTCGTCTGTCCTTCTTAAGGCTGCCAAGGAACAGGACTTTAACTCGACTGTTTCTCTTACTTCTATTACCTCGTCAATTGTCATTCCTTCAAGACTTAAGGAAAGGGAAATATAATCACTGATGTCATTGATCAGGGCATTGAGGTCAATTTCAGCAACGAAATGGCCTCCTTTTGCTCCTGGCTTTGTCACAATTAATTTGGATGCTGCTAATAGTTTAATTGCATCTCGAATGGTTGGCCTACTAACTTGAAATTGGCTGGCCAGTTCTTGTTCGGGTGGGAGCTTGTCCCCTGGCTTTAAATCTCTGCTTATAATGGCTGTTCTTATTTGGTCTGCGATTTGTTCAGATAAAGTTAATAGTTTTTTATTTTTAAACAACATCATCATCTCACACTCTTTTATATTATTTGTAAAAAAAATAATAGTAGAAAACATTACATTGTACTGTCAATTCTAGACAACATATGGAATAGTAAAATTACCATTTAATTAGACTTAATAATGATAAATGTAAAATAAACATACATTTACCATATTTATAATTATTATAAAATTCAAAATAATTAAAATCAACTATTTTACCTATATTATCCAAGGAATACAACAACTGGACAATAAAGCTGTTGTATCTATTGCTAGAGCTCTACATTCTGTAGACCTAGGTTCGTAGTGAAGGATGTAGGTTCGAAATGTATTTCTAACAACTCTTGATTCAATATAAAGGTAAAAATTATTAACAATTAAACGTATTTACAAAGGTTATCAGATAAATTATTATTTGATTAAGAATTTTTAGAATGTTTAGAAAAAAGGAGGAGAGTCTATGATTATTTCAATAGAAAAATCTGAAAGAGAGCAGCGACTAAGTCGTGTGAGATCTCTTATAAAGGAGAAGGGGTATAAAGCAATCTTATTTGTTGCAGATTCTTATCTGGGGAAAAAGGGCTCCTTGCGTTATCTATTTGATAACCATTTAATTCATCGTTATGGATATGGGATCGTGTTAGAGGAAGGGCAATTTCAAATTCTTCCATCCGGTTTACACTGGTGCACGGACAGAAGGGTTCCCGATACACTGTTTCCGAAGGACCATGAGATACTTGAAGTAGTCAGAATTTTTAGAAAAAATAATATCGATAGCGGTATTGTCGGAGTCATTGGCTTAAATAATACGATGAAAATTGAAGATTATAAGTATCTATCACAAGAGCTTCCAAATATTCAATGGGTAGATGCTAGTGTTGCCTTTGAGGAGATTCGCTCCATTAAAAGTGAAACAGAAATTGCAGGAGTTAAAGAAGCCAATCGTATCATAGAGGCGGGCTTTGACAGGATTATTGAACATATTCGTCCAGGAATGACAGAAGAGGAAGCCGTCTCTGTCGCTTATGAAACGGTACATGCTTTAGGCGCTAAGGATACACTTTTTTTAACATTATCGAGTGAAGAAAAGGGAGCAGTTGAACCAATCTTTTTGAATCCACGCCCACGCATCATTAAGGATAACGATTATTTAATTGTGTCACTGGAAATTACCGGACCGAGCGGCCACTGGGTGGAGCATTCACGGATGTTCTGCTTTGGAAATCGAGATGAAGAAATGGAAAGATTAGCACGACTGGTTGCAAGAGGAATTGATTATGCGGAAAAAACAATGAAACCCGGTGTGAAAGTGACAGATGTACAGGCAGAGCTGGAAAGAATGGCTGCCGATGCTGGAACGGTATGCGGTCATCTCACCGGACACGGAATTGGAATGGATGTTATCGAAAGGCCGTTTGTTGCTCGGCAAACCGGAACCTCATTTATTGGTGTAGAGGTACCGGGCGAGGAGGATGAACAGCTACTGTATTTAAAAGAAGGCATGGTCATCAGCTTCCATCCACAAATTATGAATCCAGATATGAAAAAGTCAGCTTATATGTCTGATGTATTTGTCATTACTGAAAACGGTGCTGAACGATTGTCCAAACGAAATCATGAAGTCATTTTAATAAAGGGAAGGTGACATAAATGAAATACCGTATTGGCATTGATGTAGGAGGAACTTTTACTGATTTTTTGTTAACGGACCAGATGGGGAACTCAACCGTTTATAAAACACTTTCCACTCCAAAGGATCCGACGATTGGATTTTTTAACGGTCTTACTGAAATGGCTCAGGACCGTGGGATGGAGCTCAAGCAGTTTATTCAACAAATCGAGCTGATTGTCCACGGGACTACGGTTGGTACGAATGCGGCACTTACTTATTCAGGTGCCAAAACAGCGCTGTTAACCACAAAGGGCTTCCGTGATGTTCTTGAGATGCGTCAAGGGTTGCGGCCGGATGCCTATAACAATCAATATATTTCACCTAAACCTTTTGTGCCTCGTCATTTGCGAATTGGAATTGAAGAGCGAATGGATTACAAAGGTCAAGAAATCGCTCCGTTATCCGAACAGGATATTAATAAGGCAATCGATTATATCCGCGAGCAGGGAGTAGAGGCGGTTGCCATTAGTTTTATGCATTCCTATGCAAATGCGGATCATGAAAAAAGAGCTGGTGAAATGGTTCGTGAAAAGCTACCACATCATTATGTGACCATTTCAAGCGAACTGGTCCCTCGTTCCCGATTATATGACAGAAGCAGTACGACGGTATTAAATTCATATATCGGCCCAATCATAAAAAATTACTTAACTAATTTAACTCAAAAACTAGAAGAATTACAGTTTAACGGCACGTTGTTAATTATGCAGTCTAATGGCGGAGTTGCAACACCGCAAGCAACTATTCTGAAAGCGGCCAATACGCTACTATCGGGACCTGCGTCAGCACCAGTTGCTGGCAGTTGGTATTTAAAACCTCATGGTATCGGGGATGCGTTAACGATGGACATGGGGGGAACTAGTTTTGATGTGGCCCTGGTCAAAGACGGCTACCCGTTAATCCGCACGGAAGGTGAAATTGCTGATTGGCCAATCAGCCTGCCGACAGTCGATATCCATACAATTGGATCTGGAGGCGGCTCGATTGCCTGGGTTGATGAAGGAGGTTTGCTTCATGTTGGGCCGAAAAGTGCCGGCGCTAATCCAGGACCAGCCTGCTACGGATTTGGGTCGTTGCTGCCAACGGTTACAGATGCCAATTTAGTACTTGGCTACTTAAATCCATCCTATTTTCTTGGTGGCAAAATGCAGCTGGATACAGAGGCAGCAAGAAAAGCCATTAAAACAGAAGTGGCAGATAAATTAGGTATTTCGGTAGAAGAAGCAGCACAGGGCATCATTGATATGGTGAATGTCAATATGGCGAATGGAATCCGGGAAATTACGACGAAAAGGGGCTATGATCCGCGCGAATTCCCACTCGTGTGTGCTGGAGGAGCAGGACCTCTGCATGCTGCAGCCATCGCTGAGGAGCTGGAAAGCACGCTGGTGATTATTCCGAAGGAGTCTTCTATTTTCTGTGCAGCCGGTATGCTGATGTCTGATCTGCGCCATGATTTTGTAAAGGTATTCCGTACCTCCACAAAAACAACAACGCTGACAGAAGTACTTCGTACATTCCAGCAGCTGGAAGAGCAGGGTGCTCATGAGCTGAAGGGAGATGGAGTGAAGGACGAGGATATGAAATATCACTACAGCCTGGACATGATGTATAAAGGCCAATACTTCCAAGTTAATGTTCCTTTTACTGAGGAAGAAATGAAGTCGTTAACTCTTGATGGAATAGAAAATAAGTTTCATGAGTGGCATGATCAATTATTTGGCTATAGCACACCGGAAATGGAAGTTGAGATTATCAATTTTAATTTGTCTGCGCTAGGTATTACGCAAAAGCCAAATATGAAGCATGCTGACTTTCAGGGACACTCCCCGCAACACGCTTATAAAGGAAAGCGGCCAATGTCACACGGGAATGCAGGTAAGTTAGTTGAAACACCAGTTTATGATGGAGATGCCTTAGTACATGGCAATGTAGTCATCGGACCTGCAATTATAGAGCAAAAAGTGACAACCATTATTGTATCGGAATGCTTTAATGTCATTGTTGATAAAAATGATAATTATATTATGCATAGTAAAGAAACGGCCCAGGATTCCATTCAACACTTTATCGAGGAAAAAAGAGGTGTGATATATGAGTGAGAACAATCAAACCATTAATCCGATTTTAGCTTCGGTCATTCAACGGAGATTAAATGCAGTTACACATGATATGGCAAAGGTGCTGCAGCAAACATCTCGCTCTCCTGTTTTCAATGAAGCCGGTGATTTTGTTACCGGATTATTTGACCATAAAACAAGAATGATGGAGCAAAGTGCAAACATTCCTATCATTGGTTTTGGTGCCCAGCCGGCCCTGCCTTATATTATGGAGTCATTTAAAGACAATCTCTATCCTGGAGATGTCATTGTTCACAATGATGTCTATGAGGGTGGAAATCAAACCCATGATGTTGGAATATATAAACCAGTCTTCTATCAGGATGAACTAGTAGGCTGGACAGTCAGTAAAGGTCATCTATCCGATCTTGGAGGTGCGACTGCAGGCGGCTATAATCCGCAGCATACAGAGGTGTGGCAGGAGGCAATCCGGATTCCGGGACTGAAAATCGTGAAAAAAGGTAAAATCATTCCTGATGTATGGAAAATGCTGTTTGCCAATACGCGCGTCAAAATTGTTGAAGAGGATGTTAAGGCCATGATTGGTGCGTGCAATATTGGCGAACGCGGTCTGTTAACTATTATTGAAAAATATGGGCTGGAAACCTTCCGCAGCCATTTGGACTATATAATAGAAGCAACTGAAAAACAAACGAGGGAAATTGTCCGCAAATGGAAACCAGGGACGTATTATGGTGAAAGCTATATGGTGTCTGATGGAGTAGATCCATTAAGGAAATATAAGATTGCTGTTCATATTACGATTGAGGATGGCAAAGTAAAGATGGACTTTACCGGCACGGATAATCAAGCACCTGGATTCACCAATATGCCACCTGCTGGCGCAAAGGCTGCTTGCGCTATTGCGTATCTGATGCTGATTAATCCGGGAACAGAAATTGCCTCTAATGAAGGGTTGTTCTCCTCATTAGAATGCTATTTTCCAAAAGGCAGTATTTTGAACCCGAATTTTCCGGCGGCCACGATTGTTGGCAACCAAATTGCTGATGTCCTTCTGGAAGCAATTATGAATGCCTTTAAGGAAGCCGTTCCGGATCAAGTAACAGCTGGCTGGTGTAAGGCTTGTCCGCCGGTATTCTCAGGAATGGATCCGCGCAAAAATGAACCATATTTTGACTTTGGATTCATGGCAAAAGGTGGACAGGGGGCATTAGATGGCTATGATGGCTTTAACGGAATCGGCTTTGCCGGAGCAGCGGGTTGCATGCGTTCACAGGACCCGGAAATGTTAGAAATTAAAGATCCTTTCTTTATGGAGGCGTATGAGTATTTACCTGATTCAGCCGGTTCTGGTCAATTCAGGGGCGGATATGGAACCTATGTAAAAATGAGGATTGACGGAGACAACAATTCGGTCGGTACGCTTGGAGACGGGATGGAATATGAAGGAGCCGAAGTTCCAAAAGGCCTGTTTGGTGGAGGTGAAGGGACAAGCAATGACTATATTCTCCATTTCCCTGATGGAACGACTCAGAAGGTAGGATCTAAGGACATGGTCTTTCGGGTTCCAGCGGGAACTTGGCTGGAAATGTACTGTGGAGGCGGAGGCGGCTACGGTTCACCTGTGCAGCGTGACCCGCAAAAGGTTCAGGAAGAGGTCTTGTCAGGATTACTTTCGGTTGAAAAAGCAAAGGGGGAATACGGAGTTGAAATTGATTCCGAAACAGGTACTGTTAATCTTGAAGCAACCGAAGAATTAAGAAAGCAAATGCTGGTATAAAAAGGATTTAATAATGTTGCCGTGCCTGTCCTACAGAGGGGCCATACCACGGCTATTGGTAGGAGCTCCTCGCCGGGACAGACAGGATATTCCAAAGTATGGGGGCGAAATGAATGTCAAAGAAAAATTTGGAAAGTATGATGGAAGATTATTCCCTTGAAGCTGTTCCTTCGGAGATGAGACGTCCTTGGAGAGAGCTGGCAGCAGTTGGAGCTGGAATCGGTTCAAGTCTTGCTGTTTTGCTTACAGGAGGTTTAATTACCTATATGGCCGGATTTTGGATGGGAATGCTTGCTGCTTTTATCGCTTTTCTGGTCAGTACTTTTTTTACTATATCATTAGGTATCATTTCTTTCCGTGATGGCTATTCGAGTAATATTATTTCGCGGGCCTATGCTTTTGGAACGAGGGGTTCTGCTTTTGGATCATTGATCTGGGCATTTATGATTATTGGCTTCCTTGGCATGGAAAGTGTGTTAATCGGAAATTCTCTTCTCTTCTACTTTGATATTGAACCAACGTTTACTGTAAAACTCATCTTTTATCTCATCATGACCGGAATCTGGATTGCTCTCTCTCTATTTGGCAGTAAAATCGTTTCTCGTGTTGCTGAGATCATGATTCCTCTTCTTTTCCTAATGCTGCTATTTATGGTGTATCTTCTTATGAATCAAGGATCATTAATGGATGCTGTAACCCACGGGATTCTCATTCCAAATATGACTCAAGGGCAGGGATTTGCCATTGCTTTGAATTCAACCATCGTCATGGCCGGTCTATTGGCCATTGTCGTTTCAGACTTTACCCGATTTTCTAAATCGCCAAAAGATGTGGTGAAGGTTAGTGTAGCGTCAAATATTTCCCTCTATTGTGTAACCATGGTGTTTGGTGCCATCATTACCTACTTTGGATATCAAATTACAATGGATTATTTTCTAAAACAAGGCATGGATGTTGGTGCAGCCGGGATGGCGGCTATTACCAATCCAGGTATCATGCTGGTGCTTGGTGGTGGAATCTGGGGACTATTGACCATTATTTTTTCTCAGTCAAAGGTTCAGGTGGGAAATTCCTATGAAGGGGCATTGGCACTTGTTAACCTGTTCGATTCTGGCTTTAATTGGCGCCCTGGCCGTGCTGTTATGGTTGTGCTGGCAAATATCATCTCGCTTCTTTTTATCTTTGGAAACATTCTGCACTTTATTGAGGCCTTCTTAACGTTTGGAAGTGTGCTTTTATGTGTCTGGGTGACGATCGTTTTAACAGACTACTATTTTATCAGGGGAAAAATGAAAATGGGTAAGCAAGGCATTGAAAACCTTGCCGATATTCCTGCAGTAAATTGGAAGGGTCTGATTACACTTGTTCTTAGTACAATCATTGGAATGACCTGCTATCAATTAAATTGGTTTGGTGTTCCAGTTTTCATATCAGCTCCTCTAGCATTTGTTTTTTACACTGTACTAAGTGTATGGGGTGTCCAAGCCTCTTTAGCAAAAGAAAAACAGGCTGATATCTAATTAATTTAAGCTCTTTACTGATGGCATACTAAATCACCTTTTGTTAAAAGCATATTCTTTACAATTTATTAATGGGAGAGATGAATAGTGGGTATTAATTTCGAATTAACTGAAGAGCAAAAGCAATGGAAACAGCTATGTAAGGAGTTAGCGGCAGATTTTTCAAAGCGTGCGGCAGATCACGATCGTGATCGGACTTCTCCGGTTGAAAATTATCGCAAGCTCTATGAAGCAGGTTTGTTTGGCTTAACGATCCCGAAAAAGTATGGTGGTCTTGGTTCTGGATTCTTAGGCTATACGATTGCAATTGAGGAGCTCGCTCAAGGCTGTGCTGCCACTGCTATGTCTTGGAATATGCACGCATCCGGAACAGCAGCAATCATGGAAAATCCTGAAATCTCTGAGGAAATGAAACAATATGTTGCTGATCTTGTCATAAAAGAGGGGAAACTACTCTGCCAATCTGTTTCCGAGCCGACGTCCTCCAGTTTGATTGGCCAATCCTATACGCCTTCATTAATCGCGAAAAAGGTAGATGGCGGCTATCTATTAAACGGAAAGAAAGCATTTTCTTCCATGTTTGAAGCGAGTGATTATGTGTACTTATTTGCTCATCCAGAGGGAGATCCGAACCCGCAAAGCAGCATCGGCTTCTTTATTGATACAAAGTCAGAAGGCATCAAGGTATTTGATGTGTGGGATACATTGGGAATGCGTGCAACCCGCAGTAACACCGTAGAATACAATAATGTTTTTGTTCCGGAAAGTCAGGTATTGCATAAGACCGACGCTTTCTTAGAATCGTTTATTATGAAAAATGCTGCATGGGCATTCGGAACATTTGCCTCCTTGTATTACGGCATCGGACGGGGAGTTGCTAATTGGGTGAAGGAAACATTAATAACCCGCAAGCCGAAAGGGTATGCACAGCCAATGGGCTACCATCCTTCGATGCGTCTACGCGCAGGAGAAATTTTCTCCGAAATGGAATCAGCTCGTTTCATGGTCTATTATGCAGCCTGGACTCATGATACGAAAGGCGCAGGTCCTGAAACGTATGCCGCTTGTTTACGAGCAAAATATATTATGATGCAGGCAGTCAGCAAAACCATACGCTCGGCGTCTATTGCTTGTGGTGCTCACGGCTTAATCAAAGGGCTGCCATTTGAGAGAATGGTTCGCGATGCCTTTACAGCACCAATTATGCCGCCGAATGAAGATGCTGTTCTAGATCAAATCGGTGTGATGGATTTGGGACTGGACCCAGCTGAATTATTACCATTTTTAAAGGAGGAAACGATGGATGAAGCTGCAGCGGTTAAGTGATAAAGTCGCCATTATAACAGGAGCAGGAAGCGGAATTGGGCGGGCTACGGCGAAACGCTTTGCTGATGAAGGGGCACGGTTAGTATTGAATGATATTAATCAGGCAGCTTTAGAAGAACTAGCGGGGGAAATGGCACAGACAGATCAGTATGTTCTTGTCAGTGGAAACATTGCATTGGAAAGTACAGCAGCGCTTTTGAAGGAAACGGCTTTAAAGCGGTTTGGCAGAATTGATATTTTAGTAAATAATGCAGGCATTCACTGGATTCAAGATATTACGGAAACAACCTCGGATGATTTTGACCATGTGATGGCGACTAATGTAAAAAGCATGTTTTTGAATTGCAAAAATGTCATTCCGGAGATGATCAAGCAGCAGCAGGGAGTCATTGTGAACTTGAGCTCTGTTTCTGGATATGTTGGTCAGGAAATGTTAGGAAAGAGTACCTTTTTATATAACATGACGAAGGCGGCGATTCTGCAGCTAACCAGATCACTTGCAACTCG
>Ga0180215_1005518_pt1 | contig 10774 bp, 7 predicted proteins | sample eDN3rd37CBELigBY_FD_128871 | JGI IMG/M metagenome (GOLD analysis project Ga0180215, IMG submission 128871) | Enriched backyard soil microbial communities from Emeryville, California, USA - eDNA 3rd pass 37_C BE-Lig BY (version 2) (version 2) | ecosystem: Environmental > Terrestrial > Soil >...
CGAGGTGGGCAGAACGGTGACGGTCATGGTCGCAGTGGGTGATGGGGATGGTGTGGGCGACTCCATCGCTTCAATGGGGGGAGGCGATTCGGCAGGAACATCCTGCTGCGCGCTATTCAGGGAAATGGTCTTCTTGCCCAGCGACATAATGCCAATATCGCTGTACCAGGTCTCGAAGCCCTCGCAGTGGATGTGTAGTGGCTGCGCCCTGGCACTGGAAGGCAGCACCAGTTCGCCGTGTTCATCGGTGCGATAGACAAGATCCCCCACCTCGACCGAAACATCCGGCACGGGATCGCCGCTTTCCGCGTCGATGATGGTCAGGTGCAGGGTGCTGGCACTCGTCGTCTGCGCATAGATCAAGGTTCCGGCCAGGGCGATCAGCGCAATCACCAGGATGGCGCTGAACCACCATGAAACCCATGGCAGGGGACGGCGCACTGATGGAGACTCGGCAGGTGAATCAGTGGGTGTCACAAGTCAATCTGTTTTCCTGAAGTTGCGGAACGTCCATACATCCCGCAAGCCTACCACGAGCAACACCCCGGCAATGCATGAATGCGTTGCCGGGGTGTGCGAAGGCGACGTTGTTCAGACAGCGACAAATCGCTGCGGGATGCCGGGAATCAGTATCCTCGCTTCTTGTCGACGACATTCAGCATTGGTTCGCCCTTCTGGTAACGAACCAGGTTCTCCCGGAAAATTTCCACCACCCGGCGCTCCTTGGGCGCGGATGCTCCGGCCAGGTGTGGGGTGAGCAGGAAATTCGGGGCGTCCCAGAGCGGATCATCAGCCGGAAGCGGTTCCTTTTCGGTCACGTCCAGCGCCGCTCCGGCCAGTCGATGCTCCTTCAGTGCGGCGACCAGGGCATCTTCCACCACGATTCCACCACGTGATACCACGATCAGGTATGCATCCTTCTTCATCTTCGCGATGCGATCGGCATCGATCAGGTGGTAGGTTTCGGAAGTCAGGGGCGCCGCAACCACCACCACATCGGATTGTTCGAGCAGGTCATCGAGACGACTGACCGGCCAGACTTCATCGAGGAAAGGCTGTCCATCCACGGCCTGTGCATCGACAGCAAGCAGCTTCATGTCAAAGGCCTGGGCTCGCTGGGCGATCCCGCGACCGAGAGCCCCGAAACCGATGATCCCCATGGTGAGACCACCAACTTCACGTGCTGTCTTGTACAGCGAACCCCGTTCCCAGTGCTTCCGGTTCATCTGGTCGATGCTTTCCGGAATGTGGCGAGTCAGGGCAAGCAACAGGGCCATCGTGTGCTCGCCAATGGACGGACCATGAGCCCCGCGCGTATTGGTCAGGATCACATCACTCTCGGCCAGCGCCGGGATACGCGCCACGAATTCGACACCAGCCGCCGCGGACTGGATCCACTTCAGTTTTGGGGCAATCGAAAGCAGGTCCGGTGAGGGTGGTCCATAAAAGACATCGCATTCGGCGGCGAACTCAGGAATCTGGCCCGGTTCGATCTTGTGGATCGTCACACCTTCCAGGTCATCCAGCAGGCCAAAGAAATCCTCACCCTCGCGGGTGCACAACAACACGTTCAATGTCATCGAACGACTGCTCCTAGTAACGAACGGTCACACCGGCTTCCGCCGCATCACCACTCAGCACCCGACTGCGATCCGATGGTGACCACCGGACCTCTTCCAGCTCAGACCGCAACCCGCCCATCATGTAGCGCAATTCGCTGGCGAGCGCGCAGAACTGGAATCCCTGTTCAATCCGAAGGTTCATGCCGGCTGCACCGGAAGTGTGGATTCCCGGAGCAACACCATGTCGCACACACGCTTCCCGGACATGGGCAATGGCCTCGACCACTTCCGGAATATCGCTTTCCAGCGCCACACCCAGGCCAAGTCCCATCGACGCCGCAAGATCATTGGGACCGATGAAAATCGCATCCACGCCCGGCACACTGAGAATGTCATCGACATTCTCGACACCCTTGATGTGTTCGATCTGGAGCACCAGGAGCACCTGGTCGTTGGCATGCTTGTAGTACTCGGCACTGGATGTTCCCCAGCTCACCGCGTGGCGACCACCACCAACACTTCGATGCCCGAGCGGGTGATAGCGTGTTGCTTGAACTGCCCGTTCCGCTTCCTCACGGTTGTTGACCATGGGCACAACCACACCCCACGCACCGGCATCCAGCACGCGCTTGAAGTTTTCCGGCTGGTTCCACGGAATGCGCACCTGCGGGGCGATACCCGATGCCGCCATGGAGGCAAACATTTGCGCCAGCGTCCGGATATCGACCGGATTGTGCTCCGCATCCACCGTCAGCCAGTCGAACGGCAATCCACCCAGTTGTTCGGCAGCCTCGGGGGAGGGCAGTGCCATCCATGTCCCGATCGAGGGTTCTCCTCGCTGCAAGCGTTCCTTGACATGATTCACGCGCATGGTGTTGTGACCTCGATTCCTGCTGCAAAACTGCAACGCCCGGTACTTGAGTCACCCTACCACTGCGCGGCAAAAGGCGAAAGGTTCACTTGGCATCAATGCGATTCCGGAAGGCGCTATTCCGGGCAACACATTGCAGCAGTCACCCGTGGAATGTCAGTTAGCGATCTGCCGGGACCGTCGGGAAGGTGTTAAACGTTAACAACTGCCTATGGAATGTAAGTGGCAATTCGCCCGCGCCTTGTGAAAAAAGACACGATGTTGTTGATTTCTTCAGAACTTGGCACAATGTGCTTGCGTTTCCTTCAGACGAGAAAACAAATGGCTTGGGAAGCCCGAGGCGGACACCCTCCGGGGTGGCGGAAGTTCCGTGCCATGCCTGCCAGATGGTGGTTCCTGTGTCACAATCCCCACAGTGATTGTCATCCACCCGGAGACTCCCTGTGCCTGCAGCCGCTGTCCAGAACTCGCACCCGCCCGAATCCCGAACCTCACGCCGAACCTTCCTCAAACGGATTGGACAGGGCAGCCTCGTTGCCACCGGCCTGGGCGGGCACGCCCCGCACATCGCGCGGGCAGGGCAGGACGAGGCCGTGACCCTCTCGCTTGTGCTCGGAACCACCGGAGTACCCGGGGCCGATGATTTCATCGTCACTCTTGCACAGCAGTGGGGCCAGTCCAACGGGGTCAACGTCTCGGTTTCCTTCACTCGCCTGCGGGACTTGCCGGCCCGGGTCGAACGGGTCCTGCGCGGAGCCGAGCAGCGCGACATTGTTGAGTTGCAGCCACTCGAACCGTTCCTGTATCAGGAACAACTCGTCGATCTCTCGCCGTACACGCCGTCCCTGGCATTCGAACAAGGCGGGTACGATGAATGGGTGACCCGCACCACCAGGGTTCGCGACCGGTGGTTGAGTATCCCGATCGGCGCGCGACCGCTTGCGGTCACCTTCCGCCCAGGCTTGCTGGCGGAAGCGGGTATCAGCGATCCCGTTGCACAGTTCCCCGAAACCTGGGATGACTACGTTGCTTTGGCGGCCTCCCTCAGCGAAAGCACTGGCAAACCGGCCGGGCAGGCGCTCCGGCAAACGCCCTTTGCCGGGCCAGCATTCTGCAATGCCTACATGTGGGGTCATGGCGGTTCCGAAATTGCCCCGGACTCGCGAGACATCGTCTTCGCGTCCCCAGCCATGCAGGAAGCCCTCTCCACCTTCGCCAGTGCCTGGTCTGCCGGGTTTCATCCGGACGGTATTACCTGGGATGACGCCGGTCTCGTTGCCGCAATGGTCTCTGGCGACATCAGCATGACCATTGCCGGACCGGAAGCGTACCTCCAGGCCACCATGACGCCGATTCCCGGTATTGCGGGGGATATCGCCATTGCACCGGTTCCAGCCGGACCGGCGGGCACATTTCTTCCATTGGGTAGCCGGTCACTGGGCATCGCTTCGCGATCCGCCAATATCGACGTGGCAGCGACTTTCCTGCAATGGTGGTGTGCCCGCGCGCAATACTCGCAATGGCTCATCGCGCATCAGGGAGCTTTGCTACCGCCAGGACCCGCATTGCTCAATTCCCCGGCGTTCCTCCCGGATTCGCCGCTCTATCCCTTCATGCAGACACTCGACCTGGGGCGCACACCCGGGTATTCAGCGGCGCCCTCGAAAGCCTCTGCGCAAGTCGCCGGGAATTACTTCGTCCTGAATACCTTCGCCGATGTCGCCAAGGGAACGGATGCCAGCACCGCACTGGAACGCGGGCAAACCCTGATGGAACGGTTTTACACTCGCTGATCACCAGGCATCGACACTGATGCCACGGACAAGATCCGGCACCAGGGTATTCTGTTCGTTGAACTGGGCTGCCGGAATTGTCGCCACGAAGGTAATGGTCAGCGAGCCATCCCGGGATTCCGGCAAGGTGCAGTAAATGAACACCGCCATCACTTCGCCATCCGGATTGGAATAGGTGAAGACTCCCTGGCTCACGTCATCGGACCTGCTGAAGATCGGTTCGCCCTGGGCGTTTCGCCCCTCCGCGAAGTTCTCAACACCTTCTGAGCCCGAAATGGCATCCCGTGTCTGGTCGAAGCAGGCCTGCACATCGCCACCGGGCGATCCATTTGCGGTAATGGTGACAGCCGTCACCCCATTGGTGAATTCGTAATTGGCCTGACCCTCCTTGTCACTGGCCGGTTCGGATGTCACCAGCGCCCACACCGTGTCATCGTAGGCAATCTGGAAACCGAGCGCGTCATCTCGCACCAGCGGTTCATCAGGTGCAGTTGATTCCGGCTCCGGGGTTGCCGCCGCAACGTCCGGTGTGGCAACGGACCCCGGAGAGGCGATTTCCTCTGCCGGAGTCGCCGTTGGCGGAATCACGGCAGGTGTCGACACCGGCGCCGGTCCTGCGAGGGCCACCGGAACTGGCAGCGCCCCACAATTTCCCGCGAAACAATTCACCTGCTGGGTTGCCAGGGCTTCCAGGGCGGCGGGATCAACCAGGGCCTGACCGCGAATCTCGATCGCTGCCACCTCTGCCCCCGCCTGCAGGGTGATTTGCCGTACCTGTTCACCCTGCTCGTTCGTAAAGGTGAGGGTGATCGATGTATCGCCAAATCGGGCGGCATCCGGCAGGAGTTCGGCTCCGGCGACACGGTCTCCGGCACCATTCAGCCAGGATGATGCACTTCCAGCATCGGGGAACGCGAGCGATATGACCTGGATCGTCCAATGCCCACCACCTGGCTGGGGAACAATCTGGCTCGACCGGAATCCATCGACAACAGCCGGGTACATTTCCGGCACCTGGGCGAACGCTGCGGCAGTCTGGCTTGTCAGTTGAACTGGTGCGCCGTAGGACATGAAGTAGATGGCGTTTGCCGTGCTCACCGCTTCCCCGGCCACACGAACAGTACGAATCCCGATATCCGGTCCTGATTTTGCGTGCAGGATGGTGATTTTCTCGGAGAGCCGATCACTCAACGGACCGATTTCTTCGAATTCCTGGGCCGGGGCCAGCATCACGATACCGATATCGGTTCCAGTGTGGGCAATGGCCACGACACCAGTTTGCATCTCGCTGCGTTCACCGGTGGGGAATTCCATGCGTCCTGCCCAGAATTCCCGCCCTTCTGCCGTGGGGTGACGCAAGACATCGACATCACGATTGGCCGTGGCCTCCACCAGATCCCAGAACACCGCACTCGCGCCACCGTTGTTGTCGAAACGGAGCACGGTCGAAGTGAACCAGGCGGTAGCAACCACTTCAGGAATGCCAAAGGTCACGCGCTGGCTGAGCGACACGGTGTAGCCATCGAGATAGCCCCATCCGGCGACCTGCGTGACCGCCCCGCCAAGCTGGGACTCTGACCACGCGGCAACTTCGCCACCGGTGAGGTACTGGCCATGATCGATCCCGAAGTTTGGCAATCCGTTGCTTCTCAGATCGAGCGAATTCAGCGCCATCGCTGCCGGATCGATCACGAATCCTGCCCCCTGCGCGAATGTGACATGTGCCGGGGCCAGATTGGCGAGCACCACCAGTGTGGCGATCAGGATGGCAAGCTTCCGCTTCACGTTCGGAATCCTTCGTTGCTGAATGCGCGAAAAATCAGGACGCCGTTCCGGCAGTATCGGATTCGGTTTCGGGCTCGATCTGGTATTCCGACACCGTCGCGGCGATATCGGCCAGTTGGCGCCGGAACCAGACGGTCACGTCGTCTCGTTCCACCGCACGCTTCAGGATTTGCGACCGGCGCTGTCGTTCCTGCGATGGCATGGTGAGAGCCTGGTAAATGGCCTCAGCAGTGCCCTCGATATCGGCCGGGGAAACCATCAGGGCCGCTTCACCGAGTTGCTGGGCGGCGCCGGCACCCTCGGACAGCACGATAACCCCGTGCCGTTCATTGATGAGCGCACCCTCTTTCGCCACCAGGTTCATGCCATCGATGATGGAATTGACCAGCAGCACGTCGTACCACTTCATGGCGGCCAGCACTCGCGGGTAACTTTCCCCCATGATGATCTGGATGGGTTGCCAGCCTGTTTCGACATTGGCGTATTTGGCATTGATTCGTCCGACAACAGCGCTCACATCATCGAGATAATCGCGATATTCCTCGACATCCATGCGGGATGGCTGGGTGACGGCGATGAAATTCACCCGGTTCCGGAATTCCGGGTGGGCTTCGAAGAAGCGATCGTACGCCTGGAAACCTCGCACAATGTTCTTGCTCGGTTCTGCCCGGTCCACCCGGAGAATCGTGAATTCATTCCAGTGTGACGGCAGGTAGCGTTCGTAGGCACGGGCTTCCTGGCTGTAGGCAATGCGGCGCACCGCACCGGTATCGATGGAGATTGGATAGGAACGGATTTCGATCCGGCGGTCATTCCAGAGCACCGCGTGATTGTCATAATCGAAGGTGCAACCGGGTACATACGCTTCGCAGGTGTGCATGAAACTTCGCGCATGATCTGCTGTCTGGAAGCCGACGATATCGCATCCGAGCAAGCCCTCGCAGATGGCCCGGCGCATGGCGTTTGGCAACAAGCGCCAGTAGTCGGGATCCGGCCAGGGAATGTGGATGAAATGCTGGATGATGGCTTCTGGTGCCTGTTCCCGGATCATGCCGCCAACGAGGTACAACTGGTAGTCCTGCAGCATGATGACCGGTTCCTTGTCGATTTGGGACCGGGCAATCAGGATTTCCTCGGCGAACTGGCGATTGACCTCCACATACCCTTCACGCCAGGCGGTCCAGGTTTCGTGGGTGATATCGGGGGAACGAGGGGTATCCCAGAGATAATGCTGCAGGAACCAGAGAAGGGGATTGCTGATGACGTTGTAGTACTGGTGGTAGGTGTCGGGATCCGGCACCACAAAGCGGAGTTTGAACTGGGAAGCGGCACCAGACGGCGAAATCAGTGTCTCCCCCGCATCCGCGGCAGCCTTTGCACGATCCCGGTCCCCGCGCGTCATCGATGCGGCAATCCAGATTGCCTGGTGATCCTGCAAGACGGCACTGACCGCCGTGACCAGGCCACCGCTCCCCTGGCGATCGCTGAATGTTCCATCACTTCGCCGCTCGAACGTCACCGGACCGCGATTGGAGGCCACAATCAGCTGGCGCTCCTTCAGGATCCGGTCGACAAGCAGGTGCTCCACATCGGTTTCCGCATCCGGAATCAATGGGGTTGGCATATTCACCACCTGCGCTCCGTTTGGCGTTGGCATCGTGTTGTGTCTCCTCCATCGCATTCAGGACCAGCATGCGGCGTGCATGCGCGGTCCCGGATCGTGGTTCACCGGTCCACCCGGGAGCGGCGCGGTTTCGTATTGATTCGTCAGTCGTTCCCTGGCGTCCCGCATACGTGTTCTCGTCGATTATCGCCCAAATGCGGAAACCTCGCATCAGGCAGCATGCACATTTCATTCCCGGAATCGCCGGAAATGACCAAAAACAAACCCCGGCATCGGAATCGATGCCGGGGATGCTGCTGCGGTGCGTATCGTTTCGCGAATGGTGGTTCAGGCAGCGGTGGCGGGATATCCCTCTTCGTCGAGGACCGCCGAAATCTGCTCGACCGTCACCTTCGATGGATCGAAATCGATCTCGATATTCTTGGTGGTTTCGGATGCCTTGACTGCCTCCACACCCGGCAGCGCGCCAACGGCATTCTGCACGGTGGCCACACAGTGACCGCAGCTGATATCCGGGGCATTCAGGGTGATGTGACTGGACATGAGGTATTTTACCTTCCTTCAGGCGAGACCCGTTGCGAACTGGCGGTGTCGGCCCAACTAATGCAGCAGTGTGAAGTGATGAAGATCAGTGACCGGGCATCACCTCCTGGGTTGCAACCGGCACACCCGGATCGGAGGGGACATCCATGCCAAAGGTGTTCCCCAGCCAGAGTGCCCCGGCCCCGATCCCGATGGCCATGATCGCAATGGCGAGCAGGTATCCCCATTCGCGAATCACCTCACGGCGAGGTGGATTGGTGATATCCCGCACCGATTCCGGTCGCCTGAATCCGCGCAATCGCAGGGCATTGCTGACCACGCTGACACTACTCATCGCCATCGCGGCGGCGGCAATCACGGGATTCAGCAACCAGCCAAATGCGAAGTAGAGGGCTCCCATGGCAATCGGAATCAGTGCGACGTTATAGGCAAACGCCCAGAACAGCCCCTGCCGGATCGTGTTTACCGTACGACGGGCCAGGGCGATACCGGAAACAATCGCGCGAAGGTCTCCGCCAACCAGCGTCATGTCGGATGCGGCCATGGCCACATCCGTGCCGGTGCCAATGGCAATACCCAGATCGGCCTGGGCCAGGGCGGGAGCGTCATTGATCCCGTCGCCCACCATTGCCACCTTCTTGCTGGATGCCTGCAAATCGCGAATCGTCGCCACCTTCTGGTCGGGCAACACATCGGCCACCACCTGCGTGATGCCGACCCTGCCGGCGATCTCCCGGGCCGTGGTTTCGTTATCGCCGGTCAGCATCCAGACATCGAGTCCGAGTGCCTGGAACTGGGCAATGGCGTCCTTCGCTTCGAGTTTGATCCCGTCGGCAATGGCGAACATGGCGGAAAGCGTGCCGTCCACCGCAATGTAGATGCTTGTTGCCGCCGGATTGACCACCGCATCCTGGGCGCTTCCGGTATTGATATTGTTTTCCCGCATCAGGGCCAGATTTCCCGCAATGATCGAATGATCTTCGACCGTGGCAACGATGCCTCGTCCGGGAACCGCCGTGAATGCGGAGGCCGTGGCCGGAATCACACCCTCACCGGCAGCGAAGCGAACAATCGCATCACCCAGCGGATGTTCGGACCCGGCTTCTGCCGCCGCAGTGAATCGCAACACCTGATCACGCTCGGCGCCATTGAACACCTGCAGCGAATGGACGGCCGGACGCCCTTCGGTGATGGTGCCCGTCTTGTCCAGCACAACGGTGTCGATGTGCTTCGCCATTTCCAGGGCTTCACCACCCCGGATCAGGATACCGAGTTCAGCCGCCTTACCAGTGCCAACCATGATTGCCGTAGGCGCGGCCAGGCCAAGGGCACACGGGCAGGCAATCACCAGCACGGCCACAGTGGTCGTGATGGCATACGCCAGTTGCGGATCAGGTCCCCAGAAGTACCAGCCGGCAAAGGTCAGCGCCGAAATCACCAGCACGATTGGCACAAAGACACTCGCGATGGAATCGGCGAGTTTCTGCACCGGAGCCTTCGATCCCTGGGCATCCTCCACCAGGCGGATGATCTGGGCGAGGGTCGTGTCCTTGCCCACCCGCGTCGCCCGGAAGATGAAACTTCCGGTCCGGTTCAGCGTTGCCCCGATCACGGTATCCCCGGTTGTCTTTTCCACCGGCAAGCTTTCACCGGTGAGCATGCTTTCATCAAGGGTGGAACGCCCTTCGACGATTTCGCCATCAACCGGTACCGATTCGCCAGGGCGTACACGAATCATGTCACCAGTACGCACCTGGTCCACCGGAACATCGAACTCGCGACCATCGCGGATCACCCGCGCGGTGTTGGCCCGCAGTTTCATCAGGGAACGAATCGCATCGCCAGTCCGGCGCTTGGCCCGGGCTTCCAGCCAGCGCCCCATCAGGATGAGGGCAATGATGATGACAGCCGATTCGAAATACAGTTGGTAGGGGAGATTCCAGCGATCCGCCAGGTGCGGCCAGAGGGTGACAAACGCGCTGTACCCGTATGCCACCGATGTCCCGACTGCCACCAGCGTATTCATGTTGGTGGTCCGGTGCCGCGCGGCAGCCCAAGCGGCGCCGTAGAACTCTCGACCAGCCCAGAACTGGACAATGGTTGCCGCAATCAGCAGCATTGGTGCAAGGGTTGGCATCGAAATGGGGATCGACACGTACATCAGGACCATCATCACGATCCCGACACCGAGTGACACCAGCGATTTCAGGCGCAGTTCTTCGAGATGGGCATCCCGCTTCGCGTCCCGGTCGTCCGCGACGGTCACCGGTTCTGCCGCGTCCTGATCTGTAGATTCCGCAGGCGGTGTCTCGATCACTGGCCTGGCGTGGTAACCGGCCTTCTCGATGGCCCCGACAAGCAGTTCGATATCGACATCCGGTTCGGCGAATCCAACCGTGGCGCGTTCGGTCGCCAGATTGACATTTGCCGTCTCGACACCTGGCACCTTGAGCAGGGCCCGTTCGACGCGGCGCACACAGGCCGCACACGTCATCCCCTCGATATCGAAGGTATCGACGCTCCCTGGTTGAACCTGCCTGACGTCCGTCATTGAATGTGCCCCCTTCACCGGTTAATACTTCGTAAAGTATACCCC
>Ga0180215_1005519_pt1 | contig 10773 bp, 10 predicted proteins | sample eDN3rd37CBELigBY_FD_128871 | JGI IMG/M metagenome (GOLD analysis project Ga0180215, IMG submission 128871) | Enriched backyard soil microbial communities from Emeryville, California, USA - eDNA 3rd pass 37_C BE-Lig BY (version 2) (version 2) | ecosystem: Environmental > Terrestrial > Soil >...
ACCTTGCTTCTTTTAGAGATAAATAACCTCGTGCCAACAATGCCGGTTTTGAATTGAATAAAAGGGCCATTGATCAAATAACGGGCATTTGTATACCCAGCGATTCGTACAAAGACAATTAAGGAAAAGAGCAGGATAGAACCTGCCAGCCAGGTTTCTTCAATACCCAGAAATTCAGGCTTGAAATAAACCAGGGCAGCTGTTGATAAAATCCATAACAAGCTTGGCTTTAATAAGCTTGCCCATAGGGCATTTTTCGGAAGCGGATGCATCTTCTGTAAAATTTCATAAGCCGGCAATATCTCCTCCGCTATCTTGCAGGCCCGATCAACTGGCAGAAAAGGAAATAGCGAATTTACGCCTTCCTTTTCATCTCCTTCCGCAACATCACCTGCAGTCACCAATTTCACTTCAGCTACCCCGGTCAAACGTTTCATCATATTCTGCTTGATCTCTATTGCCTGGACTCGATCTTTTGAAATAGAAAAGGAGGTCTCTTCTAAGAATCCCTTGCGGATATAAATGCGGGTTTCGTCAGAGAATATTTCATATTTCCCATACTTGATATAGGTCCGCAAGAAACCTGCCAGTACTGATATAATCAGAAAAAAGATGATTGCAGCAGCCTGCACCTGCCAGGAGTCAAGGAACCCCTTCAAAAAGCCCATTCCTCTTTCTTCCAGATCAATAAAGTCAGATACTTTTGTATAAATAGAAGCTATTAAAGACAGCAGTACAAAAAAGCTTAGCGATGTAAAGGCCGCTTTTACAAGATCTTTCTTTCCGGGAGAAAAATGCAGTGTTTTTACACTCTCTTCCGGCATTTCCGCTTCCGTTTTCGCTGAAACCATCTCTTCCAGCCAGTTCGCTTCTTTTAAGGAAATTACCTTAAACTCCACCGCAGACTCACTTCCATCCATTCCTGTTTCAAAGGTAAGGGATGTGAATCCAAATAGCCGGTGAAGCAGAGACGTATGTCTCTGGATATTTTGGACTTTAGTAAATGGTACAGTTCTCTTGGAGCGGACAAAGATTCCCTTGGATAAATGGATATAAGCATCGTCCACTTCATACTTATTTGATAGCCAATCTATGAGAACATACAAAGCAGCCAAGGCAATAAAAGGAAGGAAAAGCTTCCGTCCCCATACAATCAGAAAGGATTGGGAGCCGGCTTTCATCACAAATAAAAAGAGGGCAATAAAGGCTGAATTTCTTAGTAATTGAATGAGTCCAAACAATATAAGAAGCGGATGATATCTTCTGGCTTGCTTCATTCGTCCTCTTCCTTTACTTTGGCAAGTTTGGCTATCTTATTTCTTAATGAGACAGCCTCCTCTTTTGGCAATGCCGGTATTACATGAGAGGACCCCATCGTCCCCATGCTTACGGAATATAGGCCGTATTTCCTCATAAGGGGACCTTGCACAGTTTCAACCGATTGTATTTTCGTCATGGGGATCAGCAGATGCTTTTCCTGCCACACCCCTGACTTCAGCTGGACATATTCTTCATCCACATCGTAACGCCAGCTTTTGTACCGAATGTATGGTGATATGAAAGACCAAATTGCCGCTGGTATCGATATAGCCAATAAAATGATCAGGATCCACCCGATCCATTCTTTCCAAGAAAATCGATCATCCAGATAAAACAACAAACCGAGAACCGCAAATCCGATGATATTTTGGATCGCCTCACTGATGATCCATACCCGGATGGCGTTCTGTGATACCCTGTTTTGAGGTTCCTTTATATTTACTTGCATATAAATCTCCCATCTATTATTCATTTAAAAAGATTTCTTCGAGCGATGGCTCTTCAACTTCCACCCGCAGAACATCCGCCTTGCATTGTGTGAAAGCCCTTATTATTTCAGCAATCTTATTCTCATCGCTGATTGTAATCACTGTATAAGCATCCCCGTGTTCAAGCAGACTGCCAGCTGACTCAAGCCATTGCTTCAGCTTAGCTTGTTCCTGCTTTGGCACGGTGGAATGTTTTATTTTGACTGTTATGGTTGACCGGTAAAAGGCCCGCAGCTCTTCCATCGTTCCAATCTTATCAATGACTCCATCCCGCATAATGGCAATCCTTGAGCAAATCTTCTCCACTTCATCCAGATTATGCGAAGTCATAAAAACCGTCTTCCCCTGTTTTTGAAGTTCTTTAATGAGACGGTGAATGAGAATAACAGATTCCGCATCCATGCCTGATGTAGGCTCGTCAAGAAATATCAGTTCCGGATCATGAATAATAGCCTGAGCAATCCCCAGTTTCTTTTTCATGCCAAAGGAGAGCTTGCCTGCTTTCTTATTGGCATGTAATAAAAGATCAACACTTCTCAGAACCTCCAGACATTTCTCTTTTGAAGCCCTGGCGCCCGATAGCTCTGAGAAAAAGCGCAAATGATCCAGAGCGGTCCATGACCCATAGAGAGATGAATAATCCGGCATAACCCCCACTCTTTTCATCACCTTGCTATCAGGACCCTCAACCCCAAGAAGTGAGTATGTTCCGCTGCTGGAGGAAATGATGCCTGTCAGCATATTAATAAAGGTGGATTTACCTGCACCATTACGTCCGAGAAACCCAAATATCTCGCCTTTCCTTACGGTTAAATCCATTCCCATGACCACCTGATGGGCACCATAGGCTTTTGAAAGCTGTTTCGCTTCGATGGCATTCATCAGCATTCCCTCCTTCTAAAAACAGTATTTGCAGCCAGCAGCATAATACCTGCCAATCCCAGTATGACTAAAAAAGTAAAATCGTCCCGCTCCAAATAGTAAAAAGGAATAAAGTATTTCATCCAGTTTACCCAGCCATTTGGAGACAAAGCTGCCCAAAATCCAAAAGCAGGAAGCACCAGCCCCAGAATATTGCCTAAAAACATGGTATATCCAGGTCTGGGGATAAGCACGGATAATAGGACAGCTAAAGCTGTCTGGTAAGTCACCAGACTCATCGTCTGAGAAAAAATAAACAGATCAAACTTCTTGGAATAGATACTGATCAGCAAAAAAGACACCACAATGCAGAACAGCCAGAATAACCATATTCCAAGGAATTTACCGAATAATATAGTAGAGCGTGATGCCCTTGTCACCAGAAACCTCATTGTACGCTCATGGATTTCTCTGTTTATTGTGTCGTGGGACAAACCGAACACAAATAATTGTCCAAGCAGCAAAATGACACTTAAAAGACCGATCGTGTGGATATCCTCAGCCTCACCTGCCGTCAGTTCCACCCCAGATGATAGTACACTGGAAAACTTCGCTGCATAATACGATACTGCAAATAATATGGCAATCATAATAATGGATTTAATTCCTTTAAAAAGACTTATAAACTCTCTCTTGCACATCACAAACATTTTCCATGCTCCCTTCAGCGTGATTCTGAGTAAAGTATATACCGTCAATCTTAACCACTCTGAAATACTACCTTAATTTTTCCTTAATTCCTATATTTTTGGAAATGGAGTGATATGATAGGTTTGAACAAACTAGATTAGGAGAATAACCATGCAAGATTCAAGATTACTGCTTGTTGATGACGAACAAGCCATTTTGCACATGCTATGCACGATTTTGCAGCGTGAACAATTCAGAAATATCGATACAGCCTCTACTGCTGCACAAGCATTAGAGCGCTGCAGGTCCTATACCTATGATCTTATTCTATTGGATGTGATGCTCCCTGATCGCAGCGGTTTTGATATTTGCCCTTTAATAAGGGAAACGACTGATGCTCCCATCTTCTTTCTTACTGCACGATCCACCGACCTTGATAAACTTTCAGGATTTGCCTTAGGAGCAGATGATTATATTACCAAGCCCTTTAATCCGCTTGAAGTGGCTGCGCGAATTAAAGCACACTTGCGCCGACATAAAGGAAGTCAGCCTGTTCCCGTACAGACAATCTATGATTTTGGCAGAATTAAGATCAATACTTCAGCAGGGGAAGTTACTGTTTCTGGAAAAAGGATAGACCTGCCAGCGCAAGTCTACCAGCTTCTCCTATTCTTAAGCAAACATCCCAATCAGCTTTTCAGCAAAAGCCAGCTATATGAGCATGTATGGGGAGAAGAAGGATTCGGTGAGGATAACACGGTCATGGTGCACATCCGAAAGCTCCGGGAGAAAATTGAAAGCAATCCAAGCAGCCCCTGCCACATTATTACAGTAAGGGGACTTGGCTATAAATTTGTTCCGGAAGGCAGTATTCATGAACATCCATAGACGATTCATCTTTCAATTTTTTGTCCAATTAATTACCGTTTTTGTGCTCTTTTTTATCATTCTGATTTCTTTTTGGGCTTTTCTTGGTTTTTCAATGATGGATTTCGAATCCAAACAGGATCTCTCCAAAGCTGAAGATTATTTTGTATCTGACCATGTTAGCTTTAAAGACGGGAAGGCCTTTTTTAAAGAGGAATTGAAAAGCCTGGCAAAGGAACAGAATGGATGGCTCCTTGCCATTAATGAAACCGGGGATGTTCTGGGCACTTTCAATATGCCGGATAAAGCTCCTAAAAAGTTAAAGAAAAGTGAAATCGCCGCCATTACTTATGGGGAAAGCAGTGAAGCCCATTATACATATTGGAAGATCGGCACTAAACCGCATTTTGTCCTTTTTGGAAAAGCCAAGGCTGAGACTAAACTTCTGAATCAAATATCCCGGCGTGTGGATTGGAAACAACAGAAGCTGAACCTTTCTGAAAACGCAGAGGACGAAATATCCAGGAGAAATGCCTGGGTCCAGCTTATTGCTCCTGAAGGCAATGTAGTGGATGAGTATGGAGCCAAAAATCAGCCGAACAAATACTCAGTCAGAAAGCTATTCGCAGAGCAGGATACGGAAGGCAGCACACCAGCAGTATACTTTGACCAAAACACAGAAAGTGCCATCCTGTTAGGGATTCCTGCTGACAATAAGGCATCCACTCTGGAAAAAAGTTTATTTGAAAGCCTAAATAGAAGTCTCATTATCATTTTTGTCATGGCATTTCTGCTGCTTCTGGGCGGAACTCTCTGGTATGCACGCAAATTCGGTGTACCTCTGCTGACATTAATGAAATGGATTCAAAACCTGGGGAGCGGGCTGTATCAGGAGCCGGCAGATGTCCATGGCAATCCGGTAACACTCAGCAGAAAAGGAAAATTGAAAAGAAAGTTCCGTATTTATAAAGAATTGATTACAACCTTAACACAGCTTACCGAAACTCTTCAGCAAAATGAGAAGCAGCAGCGGATGATGGCCAATACTAGAGAAGAATGGATCAGCGGTCTTTCCCATGATTTAAAAACTCCGCTATCCTCTATTTCCGGATATGCTCAAATGCTTGCCTCCAATGATTACACATGGTCCGAAAAGGAAACAAAGGAGTTCGCCCTCATTATGGCTGAAAAATCGGATTACATGATGGACCTGCTGGAGGACTTAACTTTAACTTACCGTCTCAAGAACAATGCTCTCCCAATTGCCAAAATGCGGACCGACTTAAACGAATTCATTCGCCGAATCATCATTCATTACATTAATGATCCAGTCTATCAGGACAGAACATTCCATTTCACTCCGCACCCTGAATCCATTACGGCTTCCATTGACCCCAAATGGTTTCAGCGGATTTTGGATAATATCATAGCCAACGCGATTAAATATAACCCGCCAGGCACAGCCATTTCCGTTAGCCTCTCTTCCATAGAAGAACATCTGATTGTCATTAACATTAAGGATGATGGCATCGGCATGGACAGCGTCACACTCGGAAAGCTCTTCAGCCGCTACTATAGAGGAACCCATACAGGAGAAACAGGAAGCGGATCGGGACTGGGCATGGCCATCACCAAACAGCTTGTCCACCTCCATGGAGGTACCATCAATGTTCAAAGCGAGCCGCAAAACGGCACCCTCATCCGGATTATGCTGCCAGTCAATTAACATAAGAAAAGCGGAAGCTCCTTGCCCATGAAGGAACGCAGACTAAGATCGGCACGTCCTTCCAAAAGCTTCCGCTTTCGGTCGTGCGATGTTTATGCTTTCGAAGCCTTTCCTGTCCTGCGGCCTCAGGCATAAGACGGTCCTGCAGGAAGGCGTTCTCCCTTTTGAAAGGAAACGGCTTCTTACCCCGAGTCCCTAGGAGCCGCAACAAATTCATGCTTGTGACCTCGAGGGGGCAGGCACTGGAGCTAGACTGTTATCGATGTTCAAAATTATATAAAAAGAATGCCAAAGTGCACTCTTTTTTCTTTCTAATTCAATTCAATCAAACGTTTGATTGAACTAGATAATGTCTCATTTTAGTCCCAGGCTAATACTAATAAAAATCCCAGCGCAAGGCATAGCCTCATAAAAAGAATGCAAACTAAAAACGCAGATGCCTTAATGAATATAAAGGGGGTGAAACTCATGGCAAAGAATAAGAAAAACCAATCAGATCATAAGAATAATGCACTTCCTAAGGATACAGAATTTGCGGATGACAGAGAAAATGGTCTTGAAAGAGTCGCTTTAAAAGCCCAAAGAGACAACACCAAGTAAGGACATATGGGACAGTTAAACTGTCCCTATTTATCCCTGTCATTACGGCCAAAATGCATGTGGTATACTTTTCGTGGTTTAGTTTCATCTTCAATATTGCTGATAAATCGTTCTTTAACCTCCTCCATAAGCAGACTCGCAAGCTTTTCAAGCCTTTTTGGCCCGAATCCGGTCAATTTTTCAGAGATTATTACCTTGAATTCACCAGATTGCTTATACACTCGAATACTTCCATGCCCAGTTCTTTTTGTTTTTCCTGCAGTAAAATCAAATTCATACTTTTGCTCAATAAAGGAAGAAACCTCGGGAAGACCCAAATTCTCATATAATGGCGGAAATTGATGATGGACAGGAGGATCGGTGAACCGTATGGAATCTATGTTCATAACCCCTCTCCTCTCAATGTTTACAGTAATTATCTCCAATTAGGGGTGAATTCACGCGAACCTTTCCAATACTGAAATTGTTTTTGCCGGCATGGACTGATAAAATCCTTATATAAGAATGGAAACAAAGGAGTTTTTTTTATGATCAATAAAATTGGAAAAATCACAGTATACGTTGAGGACCAGGAACAGGCAAAGGATTTTTGGCTGAACAAAATGGGATTTGTTCTAAAGCTCGAGCAGCCTATGGGACAAAATGCTGCCTGGATTGAAGTTGGTCCAAGCAATGATGAATTTACAACTTTAGTTCTTTATTCTAAGGAAGCCATGAAACAGCAAAACCCTTCTGCAGTTGCCCACCCATCCATTCTTTTCAGCACATCTGATATTGAAGCTGCCTATGAACAAATGAAACAAAATGGCGTGGAAGTTGAAGATATGCTAAAAATGCCTTTTGGAACTATGTTTACGTTTAAAGACCAGGATGGAAATAACTACTTATTGAGAGAGGATAAGTAATCCTAAGAAGACCTGTCCTTCAAATGCGGAGTGGACAGGTCTTTTTCTCTTAGCCTTCAAATGCTTTCTTCAAAGTATTCAAATCAATTTTTTTCTCCATTTGGAGCAATGCCTTCATTACTCGCTGACATTTAGGATATTATCAGTGCAATAGTAGTTGTAATAACCAATAAGCGAGCGTCTAAATCTGTCCATGATTATATGAATATTCTTATTTCTATTCTTCTTCAGCCATTCTTTAGACTCTTTTAGTTTACCTTGGATTTTCTTCCTATTCGATTTCCGTTTCACCTGAAATTTCCCCTTTTTACTTTTCCCACAATAGTGTCTAAAGCCAAGGAAATCAAAGGTTGCTGGTTTACTATTTGATGCTAGACTAAAAAGTAGACACAGATTGATATAATAAAAATATCAACTATAACGAGGTGTGTCTTATGGCAAGAAATAATGGCAAACGGTACGATGAAGCATTTAAAATTGAAACAGTAAAGTACATCAGAGAAAACCAAAAGTCTGTAGCTCAAGTAGCTAGAGAGGTGGATGTGAACGAGAATACTTTACATGGCTGGGTGAAGAAATATGGCCAACAACCAGAGATTAAGGCTGTCCAATCGTTCTCTTCTGAAGAAGCTGAGTTTAGAGCTTTACAGAAGGAAATTCGTGATCTCAAGGAGGAGAATGAAATCTTAAAAAAGGCTATGTACTACTTCGCGAAAAGCCCTCGGTAAAAATATAAATTCATTCATGAAAATCGCTCCCAATTCCGAGTGGAGAAGATGTGCAGCGTTCTGGGGGTTTCCAAAAGTGGATACTTCAAATGGTTAAAGCGACCGAAAAGTGATAAGCAGAAGCAACATGAGAAATTATCACAAGAGATTCTACAGACCCACCTAGAATTCAATCAGCGTTACGGCAGTGTCAAAATCGCTAAAACGCTAAATAAACGTGGTGTGGAAGTTAGTGAGCGTACGGTTTCACGTATTATGACAAAGAGTCAATGGAGGTCCTGTACGGTCAATAAATTTAAGGCTACAACTAATTCTAAACATCAACATCCAGTAAGTGAAAATGTCCTAGATCGACAGTTTAAAGCAAGTAAACCAAACCAGTTATGGGTTGCGGATATCACATATATTCCGACCAATGAGGGCTGGTTGTATTTGGCAACTGTATTGGACCTTTATTCTCGTAAAATAATTGGTTGGGCTATGAACAAAACTATGACAAAGGAATTGGTTATCTCTGCTTTAAAAACGGCTTATAAACGTCAGAAACCTGGGAAAGGTGTTATACACCATTCATACCGCGGTGTTCAGTATGCCTCCTCTGAATATCAGAAACTATTATTTAAGTACAATATGATAAGCAGCATGAGCCGAAAAGGAAACTGTTACGATAACGCCTGTATCGAATCCTTTCACGGTATTCTTAAACGTGAGCTAGTGTATCAAACAATGTATAAAACAAGAGAGGACGCGAAGAAATCGTTATTTGAGTACATTGAGTTTTTCTACAATTCCAAGCGGATCCATTCAACCCTGGGGTACAATACACCGAATGAATTTGAGCGAATGTATGGAAATTCGGCAGCATGATTTTCCTTCATAAAAAAGTTTAAATCGCTCTTTATTTAAACTTTTTTATGAAGGCCACCAAGCGAAAGCGCGGTAGAAAAATCTGTGTCTATTTTTTTGACGTAGTATCAGTATCCCCAAACTTCTTGTTATTTGGCTAGAACGTACAATTTTAAGTTTAATTGTTGTAACACCATTAGCCTATCTATTAATGTAAGCGTTCAATGTAATGACTTAATAGTCATAATGACTCCTCAAAATTTGTCCGGATTTCTGAATATTAATGAAAAAGGGCCAGTCTACTAAAGACTGGCCCTCATTTGATTCGATCTTTTGAAAACCACACCCCATCTTCCACGTATTGCCTTCCTACGTAATATCCGGATGCTGACTTCATCACTTTTAAAGGGATAATTCATTCATCTTTCAAGACAGGAACCTACAGTATGTAGGCGATAGCCATACAGTTCGTACAAGGCTCCATGTCAAGGGACATGGCCCAACCTGCTCTTTTGAGGTTTTTATTAACACTTTTCGCTTGTTATAATCAAACTAATAGAATAATTCGAGAGTTTCTCTATCAGATTTTTTCCCTAACAAACTGCCAATAATAAACGCAATTACCGAAGTAAGTATTGAAATTACTATTGGGCTAGTACCAAGTATTGTCACGCCTGTGGTACTCAAGATTAAAAACATTGCAACTCCGATAACGGATGAAAAAATTGCACCTGTTGCATTTGCCTTTTTCCAATAAAGTCCAAATATAATCGGGCAAAGAAATGCACATTCTAGCCCACCCATAGCAAACAAATTTATCCAAACAATTAATTCAGGAGGATTTAAGGTAAGAAAAACTGTGATTGCTCCAACTAAAACAGTAGAAAAGATGGTGAGTTTACCAATTTTCTCCTCAAATGCTGATCCTTTTTCTTCGGTTTCTCTGCTTACAAAATAATTCATATAAATATCTTTGACAATTGCAGCAGAAGCTAGTAGTAATAGGGATGATACTGTAGACATAATTGCGGAAAGTGGTGCTGCAATAAACAGTCCCGCGACTACTGGATTCATATACTTAAGTACAATCATTGGTATTACATAGTCTGTATTTTTGAATTCTGAAGGATCTAAAACAGCTGGTGCAAATACACCAACAATAGTCATGACTATCATCAAAGTTCCAACTACAACTGTTCCATAAATCATTGCCTGATGTAATGATTTTGTATCTTTAAAAGCCATTCCTCTAACCGCAGTCTGAGGTAGACCCAGTACTCCAATACCAACCAATACCCAAAAAGATAGTATATATGGCAATGGAGTATTACCATCAGAGGATAGCGAACTCCATGTAGGGTTGACAGTGTTTAAAGTCTCTATTAACGGTGTATATCCTCCTGCTACTTTTATTACAGTAAATAGAATCAAGAAACATCCTACCACCATTACAAATGCTTGTATTGTATCAGTGATTGCAACTGCATTAAACCCTCCTATTGAGGTGTATGCGATAACAATAATGGAAAATATAATCAAGCCCCATACATATGGTAATCCTGTAATGGTTTCAAGTAATATCGCCCCACCAATAAACTGAGACATCATCATTGCTATAAAGAATAGGACTATAGCAATTGATGAGATGATAACAACTGTAGGCGACTTATACCTGGATCGTAAATAGTCTGTAACTGTTACTGCATTTGTTTTTCTGGAAATCACGGCGAATTTTTTTCCAA
>Ga0180215_1005520_pt1 | contig 10771 bp, 9 predicted proteins | sample eDN3rd37CBELigBY_FD_128871 | JGI IMG/M metagenome (GOLD analysis project Ga0180215, IMG submission 128871) | Enriched backyard soil microbial communities from Emeryville, California, USA - eDNA 3rd pass 37_C BE-Lig BY (version 2) (version 2) | ecosystem: Environmental > Terrestrial > Soil >...
GGACGACAGCAGATAGCCGTGCGCGGCATGGATTTCGAGCATATCGAAGCCGCAGCGATCCGCCATTTGTGCCGCCGAAACGAACTGGTCGCGCACCAGATTCATATCGGCGCGGGTCATCGTTTTCGGCGTCTGGTTTTCCTCCGACCATGGCAGGTCGGAGACCGACAGCAACGGCCAGTTGCCATGCTCCAGCGGCTTGTCGGTGCCTTCCCAACCGACGCGGGTCGACGCCTTGCGGCCGGCATGACCGATCTGCGCGCAGATTTTCGCTTCCGTCTCGGAATGCACGAAATCGACGATGCGCTTCCAGGCAACCTCATGTTCGGGCGCGTAGAAACCGGGGCAACCGGGCGTGATGCGCCCTTCGGCGCTGACGCAGGTCATCTCGATATAGAGCAGCCCCGCACCGCCCTTGGCGCGCTCGCCATAATGCACGAGGTGCCAGTCCGTCGGCGTGCCGTTCACGGCCTTGTATTGCGCCATGGGCGAGACGACGACGCGGTTCTTCAGTTCCATGCCGCGCAGCCTGAACGGCGCGAACATCGGTGCGCGGCGCGTGCCCTGCTGGGCACCCGCATGTTCCTGGAACCAGCCTTCAGCGCCCTCCAGCCAGTCCTTGTCGCGCAGGCGCAGGTTTTCATGGCTGATGCGCTGCGAGCGGGTCAGCAGCGAATAGTTGAACTGCACTGGGTCGAGATGGAAATAGCGCTCCACCTCCTCGAACCATTCCAGCGAGTTGCGCGCCGCCGACTGCAGGCGCAGCACCTGCACGCGACGCTCGTCCTCATAGCGGGCGAAGGCGGTTTCGAGCGATTTTTCGGTATGCACATATTCGGCAAGGGCGACCGCGCTTTCCAGCGCCAGCTTGGTTCCCGATCCGATCGAGAAATGCGCGGTCGCCGCCGCGTCGCCCAAAAGCGCGACATTCTTGTAGGACCAGCGCTTGCACAGCACGCGGGGGAAATTCAGCCAGGCCGAACCGCGGATGTGATTGGCGTTGGTCATCAGCGCGTGGCCGCCGAGATGCCTTGCAAAGATGCGCTGGCAGACCTCGATGCTTTCCTGCTGGCTCATATCGCCGAAGCCGAACTTGTCCCAGGTCTCGGTGCTGCACTCGACGATGAAGGTCGCCGTGTCGTCGTCGAACTGGTAGGCGTGCGCCCAGACCCAGCCGTGCTCGGTCTCCTCGAAGATGAAGGTGAAGGCGTCATCGAACTTCTGGTGCGTGCCGAGCCACACGAACTTGCAGGCACGCACGTCGATGTCAGGCTCGAAATGCTCGGCAAATTCGGTCCGCGTGCGCGAGTTCAGCCCGTCGGCGGCGACAACCAGATCATATTGCTGGGCGTAGGCCGCGACATTGTCGATATTGGTTTCGAAGCGCAACTCGACGCCCAGTTCGCGCGCCCGCGCCTGCAACAGAAGCAGCAATCGCTTGCGGCCGATGCCGCAGAAGCCGTGACCGCTGGAAACGGTCTTGGTATCCTTGAAGTGAACGGCGATGTCGTCCCAATAGGCGAAATGCGCGCGGATGGCGTCGGCACTCACCGGATCGTTGGCGGCGAGATTGGTCAGCGTTTCATCCGACAGCACGACACCCCAGCCGAACGTGTCGTCGGGCTTGTTGCGCTCGACCACGACGATTTCCGCCGAGGGATCGCGCAGCTTCATGCTGATGGCGAAATAGAGACCGGCCGGGCCACCTCCGAGACAGGCGATTTTCATCGGCAATTCCTCCTGATGCGAAAGGATGGCACCGGGTCGCCATAATTTCAAGTATGAAGTTTCAAGCTTGAAGTTTTTTCGACAAGGATGAATTCTGCCTTGCGCAACTGGTAGGGACCGACGGATAAGATGCGGAACTGTTAGAAAGACGTCGAAATCGGGGGAGAGCATGTCGGCAAGCAGGATCACGGATTGGGACAAGGCCTATTCGAACACGATCTACATTCCCGACGGCCCCGATTATCCGGCGAAATGGGAGGTTACCGCATCGGCATTTCGCGACGAAATGCGGGATGCCGGGCGCTTGCGCGAGGACATTTCCTACGGCCCGCACACACGCAATCGCTACGATCTCTTCCTGCCGAAGGCCGGGGCCAGGGGCCTCGTGGTCTTCGTGCATGGCGGCTTCTGGATGGCCTTCGACAAATCGGCATGGTCGCATCTAGCAGCCGGCCCGCTCGCACATGGCTATGCCGTGGCGGTGCCCTCCTACATACTGACACCTGAAGCGCGCGTCTCCGACATCACAAGGCAGGTCGGCGCGGCCATCGGTGCCGCCGCCCGCGAGATCGATGGCCCCTTATACATAGCCGGTCATTCCGCCGGCGGCCATCTGGTCAGCCGCATGACCACCGCCACATCTCCGCTTCAGCCCGACCTTGCCGCGCGCCTGCGCAAGACCGTCTCGATCTCCGGCCTGCACGACCTTCGTCCCCTGCTGAACACCAAAATGAATGAAGCGCTGCGCCTCGACATTGCCGAGGCACATGCGGAAAGTGTGGCACTGCTCGAACCGCTCTACGGCATCGACATCACCTGCTGGGTCGGCGCCGACGAGCGGCCCGAATTCCTGCGCCAGAACCGGCTGCTCGAAAATCTCTGGAGCAGCTTCAACATCGAGATTTCGAGCGTAGAGGAAGCTGGTCGACACCATTTCGACGTGATCGAGGGCCTTGCGGACCCCGATCACAGGCTGGTGCGGACCCTGCTCGGCGTGTAAGAGACGGGAAGAAGCCGCCAGCTTCCCGCCTGGACACAATGAGAATGTCATCGGCGGCCGGAAATTCGAGTCAACACAGCGCCTTGCACCGGAAGCCTGAAGCGTCGGTCGAGCGCCGTGTCAGGAGAAAGCCATGAAAACCGTATTCGTCCAACTGCAGTGCGTGCCCGGCCAGACCTATGCGGTAGCCGACGAACTCTATGAACGGGAGGTCGCTTCCGAACTCTATTCGACCAGCGGCGATTACGATCTCATGATGAAGATCTATATCGAAGACGACGTCGATATCGGCAAGTTCATCAACGAAAACGTGGCCAATGTGCCCGGCATCGTGCGCTCGCTGACCACGCTGACCTTCAAGGCGTTCTGAGCGGACGGGCTCCGCACGCCCATAACACCAAGCAAAAAAGCCGCCGGACCGGTTCGACCCGGTTCGGCGGCTTTTGATTGTGTCCACAGCGACGCCGCAGGCGATTTTCCGTCAGTGCAGGATCTGGCTGAGGAACAGCTTCGTGCGCTCGTGCTGGGGATTGTCGAAGAACTCGGCGGGCGTATTCTGCTCGACGATCTGGCCCTGATCCATGAAGATCACCCGGTTGGCCACCTTGCGCGCAAAGCCCATCTCGTGGGTTACGCACAGCATGGTCATGCCCTCTTCGGCCAGGCCCACCATCGTCTCCAGCACTTCCTTGATCATTTCGGGATCGAGCGCCGAGGTCGGCTCGTCGAACAGCATGATACGCGGGTTCATGCACAGCGAACGCGCGATCGCCACGCGCTGCTGCTGGCCGCCCGAAAGCTGGCCCGGATATTTGTTGGCCTGCTCGGGGATCTTCACCCGCGTGAGGAAATGCATTGCAACCTCCTCAGCCTGCTTCTTGGGCATCTTGCGCACCCAGATCGGCGCCAGCGTACAGTTCTCCAGAATGGTCAGATGCGGGAACAGGTTGAAGTGCTGGAACACCATGCCGACCTCGCGGCGCACCTCATCGATCTTCTTCAGATCGTTGCTCAACTCCTTGCCGTCGACGATGATCTTGCCCTTCTGGTGCTCCTCCAGCCGGTTGATGCAGCGGATCATCGTCGATTTGCCAGAACCGGAGGGTCCGCAGACGACGATGCGCTCGCCGCGCATCACGCGCAGATTGATGTCCTTGAGCACATGGAATTCGCCGTACCATTTGTGCATGCCGACAATGTCGATGGCCACATCCGTTTCCGAGATGTGCATCTTGCCGGTATCAACCTGGATCTCGTCGGCCCGGACTGCGTTTTCTATGGCCATCGGCCAATCCCCTTATCGTTTGTGACCGGTATCGAGCCGGTGTTCCATGTAAATCGAATAGCGTGACATGCCGAAGCAGAACAACCAGAAAATAAATCCGGCAAAGACCAGGCCGCTGATCGGGGTTTGCGGCGATGCCCAGTTGGTGTCGGAGAAGTTCTGGCGGACGATGCCGAGCAGGTCGAACATACCGATGATGGTGACGAGGCTGGTATCCTTGAACAGGCCGATAAAGGTGTTGACGATGCCGGGTATGACCAGCTTCAGCGCCTGCGGCAGGACGATCAGTCCGGTCGTCTGCCAATAGCTGAGGCCGAGCGAGGCAGCACCTTCATACTGCCCCTTCGGAATTGCCTGCAGGCCGCCGCGCACCACTTCGGCCATATAGGCCGAAGCAAACAGCGCCACACCTACCAGCGCGCGCAGGAACTTGTCGAAGGTCATGCCGGCGGGCAGGAACAGCGGAAACATGACGCTGGCCATGAACAGCACCGTAACCAGCGGCACGCCGCGGATCGTCTCGATGAAGATCACGCTGAACAGCTTGATGACAGGGAGCTTCGAACGCCGCCCCAGCGCCAGCAGGATGCCCAGCGGCAGCGAGACGGCGATGCCCACCACCGAAAGCACCAGCGTGACCATCAACCCGCCCCAGCGCGCCGTCTCGACATATTGCAGGCCGAAGACACCGCCGACCAGCAGGACGAAGGCGACGACGGGAAACACGCCGAAAAGCAGAATTGCATTCAGCAATTTGCGTGGGGCGGTGGGGATCAGCATCGGCACCAGCAACGCCACGAACATGATGCCCGTGAGCATGACCCGCCAGCGCTGGTCTATCGGATATTGCCCGAACATGAATTGCTGGAACTTGGCGCCGACGAAGGCCCAGCAGGCGCCGGACCAGCCTTCGGGCTGGATGCCCCCTTGCGCCACCGTGGCGCAATAACTGCGATCCGTGCCGGTCCACTGGGCGTTGATGAAAGCCCAGCCGATCACGGAGGGCAGCACCATCGCGACGATGATGAGCCCCACGACAGTCAGGATCGTGTCGGGAATGGACGCAAAGAGGTTCTTGCGCAACCACGCCACGATCCCCTGCTCCGCCGCCGGCGGACGTTCGTCCCCCGCCATTTCGTCGCGAGCGTAGAATTCAGTGTGCGACATCGCTCTACCTCTCCACCAGCGCCATCTTGGCGTTGAACCAGTTCATGGCGCCCGACATGATGAGGCTGAGGCCGAGATAGACGACCATCCAGATCACCACGATCTCAATCGCCTGGCCGCTCTGGTTGAGAATGGTCCCGCCGATATGCACCAGATCGGGATAGCCGATCGCGATCGCCAGCGACGAGTTCTTCGTCAGGTTGAGATATTGGCTGGTGAGCGGCGGAATGATGATGCGCAGCGCCTGTGGCACGATGACCAGCCGCAGAGCCTGGTTGCGGCGCAGCCCCAATGCGTAGGAAGCCTCGGTCTGCCCCTTGTTCACACCCAGCACGCCCGCGCGCACGATCTCGGCGATGAAGGCGGCCGTATAGAAGGACAGCGCCAGATAGAGCGACATGAATTCGGGCTTGATCTGCATGCCGCCGAGCAGGTTGAAGGTCGATTTCTTCGGGAACTCGAAGCTGAGCGGAAAGCCTGCCGCAGCGAATGCAAGCAATGGCAGCCCGACCAGCAGCGCAACCGACGTCCAGAGAACCGGAAACTGCTCGCCTGTAGCCGCCTGCCGCTGATGGGCACGGCGCGCGACGAACCAGCACAGAGCCACCGCGACCAGAAAGGCGACGGGAATCAGCCACGCCCCCTCGCCCCAGATCGGGGCCGGCAGGAAGAAACCGCGATTGTTGAGCCAGACCCCGAACGGCAGTTCGAGGCTCTCACGCGGCTGCGGCAGCGCCGAAAGCACGCCCAGATACCAGAAGAAGATGACCAGCAGCGGCGGGATGTTGCGGAAAATCTCGACATAGACCAGGCAGATCTTGCGGATCAGCCAATTGTCCGACAGCCGGCCGATGCCGACGAGAAAGCCTATGATCGAGGCCGTTATGACGCCCAGCACCGCGACGACGGCCGTGTTGACCAGCCCCACCAGCAGCGCGCGCCAATAGGTGTCGTCCGAGGTGTAGCTGATCAGCGTTTCGCTGATGTCGAAGCCGGCGCGGCCGTGCAGAAATGCAAATCCAGACGAAATGTTGGCGCGTCTGAGGTTCTCGACCGTGTTGCCGACGATCCAGTAGATGAAGCTTACGAGCAGTACGAACAGGACGACCTGGTAGATCAACCCGCGAATTTTCGGGTCATTGTAGAAGGACGCGCCTGAACTGCCGGTATCGCGAATCGTGTCCTGCGAAACCATGGAGTCTCCTTTGCGCGGAGAGCAGGCGGGAGGCGCATTGCGCCTCCCTATGTCAGCACATCCTTAGCGGATGGGCATGGCGTATTGCAGGCCGCCCTTGGTCCACAGGGCGTTCAGGCCGCGCGCGATCTTCAGCGGGCTGCCGGCACCGATGTTGCGGTCGAAAATCTCACCGTAATTGCCGACGCCCTTGATGATGTTGACCACCCAGTCGTTCTCAAGACCGAGATCCGTGCCGAGCTTGGTGCCGGCCTCGGTGCCCAGAACGCGCTGAATGTCCGGGTTCTTGGAGTTCTTCATCTCGTCGACATTGGCCTGGGTGATGCCCAGCTCTTCGGAGAGAACCAGGGCGTTGAACGTCCACTTGACGACGTCGAACCACTTGTCGTCGCCCTGGCGCACTGCCGGAGCCAGCGGTTCCTTGGAGATGATCTCGGGCAGGACGATGTGGTCGTCCGGCGATGCCAGCGTCAGACGGATGGCATAGAGGCCCGACTGGTCGGTGGTGTAGGCGTCGCAGCGGCCGGAATCATAGGCGGCATTGGCCTCTTCCAGCTTCTCGAACACGACCGGATTGTATTCCAGGTTGTTGGCCTTGAAATAGTCGGCAAGGTTCAACTCGGTGGTGGTGCCGCTCTGCACGCAGACCGAAGCGCCCGAAAGCTGCAACGCCGAGGTGACGCCCGGCAGCTTCTTGGCGTTGATCATGAAACCCTGGCCGTCAAAGTAGTTGACGCCGACGAAGTTGAAGCCCAGCGCCGTGTCGCGGTTCAGCGTCCAGGTGGTGTTGCGGGCGAGAAGATCGATCTCGCCGGACTGAAGCGCGGTGAAACGCTCCTTGGCGTTGGTGGGCGTGAACTTCACCTTGGTGGGATCGCCGAAAATCGCCGCTGCGACCGCACGGCAGAAATCAACGTCGAACCCCTTCCACTCGCCCTTGTCGTCAGGCGCCGCGAAACCGGCAAGGCCGGTATTGACGCCGCACTGCAGGAAGCCCTTGGCCTTCACATCGCTCAATGTATCGGCCGAAGCGACCGATGCAGCGGAAGCGGCCAGCCCCAATATGGTGGCGCCGAGAATGGCTTTTATAGTATTTTTCATTCCCACTGACCCTTTTGTCTCTTGTTGTCCGGGGACCAACCCCGTTTCCCCTTAACGAAAGCGCCAGCGTCGCTCCGGCCCATTTCCGGAACGGTCTTATCGAAGCAGATGTGCCCTTGCTGTGCTCCCATTCACGAAAGGCATCGAAAGCGATTATCGCCGTGAGGTCAAGCAAAATGGCCCGAATGAAAGCGATTTGAAAACTTCCTGCCCGAAAACCCGATCCGACGCACTTTCGTTGACGAAAGCAGTTTACGGCAAGCAAAGTTTTGCTTCGCCTTTTTTCCCGTCGCGGGGGACCATGTCCGGGTGTCAATCGTGCTGGATGGCAGTTCGTACACTGGCGCAAGAGACTCCCGAGCTTGCCTGTTCGGCACTGGTTGCGCGGCACGCAACTGCGTTTTATGCCTCTTTATTTCCTTTTGCAGCAGGACATCATGGCCAAGCGAGATTTCACCAATACAGGCATCAACACGCGGCTCGCCCATGTCGGCAACGATCCGCGCGACTTTCATGGCTTCGTCAACCCGCCCGTGGTTCACGCCTCGACAGTGCTTTTTCCCGACGCCGCGACCATGGCCGGTCGCGCGCAGAAATACACCTACGGCACGCGCGGCACGCCCACCACGGATGCGCTGGCGGCCGCGATCGATTCGCTGGAAGGGTCGGCCGGCACCATCATGGTGCCTTCGGGGCTGGCGGCCGTCACCGTGCCGTTGCTGGCATTCCTTTCGGCCGGCGATCACGCGCTGATCGTGGATTCGGTCTACGGGCCGACACGCCATTTCGCCGACACCATGCTCAAGCGCCTGGGCATCGAAATCCAGTATTACGATCCGCATGTCGGCGCCGGCATCGCCGCGCTGATGAAGCCCAACACCAAGGTGGTGTTCACCGAGTCGCCCGGCTCCAACACCTTCGAAATGCAGGACATTCCCGCCATCGCCAAGGCGGCGCATGCCGGCGGCGCGGTGGTGATGATGGACAACACCTGGGCCACGCCGCTCTATTTCAAGCCGCTCGATCATGGCGTAGACATCTCGATCCATGCCGCCACGAAGTATCCGGCCGGCCATTCCGACGTGCTGCTCGGCACCGTTTCGGCCAACGCGGCCTGCTGGGAGCGGCTGCACGAGGGTTTCCTTACGCTTGGCGCCTGCCCCGCGCCAGACGACGTCTATCAGGTGCTGCGGGGCCTGCGCACCATGGGCGTGCGGCTGGAGCGGCACGAGCAAAGCACACTGGAAATCGCCCGCTGGCTGGAAAAACAGCCCGGCGTGGCGCGCGTGCTGCATCCCGGTCTGGAGAGCCATCCCGGCCATATGTTGTGGAAGCGTGATTTCTGCGGCTCCAGCGGCATCTTCTCGGTCGTGCTCGACGGCGGCGGCCAGAGCCAGGCCCACGCCTTCCTCGACGCGCTGGAAATCTTCGGCCTCGGCTATTCCTGGGGTGGCTATGAAAGCCTCGCAGTGCATGTCTATCTCGGCGACCGCACGATCGCCAAGGGGCCTTACGAGGGCCCGCTGATCCGCCTCCAGATCGGCCTGGAAGATGTCGAGGACATCAAGAACGACATCGCGCGCGGCCTGAAGGCTGCGAGCGCGGTTTAGAAGCGGCGCTCCTTTCCGCAGCGGGCGGCATCTTCGAACCATGCTGCCCGCTGTTTCCTTTGGTCATGCTCGTGTTTCTTGCATTCGGCTCTTGCCATTGCGAGATGCAAACCCTATGGACAGCACGACCGGAGTGTAGCGCAGCCTGGTAGCGCACCTGATTTGGGATCAGGGGGTCGCAGGTTCGAATCCTGCCACTCCGACCACCGCAGGATTGCTGAGGAAACGATGTCCGCGCGCATTTACAGTCCCGCCAAGACGGCCATGCAGTCGGGTAAGGCCAAGACCGGTAACTGGGTGCTCGAATATGACCCGGCCATTCCCCGCAAGATCGATCCGCTGATGGGCTATACCAGTTCGCGCGACATGAAGAGCCAGATTCGCCTGACCTTCGAAACCAAGGAAGAGGCAATCGCCTATGCCGAGAAGTACGGCATCGACTATCGTGTGCAGGAACCCAAGGAAGCCAAGCGGCGGCAGATTTCCTACTCGGACAATTTCCGGTATGACCGCAAGACGCCCTGGACGCACTGAGTTCCGCTCGCTGCATCCTGGCCGCCAACAGTTGTGGTCCCGTAGCTCAGCTGGATAGAGCACCGGCCTTCTAAGCCGATGGTCGCAGGTTCGAATCCTGCCGGGATCGCCACAGATTCTTCTAAACATTTGAATTTATAGCACTTCACCCTCCTCACCTGGCGGCGCTTTAGGTGCGTCGCAGCGTGTCCGTCATCGTCAACGATGACACGCATGCGAACATATCAGCAGGCCAAAAAGTCGCGGGATGTACGGATAAGCTGTACGAGGGTTAAGATATATATTATATGCATCTTTAGTGTCTATCTTTCCTTGCATCCGCGGCGGGAGCGTGAAATGAGCAACAATCATTCTTCGAACAGACAGGTCACGACGACGGCCCATGCGGCCAGCGGCGGGGATGGCGGCAGCACCCTTCTGCCAATGCTGCTCGGGGGACTGGTGCTGATTGTGATTGGCGCGATCGTCGTGATGACGTTCGTCTAGCTCCAGGACTGGCGTCAATCCTGCCCGGACATCCAACCCGAGCGGAAGCGGATACATCCTGCCCTCACAGGTCGAATTCGCCCTGCCCTTCGTCCATGGCGTTCAGGATTTCTCCCGCCAGGGCACGGGTGATGCGGGTCTTCTGTTCCAGGCCAGCCTGATCCAGCCGCTCCACGACGCTCATAGCGGTGGACAGCGACCGCTCGATGCGGCGCACCAGATATTGCACCACTGCGGGGTCCACCTCGACCTGACGGTCGGCAAACAGCTTGGTGATGACGCCGGCCAGAAGCAGGTCATCCGGTTCGTCGATTTCTACCGTCGCCGCCGCTTTCAGCCGCGACGCGAGGTCCGGCAGGGTCACGCCCCAGGCGGACGGGAACCGTCGTGCCGTCAGGAGCAGGAAGGAACCGGCGCCGCGAATCTGGTTGATGAGATGGAACAGACCGTTCTGATCGAGAGGTCCGAGATCGGCGTCGTCGATCAGCACCGGGCGGGTCGCATCGAGCGTCGGCAGATGCGTCTCGATGTCGGTTCCCTTGAGCGTTACCGCTGCGGACATGTTGCGCCAGATGCTTGCCAGATGCGTCTTGCCTGCTCCGGCCGGACCTGTGAGCACGACCACGGGCGCGGGCCAGTCCGGCCAGCGGTCCACCAGCGCGACC
>Ga0180215_1005521_pt1 | contig 10768 bp, 6 predicted proteins | sample eDN3rd37CBELigBY_FD_128871 | JGI IMG/M metagenome (GOLD analysis project Ga0180215, IMG submission 128871) | Enriched backyard soil microbial communities from Emeryville, California, USA - eDNA 3rd pass 37_C BE-Lig BY (version 2) (version 2) | ecosystem: Environmental > Terrestrial > Soil >...
AAGGCCGCGCCGAAGAAGGCCGCCCCCGCGATCAAGCTGACCGACGCTCAGAAGAACCTCTTGAAGGAGGTGGCCGCGTCGAAGGAGACGGGCGTCACCGCGACCAAGAAGATCCAGCGGCAGATCGAGTCGCTTCAGACCAAGAAGCTCATCAAGCGCGGCAAGAAGGAGGGCGAGTTCTTCAAGTACCACCTGACGAAGCTGGGCGAGAAGCACTTCGCCGAGTTGAGCGCCGAGGCGTCGCCGGCTCCATCGGCTTGAAGATCGGTCGAACGTCGCGCTTCGATTCGTTTGTCTGATTGGTCCGCGCCACGCCGTCCACGAGCGAACTCGCTCTTGGCGGGCGCGGCGACAACGACTAAGATCCCCGCGCCTTTCCGGCCGGTTGTCCGCGCGGGCCATCTCCCATCTTTGGGTCCGGCGCGCCGGCCTTCGGATCGCGACGTGATCGCGAGTGAACGCCTCGCCGGCGTCTCGCGGCCCGACCTCTCTGAAGGATGGTTTCGATGGTCATGGACGACCGGGCCTTTCGAAGACGGCCGCCGCGCCGCGCCGTGGCGGGCTTGGCGGTGGTTTTGGTCCTGTGCGCCGGGGGATGCTCGTCGACCGGGGGCTCCGCGCCCCGCGGCCTCCTTGGCGGCCTGCGGAAGGATCACGACCCCGGCGTTCGCTACGTCCCGTATACAAGGGGCGGAGGGCGCGACGTCTACGGCCATCGCCCGGGTATGGGCGACGCGGTCGCGGCGAGGGTCAAGGAGTACTGGGCCGGCCCCGGCGTCGTTGGTCGGCTTCGCCAGTTCGTCGCGGATCGGAAGCAGGGGCTGCCCCGGAGCGCCCCTCGAAGCGTTCCGATGCTGGGGGGAACTCGCTCTTGGCGGGGGTGAGGAGAACGGCTAAGATCGCCGCGCCTTTCCGGCCGGTTGTCCGCGCGGGCCATCTCCCATCTTTGGGTCCGGCGCGCCGGCCTTCGGATTGTGACGCGATCGCGACGGAGCGCCGGGCCGGCGTCTCGCGGTCCGACCTTCCATGAAGGATGGTTTTGATGCTCATGGACGACGGAGCCTTCCGAAGACTCGCGCCACGCCGCGCCGCCGCGGGCCTGGCGGCCAGCCTGGCCTTCTGCGCTCTGGCCTTGTGCGCCGGCGGGTGCGCGCCGTATGTGGGCACCACGGCCCGCAGCTTCCTCGGCCATATTCGGCAGAACCCCGACCCGAACATCCGCTACATCGCCTACTCGAAGCTCGGCGGGCGCGACGTTTTCGACAACGACGAGCAGAAGCGCGAGGCGGTCGAGACGTTGATCGAGAAGTACGAAAACGGCAACGAGCCGGTCGCCATCCGGGCCATCATCTGCCGGACCCTTGGCGAGCTTGGCGATCCGAAGGCCCGCGACGTGCTGCTGAAGGCGGTGCATCACCAGGAGGCCGTGATTAAGGTCGAGGCGTGCCGCGCGCTGGGCAAGGTGGGGCGTCCCGAAGACGCGACGATCCTCGCGCAGATCATGTCGCTGGACCTTCTGGAGGACGCCCGAATCGCCGCCATCGAAGGGTTGGCCGACCTCAAGAGCGACGACCCCCGTATCTATCGGGTGTTGGTCGACGCCCTGGAGCATGAGGATCCGGCGATCCGATTGGCGTCGCTCAACACGCTTCGGACCGTCACCGGCAAGGACATGGGCACCGAGGCCGGCGCCTGGCGGCGCGAGCTGCAACCGATTCTTGAGCGGGCGACGGGCGGCGCCGCCGCCTCGTCCGCGCCGACCGCCGATCCCGAGGTCGAGAAGACGGCCGGCGAAACGGCTCCGCCCGACGCCGACGCGGACAAAGGCCGCTTTTTGTTCTTCCGGCGGCCGTGATCGGCGCAGCCGCGCCCGGGGGCGATTGGTCATAATCGGAGAGACGGCGCGGGCGGTTTGTTCGCTCGACGCGACGTGATGGGAATCCAGCCCCGTTGGCAAGGTCCGCGCCGCGGACTCGGCGGCGGCCCGATCGCGCGCCGTTGGCCGAGAGACGCGATGGACAGCCACACGCTCGAACTATTGGGGGTCGCCAAGATCCGCGCCCTGGTCGCCGCGCGGGCCTCATGCTCGTTGGGCAAGGAGGCGGCGCTGGCGCTTGAGCCGATCGCCGAGGCGGGGGCAATCCACGCGGCGATGGCGATCACCACCGAGATGGTCGAGGCGCTCCGCTCGGGTCTTCGGCCGCCGCTTGGGGGGCTTCACGACATCCGAAGCCTCGCCCGCCGCGCCCAGATCGGCGCGATGCTGGAGGCCGAGGAGCTGGCCGAGGTCGCCGAGACCCTCCGCGCCATAGGCGGCCTCGCCGCGTGGCTCGACCGCGTGAGCGACGGCTTCCCGCGGCTGGCCGGAATGCGCCAGGACGTCGGCGAGTTCTCCGGCGTCAGCGGGGCGATTGAAGGGTGCCTCGACAACCGGGCCAAGGTCCTTGACACCGCCAGTCGGCGGCTCTCGACGATCCGCCGCGAGATCGACCAGGTTGAGGAGCGCATCCAGGAGACGTTGCGGTCGCTGCTCCGCTCGCCCGAGATCCGCCGCGCCCTACGCTATCCGAACTTCACGATGGTCGGGCATCATTACGTGATCCCCGTCGCCAAGGAGCATCGCGGCGAGATCACCGGCTCGGTCCAGCGGACCAGCGCCAGCAACGAGACGGTCTACGTCGAGCCCGCCGCCATCGCCGAGAAGTCGGCCCAGCTCTCGTTCCTCCGGGCGCGCGAGGCGAAGGAGATTCGCCGCATCCTCCGATGGCTCAGCGCCCAGGTGGGGCACGTCGCCGATTCGTTGCTTCAAACGCTCGACGTCATGCGGGAGCTCGACCTGATCTTCGCCAAGGCGCGGTACTCGATCGACTACCAGATGAACGCCGTCGATCTGAGCGACGACGGCGGGCTGGCGCTGCGGCGCGCCAGGCATCCCCTGTTGCTCGCCATCTTCGCTCGCGATCCGGCCTTGGCCGAAGCGCCGTCCCCGACGCCCAAGGGAGACGCGCGGCCCGCGGCCGACAATGGCGATCCGCCCGCCGCCGCGCCCGCCGCGGAGCCGGCCTCCCCGCGCGGCTCGAGCGAGGTGGTGCCGATCGACGCCCACCTGGGCGTTCGGTTTCGGATACTGGTGGTGACGGGGCCGAACACGGGCGGAAAGACGGTGGCGCTGAAGACGGTCGGGCTGCTCGCCGCGATGTCGCAAATGGGGCTTCACATCCCCGCGGCGGAAGGCTCGCGGCTGCCGGTCTTCGACCAGATTCTCGCCGACATTGGCGACGAGCAGAGCCTGGAGCAATCGCTGTCGACGTTCTCGTCGCACGTGAGCCGGATCGCCGAGATCCTGGGAAAGGCGACGGAGCGGTCGTTGATCCTCCTGGACGAACTGGGCGCCGGGACCGACCCCGCGGAGGGCGCGGCGCTTGGGAGGGCGATCCTCGACGAGCTGGACTCAATCGGCGTCCTGGCGATGGTCACGACCCACATCGGCGACCTGAAGACGTACGCGCTCACGAATCCAAGGGCCGAGAACGCCGCGGTTGAGTTCGACATCGAGACGCTGCAGCCCCGCTATCGCCTCCACATCGGCGACGTCGGCCAGTCCAACGCCTTGAAAATCGCCCGACGGCTGAACCTTCCCGAGCATCTCGTCGCCAGGGCCGAGCGGTATCTCCAGGAGCGCGAGGGCGCCGGGCGACCCCAGGAGTGGGAGATCATCGCCCGGATGCGCAAGGAGGCCGAGGAGACGCGCCAGGCGGCGATCACCGAGTTGGCCGAGGCCGAGCGCGCCCGCGAGGCCCTGGCCGAGCGGCTCGAAGCCGTTCAGCGCGAGACCCGGCGCGAGGAGTGGATCGCCGAGGCCCGCGCGCGGCTGAAGCCCGGAGACAAGGTCGTCGTCCCCAAGATGGGCTACGACCGCCCCGGCCGCGTCGTCAAAGTCGACCCGCGGAAACGGATGGCGACCGTGGCCATCGGCCACGTCACCTGGAACGTCGCCATCGACGATCTGGAGCCCCAATCCACCGGCGGCCAGATCCCCTCCGAACCGCCCGCGCCAGGCCGCTCGGGACGGGCCAAAACGCCCCGACTTGAGGATTTCGACGATCGGTGAGGCGGTGCGGCGCCGCGGCCAAAACCGTACGGCGCGAGATAGGAATCCCTAGCAAAACGGGGCGGGTATCCCCTTCTCCCGCGAGGGGAGAAGGGACAGCCCGCCTTCGACCGCCGCACGGGCGAGACGTGCCGAACACCACCGAGCGGGAGGAGAGAGCACCCGTCGTGGCGCGCTACTTCGCCGAATCGCCGTCGCCGGTCTTGGGCGCTTTCAGGAAGACGACGCCCAGGGGCGGGAGCTTCAGCGAGAGGTGGTACGGGCGGCCGGCGTGGGGTTCGGGGATCGCCTCCCGCCCTCCCTCGTTGCCGACGTTCGAGCCGCCGTAGATGTCGGCGTCGGTGTTGAGGATCTCGCGATAGTAGCCGCCGGCGGGGACGCCGACCCGGTAGTTTTCGCGAACGACCGGCGTGAAGTTGCAGACGACGACCACGCCCTCCTCCGCGTCCTTGCCCCGTCGCAGGAAGGCGATGACGCTGTTTTCCCAGTCATGCAGCTCAAGCCACTCGTAGCCCTGCCAATCGAAGTCGATCTCGTGCAGCGCCGGTTCGGACTTGTGCAGCGCGTTCAGGTCGCTAACGAGCCGCAGAATCCCCTGGTGGTCCTTCCACTGAAGCAGATGCCAGTCGATGCTCTCGTCATGATTCCACTCGCGCCATTGGGCGAGCTCCGAGCCCATGAACAGCAGCTTCTTGCCCGGGTGTCCGTACATGTAGCCGTAGAGAAGACGGAGGTTGGCGAACTTCCGCCAGAGGTCGCCGGGCATCTTGTCGAGCAGCGACCGCTTGCCGTGGACGACCTCGTCGTGCGAGAGGGGGAGGATGAAGTTCTCGGTGAAGGCGTAGATCATGCTGAAGGTCAAGCCGCCGTGCTCGTACTTGCGGTAGACCGGGTCTTTGGCCATGTAGCGGAGGGTGTCGTTCATCCAGCCCATGTTCCACTTAAGGCTGAAGCCGAGCCCGCCCAGATAGGTGGGGCGCGAGACGCCCGACCAGCTCGTCGATTCCTCGGCGATGGTGAGGATGCCGGGGTGCTCGCGATGGCAGATCTCGTTGAGTTGCTTGAGGAAGTCGATCGCCTCGAGGTTCTCGTTGCCGCCGAAGATGTTGGGGATCCACTCGCCGGGCTTCCGGGAGTAGTCGAGGTAGATCATCGAGGCCACCGCGTCGACCCGGAGGCCGTCGATGTGGTAGCGGTCGAGCCAGAAGAGGGCGTTGCCCAGGAGGAAGTTGCGGACCTCCGGGCGGCCGTAGTTGAAGATCTTGGTGCCCCAGTCGCGGTGCTCGCCGAGCCGGGGGTCGGCATGCTCGTACAGGTGCGTGCCGTCGAAGTAGCCCAGGCCGTGCAGGTCGGAGGGGAAATGGGCGGGGACCCAGTCGAGGATTACGCCGAAACCCTTCTGGTGCATGTAGTCTACGAAGTAGGCGAAGTCGTCGGGCGTGCCGTGCCGCGAGGTGGGGGCGAAGTAGCCGACCGGCTGATACCCCCAGCTGCCGTCGAAGGGATGCTCGGTGATCGGCAAGAGCTCGACGTGGGTGAAGTGGGTGTGCTCCAGGTGCGCGGCGAGTTGTTCGGCCAGCTCGCGGTAGCCGAGGAAGCCGTTTCCGTCCTCGGCGTTCTTCTTCCAGGAGCCGAGATGGACCTCGTAGACGGTCATCGGCTTGTCCAGGCCCTGGGTCGCGGCCCGGTTGGTCATCCACTCCTGGTCGTTCCATGAGTAGCGGTTGATGTCCCAGACCACCGAGGCGGTTTTGGGGCGGAGCTCGGCGGAGAAGCCGTAGGGGTCGGATTTCTGCACGGTGTAGCCGTGGGTGCGGCTTCGGATCTCGAACTTGTAGACCTCGCCCTGGCAAAGGTCGGGGATGAAAATCTCCCAGATGCCGCCGCCGCCGCGGTTGCGCATGGGGTGGCGGCGGCCGTCCCAGTGGTTGAAGTTGCCGACGACGCTCACCCGTTGGGCGTTGGGCGCCCAGACGGCGAAATGGACGCCGCGAAAGCCCTGATGATCGCGCACGTGGGCCCCCAGGCGATCATAATTGCGCAGGTGCGTTCCCTCTCCGAGCAGGTGCAGGTCGAAGTCGGTGAGGACCGGCTCGAAGGCGTAGGGATCGACCATGTCCCACGAGTGCCCCTTGAAGCTCTCGACCTGGAGGCGATACGGGAACGCCTTGGAGCGGTCGGGGAACTGGGCCTCGTAGAAGCCGTCGGCGTGGATTTTCTCCATGGGAACAAGCTTGCCGGGCTCGCCCTTGGTCAGGTCGACGACCCAGGCCTTGCGCGCCTCGGGCAGGAACGCGCGGATCGACCAGCCCTTTGAGCCCGCCTCGGCCGACGTCGGATGGGGTCCCAATACGGTGAAGGGGTTCCAGTGGCTCGCGCTGATGATCAGATCGAGATCAGCCTGGGAAACCGTCGACTTCTGCCTTGCCGTGAGGGACATATGTGGCGACTCGCATTCTGCTTTTGGGGTGGTTCGACCCTGTCGTTCAATCGTCCTCATACTTAACCCGCGAGGCGGGGCCCCGCAACCGGCGGGCCAACCCCCGCGGCGGGTTTGCGGAGGGCGGGCGGGGCGGAGCAGGTTCCGCCCCGCGGGATGGCCCCGGCGCGGCCCCGCTCAACCGAGTTCAAGCATCCGTTGCAGCGCGATCAGCGCCCATCGCTTCACGTCGTCGGGCACCTTGATCTGGTTGACGGGGGTCCCGCGCGCCAGATTCTCCAGGCACCAGGCCAGGTGCGGCAGGTCGATGCGGGACATCGTCGCGCAGAGGCAGACCATCGGCGAGAGGAAGTGGATCGTCTTGTCGGGGTGCTCGGCGGCGAGGCGGTTGACCAGGTGCAGCTCGGTGCCGATGGCCCAGACGCTTCCCGCGGGCGCTTCCTTGATCGTCTTGATGATGTAGCCGGTCGAGCCCACCAGGTCGGCGGCGTCGACGACCTCCATCGAGCATTCGGGGTGGACGAGGATCTGGATTCCGGGGAACTTCTCGCGGAACTGGGCGACGTGCGCCGGCTTGAACATTTGATGGACCGAGCAATGCCCGCGCCAGAGCAGCACGCGGCTCTGTTCGATGGCCTCGGGCGAATGGCCGCCGAACTCCTTGCGGACGTTCCAGGTGAGCATTTGCTCAAGGGGCACGCCCATCGCCTTGGCGGTGTTGCGTCCCAGGTGCTGGTCGGGGAAGAACAGGACGCGCCGGCGCTTGGCGAAGGCCCAGTCGAGCACCTTGCGGGCGTTGGAGCTGGTGCAGACGATCCCGTCGTGACGGGCGCAGAACGCCTTCAGTTCGGCGGTCGAGTTGATGTAGGTTACGGGGGTGATTTCGTCGGTGTCGATGACGTCGCCCAGGTCGGCCCAGGCGGCCTCGACGGCGTCGAGGTCGGCCATGTCGGCCATGCTGCATCCAGCGCCCATGTCGGGCAGGTGGACGGTCACCTCCTCGCGCGAGAGGATGTCGGCCGTCTCGGCCATGAAGTGGACGCCGCAGAAGGCGATCGACTTGCAGGTTTGGCTTTCGGCCGCCAGTTGGCTGAGCTTGAGGCTGTCGCCGCGGAGGTCGGCGAAGCGGATCACCTCGTCCTGCTGGTAGTGGTGTCCCAGGATCAACAGGGAGTCGCCCAGCTCGCGTTTGGCCGCTTCGACGCGCTCGTTGAGCTCGGCGTTGGAGAGCTGACGGTACTCCTCGAACGGGAGACTGACAAGGCCCGAATCAACGGTGTCGGCGGTGGGCGCGCTCATGGTGGGCGGTCTCTCTCCTTTGTGGCGAGGAACGAAGCGGGGAAACATCCGCCTGGAAGCGGTTGGCGCCGGCGACGTTTCGGCGTCGCCGGATGGCGCGTAAATTCGGTCCACGCCATTGACCGCTCGGGGTATTATAACCGAGTATCGAAGCTGGACGCGAATCGGTTGGGTTACGATCGGCGGGTTCCGAGGTTCGGCGAGCGCCCGGCGCGTCGAGGCGCCGCCCATGTCGCGCTGACGACTCGGAGCCGTCGTGGAGCGAGGAAGAGGACGTGGACTTCGAGGCGACCGTACTGACCGTCGACCCCAGCGACGCCGACCGGGCGTTGCTCCGCGACGTTTTGTCGCGCGGCGGGTATTCGGTCCACGAGGCCTGCGTAACCACCGAGGTCATCGAGGCGGCCAAGCGGATTCGCCCCCATCTGATCGTCCTGGGCTCCAATCTGGGGGGCGTCGACGAAACGGAGCTGTGCCGGGCGGTGCGCGCCGAGTCCTCCATCGCCGGGACGCCCATCCTCATCCTGACCTCCGGTCAGGCCGACTCCATCGTGATGGCGGGTCTCGACGCCGGGGCCGACGACTACATGCTCAAGGACTCGGCGCCGGAGCTCCTGCTGGCTCGCGCGAAGCGCCTGATTCAATATCGGCGCCTCGCCGGTCTGGCCATCCTCGATCGACAGCTCGTGCAGATCGGCCGCCTGCTGGCGGGGATCGTTCACGAGATCCGCGGCCCGCTCTCCGTGATTCGAGGCAGCGCCGAGCTTTTGCGGTTGACCCTTCAGGACCGGCCCGACGAGCTGCAATGGGTCGAGTCGATCCTCCGCGGCTCAAGCCTGCTTCAACTTCGGCTCGATCATCTCATGGGGGCGGTTCGAACCGGGGCGGCGGAGTGCCGGACGGTCGATCTGAATTCGCTGCTGACCGAGGCGACCGACCTCTTCATCAAGAGCCTGCCGCGCGATCACACCCGCGTGAAGCTGGAGGTCGACGGCGGCTGCCCCGCGCACATCCAGGGGGACGCCGGGCGGATCATGCAGGTCGTCTTCGACCTTCTGGCCAACGCTCAACAGGCGGTCGCGGCTCACGGCGAGAATGGCGACATCGTGCTCCGAACCAGCGGCGCTCATGAGGAGGCCGGCGAATGGGTGAAGCTGGAGGTCGTTGACAACGGGCCGGGGATTCCCGATGTTCACCTCCGCCGGATCTTCGAGCCCTTCTTCACGACCCGCGAGGGGGGCAGCGGCTACGGCCTATACCTCGCCTCGGAGATCACCCGAGAATTGGGCGGACGGATCACCGCCGCCAACAACCCGGAGGGGGGAGCCTGTTTCACGGTCTGGCTCCCGGTCAATTCGCAATCGCCTCCGCCTCCCGAAACGACGCGGCCAGACGCCGCAGCCCCTCTTCAATCGTGACCCGCGGGGCGTAGCCGAGATCCCGCCGCGCCGCCGTGAGATCGTACCAGTGGGCGGTCGACAGCTCGCGCGCCAGGAACCGGGTCATCCTCGGCTCGCCGGGCAACCGAAGCGCTCGGAAACAGACCTCAAGCGACCTCCCCAACCCAATCGCCAGAGCCCGGGGGATGGTCCGCCGCACCGGGGGGAGGTGGGCGATTTCGAGGAACCGGTTGACCATCTCCCAAAGGGGAACGGGTTGGCCCTGCGCGATGAAATAAACCTTCCCCGCGATCGGCGAGCCGACGTCCAGGCGATCGGCGGCCAGCAGTTGGGCCTCGGCGGCGTTGTCGATGTAGGTCAGGTCGATCAGCGGATTGCGACGGCCGATCCGAAAGAGCTTGCCAGCCCGGGCGCGGGCGTAAATCCGCGGCAGGATGTTGTTGTCGCCCGGTCCCCAGATCAGATGGGGACGAAGCACGACCGTGGCGAGCCGGGCGTCGTTGGCCCGAAGCACGAGCTTCTCGGCGATCGCCTTGGTCTCGGGATACGCGGCCTCGTAGTGGTCGGGATACGGGGCGGACTCGTCGGCTCCCTCCAGGTCCTCGCCGTGGAAGACCACGCTGGGGGAACTTGTGTGGATCAGCTTGCGGACCCCGCGGGTGAGGCAGGCGTCGATGACGTTCTCCGTCCCGCCGACGTTGATCCGCCGGTATTCCTCGCGGGGCCCCCAGATGCCGGCCTTCGCGGCGACGTGGAAAACGGCCTCGCAACCGTCGACCGCGCGGGAGACCGCGGCCGGGTCGGCGATGTCGCCCTGAATCTGCTCGACGCCCAGGGCGTCGAGCGTGTCGTACCGTCCGCGGGAGATCGAGCGAACCGGCAGACCCCGCTCGCGGAGCAGGCGGACGATCGCCGAGCCCAGAAAGCCGCCTCCGCCCGTCACCAACACGGGGCGGGATGGATCAAGGGTCATGGTCGTTTCCTCGCGGCCCAGACGGCCAACTTCTCGCGGAAGATCTTCGAGTTGTGCCGAATGTCGACCGGGAACGAGCGATGGAACAGGATCGTCCTGATCCTCCGGGTTCGCTCGAACTCGGCGCCGCGTTTCAGCAGTTCGTCCCGGAGCCGCCGGCGGTCGCGACGGCCGGGCCAACGCGCCGGCTCGACGCAGAGGACCGGAACCACGACGCCCTCGGGGCTTTCGACGCCAACCAGGGCGGTTCGCGCGACCTCGGGATGAGCGTTGAAGATGCCCTCGCAGCAGATCGTGAACAGGGTCTCGTCCGGCAGGACCACCCGATGGGCCTTCCGCCCGCAGAACCAGATCCGTCCGCGGTCGTCGAGGTATCCCAGGTCGCCCATCCGGTGGAAGAACCGCCCGCGCGCCGGATCGTTGATCTTGGCCAGCGCGGTCGCCTCGGGCCGGCCGAAGTACGAGCGCGTGACGACGGGTCCCGAGACGATGATCTCGCCGATCTCGCCTCGGGGAAGCTCCAGGTCGTCGTTCCAGGTCGGGAT
>Ga0180215_1005522_pt1 | contig 10766 bp, 9 predicted proteins | sample eDN3rd37CBELigBY_FD_128871 | JGI IMG/M metagenome (GOLD analysis project Ga0180215, IMG submission 128871) | Enriched backyard soil microbial communities from Emeryville, California, USA - eDNA 3rd pass 37_C BE-Lig BY (version 2) (version 2) | ecosystem: Environmental > Terrestrial > Soil >...
CTCAGCCCACGGCTCTCCGCTAAACTCGACCCGTCAGCCTCTGTAGCTCAACGGAAGAGCACCTCCGTCCTAAGGAGTTGGTTGGGGGTTCGAATCCCTCCAGGGGCACCGATGTGAGGCATCCTCCGAGCTGCGCACCGGCGCGGATGCTCACTGCTATCGTCGGGGCGTGCCCACCATGTCTCCGGGCGACGCCGCTGTCGCCCTCACCGAAACGCTGGTCGCCATCGACTCGGTCAGCCCCAGCCTCGTGCGGGGCGGCGCGGGTGAGGCTCGCATCGCGAACCACCTCGCCAGCCGGCTGTCGGATGCCGGATACGCAGTGCGGCAGATACCAGCAGCGTCCGACCCGCGCCGGGTGAGCCTGATCGCCGAGCGTACGGGGTCACGACCGGGGCGCACCGTTGTGCTGAACGGGCACCTTGACACGGTCGGCGTCGAGGGGATGCCCGCTCCTTTCACGCCTCGCATCGAGGCGGGCAGACTCTACGGTCGTGGCGCGAGCGATATGAAGGGCGGCGTCGCCGGACTGGTGGTCGCAGCCGAGCAGCTTGCCGCTGCCGATGCACCCGGCACCGTGATTGTCGCCCTTGTGGCAGACGAAGAAGATGCGAGCGTCGGCGCCGAGGCGGTGCTCCACGAGTTGTCGTCGCGCGAGCTGCAGCTCTGCCTCATCGCAGAGCCAACCTGGCTCGAGCTTGCCGGTGCGCATCGCGGCTACGCGGTGGTCGAGGTCGAACTGCGGGGAAGGGCCGCTCACTCGTCGCAGCCGGAGGAGGGCGTCGACACCGTCCGTGCACTCGGGCGCCTGCTCACCGCGCTCGCGGAGGCGGACGACAGCCTCAAGCGGCGCCCGGCGCATCCGCTGCTCTCCCATGGTTCGTTGATGGCAACTGTCGTGCGCGCAGGGAACGCCCCGTTCACTGTGGCGGCTCGCGCAGAGGTGTCGGTTGAGCGGCGCATCCTGCCCGGTGAATCGCCCGCGGCCGCACTGGACGACGTGAGGGCGATCGTCGAAGAGGTCGCAGCGGCGACGCCCGGCCTCGAAACGGATGTGCGCCTCACCCACTCCCGCGACGCCTGGCAGGCGGATGCCGGCGGTGCGGCAGCGGAGTTCTCGAGCCTTCTCGGGGGCGCGCTGGCGACCGCGGGGGCTCCTTCGCCCTCGACCGTTGGGGCGCCGTACTGGATGGAGTCTGCGCTCTGGCAGGCCGCGGGCGTGCCCACGGTGGTCTGCGGCCCAGCCGGCGGAGGCCTCCACGCTGTGGACGAATGGGTGGAGCTGGCCCAGGTCGAGCGCTTCGCCATCGCCGTCACGGATGCGGTCGGCAGGTTTCTGCGCCCGGGAACCTGAGCATCCAGCGCTCACCGCGGCCACGCGAGAGTACGATTCGCGGTGACGGGCGGTGGCTCATGGATTCGACGACGGTCGCAACGCTTGCGGGCTACGCGCGGGCCCGCACCGAGCTGCGCGAACTGTTGGCGGATGCCAGCGCTGACGCCCTGCGCAGGCGCAGCACGGGCACACGCTGGACCAACGAGGAGCTGCTGTTCCATCTCGTATTCGGCTATATGGTCGCACAGGCGTTGGTGCCGCTGGTGCGAGTCGTCAGCCGGATGCCGGTGGGCTTCCGGCGCGCATTCGCCGCCCTGTTGAACGCGGGAACCGTGCCTTTCGATTTCGTCAACTACTGGGGAACCAGGTTCGCCGCCACCTGGTTCAACCGCAACCGGATGGCGGCGAAGCTCGACAGGGTGCTCGAGTCGCTCGCCCGCAGCCTCCGCCGGTCTCCACCGGAACGACTACGCCGCACCATGCCGTTCCCCACTCGCTGGGACCCGTTCTTCACAGCGGACATGAGCTTGGCCGAGCTGTACGCATACCCGACCAGGCATTTCGACTTCCACCGTGCCCAGTTGAGCCTCTGACACCTACGGCACCTCGGTCATGCGCGTCAGCTCGAGTGGTGGCGTGGGTACTGGAGCGTTGGCTGGCCCCCTCACCCTAGTCGTGCACCCGCGTGTGCATGGTGAGCACCGGCGTTCCCTCGCCGTCGTCGAGGGAGAGCTCTGCGTGCACGCCATGTAGTTCGCCCAGCCGGGTCGCGTGGGTTCCGCCGCACGGGATGGTGGCGTCGCCGTCCGGCAGGGCGCAGACCCAGTAGCGGCGGTCAGTGAGCAGGTCGCCGTCACGGTCGACCCGTACGGGGGCATCCGTCGCCACCCACTCGGCCAACTGCGCGTTCACCGCCGCCTCGATGGCGGGCAACGCATCCGCCAGGCCGTCGGTCGTGAACCCCTTGCGTCGCAGCGACTTGTTCAGCCGGTAGGTGTCCACAGACCCGCCCGCCTCGATGGTGGAGCTGTCGTTTGCCGCCTGGTCGAAGTTCGGGCTTCCGAGGGCGTCGGGGCCGAACTCTTTCGTCCAGCGGTCGGCCATGGCGCGATTGAGCGCGAGCGACGCCAGGTGGCATGCGGTGTGGCCGACAGACAGCGCGGCACGGTGGTGCGCGTCGACTGTCACCGTGACTGCATCACCCACCGAAGGGGCGGATGCCACGAGGTGCGCCACGAGAAAAGCCCACCCTTCCGTGCCCTTGCGTACCGGGATGTCGGCGCCCAGGTGGAGCTCTGCGCCATCCGTGGCGGCGATCACGCAGTCCACGACCTCAGCACTGCCGCCCTCCCAGGTGAGGGTAGCGCGGTCTGGCCCCTGGTCTGGCCAGCCGGCGTCGACCGGATGGCACGGCGTCGCATCCAGGATCACGGCGACCAGGCCGTCGGGCACCTGTTGGGTGTGCACGACGGTCGCGGTTCCCGTGGTCGCCCCTGAGGCGTAACTGACGATGGTGTCTGTGCTGGGAAAGGGCATGCGTCCATTCTCGTGCACCGCATCATGCACAACGTCAGGTGCCGCGTCCTATAGCACGGACGGCAACCAGGTGACGATGCCGGGCACGTAGGTCACGACCATGAGCACCGCGAACATGGTGAGGTACAGCGGCAGGAAAGCCCTGATCAGTGCCCCCATCTTCACGCCCGTGATCGCGGTGACGGTGTACAGCGTGCTCCCCAGCGGCGGCGTGATCGAGCCGATCGTCACGTTGAGCACGATGATCAGGCCGAAGTGCACCGGGTCGACGCCCATTCCGACCGCGATCGGTGCGAGCACCGGGGTCAGGATGATCATGAGGCTCATCGCGTCGATGACGGCGCCGAGCAGCAGCAGAAGAACGTTGATGATGAGCAGCAGCACGAGCGGGTTGGTCGAGATCAGCTGCAGCATGCCCTCGAGCTGCAGCGGGATGCGCTCGTAGGCGACGATGATGCTGAACACGGATGCTGCGGCGATGATCACCATGAGCATCCCGGTGGTGAGCGCGGAGTCGATGAAGACGCGGGGCAGGTCGCGCCAGCCGATCTGTTTGTACACGAACATCGAGACCAGCAGGGCGTACACGACCGCGATGGCGCTCAGCTCCGTCGGGGTGAAGATGCCGATGCGCAGGCCGACGAGCAGAAGTACTGGCATGAGCAGCGCCCACACCGACCCCTTGAGCGAGAGCAGGATCTCCTTCACCGTTGCGCGCTTCTCGCGGCCCTGCGGGTGGTTCTTGATTCCGGCCAGAACGCGCACCGCGACCGTGAGTGCAAGCGCGATGAGCAGCGCGGGAAGCACACCACCGATGAACAGGTCACCGATCGAGACATTCGCCAGCACACCGTACAGAATGAGTCCGATGCTGGGCGGCAGGATGGGCGAAATCGAGCTCGACGCAGCTGTCAGCGCCGAGGCGTAAGCGTTGGTGTAACCGTGCCTGCGCATGATCGGCACCAGAACCTTGGAGTCGATCGCCGCATCCGCCTGGGCAGAACCAGACATGCCGCCGATGAGCAGGCTGTTGAGCACGTTCACCTGCGCCAGGCCGCCCTTGAAGTGCCCCACGAGCACGGATGCGAAGCCCATCAGGCGTTCGGCCAAGCCACCGCCGGCCATGATGCTTCCGGCCAGGATGAACATGGGCACAGCCAGCAGCGGGAACGACTCGAGGCCGCTCGACATGCGTTGAACGATGATGCTCATGCCCGTGGGCTCGAGCAGGATGTAGCCGATCGACACCGCGAGCAGCGACACGAACATGGGCACCCGCAGTGCGAGCAGCACCAGCAGGATGAGTAGCAGTACGAGGATCACTTCTCGCCCCTCTCGCCGGAGAGGCTCGAGTCGATGCGCCGGATGTCACGGGTCTCCGGGTCTTCGATCTCTTCGGTTTCGATGGGTTCGTGGTGGCGGCGGTATCCCGGGTCACGCAGCCCGATCACGGCGCGAAGCAGGAAGATCGCCGAGTGCACCATCATCATTCCGGTGCTGATCGGGATCGCCACGGTGATGAATGCCTTCGAGAGGCCGGTTGCAGGCAGCGTGACGAAGTGGCCGACAGTGAGGTATTCGATCGCGGTGACGAGAATGACGCCGAGTACGGCGAGGGTGATGACCTCCGCGATGATGTCGAAGATCGCACGCCCGCGTGCGCCGAACCTGTTGGTGAGCAGGTCGAGCGCGATGTGGCCGCCTCGCCTGCTGATTCCGGACGCAGAAAGGTAGACGAGCCAGACCGTGGCCAGCATGGCGACCTCTGCCACCCCTGGGATGGGCCGGTTGAACACGTACCGCATGATCACGTCTGCCGTGAGCATGGCGGCGGTCAGTCCGAGGAGGGCCCCTGGGATGTACTCCTCGATGATGAGGAGCACCCTGGGTACTTGTCGGTGCTTCCTCAGGAGTGGAAACGTGTGCGGCACGATGGGTCCTTCACTGCTGTGCGAACTGGTGCTCACTCTCTGGGCGCGCGCCGGTGAGCGGAAATGACAACAATAGTTATCTGGGACACGATACTGATAACGAAACGAGAAGCAAATGCGAGCGTTTGTGACGCTTCGGCACAAATTGCCCGCAAGCCCTGACGGAACGGACGGAAATCGGTGAGCATGACCACTCCACGCATCGTGGTGCCAGACGGTGACCCTGAGGCCAACGCGCTGATTCGTGCTGCGCTCGAGGGCAGCGGCCGAAGCTTCGAGGTGGATTGGCACACGGATGTTCCGGCCTCGGTCGACGAGTGGGTTCGCCGCACGCGTGAGGCCGACGCGATCATCCTGAGCTGGGGACTGCCCACGGAGGTGCTGCACCGTGCGGAGCGGCTGCGGGTCGTCTCGTTCTGCGGCACGGGCGTGAGCGACCACGTCGACCTCGCGGTGGCCGAAGAGCGGGGGATCACGGTGCTGCCGGTGCGCGGCTACGGTGACAACGCGGTGGCAGAGCATGCGCTGGGGTTGCTGTTCTCAGTGCTCATGCGCGTGCCTGAGGCAGACCGGGCTGTGCGCTCCGGGCGGTGGAGCGAAGATCAGGAGTGGGACTCGAATTGGGCGCCTCGCTGGGAGCTGAAGGGCAAGAGGGTTGGCGTGGTCGGCCTGGGCGGGATCGGCCGCCGCTTCGCCGAACTGGCAGCAGCGTGCGGCATGGAGGTGGTGGCGTGGTCGCGGGGCGTCGAGGGAGTCGACCCGCGCACGGGCATCCGGCTGCTCAGCCTTGGCGAGCTCTTCGCGACCAGCGATGCCGTGTCACTGCACCTCGCGCTGAACGACGAGACCAGGCTCATGGTCGACGATGCACTGCTGCGTTCGATGAAGCCGAGCGCTGTACTGATCAACACCGCACGCGGTGGGCTCGTCGACACGACGGCACTCGCCGCAGTACTTGAGGAGGGGCGCATCCTGGGCGCGGGTGCCGACGTGTTCGACGCCGAGCCGGCCTCGGCAGACAACCCGCTCGTTCGGGCTCCGCGTTCTGTGCTCACGCCGCACAGCGGGTTCAATACTCACGAGGCGTCGAGTGAGCTGATGCGTCTGGCGGTGAAGAACGTCGTCGACTTCTTCGACGGTTCCGCCTAGCGAGCCCCCCAGCCGAAGCGGTGGGTGTGGATGCCGTAGTAGGTGAACGTCTCCGTGCGCGCGACGCCGGGAACCTGGCGAACCTGGCGGGTGATGACGTCGAACAGTGCGTCAGAGTCTTCTGCGATGACCTCCACGAGGATGTCGAACGCGCCGGCACCGGTGACGACATACACGACGTTCTCGATCTCGCCAAGGGCATCCGCCACCTCGGAGACATCGCCGGAGACCTCAATGGTGAGCATGGCCATCTGCTGGTAGCCGAGCTTGAGCGGGTCGGTCACGCCGACGATCTGCAGGATGCCGCGCTCCTGGAGACGAACGACTCTCCGTCGCGCGCCGCCGGGGGTGAGCCCGACCAGGTCGCCCAGCTCTGCGTAGCCCAGGCGCCCGTCGCGCTGTAGTGCGGTCACGAGTGCCCGGTCGGTGGCGTCGAGCCTGTCGTCCCGGCCGTGATCACCGTTGATCGTCATGTCGTGCCCTTCGCTGTCCATGCCGTTTCCCATCCTCGCTCTGTACGGAAAATGATGAAATCGTTCGTTAGAGTATAGATAAGTGATTCTGCGCGACAATCTTGTCGCTTTTCTGCACCATGAGGAGCCGGCCGTGACTGTGTACGACTTTTTCGACGGACAAGAGCTGACCAGACCGAACATCTCCACGGCCGAGGCCGCGGCGATCTCGGCTGAGCTCTTCGGCATCGCCGGCACGGTTCAGGAGCTGGGCAGTCACCAGGACCGCAACTTCAGAATCGATACGCAATCCCCTCTGGGCGTCACCAGTTACCTACTCAAGGTAGACAATAGTGCGTTCTCGCCACAGGAATTGCTGGCGCAGGATGCGGCGATGGCGCTCCTGAGCGCGCGCGGGCTTCGAGTGCCGACACCCATCGCGGGCGTCAACGGCCGGACCAGGCAGCACTGGGTGCGCGGTGACGAGCGGTTCGCCGTGCGAATGCTGAGCTTTATCGAGGGCACTCCGATGGCATCCGCCCGGTCGTTCAGCCCCGAGGTCGTTGCAGCCCTCGGTGCGCTCTCGGGTACTGTGGCCCGCGAGCTGGCCGGTTTCGATGCGGAGGGGCTCGACCGCTCACTGCAGTGGGACCTGCGCAGCGCCACCCGCGTGGTCGATCGGCTGATAGACCACGTTGCAGACGCTGGCAGGCGTGACGCTGTGCTCTCGGCGTCGGCTGCGGCTGCCGAGCGGCTCGCCCGGGTCAGCGAGCGCCTGCGCGTGCAGGCGATCCACGGAGACATCACCGACGACAACGTGATGGGCGAGCAGCGGGGTGGCGAGCTCGTGCCGACGGGCGTGATCGATTTCGGCGATCTCGCCCACGGCTGGCTGGTCGCCGAGCTGGCCGTCACACTGTCGTCGGTCATCAACCACGTCGATAGCCTGCGCGGTGTGCTCCCCGCTGTTGAAGCCTTTAACGAGCGGGTGCCGCTGGCTGACGACGAGATCGCTGCCCTCTGGCCGCTCGTCGTTCTGCGCGGCGCCGCTCTGGTCGTCAGTGGCGAGTACCAGGTGGGCATCGACGGCGACAACGACTACGCGGCCGAGCGCACAGACAACGAGTGGCGGCTCTTCGAGGCTGCTGCCGCCTGGGACTGGGACGACGCCGAGGCGGCCATCCGTTCCGCGATCGCTGCCCCTGCAGCGGATGCCACGCTGTTCGCGGGCATGACCGCGAGCGATATCGAGGTGCTCGACTTCTCGGTGACCGCGCCGTCTCTGGCGTACGGCCGGTGGCTCGAGCCTGACGCGGAGTGGGAGCTCGCCGGAGAGGCTCTGGCCCGGGCGCGCGCAGCGGCGGCACCATTCGGCCAGTACCGACTGACCCGGTCACGCCCGAACTCCGCCGAGGAGACCCGAACACTCGCTCTCGGCTGGGAGCTGTTCGCTCCGGCCGGCACGAGAGTGGTGTCTCCGGCGTCTGCTGCCGTGCTGCGTGCGGGCGAGGACTCGCTGGTGCTGGGGGTTGGCGACTCCGAGCTGGTGTTCACGGGCATCCGGCCGTCGGTCAGCGCGGGAGAGCGAGTCGAGCAGGGCGCGGCAATAGCGGAACTCGGAGACCAGCGCTCCGGCATCGGCCGCCTGCTCGTGCAGCAGGCGCGCGCTGGCCTCGAGGAGGCTCCCGCCTTCTGTGTGCCTTCCGAGGCGCAGCAATGGCTGGAGCAGCTGTCTGACCCGGCCACCCTGATCGGGCTGCAGCCGGTGAGCAACCCGTTCGACCCCGAGGAGGAGCTGCACAGGAGGTCGAAGATTTTCGCGAGCGCTCAGGAGCGTTACTACCTCAAGCCCCCGCAGATCGAGCGGGGCTGGAAGGAGTTCCTCGTCGGCACCGACGGTCGCGTGTACCTCGACATGGTGAACAACGTCGCCGCTATCGGACACGGGCACCCGCGGCAGGCACAGGCGGTCGCAGACCAGCTGGCGCTGCTCAACACCAACTCGCGCTTCCTCTACCGTGCGCTCGCCGACCTGAGCGAGCGGCTGGTCGAGCTGGCGCCAGACCCGTCACTCGACACCGTGCTTCTCGTGAACAGCGGCACCGAGGCCATCGACCTCGCCCTGCGGCTCGCGCAGGTGTACACCGGCCGCCGAGCGGTCGTGGCCCTGCGTGAGGCGTACCACGGCTGGTCGATGGGGGCGGATGCCATCACGACCTCCGCGTACGACAACCCGTACGCGCTGGCGAACCGCCCAGATTGGGTGGAGGTCGCAGACATCCCGAACCCGTACCGCGGCACGTATCGGGGGCCGGACAGCGCGCCGCAGTACCTCGCCGATCTGAGGGTGCAGCTCGACGCCATGACGGAGGGCGGCCGTGAGCCCGCAGCGTTCATCTGCGAGACGCTCCTCGGCAATGCGGGAGGCATCGTCATGCCGAACGGCTATCTCGCCGGGGCGTACGAGGAGATCCGCGCTCGTGGTGGCGTCGCGATCGCCGACGAGGTGCAGGTGGGCTACGGCCGGCTGGGTAGGCACTTCTGGGGCGTGCAGCAGCAGGGTGCCGTGCCAGACGTCATTTCGGTGGCGAAGGCCATGGGCAACGGATTCCCGCTGGGCGCCGTGATCACGCGCAGGGAGATCGCGGAGGCGCTGTCGCGAGAGGGCAACTTCTTCTCGTCTGCGGGCGGCAGCCCGGCGAGCTGCGTCGCGGGCCTCGCCGTGCTCGACGTGATTCGTGACGAGGGGCTGCAGCAGAACGCTGCCAGCGTGGGTGACCACCTGGTCTCACGCCTCAATGAGCTCGCCCAGCGGCATGAGATCATCGGCGCCGTGCACGGCATGGGGCTGTACCTGGGCGTCGAACTGGTTCGCAACAGGCAGACCCTGGAGCCCGCAACCGAAGAGACCGCTGCGGTGTGCGAGGCCCTGCTGCAGCACGGCGTGATCATGCAGGCGACATCTGAGCGGCAGAACGTGCTCAAGGTGAAGCCGCCTCTGTGCCTGAGCCTCGAGAGCGCGGATTTCTTCGTCGACGCACTCGATGAGGTGCTGAGCAGCACGTGATTGGATCAGCCATTCTGAGTGATGATTAGTGATTGAAAAATCAATTTCAGACGAAAAAGTGACAAACTGCGAAGAAGTGGTATCTTTTTGTCACACAGCCAATGTGGGCTGACACCACGACCAGGAGAATCAGTGAAGATGAAGAAAACGGGCCTGCTAGCCACGGCCGTCCTCACCGCCGGCGCACTCGTGCTGAGCGGATGCTCGGCCAGTGGGGGCGACAACGCCTCGGGCGAAGAGACAGTCACCATTCGCGTCTCGCACGTCGAGTCGTCGACCAGCGTCACCCATGAGGCCCTCGAGGCCGTTGCCGAGCGTGTCGAAGAGCGCACCGACGGCACGCTCATCCTCGAGATCTACCCAGACGGGCAGCTCGGCACCACGACCGACACCCTGCAGCAGTCCGCCTCTGGCGAGACCGTGATCGGCTACACCGACTCCGCGTCGCTCGCGGCGCTCGGCGTCAAGAACCTCGACATCCTGAGCGGACCGTTCCTGTTTGAGAACACCGACCAGGCGCAGGTCTTCCACGAGTCCGACCTGTTCGCCGAGCTGGGAGATGAGCTCGTCGAGAAGGCCGGTGTGCGCATCCTCGCCCTCAACTACTTCCTGGGCACCCGCAACGTGCTCGGCAAGGACGCCTACCCGAACCCGGAGGACATGGCCGGCGTCAAGCTGCGCACGCCCCCGATCGAGGCCTGGACCCGCACCTTTGAGGCCGTGGACGCGGTTCCGACGACGGTTGAGTACACCGAGGCGTACAGCGCGCTTCAGCAGGGTGTCGTCGACGCCGCGGAGAGCGACATCAACTCGCTCATCGACCAGAAGTGGTACGAGACGGTGAAGAACCTCACCATGACCCACCACATGCAGCTGTTCCTCGGCTTCGCGATCGGTGAGGCCGGCTTCCAGAAGCTCTCGAAGGAGCACCAGGACGCACTGATCGAAGAGTTCGCCCAGGGCGGCATCGACAGCACCAAGGTGAACGCCGACAAGGAAGAGGAGACCAAGCGCTTCCTCGAGGAGAACGGCGTGACCATCACCGAGGCCGACCTGGCCGCCTACCGTGACGCCACCGCGTCGTTCTACGACGGCTACCCCGAGGGCTTCCTCGCCGACGTGCGCGCCGCAGCGGGCATGAAGTAGCCAGCACAACCTGACGGGGAGGCGCCGCCGGATGCCCGGACGCGCCTCCCCTTCCCATAAGCGCAGCACCAGCTGCGCACAGCAGTAACCAGCACAGCACCAGACGAAGCATCGAGGGAACAGACCATGCGGTATGACAATCTGATCGC
>Ga0180215_1005523_pt1 | contig 10765 bp, 6 predicted proteins | sample eDN3rd37CBELigBY_FD_128871 | JGI IMG/M metagenome (GOLD analysis project Ga0180215, IMG submission 128871) | Enriched backyard soil microbial communities from Emeryville, California, USA - eDNA 3rd pass 37_C BE-Lig BY (version 2) (version 2) | ecosystem: Environmental > Terrestrial > Soil >...
AGCGCTCGCCGTCGACGAGGGCGATCACGCTCGCCTCTTCCCCCTCGAGCTTCTCCTCGATCACCACCCGGGAACCTGCGGCGCCGAAGGCCCGGTCGATCATCATCTCGTCGATGGCGTGGTGCGCCTCCTCCCTGGAGGAGCAGACCACCACGCCCTTCCCTGCCGCGAGGCCATCCGCCTTCACCGCCACCCGCCCGTCGTGGCGATCGGCAAAGGCCTTGGCCTCGGCGGGATCCTCGAAGACCGCGAAGGCGGCGGTGGGGATCTTCGCCCGCTCCATCACCGCCTTCGCGTGGGCCTTGGAGGCCTCGATCTGCGCGGCGGCCTTCGAAGGACCGAAGCAGGGGATCCCGACGGCGGCCAGGGCATCGGCGATCCCCAGGGAGAGCGGCTGCTCGGGGCCGACCACGACCAGGTCCACCCCCTCGGAGGTGGCGAAGGCCACCAGGCCCTCGATGTCGTCAGCGGGGATCGGGACCCGGGTCGCGACCTTCTCGATCCCCGGGTTGCCAGGTGCGCAGAACAGGCTCCGCAGCATGGGGCTCTGGGCGATCTTCCAGCAGAGCGCGTGCTCCCTGCCGCCGCTACCCACCACCAATACCTTCATCTCTTCTCCGTTCCCGACCCCGGGTCCCCCGGGACGCCGAGGCGAACCTGTAGCCGGGCAGCGATCGCTCAGTGGCGGAAGTGGCGCATCCCCGTGAAGAGCATCGAGACCCCGCGCTCGTCCGCAGCCGCGATCAGCTCGGCGTCCTTCACGGACCCGCCGGGCTGGATCACGCAGGTGGCGCCGGCGTCCGCCAGCTCATCCAAGCCGTCGCGGAAGGGGAAGAAGGCGTCGGACGCGACCGAGCTCCCCTCGAGGGAGAAGCGGCTCTTCATCCGGGCCAGCTTCACCGAATCCACCCGCGACGTCTGTCCTGCCCCGACCGTGAGGATCTTGTCCGGGGCGCCGAAGACGATGGCGTTGCTCTTCACGTGCTTGCAGACCTTCCACGCGAAGAGCGCCGCCTTCACCTCCTCCGCGGAGGGCTCGCGGCTGCTCACCAGCTTCAGCTCCGGCTCCTGGATCTCGCCCAGATCCCGATCCTGCACGAGCAGCCCGCCCACCATCGAGCGCAGCTCCCTCCCGCTTCGCTTCCAGCTCGAGCGCGGCGCGCCCAGGAGCGGATTCGACAGGAGGCGCAGGCTTTTCTTGGACGAGAGGAGCTCCCTGGCCTCGTCGTCGTAGGAGGGGGCGATCACGCACTCCAGGAAGATCGCGTTCAGCACCTCCGCCGCGGCTCGATCCACCGGCCGGTTCAACGCGACGATCCCGCCGAACGCGGAGACCGGATCCACGCTCCTCGCAGCCTCGAAGGCCTCCGCCAGGGACGCCCCGGTAGCCACGCCGCAGGGGTTGTTGTGCTTGATGATCACGCAGGCGGTCTCATCGAACTCCTTTACGCAGGCAAGGGCGGACTCGAGGTCGAGGAGGTTGTTATAGGAGAGCTCCTTCCCTCCGTGCACCGTGGCCCAGGCGATCGACGGCTCCGCCGGCGCCGGCTCGATGCGGTAGAAGGCGCCGGCCTGGTGCGGGTTCTCTCCGTAGCGCAGGATCTTTCCGTCCACGCCGAGCAGGCCGGCGACCGAGGGGAAGGGAGGGACCTCGGCGCCCTCGGCGGGCCTGCCCGCCAGATACTCGGCGATCGACAGGTCGTAGGACGCGGTATGGGCGAAGGCCTTGCGCATCAGCGAGAGGCGGGTCTCGGCCCTCAGCTCGCCGCCGTTCTCCTCCAGCTCCCGCAGCACCGAATCGTAATCGCCGGGCTCCACCACCACGCCGACCCTGGCGGCGTTCTTCGCAGCGGCGCGGATCATCGACGGTCCCCCGATGTCGATCTCCTCCACGCAGGTCTCGAAGAAGGATCCCTTCGCCACCGCCTCCCGGAAGGGATAGAGGTTCACCACCACCAGATCGATGGGAGCGATCCCCTGGGCAGCGAGCTCCTGCCGGTCGCTCTCCAGATCCAGCCTCGCGAGCAGCCCGCCGTGCACCTTGGGGTGGAGGGTCTTGACCCGCCCACCGAGGATCTCGGGCGCTCCGGTGACCTCGGAGACCGCGAGCACCTGCAGTCCTGCGGCCTGCAGCGCCTTCGCCGTCCCGCCCGTGGAGATCAGCTCGAAGCCCAGCCGGACGAGGCCCTGCGCGAAGGGCACCAGGTGGGATTTGTCGGAAACGGAGAGAAGCGCACGCCGCGTACGAGTCATGGGGGGCTCCGGGGTTGAACTTGGGCGTGCCTTACCAGCTTTCCCCGGCGCTTCGCAACGACCGCCTGCGCACAGGCGGCGAGGGCCTCGCCCTTACTCGAACTCCCCGTCCGAGGTGGCGACCCGGAGCTTGTAGAGCCCCCGGCTCTCCACCTGCCGGATCCGCTCCCGGGTCAGGTTCATGATGGACCCGACCTCCTCGAGGGTGATGCCGCCCCGATCGGCGACGTCGAGGGCGCAGGTCTCCTCGAGCTCCCAGATCTCCTTGTCCGGGAAGTTCAGCTTCACCGATCCGGTCTCAGGGTTCACGTCGAGATAGAGGTGGTGCTTGCACGAGATGTAGAGGCAGGGCCGCGGCGCATCGACGCAGTCGGCGCGGCAGCGCGGGCGGCCGGCCTCGACGTCGCGCAGCAGGCTCTCCTCCTCCGGATCGACCAGCCCTGCCTCGCGGCGACGGCGCATGTCCCGCGCCATCTCCTTCCTGGACATCGTCTTCGAGCGGCTCCGGGTCTCCGGCTCCACGAGGGCCGCAGGCGACTCTGCTGCGAGAGATTCATCGGCTTCATCCGAGATTCGCATTCCGAGCTTTCTCATGTTCCCACCCCGATCCGATTGGGTTCCCGACCTGCATCACGGGCCGCGACGATGCGGCTCGCGAGTCGCTCCATCCGCGCCGTGAGGCGCATGGAGTCCTCCTTCACACCCTTCAGCTCTGCTTCGAGTCTGCCGCGATGGGCCGGCGGCACATGGGAGGACCCCAGGGCCCGCGCCAGCTCTTCTCCGATGGCACCGAGGCTCTCCTCGGCCACGTCGAGCTCCCCCCGCAAGAAGAGGAAGCTCCCTCGGATCTCCTCGAGGGTCATCCCCTCGGCCATCATGGCTTTGATGGCGTTGACCCGGCGCACGATGGTGGTCGGGTAAACCCCGCGGCTCCCCTGGTTCTTGCCCTTGCGCCCCACCCTGCGGCTGCGCGGGAGGAGCCCCACCTGCACGTACTTCCGGAATGTCCCCTCCGAGAGGCGGACGCCCCGCTGCTGAAAGAGCTCGATCACCTGCCGCGCGGAGACCCCCTCCGCCAGGTGCTTCTGCTCGATGTCCGCCAGCTCTTCATTCGTCAGGAGAGAGGTCATCGTTGCCCCTTTCCCGGACAGCCTCTCTTTTCAGTGGAGAGCCGTCAATGGATTCCAGTCAATGGATCTCATGCTGCCTGTGGATAACTCCGTGATGGTGTAAGTGGACGGGCGAGAGTGGATGACATTGAATGGAATCCATTGAGTATATGCGATTGAGTCGATCGGCCGCTGGCGCAGCACGGCGCAAGATCCGGTGGCGAAGAGAGGTCAGGGGGGTGCTGCGGGGAAGGAGCTCGGGAGGGCCGAGGCTGGGCGTCAGCCTCCAGAGCGCAGAGAGGGGTGGCCTGGTGTCAGCCACCAGAGCGCGAGGGGCGGTGGGCGGGCGTCAGCTTCCAGGCGACGGAGAGCTGGGCTCGGTTTGCCTGCCCGGGTACGCGAGGCTGCGAAGCTTCTTTGTTCGCGATGGTGGGGCGGAACTCCGCGGGCGATCGAGCCCGGGATCAGGAGGGTGTCGACAGGCTGCAGCAGGTCGACCGGGTCAGCGACGCTCGGCGCAAGGGATCGGGGTTCGGACCGCTCCGTCGAGGATCCCGACGCCATGGGCGTCCGCGTTGAGCGCGAGCATCTTTCCCGACTGGATCTCGGCGACGACGCCGCAGAACATCCCGCTCTCCTCGTGGGAGAAGGTCACCCGGTGACGTCCTGCCGAGAGGGTCAGCCTCGCCGGCGCGCGGCGGCCCAGGGTCTGGCTGGGCACGCCGTCGATCGACACCCGGGTCACCCCGTCGAGCATCGAGGAGATCGCGAGCTCGCCGGGAGGGAGGAGGTCGCCCCTGGCCGGGAGGGCCGGCTGCCTCCTCCCCTCCCCGGCTCGGGCCCTCGTCTCCCCTTGGGGCGCCCGCGCGCTCGGCGGCCTTCGGCTGGGCACCGTCGCGGCTCCCCGCCCCGTCCCCGTCGAGGCCCGGACCTCCCCGCTGCGGTCCGCCGACGCTTCCTCCTCGAGGGGCGGGGGCCTTCCGCCCCAGAGGAGCACGCCCATGTAGGGGAGCTCCGGCTGCTCCGCTTCCCCGCTTCGGCCCGCGGGCACGGCTCGCGCGGCGAAGGGCGACACCGGCGCGTCCGGGATCGTCGTCCCCTGCGCCGGGACGAGCCTGCCCTCCGCTGCTGCATCAGGCCGGACCGCCGCTCCAGCCGCGGCGGACGGGGGCGCTGCGCCGCCCCGCCCTACCTCGGCGGGGCGCGCTGGCGAAGCCACGGCCGCGAGCCAATCCGAGCCCCGATGCTGCAGAACGATCCCGACGCCGACCCCCACCACTAGGACGAAGGCGAGGGCGGCCGCCTGGCGCAAGCCTCGTCCCATCGATCGACGTGAGGCGGGCACAGGTGCGGTGGTCGCCCCCGATCCGCCCTTGCCCTGCACCGCCGCGTGGCGATCGGAGAGCAGGGTCTCGGCGTCGGGATCGACCGAAGGCTCGATCGCGTGCCCGTCTTGCGCCTCGGGAGCTCCGGGGTCCACCGGTCCAGCCGGCGGCGCAGCGACCCCATCCGCGGATCTGCCCTCGATCCGCTCCTCGAAGGTGGGCGAGCTGCTGTGCACGTGGTGCTCGCGCAAGGTGACCGACTGCGGCCTGGCGCCGCTCTGCCCTCCCCGCCCCCTGCCTTCCGCCACCTGGGGCGACGCCAGCGCCGCGGCTGGCTCGTAGACCGCGGTCCCCGAGCTCAGCCGCCGCTGCAGCTCTGCCAGATCGATGTCCGACTCCGAGCGCACCACCCGCCAGATCAGATCGGCGAGGGATCGCGAGGCCTGCCCGCTGTCGGGGCGATCCTCCACGTCCCGGGAGAGCAGGCGCATCACCAGGGCGTCGACCTCTGCAGGGACCTCCCTCGCGAACCAGGACGGCGGGAGGATCTCCTTCTCCAGCACCTGGTGCAGCACCGCAGCGTCCGAGGCGCCGTCGAAGAGCGAGCGCCCGCTCAAGCTCTCCCAGAGGATCACCCCCAGCGCGAAGACGTCCGCCCTCCCGTCCAGCTCCTTGCCCCGGATCTGCTCCGGCGCCATATAGGCGCACTTTCCCCGGACCCGCCCGGGCTGGGTCACGTGGGAGCGCATCACCGCCTTGGCGATCCCGAAGTCCGCGAGCTTCACCTCCCCTTCCCGGGAGACCAGCACGTTCTGGGGCGAGACGTCCCGGTGGACGATCCCCAGGCTCTTGCCGTCGAGATCCACCAGGCGGTGCGCATAGTCGAGCGCCCGCGCCAGCTCCGCCGCAACCCGCAGGCTCGGCCCGATCCCGAGCCGGGTCCCCTTGGCCCTGCAGACCTTGAGGAGGGCCGCCAGGGTCCGCCCCCGCACCAGCTCCATCGCAAGGAAGTGGACGTTCTCCTCCTGGCCGAAGTCGAAGGTCTGCACGATGTTCGCGTGGTTCAGCCGCGCGGACAGGCGGGCCTCGTCCAAAAACATCTGGGTGAACTGGGGGTCCTCCGCGAGCTCCACGCGGATCACCTTGACCGCGACCTCCTTCTCGAAGCCTCCCAGGCTGGAGAGGGAGGCCCGATAGACGGTGGCCATCCCCCCGCCCCCGATCCGCTCGAGCAGGGTGAAGCGCCCAAAACGTGCTGGTAGCAGGGGCCCCGTTGGCCCTGAGCTGGAGTCGGGTCCCAAACCGCTCTCCTCGTCGAGCACTCCGCTGGAGGCCCCCGAGCCTACCATGGCGGCGGCCTCCCGCCAGCTTGCGGACACGGTCACTTTGATCACCGTCGGCGTTTGACAAGCTTCGGACCGCTCTTAAGGTGGGGCAAACCCAGCCCTCCGGGGCAGACCAACAGCGAGGATCAAGTGGCCAAAGTCATCGGTATCGATCTGGGAACGACCAATTCATGCGTCGCGATCATGGAGGGCAAGGACCCCGTCGTGATCGCCAACGAGGAGGGCAACCGGGTCACGCCTTCCGTCGTCGCCTTCGGGAAGGACGATGAGATCCTGGTGGGGCAGGTCGCCCGCCGTCAGGCGATCACCAACCCGGAGAACACCCTCTACTCGGTGAAGCGGTTCATGGGCCGCAAGTTCGACGAGGTGGCCAGCGAGGCCGCCCGCATGCCCTTCAAGATGGAGAAGGGTCCGAACGGCGACGTGGTCGTGGACGTGCGCGGCAAGCAGCTCAGCCCGCCGGAGATCAGCGCCCGCATCCTCCAGAAGCTCAAGCGCGCCGCCGAGCAGTACCTGGGCGAGACCGTCACCGAGGCGGTGATCACCGTCCCCGCCTACTTCAACGACGCCCAGCGGCAGGCCACCAAGGACGCAGGCAAGATCGCCGGCCTCGAGGTGAAGCGCATCGTCAACGAGCCCACCGCCGCTGCGCTGGCCTACGGCCTCGACGCCAAGCAGAGCGAGATCATCGCCGTCTACGACTTCGGCGGCGGCACCTTCGACATCTCGATCCTCGAGGTCGGTGAGAACGTGGTCGAGGTGATCGCCACCAACGGCGACACCCACCTCGGCGGCGACGACGTGGACGACCGCGTGATGGCCCACCTGATCGCGGAGTTCAAGAAGGAGTCGGGGATCGACGTCTCCAACGACAAGATGGTCCTCCAGCGCCTGAAGGAGGCTGCGGAGAAGGCCAAGATCGAGCTCTCCTCCACCATGGAGACCGAGGTCAACCTCCCCTTCCTCACCGCCGATCAGACCGGCCCCAAGCACCTCAGCGTCAAGATCACCCGCGCCAAGCTCGAGCAGCTCGTCGAGGATCTGATCGAGCGGACCATGGAGCCGGTGCGCCGCGCCCTCGCCGACGCCGGCAAGAAGCCGGACGAGATCGACGAGATCGTGATGGTCGGCGGCTCCACCCGGATGCCCAAGGTCCAGGAGGTGGTGAAGAACTTCTTCGGCAAGGCCCCGAACCACAGCGTCAACCCCGACGAGGTGGTCGCGGTCGGCGCCGCGGTCCAGGCGGGCGTGCTCTCGGGCGAGGTCAAGGATCTCCTCCTCCTCGACGTGACCCCCCTCTCCCTCGGCATCGAGACCCAGGGCGGCGTCTTCACCCGGCTGATCCCCCGGAACACCACCATCCCCACCAAGCGGAGCGAGACCTTCTCCACCGCCGCCGACGGTCAGACCTCGGTCGAGGTCCACGTCCTCCAGGGCGAGCGCGAGATGGCAGCCGGCAACAAGACCCTCGGCCGCTTCCACCTGGACGGGATCCCCGCAGCCCCCCGCGGCGTCCCCCAGATCGAGGTCACCTTCGACATCGACGCCAACGGCATGGTCCACGTCTCCGCCAAGGACAAGGCCACCAACAAGGAGCAGAAGATCACCATCACCGCGAGCTCCGGCATGTCCCAGGAGGACATCGAGAAGGCGGTGGCCGACGCTGCCTCCCACGAGGAGGAGGACAAGAAGCGACGCGAGGAGGTCGAGCTCCGCAACCGCGCCGACGCCACGGTCTACCAGACCGAGAAGCTCCTGAACGAGAGCAAGGACAAGCTCCCCGCCGACGTCGCCGCCGAGGTGGGCTCCAAGCTCCAGGCCCTCAAGGACGCCCTCGAGCGCTCCGCCCCCTCCGACGAGATCACCAAGGCCATGGAGGAGCTCACCGCCGTCTCCTACAAGATGGCCGAGCAGATGTACCAGGAGGTCAACACCGCCGAGGGCGCACCGCAGCCCGAGGCCGCTGCGCAGGAGCCCGTCAACGACGCGGCCAGCTCCAGCACCTCCTCCGCCAAGGACGGCGCCGTCGACGCGGAGTTCGAGGAGCAGCGCTGAGCTAAGACCTCATCCAATGAGAATCTGAAGTTCGAGAGACCCGGCCTGCGCGCCGGGTCTTCTCTTGCCAGCTGCCCGCGACCATCGCGGGGCAGCCCAGCTCTCGGCGCTTGCGAATCGCCACCAAGCCGCGTAGAAACCTTCGTCCCAACCTGCGGGCGATTAGCTCAGCTGGATAGAGCAATGGCCTTCGAAGCCATCGGTCGGGGGTTCGAATCCCTCATCGCTCACCAAAGAAGCCCCGAGTGCCCCTGGTCTCCCAGGGGCCTCGGGGCTTCTCCCTTTCTGCAGCCCCGGCGGGCCGCTGCCCTCCATCCCGATCATCCCCGCGCCGGCGTGAGCTGGGCTCTCCATCGCTCGATGTCGGGGGCGAGGGCGCGGACGGAGAGCGCGAAGCCGGACTCGGTGGCGGCCTCGGAGAGGACGCGGGCTCGGCTCCGGATGGACGCGAGGAGTCTGCCCTCCCGGAAGGGGACGTGGAGCTCCCCCTCGTGCAGCTCCGCGTCGAGGGCCTGGAGGATCGCGGCGCGCAGCTCCGGCAGGTCCGCTGGGTCGAGGGCGCTGAGCTGGAGCGCCGACGGGCGGTAGGCGGCGAGCTCGGCCCGGGTCTCCTCGGAGACGAGATCCACCTTGTTGAAGACGAGGAGCTCGGGGAGGTCGCCGGCGCCGACGGCGGTGAGCCCCTCGCGGGTGACCTGGATCTGCACGGGCCACTCCGGGTCGGAGGCGTCGACCACGTGGAGGAGGAGGCTCGCCTCCCGGGCCTCTGCGAGGGTGGAGTGGAAGGAGGCCACCAGCTCGTGGGGGAGGTTGCGGATGAAACCCACCGTGTCCGAGATGTAGACGGGCGGGGATGAGGGGGGCGAGAGGGCTCGAACGGTGGAGCCGAGGGTGGCGAAGAGCTTGTCCTCCACCATGGCCGAGCCGTCGGTGAGGACCCGCATCAGCGACGACTTGCCGGCGTTGGTGTAGCCGACGATCGCGACCCGCAGCTCCCCCTTCCTGGTGCCGCGCTGGCGCACGTCCGCCGCCGTCATCGTCTCGAGCTTGCGGCGCAGGATGACGAGCCGCTCGCGGATGCGCTGCTTCTGGAGCTCGACGTTGGTGTGGCCCCGCTCGCCGCGGCCACCGCCGCCCTCCCGGTCGCCGAGGGTCTCGTCTTCCCGCACCCGCGGCGCCTCGTAGCGGAGCCTGGCGATCTCCACCTCCAGGACCGCGATGGGGGTGCGGGCCCGCTGCTCGAAGACGCGCAGGACAACCCCGGTGCGATCGACGATCGGCACCTCGCATTCCTTCTCCAGCTGGATCAGATCGCCGGGCCGCACCTCGTCGTCGACGGCGAGGAGGATCGAGCCCTCCCCATGCAGCGCCTCCTGCTCGGCGAGGAGGGCCTTCAGCTCTTCGAGCTTCCCTGCGCCGATGAAGGCGCCCCCTCGACGCTGCCTGCGAGCCTGGACGACGGATCCGACCACGCGGATCCCCAGGCCATCCAGGAGCTTCTCCAGCTCGGCCTGGGACGCGCTGATGGTTTCGCCTTCGCCCTCCCCTCGCTGCCGGGAGAGCACCACTGCCAGGGATGGGTCACGATTCTTCGGACGATTCTTGGAGCGTACAGCCATCTTTTCTCACCTTCGCCCGCTCTGCCTCAGTGGCAGCGGCGGGCATGAAGGGAGGCCGGGACGGAGCAGGCTCTCTCGCGAGACACCACGTCGTACAGGATCGAGGAGAAGACGCGGTGAAGGGAGGTCGTGGCGCTTCGCGAAGAAAGCAGACACCGTGCCCGGACCTCCCGAGTTGAACGGGACATCCCAGGAGCACGGGCGGCAGCACCGACGACCGGCCCCGCTCATCCGCAGCTCATGCGGGGAGGGGGCGATGGGCGCTGCCGGGCTCAGCGAATGCGAACGAAGTACCACATGGCGTCCAACCTACCGATGGTCTCCCGCCGCTGCAACCCTATCGAGAAACTTTCGAAGAGATTCCTTCTCGCCCTGCATGGCGCCGGGCCTCCATCTGGAGCTCGAGGAAGGTCGGATCGGCGCGAATCCCCTTCTGCCACGACGCCAGGGCGAGGCTGGATTGCGAGCGGGCGGCGTGGCGCTTGCCGTCTTCGAGCCACGCCTTCGCCATGCTCCGTCGGGCGCCGCGCACCAGGACGGAGCCGAGGTCCGAGGGGAGGATCTGGTGGTCCCAGGTGATCGCGATGTGGAGCTGCTCGTCTGCGTCGGCGAGCCTGCCTTGGCGAAGGAGGATCTGTCCCTCCTGGAGCGCGGCCCCGAGCTGAGCGAGCGCCCCCGCCAGCTCGCCGAGATCGACAGTGGCGGTCCCGTCCTCCGAGGGCGAGCCCCCCTCCCCTCCCGGGGGCGAAGCCCCGCCCTTGGCGACTCGCTCGTCCTGCAGCTTGCGCAGCTTCTCGATCGCCGGTTCCAGGCGCCCATCCAAGGCGTAGAGGCGAATCGCCGCTGCCACTGTGGGCTCCGGGTAGCGCGCCTCGATGGAGGTGTCGGCGATCCGGCGCACCTCAAGCCGGGCCCGCTCGTAGGCGGCGGGCCGGCGGGCCTGGCCGCCTGCCCCTGGGGCGACGTCCCGGACCTGCACCTCCCGCAGGGCGTCCCGCGCCCGGTCTCGCAGCGCCCTCCCCTCGTCGTGAAAGGGATCGAGCTCCAGGAGCGACGAG
>Ga0180215_1005524_pt1 | contig 10765 bp, 20 predicted proteins | sample eDN3rd37CBELigBY_FD_128871 | JGI IMG/M metagenome (GOLD analysis project Ga0180215, IMG submission 128871) | Enriched backyard soil microbial communities from Emeryville, California, USA - eDNA 3rd pass 37_C BE-Lig BY (version 2) (version 2) | ecosystem: Environmental > Terrestrial > Soil >...
ACTTTGTCGGTGACGACGGCGATGGCCGCGCCGCGTACCACGGGGCCCTCACCGCCTGCCTCACCGCGCACGACGCCCGGCTGCGTGAGTACCAGCAGGTACGACATGCAGTTGCCGAGCTGTGGAATCCTGTGGATCTGGAGCTAATGTGCTGCTTACCTTCCTACATTGCACGCAGCATCCAACAGCGGCGCTGCTCACTAGTACGCGAGATCCAACGGACGCGGCTGCGCGTGCGTCATTTTGATCGGCTGGCGCGGGCGGGGGCTCCCCTGGTGGAGTACTGCGCGCGCTTGGAATCCGTAAAGAGCGCCAACAGCGTCTAGGCTGCGCCCTCGTGGCGTGACTGGATGGCTGGCCCTCGTGTTTCGTTTTTCGGGCCGATGACACCTCGCCCCGTGTACACAAGTTCCTGTATCGTTTCATGTAGATTCCCTGTACAGACTACACTCTCTATGATACAACGCGTGTTCACTGCTGGTTGCACTCGCCCACCGCCTCGCGCTGCACGTAGACCTCGGCCGGCGGCGGCGCGACCACCTTGCCGAGTGGGCGGACCATGGGTGTAGGGGCCGACGATGCGGGGCCCACGGCCGGCGCCGCGGGCGGCGCGTTTTCCTTTGCCGCCTCAATTTCAACTGACAGAGCGGCCTCCGCCGGCACCGCCTTGGCTGGCGCAGGCGCCGCCGGCGTGGTCGGTGCCATCTCGCTCGGCGCGGGCACGGGTTCGGCAGGCTTGGCAGGTTCCAAAGCCTTGGGGATCGCGGGAGCCACAGCCGCGTCGCCCGCAAGCGCGTCGACGGCAGCGGCCGCCTGCTTCTCTTCCAACTGGAACCGCAACTGCGCGACCATTGCCTGCAGCTTGTGGCCGCGCGCTTCCGACTCTTGCAAGCGGACTTCCGTTGCGCGCAGGCGCTCCGTCTCACTCAACTTCAGCCGTCAAACGAAACAACAAAGGCATTGCCGTTCGTTAGAGATGAGCGTGTTACGATCGCAGAGGCGATAGGCACCCACCGACCTTGACCATCTGCAGGGTCCGTAGCTCCCGCTGGGTGGTTTGCAGCGTGGTCGTGAGCTCTTTCAGCCGGTGCTGCAGCGCAAGCATCGTCGCCTCGTCTGGTATCCCAAACGGTGGGGTCAAGCAAGCAATGCCGCGTCAGTTCTGTCCCTGATATTGTCCGCCTCTGGTGCATGTGCATGGTACGCACTGGCGCCGCCGGGCTGCGTGCTGACCGTGCCGGAGAGCAGACGCCGCTCCCAGGGCGCCGCGCCGCCTGTAGCGAGGCCGCTCACCGAGAGATCCGGAGTGTCACCGTCACCGTCGCCGACTTCGCGCAGCCGTTTCTCCAGCGCCGCCACGCGCGAGCGCAGCTGCTTGTTGTCTGCCTCGGACTGCGCCAGCGCAGCCTCCAGGCGGCTGGTCTCGATAAAAGCGCAGCGAAAGGAGAGCATTGGTTAGTGTAGTCCAATTGCGGAAGAGCGCATTGGCGCCGCTACCGTACCGCGTGGCGGACTCCAGGACGGCACCGCCCGAACCCAGCTGGGTGAGGCGAGCAATGTGGTTGCGCATCCGCTCCTGGCGCTGCTGCGACTGCTGGTGCGCCCGCAGCAGACCTTGGTGCTTCGCCTAAGGGTTGAGAAGCGCGTTATGCTGAGGCATGCGAACGTATGAGCTACGGCTTGGTCGGATTTCTCATCTTTCTTGAGAGCACGCACCTGCAGTTGCTTGTGGCGCGCTTCCATCTCGGCGCGGCGGTCCTCGACTTCGTGGAGCAGTGACTTGCCCGAGAGCCGGGCGCGCTCCTCGGCGCTCTCGGCCTATGGCATTCTTAAATATGGAGGGTAACCAGAAGCCCGTTAAGCCCACCTTCGTCTATCCATCACATGGCTTGGTGCCTCAGGCCGACCTTGCCCTGCTCCTGGAGCGAGCGCTTCAAAAAGTCCATCGTCTGGCGCGCGCTCTCCAGCGCAGCATCCAGCTCGTCGACCTGAATCAGAAGGGCGTCGCGCTCTTCCTTTACCCGATCCAGCTCCAGGGTCATGGCCTCATACAGCTCTGAATAGTACGCGCCGCAGCGGGATACAGGCGGGTTCGGTTGAGCAACGGCACGCAGTAAGCAAACTCTTCTCCTTTCGGCACGCACCGGCGTCGTGCTGGGCGCGCTGGCTCTCTTCTTCGAGCCGCTGGCACCGCCGTTCTAGCGCGGCGCGGTCCAGCGTCCACTGCTGCCGCTCGGCGCGCAGCGCATCCAAATTCTCGCTCTGCACCTCCACCAGCTTAGCTTGCTCGGCCATCTCGTGCTGCCAAATCGCTACCGGTGAAAGGCCAAACCTACAGCCGTGAGACAATCCCGCCTTCTCAACGCTTTTCTTCAGAGTAGACCCCACCTTGGCCATGCGCAGCTCCTCGGTCAGGCGCTCGTGGCTCGCCTCCAGCGCGGCCATGCGCTCGACGTCCTGCGAGGCGGTCAGCCGCAGCGCTGCCAGAGCCTGCTGCGCGGTCGCCGCGGCCTCCTCGGCCTGGCGCAGCCGGCGCTGCAGGCTACGTTCCTCATCGTCATCGAGCTCCTGGTACTCTTTGAGCTGCGTCCGCAGTGCATCGACCTGGTCCTCGAGCTCGCGGACGCGTTGGCGGTGGTGCTCAAAATCGGCGCCGCGGATAACCTTGTCGCTGTGTTGCGCCTGCGCTGCCTGCGCCGCAGCCAGCTGCTCGCGGAGCGCCTTGTTCTGATCCAGCAGCGTCTGGCCGTACTCCGCCGCGAGGATCAGGTCCTGCTCGCGCTCGTTGAGCAGCGCGCGGAGCTGCTCCACCTCGTTCGCCAGTTGGGCGACGTCCACCGCCATGGCTGCAGTGCTTGACGCGCTAGGCACGTAACTACTCCTGCAATCTGCGCGAATAGACGACAACCAAACCCTGCCGATCTCCTGATCTTCAGCACATGTGCACTACGGCTACCACTGCCGCCTTCAGCGTCCAGGGTGGCAGCCTCGTACAGCAAGCAGCGGCGTCCGGCAGCAGCAGCGGCGTCCGTCGAAAATTAATTGTCGGTGTAACGGTTTCCTGACAATATTATGACAAATTTCTGACACGATCACTAACTGTCATCCCGCTGGCCATTCGAAGCCGTATGCGACCTATACGGCTAAAGGTGTCGCTCATCGTGGATGCAGCTTGAGTGTATTGCTCTCCGCTCTTTCTTTATCACTCTAGCGTATGGCTATACAGATGATTGACCGCTCTCGCTTTCTAAAAGGCCGCCCGCAGCCGCCGATGCAGCGCCTTGAGGTCGTCCGCAACCAAGCGGCCCGAGGCGGACCGCAGCTGCTCGGCGCGCGCGATATACTGGGTCAGCGCATCGTCAACCTCCTTGGCCGCAAACGATTGCCTGCACACGCCGCCCAAAGCCCCAACCGTTGCAGCACCACATGAGTTTGCGCCTCGCCGCAGCTTCAGCGCGGGGCGTAGAGCTGTACCGAGGCACGCCCACGGGCACGGGCTGGAGCCACCGGTCGACGAGCACCAGCACAGACCGCATCAGGTGCACAAAGGGCTCCTCGGCCTTCCACTCGGCGCGGTCAGCGATGCGGCGGTAAACGTCAAAGACCTGCGCGTACGGTACACCGGCCTCGGCGAGCGCGCGCACGCCCCAGCCCGGCTCGGCCGCCTGCGCGTCCAGTGACATCGCCCGCTGCTCGAGCAGGTACACGAGACCCGGCACCGGGAAGACAGCGTCGGAAAGCGCAAACTTGCGGCCCAGGTGTGCCACCGTTTCGACGAGGCTCTCCACGTTGGGCGCGCGGCGGATAATGTCGCGCCACAGCTGCTCCACCAACTCGGGCTCACGGTTTGCCGACACATGCAGAAGCGCCAGTGAGCATTCGCTCAGGCGCAGCCGTGCCGTAAAGTCGTTGTAGAGCTGGCGGCCGCAAGGAAACGCAGCAGCCGCCAGGTGGCACAATCCCGATGTCAACGTACAATGGTTATTTACGCATCTGCGCATGCGAGTCGCATGCCTACCTCGGAGACGTCGTAGAGCTTGGCGGAGAGCCGCCGCAGGTCGTCCGCCGGCGCATTGATCGCGACCATGGCATCGTAGATCTGCTTCTGGATCGCGGCGACCTCGGCGGTCTCCTCCAGCTCCTGGAGCTCCTGGCTCGTCAGGCCTTCCGCGCTGCCCGGCGGCGCGGACTTGGCTGCGGTCAGAGCGCGTGTGAGGTAGTCCAGGCGCTGGTCGATGGAGACGCTCGGGCTGGCGGCACGTGCGCGAGATAAAACGGCCAGGGCGAACGTGAGCGTTTGGAAGGAATACTTTGCCATTGTCCTAGAGCGCGCTTGTACTCTTCGGCCTCTGCCAGCTGCCACAGCTTCTTGGCGGCGGCACCGAAGCGGCGCTGGTGGACGTAGTACTTCCACAGCAGGTCCTGGTGTGGCGAGCCCGGCGCCGACTTACGCCGCAGGTAGCCCTCCAAGTACGGCGTGTCCATCTGGAATCGGACAGACGCGATAACAGCGAGTATGGCTGAGAGTAGGCACAACCCAAGAGCCTTATGCGCAGTGCTTGTGTTCAGCCCCATCGTACGTCCATCAGAAGCGTCTGGCCGTGGCCCTGCTCCAGCAGCCACTCGTAAAAGGTGATGTGGAACAGCTCATCGCGGACGCTCAGCGCCTGCTGATACACGCTGCGCCGCAGCATCTCCAGCTCGGTCGGTGCTGCAGCACACACCCGTCATGTAGCCAAAGAAATGGCTCAATCTGGTTTAGGAGTCGTTCGTTCCGCTGCCTGCACAGATACATGATGGGCTCGCACCGTTGCCGTTGGTGGCCCGGTCCTGCGGGCGCAGGTCCGCCAGTGCCGCAATGGCGCCCTCGTAGCACGCCATGCGCCACCGGAAGCGGGCGTCACGCGGATCCTGGCATTTTCGCATTTCACGCAAGCAGAACATTACCACATCAACTCAATACCTCGCCGGCGCATGGCACTTCCACGTCAGCGACGTCGCGTACATTAGGCGGGCAGCCGTCGTTGGCAAAGGTGAGCGCCTGGTTGTCGGCATCGCCGGCCTGCGCCGCTGCCAGCGCCAGCTCAACAGCCGCTGGGCAGAAGAGAGTGCGTCGTGCAAAGGCAAAGAATCCGCCAAATCAGCGTGGTGCTGGGTCCGCCTCGCCCGCGCTCGTGCACTGCCACTGGCCATACCGCTGTGGAACTTGAGTCGACTTAGATCGGCGCAGATACGCTGCAGTTCCTCTGGCGCCAGCGTCCCCGGCGCCTGGCGGAACAGCCTGGGCACGACTAAAGCAACGCATCCGGTAGGACGTGTGAGCCGGGGTTGGGCCCAACGACGCCGTTCTGTGTCAAGTCGTACCGGTAGGCCTCCTTGAGCAAGCCCTCGCGTTCTTGCGGCACTCCAGACTCCTTAGCCCGCTGCAGCAGCTCGTTCGCCTGGTGCGGAACGCTAACGATATAACAGCACTTTACAGGACAAACGTCAGCAGTGTGAGCATCCACACATTCGCATTGCCGCCATCACGGACCTTGTGCAGCATGACGTCGTTGCCGCTCAGGAACGACGGGCACCGCTGGCGCAGCACAGCCGCCAGCACGTCGACCTGTGCGGGCATTCCACTCATAGTTTGATAGGACGGATTAGGACACCGCTTTGCTCCCTAGCTACCCACTGCGAGTCGTGTGTACGTTGGCATTCTGGGCAATCTGCCGCGCCATCAGTGCATTGGCGAGCAGGCGAGCTAGCTCGCGCCCGCGCGGCACCGTAACCAGGCTCTGGAAAGACAAGACACGCATCTCTTCCGCGACCGCTGGCGCCATCCTGTAGGGATATCGTCCAATACGTGCATACACGACCGTCAGAATTACCAAGCTGGAGTCCTCACCAGCATGGTGCTGCATACGTGGCTACGAGGTCCGCGACATTGTGGTCCTGCAGGACCGACAGGAACGCCAGGGCCTCCAGCGACTGCAGCAGGAGCATGCGCAGTGACAACAGCGACTGGTGCTCCATCTGCGCCACCGCGAGCGAAGTACCGGATAGCAGCAATTGCTCGTGAGAGCCTGAGGCCCGCGCCGCATGTCGCCACCCAATCGCAATTGATTCTCTACCCGGCGCGCTTCGAGGTCCAACTGTGCCTTAGCGGCGTCGGCGCTGCTTGGCGCGCCCACGCGGCTCGACCGTGATGGCGGCGCCGCGTGTACGGTGGCGGCCCAGACACCATAGCGCTCCAAAAAGTCCACTAGGTGCCGCAGTAGGTCCGCCGTGTCGGTGGCAATGTCGGCGAGTGTGGGCCTCGGCGCGCGCGGCGTGGGCGCGGTGGCCAGCTTGAGGACGGCGCGCTTCCACACGCCGCGCAGGCACCGCGCTGCCGCCAGGCACACGCCGTTGTGCTTGGCCGAGTACTGGACCTCGGGCGCCGTGATAGGTCGGCCTATGTCCTGGCTCACGCCTGCAGCAGTCGATGAGCAAGCCACGTGTCACGAACATCAAGTCAGTGTCTACATGATTCTGTTGCGCTTTTGCCCGCGCCATGCGGTGTACCATCGTTGGGCCGGCGGTACTCGCCCATGGTCGGTGCGCCGCCGAAGTAGAAGAAGGCGTGGGCCGCAATGCGTACGAGCGACTGTTCCACTGGCGGGCGGCCCCCCAGCTTGGGAGTACCTGTTATTTCGATCGTAGCGGATTGCATTCGCCCGGCAATGAGAACAGTTTGACATCCAACAGCCGCGCAGAGCTCAGTTTCGTAACGGACCGTGCAGCATCGTAGTGGCGAGCGTCGGATCGCTGAAAATGAGATTGGCATCCACAAACAAAAAGGAAGAACATGAGCGCCCACCTGCATGACTCGGTCGAACAATTATTCCTAGAACGTACACACCAGGCTGCCCCAGCGCAGCCGCGATGAGCAGCAGCGTCATAGCGCACGCCTCGTCGCGGCCATAACTAAACGCATACGAATTCCCAAGGCAACGAGTGGCGGATGAGCCAGCGAAGAAGCCGTAACGCATTGCATTGGCTGTGCCGTACCGGTCAAAGAACTCGGTCAGCGGCGCGGCGTGGACGTCGCTCGACGAGAGAAGCAGGTGGCGCAGGTGGTCCATTGGCGTGAGCTTGCCGATGAGGTGCAGGCCCGTGTTGGTCAGGCACAAAAACTCGCGCGGCGGGTTCACGTGCTGCATCGCGAGCTCGTTGTGCCGGTGGCGGTCGTCTATGGTGGCGCCCGGAAGGGCGAGCGCCGGCGTCGGCGCCGGCCGCTCGGCGACCGCCCATGTGCGGCCCTCGATGATGCTGTCGGTCGCAGCTTCGACGAGGATGTTGCGCCGCGAGTGCACCATGCGCAGGGTCTCGGCCGCGTCCGGCGCCATGCCAACGAGGACATCGCGCTCCTCCGACACCGAGTTAGCAGTCAGGAAGACGCCGTTCTGATAAAACGACAGGTGCACGCTGCCCGCCGACCGCGGCGGCACAGCCGACCGCGCCAGGCCGCCCCGCGCCGGGTCGCTGAGCCGCGGCTCCGCGGGCAGGCGGACGTGCAGGAGGGTGAGCGTGAACGACGGGGTGCCAATGACTGCGCTCGGCTGCACAACATATTCGCTCGGGCGGTGCGTCGTTGACAGGTACAGGCGCACGCCTGAGGGGAAAACGCATGCAATAGCAGGCCAGCCCCGAGTATGAGCTCCACTGCACCGTGCAAACCCTGCACGCTCGCGGTTTAGGCCTCACCGCTGTTGGTGACGGCGATGAGGTGCACATTGGTGGACTCTGTCTGTGGCACGGCGTGCAGCGCCAGGATGCGCGTCGTCGTCGGATCCAGCAGCGGCGTTTGCGGGTACATGCGCCGCGCATCCTCGCGCAACGAGGTGTGCGAGACGCTCCGCACAAAGCTCTGGCCGTCGGCACCCAGCCAGATGACGTGGATGATACTCCGATCCGTCAGGGCATACAGCAGGTTGCGTGTTCCGTCGTGGACCAGCTGGACGATCGGATCTGCGGGAGTACAGTGCATGCGGGGCTACGCAACATTACAAAAACATCAGCCGACATACGGGATGGCGTTGCCTTGGCATGCTGACGGGCCGCCGTACCATTGTGAGAGAAGGACAGGAACGTCGGCAAAAAGTTGGTGACCCACGACGCCGTCTGGTTCACCTTACGGCACCGCCGCGTGAACCAGCCGTCCTCCGCCTGCACCATGAAAGCAGAAGTGGAGATCTCGCACAGGTCAGATAGCGCGATATGCGCAGTTTGTATCCGCCTGCACCGAGCGCTACCTGGTAGACGAGTTCGTGGATGTGACCGTCACGGCCGCCCATAAAGATTCGACCGGACGGCGTGCCCACGATCGACACCATGTTGATATTGTCCGACGCAGCCGACAGTTGTGTCTACATAGATACTGCAAGCGATTAAAGGGCATAGTGGCGTTAGCGGTAGCACTTGCCCGACACGCTCGGCGGTGTTCGTCACCGTACTGGGTAGATCTGCAGCTGGTTGCGGCCAGGGCCGGGCGCCAGGCCCAGCAGGATGATCTCCACCGGCGTGGCCACGACTAGAAGGTACTTGATGTCAGCCACGAACAAACCTGGCGAGCGAGCCGACCGGGAGGGCATGGATACGAGAGAGCGTGTGTATCAGAGTCATGACATGCAACGTGGCGTAACGTGTGTGTCGTCGCACCAGGCCGGGGCATCACCAGCGCTACTGTCACGATCAACTGATCCAGCTGGTCAAACGTTTGGAAGTCCGATCTGTACGAGGCCAGAGAGATGCGTGGAATCGTCTTGAATCATGGGTCAATACCAACGGCTATTTGCGCTTCGAGGTGCGAGTGAACGCACCCATCCTCGTAGTTCCAGAGGAAGAGCCGGTTGTCAATGGTCAGCCACGCGCGACCGATCTCGGGGAACAGGCCCATGAAACACTTGTACTCCAGGACTGAGGCACACATCAAAATGGTCATTGATCCGACACCACAAAGTCAGCAAGCGCTACAACTCACGCGCGCGTCGCGCAGTCCGTACAGCTGTACTGCTGCAGCAGTGCGTCCGGCAACAGGATAGTCTGCCGTCGTACAAACTGCGGTAGCGCGTTCTCGGTGTAGTCGCACGACGTCGGAGCTGGTCAAGGAGAATACACGAATGGCGGTGGCGCATGAACGTTAGCGATGCACAGGTCCCGCCGGCCTGGGCACGCGGCACCGTACATTGGAAGAGCTGGAACAGGTCCGGGTAGGCATTGTCGGCGTTGAGGCGCGCGTCTACCTGGGCGGCGGCGGTCGCTAGCGCCTGCAGGTTGGGCGCCTCGTGCACCGCGCCGGCCGGCTTGGCAGCGGGCCCTCCCGGCGTCACGGGCACGCCGTCAACAGCGCCGACGGGGGACGCCGGGCGCAGCGGCGTGGTGGCGGCCAGGTAGTCAGACCGTGGCGCCACGCCGGCGCCGACGGGCGTCGCCCACGGTTGTGCGGCAGCGGCGGGCACGCCGCCCGTGCGGCCCACCGTGGCCGGCGTAGCCGCAGTGCTCGCGGCATCGTAGCCGACGTTCCGGAGCGGGCCGGCCGTGCTCATGGGAGTCCGCGGCGCGACGGCGGAGCCCGGGCCGCCCGGGCCATAGCCGATCCCGCCAAAGTGGTCGGGCGTGCGCGGCGGGGCGTACATGGCGGCGTCGCCCCTGCGCCGTCCGGAGATCGAGAGGTCGAGCGGTCGACGACACGTCAAACGCCACGGAGCGACGACGAAACGGCTTAATGGCAGCGTGACGTGGCTTCCGCAGACCGTGCCCTCCTTATTCTTGTCCGTCACTACGGTCGTGCTTGTAGTCCTCTTCGTCCTTGTCCACGTCGTCCTTGTCCTCTTCGTCCCGTCCTCTTTTTCAAACGGCCACGGTCCATATGGCCACCACGCCACACCGCTTCCGACAGATAAAGGCACCTTACATCCGTGCATCGCTCAGCCACTCACACGCTTTTATCGTATAGGAGTACAATGACGTCATCGGCCCGTAGCCCAGGCCCTACCTGCGCTAATACGTCTACCCAACCCTCCCTTGATGACATAATAACTCTACAGCCCAAACCCTACCATGTATCCGTGGCCCAAACCCTAGGCATCGCATTGATGACGTCATTGACTCATAGCCTCAGCCCTAGCTATTAGTCAAAGCCCATTCCTAAGATTCGCCACGGTGACGTCACTCAGTCATAGCCTTCGCCCTAGCTCCTGTTCTGTGGCGGCGACCGCGGACGCGCTGTCAGCCGGTTCACCGCTGCAGCGCCTCTAGCGAAGGCCCCCCGCCAGAAGGCGCCACGGCGGCCTAGGAGGACTCTTACAGCGCTTGGGAGGAAGCAAAAGACCTGGGGAAGGTGTGGGCTGCGGTTGGGACGGATAGTTGTGCAGAATAGAGCATCGTGTGCGGCTCACCGAGTGGAATTTGAGGCGGCGCAGCGGCGGGCAGGCGACCTAGGCCATACCGACGGCAAGCGACCGACGCCGCAGGGCGACACTGGACAGCGAGATCTGCCACTGATTAGCACGACCCCACCGTCCACGCCGCCAGCTACAATGATCTGACCACCTGCCGCCGCGCCTCGAGGGAACGCCGCTGTCAGCCTGTCGGCCCTGCCTGCGTTGCAGGCGCCCGCGGCCATGGGGGACGTCTACTACTACGACGAGGATCTGGGCGCCAGCGCCTTCCTCGCCGCCCTCCGGCCGCGGCTGCAGCCGCTCCTGACGCCACCCAGCGCCGACGCAGCCGACGCGAG
>Ga0180215_1005527_pt1 | contig 10760 bp, 7 predicted proteins | sample eDN3rd37CBELigBY_FD_128871 | JGI IMG/M metagenome (GOLD analysis project Ga0180215, IMG submission 128871) | Enriched backyard soil microbial communities from Emeryville, California, USA - eDNA 3rd pass 37_C BE-Lig BY (version 2) (version 2) | ecosystem: Environmental > Terrestrial > Soil >...
CACGTCGTGGATGTGGAACGAGTGCAGGCTGTTCGAGCTGACCTCCCAGATCTCGGTCTCGTCGCGGCGCACCACCTCGTCGATGCGGCCCATGTCCATCCGCCGCCCGTTGATCGTGCGGCCTGACAGCTCGAAGCGCCGGGTCCGCGTCGCGCCCGCAGGGTCCGGCTCGGGCGGTCCCGCGGCAAGGCGCTCAGGCACCTCCGGGGAGCGCTCGAGCGTCCTGGCGGCGCGCAGCTGGAGGAGGTCGAGCCGGTCGTCGCCGCCGGCGAAGCGCCGTGACCACGGATCGCCGCCGAGCCCGTGCGGATGCGAGCGCAGCACGAGGCGCTCGCGGGGCCGCAGCCGCACCACGACCTCGGCGCGCTCGCCCGGCGACAGCCGCACGCGGCGGACCTCGGCCGGGTGCTCGAGCAGGCCGCCGTCGGTGGCCACGAGCGTCATCGGCCGGCCGTCCGCGAGCCCCACGTCGTGGATGCGCGCCGTCGACGCGTTCAGCAGCCGCAGCCGCACGCGCTCGCGGCGCACCACGACGTGCGGGTCGGGCGTGCCGTTGACGAGCATCCGGTCGCCGAGATGCCCGATCGGGCTGAAGCTGATCGAGGCCTTGGAGACGTTGCCCTCGTCGTCGAGGCGGACGTCCTGCAGGATCACCGGGATGTCGTCGACGCCGTACTCGCGCGGCAGCGCCAGGCTGCGCTCGCGCTCGTCGGCGACGAGCACCATGCCGGCCACGCCGCGGGCGACGTGGTGCTCCGTCCGCGCGTGCGGATGCGGGTGGTACCAGAGCGTCGCCGCGGGCTGGTCGATCCGCCACGTCGGCGTCCACGTCTCACCGCGCCCGATCGGCTGGTGCGGGCCGCCGTCGGCCACGGCCGGCAGATGCATGCCGTGCCAGTGCATCGTGGTCGGCTCCGGCAGGTCGTTGCGCACCCGCATGCGCACCCGCTCGCCGCGGCGCACGCGCAGCGTCGGGCCGAGGTGCGGGCCGTTGACGCCCCAGGTGCGCGCCGGGACGTCGGCCCCGAGGTCGGCGGTGCCCTGCTGCACGCGCAGGTCGTAGACGCGCTCTCCGCGGGCGCCGGGCCGGCCCTCCTCCAGCGGGGGGATGCGCAGCGGACGCTCGAAGCGCAGCTTGCCCGCGGTGTCCAGGCGCGCCTGGCCCCACACGACGGCGAGCGCGCCGGCCCCGGCGATCGCCAGGGCCGACACGGCGATCAGCACTCGCTTGATCATCCGCCCCCTGCTCATCCGTCACGCTCGAGCGCTGGCGCGACCCTCCCGCGGGCAGCGCGCCGGGGCCACCACCAGGATGCCCGACCGAGCATCTCCATCACGGCCGGGACGAGCAGGCACCGGATCACGACGGCGTCGACGAGCACCGCCACGGCCAGGCCGAGGCCGAACATCTTCAGCATCCGCATGTCGCTGAGCACGAATGCGGCGAAGACGACGACCATGATGGATGCCGCCGCGGTGATCACCCGGCCCGTGGACGCGAGGCCGAGCGCGACCGCCCGCGACGGGTCGCCCGTGCGCTCGTGCTCCTCACGCACGCGCGACAGCAGGAACACCTCGTAGTCCATCGACAGCCCGAAGACGATCGCGAACAGCATCACCGGGACGAACGCCTCGACCGGGCCGGGCTCGATCCCGAGCAGATCGGCGCCGACGCCCTCCTGGAACACCGCCGTCACCACGCCGAGGGCGGCGCCGATGCTCAGCAGGTTGAGCACCGCGGCCTTCAGCGGCAGGACGACGGAGCGGAACACCACGGCGAGCAACAGCGCCGACAGGCCCGCGACGATCGCCACGAACAGCCAGAGGCGGCCGGCGATCTCGGCCGAGAAGTCCTCCTGGGCGGCGGTGGGGCCGCCGACGAGGACCGTGGCGCCGGTCGCCGCCTCCACGCGCGGGGCGACGTCCTCGCGCAGGCGCTCGACCAGGCGCGAGGTCGCCTCGTCCTGCGGCGCGGTCTCCGGGAACGCCACGACGGTCGCGACGTCGCCGCCGGGGGACAGCCGCGCGGGCGCGGTCGCCGCCACGCCGGGCTCGGAGGCGACGGCCCGCGCAACCCGATCGGCGGTCGCGCGGCCGCCGGCCTCGCCGACCTCGGCGACGACGAGCAGCGGCCCGCTCGACCCGGGGCCGAACGCGTCGGCCATGAGGTCGTAGGCCGTGCGCGTCGAGGTGCCCTCGGGGTCGTTGCCGGCGTCGGCGAAGCCCAGCCGGGTGTCGAGCGCGGGCAGGGCGAGCGCGAGCAGCGCCAGCGTCGCCACGAGCGCGACGGGGACGCGGCGGCGCTGCACGAACGCCGCCCACGCCATCCAGCGGCGTCCCGGCGCCGCGGACGTCCCGCGGCGGGCCAGGCGGCGGTCGATGCGCGGTCCGGCGAAGCCCAGCAGCGCCGGCAGGAGCGTGATGGCCGTGAGCATCGTGACGAGCACGGCGACGGCCGTCGCCACCGCCACGGTCTGCAGCGACGCGAGGTTCAGCGCCAGCAGGCCGAGCAGCGCGATCATCACGGTGCAGCCGGCGAACAGCACGGTGCGCCCCGCGGTGTCCAGCGCGCGGGCGACCGCGTCCTCGCGCTCGGCGCCCGCCGCGCGCTCGGTCCGGTAGCGCGAGAGGATCAGCAGCGCGTAGTCGATGCCGACGCCCAGGCCGATGAGCGCGGCGACGTTCGGCGTGTAGTCGGCGACGTCGGCGACGTGCGTGCCGATGCCGATGAGCCCGATCGTCGTGCCGAGCGCGACGAGCGCCGTGACGATCGGCAGCCCGGCCGCCACGACGGAGCCGAACACGAAGACGAGCACGACGAGCGCGGCGAGCACGCCGGCGCCCTCCGCGGCGCCTCCGCCGCTCTCCTCGGCGGCGCGGACGGCCTCGCCCCCGAGCGCGACCTGCAGGCCGTCGCCCTCGGCCTCCTCGGCGACGGAGAGCATGCGCCGGACGTCGTCGCCCGGCACGTCGGTGGCCTTCCCCTCGAGCGCGATCGTGGCGACGGCGGTGCGGCCGTCGCGGCTCACGGACCCGGTCTCGCGGGACGGCGGGTCGACCGCGGCGACGCTCGGGAGGCCCTCGAGGCGTTCCACGAGCGCGTCGACGCGTTCGCGCTCGCGGTCGATGCCGCCGGGTGCATGGACGACGACGTCGACCGTGTCGCCCGCACGGCCGGGGAAGCGCTCCTCGAGCAGGTCGGAGGCGCGCTGGGACTCGGTGCCAGGCAGCGAGAAATCGTTGTGGAAGGAGGTGCCGAGCGCGCCCGCCGCCGCGGACACGCCGACGAGCACCGCGACCCACGTCAGGACGGCGAGGACGCGGTGGCGGTAGGACAGCTTGGCGAGTCGGGTGAGACGGGACGGTCGCATGCCCCGATGGTCGGAACGGGGCGCGTACTCCGTCCATGCCCCCAGAGGAGGCTTCGGCCGTACTACCGCTGCGGTACGGCGAGGCCCAGCCGGTACGCGGCGACGACGAGCCCGGCGCGGTCGCGCACGCCGAGCTTGGACATGCTGCGCGTCACGTGCGTCTTGGCCGTGTGCGGGCTGATGACGAGCCGCTCGGCGATCTCCTCGTTCGAGAGCCCCTCGGCGACGAGCGCGACGATCTCGCGCTCGCGCTCCGTGAGCTCCTCGGCGGCCGGGTCGGGCCGGGCCGGGCGCGCCCCCTGGGCGACGAAGGCGTCGATGAGCCGCCGCGTCACGCGCGGCGCCAGCAGCGCCTCGCCCCGCGCGACGACGTGCACGGCGTCGCGCAACTCGTTCGGGTCGACGTCCTTGAGCAGGAACCCGCTCGCGCCCGCGTGCAACGCCTCGAAGACGTACTCGTCGAGCTCGAACGTCGTCAGCACGACGACCCGCACGTCCGCCAGCGCCGGGTCGGCGGCGATCTCGCGCGTCGCGGCGAGGCCGTCGGTGCCCGGCATGCGGATGTCCATGAGCACGACGTCGGGGCGCAGCTCGCGCACGAGGTCCACGGCCTCGCGGCCGTCGCCCGCCTCCCCGACGACCTCGATGTCCGGGTCGCGCTCGAGCAGCACGCGGAAGCCGGCGCGGACCAGCGTCTGGTCGTCGACGAGCAGGACGCGGACGGTCACGTCGCGCCTCCCGTCACGGGCAGCCGCGCGCGCACGGTGAAGCCGCGCTCGCCGGCGGGGCCGGCCTCCAGCGTCCCGCCGAGGACGGCGGCGCGCTCGCGCATCCCTCGCAGCCCATGGCCGCCGTTCGGCGACGGCGGCGCGCCGCGGCCGTCGTCGGAGACGTCGAGGACGAGCGCCTCGGGCTCGAAGCCGATGCGCACCTTCGCGTTGCGCGCCTGGGCGTGGCGCACGACGTTCGTCAGCGCCTCCTGCACGATGCGGTACGCGGTGAGGTCGACCGCGCCGGGCAGCGGTCGGGCGGTGCCCTCGACGGCCACGTCGACGTCGATCCCCGCGGCGCGCGCGGACCCGAGCAGCCCGTCGAGCTCGTGCAGCCCCGGGGTGGGCGAGCGCGGTGCGGGCTCGCCGTCGCGCAGCAGGCCGACCGTGGCGCGCAGCTCGGCCATCGCCTCGCGGCTGCTCTCCCGGATCGTGCGCAGCGCCTCGCGCGCCTGCGGGGAGCTGTCGCCCAGCTCGTCCGCCGCCACGCCCGCGTGGACGGTGATCGTCGAGATGGTGTGCGCGAGCACGTCGTGCAGGTCGCGGGCGATGCGGACACGCTCCTCGTCGCGCGCCGCCTGCCCGGCCAGCTCGACGCGCCGGGCGGTCTCCTGCGCCCAGCCGCGCCGGGCGCGCACCGCGTCGCCGAGCAGCGCGCACGCCACGAGCAGCGAGACCTCCACGAGCGACCCGACGGCGAGGACGTTGAGGAGGGACTCGCCCTCCAGCACGAGGCGGTATCCCAGGCCCATGGCGCTGATGAGCGCGATCGCCCCGAACGCCAGGCCGAGGCGCCCCGCGGAGGCGGCCGCGAAGACCGGCACCATCAGCGGCAGCGCGGACGCGATCGCCGGGTAGCTGAGCGAGTAGTAGGCCTGCAGCAGGACGAGCGTCGCCGCCAGCAGCGCGACGGGATGGCGCCGGCGCAGCGGCGTGATCGCCGCCATCGTGATGCCCAGGGCGTACGCGAGGGCGTCCGGCGACTTGGCGTTCTCCTCGGTCTCGGCGGCGATCGCGATCGTGATGGCGACGGCGACCGCCGCGGCGAGCAGGACGTCACTGACGCGGGCGCTGACGCGCATGTGGCACACCGTAGGTCATGCCGCCACGCCCGTCGTCACCCCGCCGGAGCATGCGTCGTACACCACCTGCGGTACGCGTCAGCCGAAGCGGACCTTGCCGTTCGAGCGGGCGCGCGCCTGCGCGCGCTCGATGAAGTCCAGCCGCTTCGTCGCGGCACGGAACAGGCGCAGGACGAGGCGCAGCCGCGCGTTCTCCGAGCGCAGGTCCAGCAGCCCCTGCTTGGCGTCGAGCCCGAAGTCGACGGTCGCCGCCATGGCGTACGCGTCCATCGACTGCAGCTCCTCGGGCTCCAGGCGCTGGTCGGTCGCCTGCTCCACGAGGGCCGCGTACGCCGCCCGGGCGGATGCCGCGGCGTCCAGGTCCGGATCCTCGTCCTGGTCGTCGAGGAACTCGACGGTGCCTGCGGGGTACGGGAGGTCGTCGTGCGTCTCGAGGAGGCGGAACGGCCGGGTGCCGCGCGTGACGATGTTCATGCGCCCGTCGTCCAGGCGCTCGAGGACCTCGGTGACGACGCACGCGCAGCCGACCGTCTTCGTGCCGTCCTCGCCCTGCCAGACGATGCCGAACTCCGACTCCTGCTCGAGGCACTCGGCGATCATCGTCCGGTAGCGCGGCTCGAAGATGTGCAGCGGCACGTACTCGTTGGGCAGCGCGACGATCCCCAGCGGGAACAGCGGGAAGTCCCGGACGAGCCTGCCGGCCATGGGCGCAGTCTAGGTCGCCGCGCTTGTCCTCATCCGTACATCCTCGACCGGAGGGCGAGGATCCGGCGCTGATCTTCCTCCCAGGTGTCCATCGGCGGCGCGCGGCGGGGCGCCTAGATTGCAGCCCACGTTCCGAGTGCCACTCCGAGTCACGGACAGCGACCTCTCCTCCCGCTCCCCCCGTGCAAGCGCTCGGTAAGGCGGTTCGCCGGCGCCGGAGGCCCTGACCCAGCCTCCGGCGGCGGTCCGCCACGAGGGGTCTCGGGGCGTGTCGAGAAGGGCCCGAGGGATGACCCACAGGCGGAGTCGGGACAGCTCCGCCTGTGGGCCCCTCGCTCAGGCCCGCTCGAGCTCCTCCTCCGCCCGGCGGTTGAACTCCGCCTTCTCGGCGCGCCACGCCTCGTCGTCGCGGCCGCGCTTCCAGTAGCCCGACGCCGAGAGCGCCTCGCGCGGGACGCCGCGGTCGACGACGAGGTGGCGGCGCAGCTCCTTCACGACGATGGCCTCGCCGTGGACGAACGCGTGGACGCGCCCGGCCGGGAACTGGAGGTCGCGGACTGCGTCGACGAGCGTGTCGCCGGTGCCGTCGCCGCGCAGCCACGTCAGGTGCAGGTCGCCCGGCGTGCGCAGCTCGACCTCGTCCTCCGGGCTCGGCACCTCGATGAGGACGTGCACGGGCACGCCGGGCGGGATGCGCTCCAGGGAGGCGGCGATCGCGGGGACGACGGCGAGGTCGCCGACCATGAGGTGCCAGTCCGCGTCGGGGTCCGGCGCGTACGCCCCGCCGGGGCCCATGAGCTGCAGGGTGTCGCCGGGCCGCGCCGCCTCCGCCCACGGGCCCGCGACGCCCTCGTCGCCGTGGACGACGAAGTCCAGCGTCAGGCGCAGGCGCTCGGGGTCCCAGGCGCGCACGGTGTAGGTGCGGACCTTGGGCCACTGCTCGCGCGGCAGGCGCTCCTTGACCTCCTCCGGGTCGAACGGCGCGGTGTAGCCGGCGCCGGGTGGCGGGATGTGCAGCTTGACGTAGTGGTCGGTGAACTCGCCGGCGCCGAAGCCGCGGAGGTCCTCGCCGCCGACGACGATGCGGATGAGGTGCGGGGTGAGCCGCTGCGTCTCGAGGACGGTGGTGGTCTTCGGGCGGCGCCGCGGCCGGGCGCGGGTCGGCGTCTCGGTCATCTCAGGGCAGCCTACGAGCAAGCCACTCGGCGGGGTGCAGCGCGCGCCGGCCGGTGCCGTCGGCGATCTGCTCGCGGCACGACGTGCCGGGCGCGACGACGTCGGCGCCCGCGGCGGCGCGGACAGCGGGGAACAGCACCCGCTCGCCCATGCGCATCGACACGTCGAAGTGCTCGCGCTCGTAGCCGAACAGCCCCGCCATGCCGCAGCAGCCGCTGTCGAGCGTCGTCACGTCCGTCCCCGGGGCGAGCGCGAGCGCGCGCTCCGTCGGAGCGGCGCCGACCAGCGCCTTCTGGTGGCAGTGGGCGTGCAGGACGACCGGGCCGCCGGGGCCGAGCGGCGGCGCGGCGGGCAGCTCGAGCAGCGCCTCCTCGAACAGCCGCGTGGCGGCCGCGACGCGCGCGACGCGCGGGTCGCCGGGCAGCAGGCGCTCGTAGTCGTCGCGGATCGTGAGGATGCAGCTCGGCTCCAGGCCCGCGAGCGGGACGCCGCGCCGGGCGAGCGGGTCGAGCAGCTCGAGGTTGCGCGCGGCGTGGCGGCGCGCGTCGTCGACGAGCCCCTCGCTGAGCATCGTGCGCCCGCAGCACACGACGTCGGGCAGCAGCACGCGCGCGCCCGCGGCGGCCAGCACGCGGACGGCGGCCTCGCCGATGTCCGGGCGCTGGTGGTTCGTCCACGTGTCGTTGAACAGCGCCACCTCGGGGCCGTCGCCCTGCGGCAGGCGCGCGAAGCGGCGGGCGAACGTCTCGCGCGCCACGCGCGGCAGCCGCCGGCGCCGGTCGATCCCGGCGATCGCCTCGGCGGCGCGCCGCGCGAGGCGCGTCGAGCCCAGCGCGTTCACGAGCCCGGGCGCGTGGCCGGCGAGCGCCAGTCCGCGGCGCATGGACCCGGCGGCGCGCTGACGCAGCGAGAAGCCGTGTGCGTCGCCCGACTGCGCGAGCACCTCGATCTTCATCGCGGCGACGTCGACGCCGGAGGGGCACTCGCTCATGCACGCCTTGCACCCGACGCAGAGGTCCATGACCGCGCGCAGCGCGGGTCCGGTGAGCTCGGAGGGCGGCAGCGAGCCGTCGAGGACGGAGCGCAGCGCGTTCGCCCGCGCGCGGGTCGTGTCGCGCTCGTCGCGCGTGACCATGTAGGAGGGGCACATCGTCCCCGAGCCGAGCTTGCGGCACTGCGCGGTGCCGTTGCACAGCTCGACCGCCTGCACGAAGGAGCCCTGGCGCGAGAAGTCGAGCTTCGTGGGCGGCTCGCGGCCGTGGCGCGCCGGGCTCACGCGCAGGTCGGCGTCCATCCGCGCGGGGCGCACGATGACGCCGGGGTTCAGGAGCCCGTCCGGGTCCCAGGCCGCCTTCAGCTCGGCGAACGCCGCGATGAGCTGCGGCCCGTACATGCGCTCGAGGAACTCCGAGCGCGACAGCCCGTCGCCGTGCTCGCCCGACAGCGACCCGCCGAGCTCGACGACGAGGTCGGCCACGCGCTCGGCGATGCGCCGCATGCGCGCGACCTCGGCGGGCTGCTTGGTGTCGAGCGCCGGGCGGACGTGCAGGCAGCCGACGGACGCGTGCCCATAGAAGCAGGCCCAGGTGCCCTCCTCACGCAGCAGCGCCTGGAAGCGCACGACGAACTCCTCCAGGCGTTCGGGCGCCACGGCGGCGTCCTCGACGAACGCGACCGGCCTGCGGGCCTCCGCGCGGCCGAGCAGCAGGGGCAGGATCGACGCGCGCAGCCGGACGGTCCGCGCCTGGTCGGCGGGCTCGGGCAGCAGCGTGACGTGCTCGGCGCCGACGGCCCGGCCGATGCCGGGCGCCGCGGCCAGCCGCTCGGCGGTCTCCTCCTCCGAGCCGCTCCACTCCACGAGCAGGAGCGCGGCGGGGTCGCCCTCGACGAACGCGGCGCTGTCGCGCCAGAAGCGGTTCGCGCGCGCGTGCTCGACGGCGACGCGGTCCAGCAGCTCGACGGCGCTCGGGCGCTCGGCGAGGACGAGCGGCGTCGCGCGGGCGGCCGCGGCCAGCGTGCCGAACTGCAGGCACGCCATGACGCGCCGCTCCGGCAGCGGGTGCAGGCGCACGTCGGCGCGGGTGACCACCCCGAGCGTGCCCTCGCTGCCGCACACGAGCCGCGCGAGGTCGACCGTGTCCGGGTCCAGGAGCGCGTCCAGGCCGTAGCCGGAGACGCGCCGCAGGATGCGCGGGTAGCGGCGTCGCACCTCGTCGCCGTGGCGGTCGGCGAGCTCCAGGGCGTTGCGCAGCAGCCCGGCGAGCCGGTCCCCGCCGCGGGCGCGGCGCTCCGCCTCCCGGCGCGGCAGCGGCTCGAGGTCGACGACGGCGCCGTCGGCGAGCACGCAGCGCAGGCCGAGCACCTGGTCGCGCGTGCGCCCGTAGACGATGGAGCGCATCCCGGCGGAGTCGTTGCCGATCATGCCGCCGAGCGTCGCGACGGCCGCGGTCGACGTGTCGGCGCCGAAGACCAGCCCATGCGGGGCGGCGTGCGCGTTGAGCGTCGCCTGGATGAGGCCCGGTTGGACGCGGGCCCGCGCGCGCTCGGGATCGAGGTCGAGGAGCCGGTCCATGGGGCTCGTGTCGAGCACGAGGCCGGGAGAGGTGGCCTCGCCGGCGAGGCTCGTGCCGGTGCCCCGGGCGGTGAGCGGCACCCCGGTCGCGCGGGCGGCGCCGATCGCACGGCGCACGTCGGCCTCCGAGCGGGCGAGCACCACGCCCGCCGGGTCGCGCCGGTAGATCGACGCATCCGTCGACCACAGCGAGCGCGACATCGCGTCCGTGCGCAGCTCGCCGTCCAGCCGGCCGTCGAGCGCGGCGTGCAGGCGCTCGGCGATCACGGGGCCTGCTCGCGGCGGAGCAGGTCGATCTTCGTCGGCTGGCGCAGCAGGAAGCCGCCGCCCTCCGCCGGGCGCGCGTGGCGCTCGAACCGTGCCCGCATCTCAGGCTCCACGGCGGCGAGACGGGCGGCGCGGGCCGCGTCGTTGAGCACGACGCGGTCGCACAGCGCCTCGAAGCTCGCGTGCGCCACGAGGAGGTCGAGGGTCTCGCTGCGCTCGGCGCGCAGGCCCGCGGGAGGCCGCGCCAGCGCCCCCTGCGCCGCGCGGCGCACGTCGGTCTCGTCGTCGAGCGGCCGTAGGACCTCGAACTGCTCGCCCTCGGGCAACGGCTCCTGCACGAACACCGCGCCGCCCGGGCGCAGGACGCGCGCCGCCTCCTCCAGCGCCCGGCCCATGGACGCCACGGGGACGTGATGCAGGCTGTGGATGAACGTGACGGCGTCCGCGGACGCGTCGGGCAGCGGCAGCGCCTCGCCGCCGCCCTGCACGTAGCGCTCGTCGCCGACGGGCGTGGCGGCTCGCGCCCGCGCGAGCGGCTCGGCGCCCACCTCGACGCCGATCGCGTGGGCGCCGTGGCCGGCGAGCCAGCGGACGAGCGCGCCCTCGCCGCAGCCGACGTCGACGACCGTCGCGCCGGGCAGCGCGACGAGCTCGGCGAGCAGGGCGCGGGGATCCACGGTGGCGGGGGTCACCAGTTCGCCATGGACTCGCGGATGATCGCGGCGAGCTCGTGCGGCCCCATCTCCACGGGCGACAGCACGAGCAGCCGCTGCTGCTTGGACGCGCTCGCGACGAGGTCGTCGACGTCCTCCTCGCC
>Ga0180215_1005533_pt1 | contig 10749 bp, 5 predicted proteins | sample eDN3rd37CBELigBY_FD_128871 | JGI IMG/M metagenome (GOLD analysis project Ga0180215, IMG submission 128871) | Enriched backyard soil microbial communities from Emeryville, California, USA - eDNA 3rd pass 37_C BE-Lig BY (version 2) (version 2) | ecosystem: Environmental > Terrestrial > Soil >...
ATTGGTGCTATCGACCTTGACGGTGAGCGTCTGGTCGTCTTCGACGTTGCCGGCCAGATCCGTCGAGCGGTAGGTGATCGTGTGTTCCCCGTCGGACAACATGAATGGATCGGTGTAGGTCTGGGTTGGACCAGCGCCGACCTCGTAGGTCGTCGTGGCGGGCTCGTCGGCGATCAGCGTCATGGTGGCCGACTGGTACCAGCCATCCTCCGGCGCCAATCCATTGACGGTCGCGGTCGTTATTGGTGGGGTGATATCCGGCAGGCCTTCGATCGCCAGGGTGTAGAACCACCCACCCGCGACGGCCCGGAACGTGAGCGACGTCTCGACGAGGACGGGACTGGATGCGTAGTCGGACGTTCCCGTGCCAAGTTGGCCATCGGCATTCCCGCCCCAGCTCCAGAGTGCCCCGGTCGAGTCGATCGCCAGGCCATGATATCCCCCAGCCACCACCGTCACGGCGTCATCCATGACCCATCGCGGTGTATCCGAGATCTCGGGGGTGTCGGTCCCGCTATAGACGTTTTGTCCCCAGCCATAGACCGCGCCATTGGCCGTCAAGGCCTGGACATGATGGATGCCGGCGGATGCATCAACGACGTCGCTGATGCCCTCAACCATGACCGGCGCATATCGGTGGACCGATCCTGCTAGATCACGTCCCCACTGATACAGCGTCCCATCCGCAGCAATCGCCAGGCTGTTATGCGATCCCGCGCCGGACGCGACGTTGACGATCTCGGGGTCGTTGGGGAAGGCGACGACCGTCGGCGTTGGCTGGTCTGGCCCACTCCCGATGCCAAGCTGGCCTCGATCGTTAAAGCCCCAGGCAAAGACGGTTCCATTTTCGGTCAGCGCGAGGGTGTGGAAGTAACCAGCGGCGATGTCGACGACATCTGTGAGTGTGGGGAGCTGGATAGGACTTTCGGCGCTGACGAAGGAGCCGTTGCCGAGTTGGCCATTGCTGTTGTAGCCCCAGGTCCAGATGGTGCCATCCTCGTCCAATGCCATACTGTGGTAGCCGCCAGCGCTGATGGCGGTGATCGCCGGCAAGCCCGGCACCTGAGTTGGGGTGTACGAGTCACCAGCATCACCATTGCCCAGTTCACCTTGACTGTTCCGGCCCCACGCCCAGACCGTCCCATCGTCCAGCAGCGCCAGCGAGTGGTATCCGCCGGCTGCCACCGCGACGACCTCGGCGGGGAAATCTGGCGTGACACTCTCAGGGAGACGCCGGTCGTCCTTCGTGCCGTCACCGAGTTGACCAAATTGGTTACTTCCCCAGCTGAAGAGATCGCCATCAGCCGCCTGGACCGGCGTCGTGATGCCGACGAGGAGTCCCAGCAGGAGACTCAGCACGAGACCGAGGCGGAACGAAGGGCAGGCATGCGGCATCGAGCTCCCTCTTTCTGATTGTCGCAGTGCATTCGTGATTGGAGGATCGTACCTTTGAGATAGTCGATGCGCAAGCACAATCCACTCAACCGAACAGCGACGAGCGTAGACGGTGTTCCTGCATCACGTTCGGAAGTCGTCTACCTGCATTAGCTGGTGATGTGCGATCACCCATCTGCCCGGAATGGATGTCGCATGCGGAGCACCTCAAGGCCCGTCTGGCCGCTCACGTCCCGGTGCTCGGCCAGATTACCCAGACCGTGGACACGCGAACGGGCGGCCCGAAAGCCGCCCGCGCGTACCGATACTGCAAGATCCGATCTATCCCGACGCGCCGCCACAGCCGAGCACATTGCGTAGCTCCTGCGTCTGCGCATAGATCGCGGCTGCTTCCTGCCGGCTGATTCGTCGCTTCGACTCCTGCGCCTTCACCTGCAAGTCGATATTGGCCAGTTGCATGCAGGCCATCCCTGTCTGCCCGGCGTCGGCCATCGCTTCGGCAATCGCCACCTGCGTCTGCAGCGTCTGTCCCGTGCTACCTGTCAGGGGGAGGTCAGCAATCAGCCCGCTCAGGTCGGCAAACATCGTACTGCTCCCGCGTACCTGGACGGTGAGCGTCTGATCGCCCTCGACGTTCCCTGCTGCATCAGTCGAGCGATAGGTGACCGTGTGAACGCCGTCCGGGAGCGTGAACGGGCTGGTGTAGGCCTGGGTTGGGCCGCCATTGACCTCGTAGGTCGTCGTTGCTGGCTCGTCGGTCATCAGCGCGACGGTTGCCGATGGGTACCAGTCGACACCCGGCACCTCGCCGTTGACGGTCGCCGTCGTTATTGGCGGAGCGATGTCAGCTTCAATCGCCAGGGTGTGGTAGAGGCCAGCGGCGACGGCGCTGAACGTGAGCGACGTATCGACGAGGGCAGGCGTGTGTGCCTGGTCGGACCCACCAGTGCCAAGTTGGCCGTCGTCATTCGCGCCCCAACTCCAGAGTGCCCCAGTCGCGTCGATCGCCAGGCCGTGATACGCCCCCGCTGCCACCGCCACGACGTTATCCATGACCCACTTCGGTGTGTCCGAGTTCTCAGGGTTACCCGTTCCGTTGTAGCCGCCATATCCCCAACTATAGACCGTGCCACCGGCCGTCAACGCCTGGATATGATGGTAGCTGGGGGCTGCATCGATGACGTCGCTGATGCCCTCAACCACGACTGGCGTGTATCGGTGCTCGTTCTCTCCTAACTGATCGAATCCCCACTCGTACAACGTCCCGTCCGCAGCAATTGCCAGACTGATAAACGATCCCGATCCGGCCGCGACGTCGACGATCTGGGCGTTGTTGAGGGTGGCGACGATCGTCGGCTCTGATTGGTCCACATCACTCCCGATCCCAAGCTGACCATGGTCGTTCATTCCCCAGGCATAGACAGTTCCGTCTTCGGTCAGCGCGAGGGTGTGGTAGAAGCCAGCCGCGATGTCGACGACATTGGAGATCGTGGTGACCTGGGTGGGGCTCTGAGCGGTGTCGACGTCACCAGCGATGCCGAGTTGGCCATAGTCGTTCATTCCCCAGGCATAGACGGTTCCATTTTCAGCCAGCGCGAGGGTGTGGTAGTTGCCAGCCGCGATAGCGGTGATCACCGGTAAGCCCGGCACCTGGGTTGGAATCAGTGAGTCGCCGGCATCATCACCATTGCCGAGTTGACCTTCGTAGTCCCGGCCCCATGCCCAGACTGTCCCATTGGCCAGCAGCGCCAGGGAATGGTGAAAGCCCGCAGCTACCGCGATGACCTCGTCCTCGAAGTCAGGCGTGACACTCCCAGGGACATCGCGGTTCTCAGTCGAACCGTCACCGAGCTGGCCATCGTCGTTGCGCCCCCAACTGAAGAGATCACCATGAGCCGCCTGGGCCGGTGTCGTGACGCCAACGAGCAGACACAGCAGGAGACTGAACGCGAGACACAGGCGGAACGCGGGACGGACAGGCGTCATCAGGCACCCTCTTCCTTGCTGGCAGCGAACATTCGTGATTGGAAGATCGTACCTTCAAGGTAGCCGATGCGCAAGACATGTCCACACGATCGCGATCACATTGTGGCGGGTGTCAAACGTCGGGCATGTGGCTGCCGATGCCGAACGTCACATCCTCCTGCGATCACAACGAACATTCAGGGGTGACAAGGCAATGTCGCCCCTGAATGCAGGTGATCAATCACCGGTTTAGAGCGGTTCTCAGAAGCATTGCCTGTCGTCCACCGCCCAGAGGGCACCCGGCAGCGAAGGACCTCTCCTCGTTAGACCCTCTAGCGGTCAAAGCAGGGGAGGTCCTTCGCTGCCGGGTGCCCTCTGGGCGGTGGACGACAGGGTGGACAACTATTCTGCAACCCGCTCTAACTGGTGCTACCTTCGCAGCCGATGACGTTACGAATCTGCTGCGTCTGGGCATAGATCGCGGCTGCATCGCGTCGGTCGATCCGGCGCTTCGACTCCTGCGCTTTCACCTGCAGGTCCAGGCTCGTCAACTGGAGGCACGCCATCCCCGACTGCCCCCCGTTCGCCAACGCTTCAGCAATTGCAACCTGTGTCAGCAACGTCTGTCCCGTGCCACCAGTCAGATTGAGACCGGTGATCAGCCCGCGCAGGTCAGCAAACAGATCCCCACTGCCGAGCACCTGGACGGTGAACGCGGTACTTGCCACGTTCCCGGCCAGGTCAGTGACCGTGCACGTGATCGTCGTCAGGGTTCCAGGCGGTGCGTACTGACCGCTGGCGAACGCGTTGTCGAACTGATCGACACACGTCACGAGCAGGTCATTGGACGGTGTCAAGGTGTCGGCGACAACCGGAGCGAAGACCACCGGTGCTCCTGCCGGGCTGATGGGGGCCAGCGTCTGGCTCTGGATCGGCTGAATGGTCGGACTGGTGCCATCGACCTTGACGGTGAGCGTCTGGTCCTCCTCGATGTTGTCCCAGATGTCGGTCGATGAATAGGTGATGGTGTTGACTCCGTCTGGCAATGGGAATGGCGCAGCATACGTCAGCAGATCACCGCCATTGATCGAGTAGCTCGTCGTGGCGGTTTCGTCGGTGCTCAGCGTGACCGTCGCCGAGCGATACCAGTCGTCCTGCCCCTGTGGGCCATCGACCGTCGCCGTCGTCGTCGGCGCAGTGAGGTCTGCTTCAAGTACCAGCGAATGGTAGACCCCGGCTGCGATGAGGCCGATTGTGGTTGTAGGCATGATCTGGTCTGGAGTTGCTTGCAGTACGGTAGCTCCGTTCCCGACTTGTCCATACATGTTTGATCCCCAGATCCAGACCTGACCGCCTGTCGTTAATGCGAGGCTGTGGTATCGCCCGGCTGCGATGGCGTTCACATCAGACATTACCTGCTGCGGTGTTTCGACGATGTTGGTGGGCCAATCGATTCCAGCAGCAACATACCATCCCCAGCTGTAGAGGGCTCCAGTTTCGGTGAGTACCAGATTGTGATCCACGCCTAGCGCAGCATCAACGACGCCCGGGATGATTGCTACCTCAGCTGGCGTCGCGCGAGTGAGTTCTTCCTGTGTAGATGATGTATCGGAGATGTATTGAACGTAGTCGAATCCCCACTCGTACAGTTTGTCACTCGCTGAAATCGCCATGCTGTGTTGTGAACCGGGGCCGCTGGCAATATTGACGATTGGGTCACTACTGGGGATGGGCACCACGATCGGGCTGGCTTGCATGCCGCCGGCGGATTCGATGTCTCCGAGTTGGCCGTACTGGTTGCGCCCCCAGGCATAGACGGTCCCGCTGGATGAGAGCGCGAGTGCGTGATAGCTACCGCTCGCAATGTCGACAATGTCTGCGAGCGTTGTGATTCGGGTCGGAACATTCGAGTGAGTAAAGGTGCCGTCCCCTAGCGCTCCGTCGCTGTTATCTCCCCAGCTATAGACGTGGCCCTGGTCGGTGAGTGCCAGGCTGAAGCCGATACCGCAACTAATGGCGACGATCGTCACGTCTTCCAGTCCACTGACCTCAACCGGCACGGTCGAATCGATGTTATCTCCTGTCCCCAGTTGCCCCTCCCCGTTCTCCCCCCAGGCCCAGACGCTGCCATCCGCTGTCAGTGCCAGCGAGTGTTCGTAGCCGGTTGCGATCTGGATGATGTCATCAGGCAGTCCCACCATCGGGACAGGGCTGGTGCTCTGCGTGCTGGTTCCATCCCCCAATGCACCGCCGCTATTCATCCCCCATCCCCAACCATGACTTTCCCCAGCAATTGCCGGTCCTGTCGAGCCTGCGAACAGGCTCAGGAGCATGGCGAACGCGAACATGGCACGAAGCAAGGCACTATGACGCCGCATCGGGACCGATCCTTTCGGCTGGTTGTATGCATCATGTCGGACCTGAACATGTTAACCGAGGTGGAATTGCTGTGCAAACCCTCGCCCAACGCGTTCAGACAATGCTTATGCTGACGAGCTGGCCGTCTGCCAACCGCTCCGAACCACACTGCCGAAGCGAATCGCGTTGCGAATCTGTGCTTCCTGCGCGTCGGTCGCGCATGCGTCCTACAATCACCCAAGTGGACGTTGAGAGATAGGGGGAACGCGATGCAGGTCTATCGAGCAGACGTTGTCGGGAGTCTTCTCCGTCCGGATCATCTCAAGGAGGCGCGCAGGCAGCATGAGTCTGGGGAGTTGAGCGACGCAGCCTTCAAGGAGATCGAGGACCGGGCAGTTGATGCGGCGATCCAGTCGCAGATCGACGCAGGGCTGAATGTCATCACGGATGGTGAGTTGCGTCGCTACGCGTTCTTTGGCCATCTGATCGATGCGACCGAGGGGTTCGACAAGACTGGCGGTTGGGCGATCCCGTTCCACGATGACGAAGGCAACGAGATTGTCTTCCCGCGGCCAGTCGTCGTCGACAAGCTGAAGCAGAAGCGGCATCTCTGCGCCGAGGAGTTCTCCTACCTGCGCGCGAAGGCCGGGGGCCACCCAACCAAGTCGACGCTGATCAGCGCCCAGCAGGCCGCCGCCTACTACGATCCGGAACGTTCGAAAGGCGCCTACTCGAACATCGAGGCCTATCTGGCTGATGTCGTCGATATCCTGCGGGCCGAGGTCGCCGAACTGATCCGGCTCGGCTGCACATACATCCAGCTCGACGCGCCGCAGTACGCGGCCCTGCTCGATCCGGAGATTCGCGAGGGCTACCGCCAGCGCGGAAACGACCCGGACAAGTTGCTCGACCGCTGCATTGAACTGGACAACGCCGTCATCGGCGACCACCCGGGCATCACGTTCGGCATCCACCTCTGCCGGGGGAACAACCAGTCGCGCTACTACGCCAGTGGCGGCTACGACCCGATTGCCGCCCAGGTTTTCCAGCGCACGAACTTCGGCGTCTTCCTATTAGAGTATGACGACGAACGCTCGGGTGGCTTCGAGCCACTGGCGCACGTCCCCGACGATCGCGTCGTCGTCCTCGGCCTCGTGACGACCAAGAAACCGGCGCTGGAATCGAAGGAGACACTGAAGACGCGCATTCAGGAGGCCAGCCAGTACGTCCCACTCGACCGGCTGACCCTCTCTCCACAGTGCGGCTTCGCCTCAACCGAAGAAGGCAACCACCTCACCGAGGCGGAGCAGACCGCCAAACTGCGGCTGGTCGCGGAGGTGGCGAGCGAGGTGTGGGACGCGTGATGCGTGATGCGTGATGCGATGGTCTGGTAGGGGCCGTGTCCTGTACCGGCCCGCGCCGTGAGGCGCCCGGTATGACATCGGTGGGGTGGACATGGGTCGCCAACGTCTGCGCCCGTATCGATACCCTCGTGTCGTCAAGAAGGCGCCTGCGGGCGCGGGCCGGTACAGGACACGGCCCCTACCAGATCACCGCGTCCCGCGTCCCGCATCACGCATCACGCATCACGCATCACGCATCACGCATCCCGACGCCTCACTCCTCCCGCTTCGTCATCACCCGTCCGAGGTCAATCGCAGTGACGCGGCCCTCGTCGTTGCGGATGATGGCGCCCTGGAGGTTCTTGTAGATTCCCTCGGTGATCAGGAAGCGGTCGTTGGGCAGGATCACGAATGGGAGTGGCGGGACAGTTGCTTCGGCTTCTTCCTCTGAGATGCCCATCTCCGGGTTGATCTCCAGTTTGCCGAGCAGGTGGTCGCCGTCGATCGAGACGTGCAGTGCGCCGGTCTGTGAGTCGTAGATGCCGGTGAACTCTTTCAGTTCCTCCGCCGTCAGTGGCAGTGGATCGGGGATCTGCTCGACGACGCCAAGGTAGGCCTCGAAGATCCAGGCGGTTAGTTCGGTCAGCAGTTCCTGGCCTTGGCGGGCATTGGTGTTAAGCGCCAGCGCGAAGTTGCGCTCCGGCACCATCTCGAAGGCCGACATATGTCCCCGGCACGAGCCTCCGTGGGAGACGAACTTGACGCCGTCGATCTCGTGCAGCATCCAGGTGATCCCGAACATGCTGCCGTGCTGGCCGCTGCCTTGTGGCGTCGTCAGCGTCTGCATCTGCTTAAGCGTCTCGGGCCGCATGATGCCTTGGCCGTCGCCGAGGTGGAAACGGGCGTAGCGCATCTGGTCGCGAACTGAGGCGGCGTGTTCTGCGCCGGGTGGGTGGGCGCCTCGCGGCTCGTACCACGGCGTCACCTGCAGTTCGCCGTGCGACAGCGTGTGGCCAGCGGCGAACTTGCGCGTCATGATCTCCCACGGGAAGAAGAAGTGCTCGGTCAGGCCAAGCGGCTCGTAAATCAGGTCACGAATGGCCTGCTCGTAGCTCTTGCCGGTAACGACTTCAATGACGCGACCGGCGACGCAAAGGGCGGCGTTGTTATAGGAAACGCGCTCGCCGAGTGGTGACTCCTGCTCGACTTCGATCAACCGCGCGACCAGTTTCGCCAGCGAGTCGTCGCCGTAGCCGGTGTCCACCTCGAAGTCGCCACCCCAGCCGGCCGTGTGGTTGAGCAGGTGGAGGACGGTCACATTGGCGGCCGTTGCTTCGTCCTTGAGCGTGAAGTCGGGCAGGTAGGTGCGGACGGTCGCGTTGAGGTCGATCTTGCCCTGCTCGACCAGCATCATGATGGCCGTGCCGGTGTAGGTCTTGGTTGTCGAGCCGATCTGGAACAGGGTCCCCTCGTCGACTGGCAGCGGGTTCGCGATCGAGGTGACGCCGTATGAGACGAAGTCCTCCTCGCCATCGAGCAGGATACCGGCGACGACGCCCGGCACCTGAAGCCGCTCGGCGGCCTCGGCGATCCGTCCCGCCAGTTCGTCGTGGAGTTGTTGCAACACCGATGTTGACTCCCGGGCCATCATGGCACCTCCCTGTACATCCCATTCAACTGCGGTTGAGGGGCAGGGTAGGCGCGATTGGCACATTCGTCAACGGACCGCTATTCTCCGTCGCACGAAGGAGGTGATTGCATGCCGCTCCAGAATCGGGTGACGCCGTTTGGGGATCTGATCGCCGTCACCGAACGCGGGACGATGTTCGGCAATCGTGGCGTGTTGCACAACGACCGACGGGAGATCGTTCGCGCGCATCAGGTGCGGCGCTGGATCATCTGTGTTCTGGAGTTCCGGGGGCGGCATCGCACGCCGATGATGCAGCCCAACCGCTACACGGAACTGTTCTTCCTCGACGAAGCGACGGCACTGGCCGCCGGACACCGTCCCTGCGCCGAGTGCCGCCATCGTGATTACCAGCACTTCCGTCGCTGCTTCGCGACCGCGCACGGCATCCCATCAGACGCGCTTCCGTCGGCTGACGAGATGGATCGCCGTCTGCACGCTGATCGGGTAACGGCACCGGGCGTCCGTAGGACGTACCTTGACGACTTCAGGACGCTGCCCGATGGCGCGTTCATCGTTCGCGACGATGCGCCGTGGTTGCTATGGGATGGCTCGCTGCATCGTTGGACGCCTGGCGGCTACGACCGGCGTGAGGCGCGACCGCCTGGCGGGGAGGTGACGGTGCTGACGCCACGCGGGACGGTGGCGGCGATTGCAGCGGGGTATGTGCCGGGTGTCCATGGGTCGGTGGGCTGACTACTCCACCCCAAGCCCCCTCCCCGGTGTGGGGAGGGGGCTTGAGATCACTGCGGCCAGAAGGCGCTTCCCTTCGTAGAGGAAGGGATGGACCAGGGTTATCGCGATGACGCCGCGATGCCCTTCGGGCTGCTGAACTGGCCCTGGGCGGAACCTGAGCCACCCCAGGTGTCGATCAGGTCACCGGCGCTGTTGTAGCGGTAGATTTCGACGCCGATGTTCTCGATGCCGTAGATGTTGCCATTCGGGGCAACGACAAGGTCGGCGATGCCGATGATCGCTCCGACCTCACCGAAGACATCGACGTATTCGCCAGCGGAGTTGAATTTGTAGATGCGGCCAGACGACGCGTAGGTGTTTCCGGCGCTATCGACGGCGACGCCATTGACAAAGCTCCATAGGTCTGCTTCCTGTCCGTCCGCGTTCCACTGGCCAAGATAGTCCCCGCCGGACGTGAACTTCTGGACGCGGAAGTTGTTGCGATCGGCGACGTAGACGTTGTTCTGGTTGTCGATGTCGATGCCGGTCAGGCTGTCGAACTGGCCGTTGCCGGTGCCGAGGCTGCCCCACTCATCGACGAGGTTACCGGACTGGTCGTATTTCTTGACGCTGGAACTCGCGACATCAGTGATGTAGATGTTGCCCTGACTATCGATCGCCATGTCCCAGGCGTTGATTCCGTTGCCCCAGTAGCCAAGATAGCGGCCCTGCCGGTCGTACTTTTCGACCCGGCCGATTGCGTTCACGTAGAGGTTGTTCTGATTGTCGACGGCGAGCGCCTGTGGTCGGGCCATCGGTCCATCCTGCTCGTAGTCGCCGTACCACTCGCAGACGAAGTCACCGTCCTCATCGAATTTCTGAATGCGGTCGTTAAGCGTATCGGCGACGTACAGGTAGGTCCCGGCCGGCGAGTCCGGGCATGGTGCTTCGCCAGCTCCGGCGTCACGCCAGGTCTGGTAGTGCATCCCGATGTTGCCCCACTCGATCCGGTAGGGATCGTTGTTGCTCTCGGTATAGGTCAGGACACGCCGCTCAAAGAGTTGGACGAGGACGCGCTTGGTGTTCCCACCGACGGTGGAGTCGATCCAGTATGGCTCGCTAATTGGCCAACCGGCGGCGTAGAGCCAGTCCACACCGAGTTCCGGCCGGAAGCCGCTGCTGGGGTTGTTGAACCAGTTCCAGAAGACGCTGGCGATGTTATGTCCCGTTGCATCGGTGTAGTGCGAGAGGGTGACTCCCCGGCTGTCGGTCGAACTGATCTGCCCGTTGCCGGCCATGAAGGCGGTTACGGGCTGGCCGGTCTTG
>Ga0180215_1005534_pt1 | contig 10748 bp, 7 predicted proteins | sample eDN3rd37CBELigBY_FD_128871 | JGI IMG/M metagenome (GOLD analysis project Ga0180215, IMG submission 128871) | Enriched backyard soil microbial communities from Emeryville, California, USA - eDNA 3rd pass 37_C BE-Lig BY (version 2) (version 2) | ecosystem: Environmental > Terrestrial > Soil >...
CAATTACCGTATTCAGCGCTATAAACCCAAAGAATTGATTATCATATCATCATTAATAAAGACAGCATTAATTTAAAGGAATGGCGAAAAATAGCCGCCAGTTATCCTAATGTAAGTGTTTATCAAGTGCCAGAGCGAATCTCATTGGGCCACTGCCTAAATTGTGGCATCTCCAGAACCAAGTATCCCCTCATTGCCAAATTTGATCATGACGATTATTACTCGCCGTATTATTTAAGAGAGCAAGTCATGTCGCATCCTGCGTACACGAAGCCCGATACTCGGCAAACACGCATGTTTGGTTTATCTGGCTGCCAGCAAAGCTTGTTATTCGATCTCCTCAAGAAAAAAACAAATTTATTGAATTCGTTCAAGGAGGAACTATCTTGTTTCGGAAGAAAATCCTCAAGCATGTACGCTTCTCAGATCTCACGATTTGCGAAGACGTCAAATTTTTACGTGATTGTGCCAAAAAAGGCTATACCATATACGCCACTTCTCCCTATAACTATGTCTATATTCGCAGAAAAAATAAACGTACTCATACATGGCGGGTGGGCGATCACCGCTTCCTGACAGGCAGTCAGCCAGTTGCTGTGACAAATCATTTCCGCCGCTACGCTGTTCGAAAATATGGAGTTAACTGAATCCTTTGACATTCCACTCGATCGTACTTATCCGCTTCGCGAATGATCTTCCCACTGGATAACCTCCTCAAATTGCTTTCTATATATGGCTGATTCATCGTTCATATCCTATAGATCGATTCTTTTTTTGTATGTTATTTCCATAGTGATCATCCGTCCTGAGTCTACCGACTTTTCACCTGGATATTGGGAAGGGATTTGCAATGGCAGAGTATGACTAAAGCCCCCGTTCGCCAAGCGAAGGGGGCTTCCAATTAATAATCTAACAGACGTCCATTATCGTTCAATTGACCGTACATTTTGTTTTCTCTCGTGTTTGTTATGAATTTTTCTAATCTGCTCTTAAACAATTCTGGCTGATTCTTATTGCTTTGTATCGTGTAGATCCGAACTCTTTGCCCCAACTATAATGAATAACAGGCGATTCGCTTATCTCCTCTATAGCTGGATGCCGCGCCAGCCGCTTACTTCGCTTTGGCCATATTCATTATCACCCACTGCAACCACCGTGCCGTCAGATTTAGAGCGCAAACCCCTTGACCCTTATTCAAAAGGCGCTCCGCTTCTCCAGCGAAGATGCCGCAAAAAACAAAAAAGGAATTCCGTTAATGGAATTCCTTCTCCTTCCGGGTAATTATAATTTGGCAATATTGTCGGCGTTTCTATGCCAGTCCGCTTCTAGTTTCTTCACATCCGCTTGTTATGAATTACGGAGTAATTTCAAAAACGGAGCCTTGGTTTAAATCAGCCACTTTCATAGAGCCATAAACCCCTAAATATAGTCTGGTTTGATCCAAATTTGCTCCTAAACTTACATAATAAGCTGATCGAGATCCAAAATTATAATCGGTTTCTATAACACTATAATCATTCAGTTCACAATTCGGTTGTCCCCTGGTATAAGCTAAAACCCCTCTAACTGGAGGGTTAACTTCTTCATTCCTGGCAAGATCGGTAAACACAACGCTTCCTGTTAAATCGGGGATTCCATTCCCCACATATGGTTGGACTCCTGTAAGTGCCGTCCCTCCGAACTTATCCGGCCTGGGATCTTTATGAAAATAACTTATTAAAGGCTGAAGACGCCTCGCTGAAGTTTCTACTGTTTCATTGTAATAAGCGATTGTTTTCTCATCCGAAGTTGGACTTGCATCACACCCCCTAATAATCGTAGTGGGAAACGCACCTTCCCACCCTCGCCATCCAAAGTTAATAAGTCCTACTTGGTCAGGTTCAGAGTTCATTAAAGAAGCTTGAATAAGCTTGGTGACCGATATCGGCGTGTAATGAACGAATAAAAAAATCGACTCTACCAAGTCCTGTCCGACATTCCCCGCATATTTGAAAAACCGATTATAAACCCTTTGATAGGAAAGGCCCGGTATATTGCGAACCCCTTTGGCAATCACCGTAAGCGTCTCCTGAATAGGTACGGGAAGTTCATTAAAACGCGTGACTACAGGCGGATTATAAATAAATGTGTCTTTTGCTACATCAATTTCAATAATCTTCCCCGCTATTTCCATATTGTCCTGACTTAAATTAAATGGATCAAATCCAGATCCGCCGTCTCCAGTCGTTAAAACAAGCTTCCCTGTTTCAGGCGAAAAGTTTAAGCTATTGACCCCATTATGATTAAGAAATGGTCTTCTTAGGTTAAGTAATGCCCGTCGTCTTTGAGGCTGACCATTCGTTTGCCAAATCCATTCTTCAACTGTATCGATATGATCATAATTCGTTTCTCTGTCCGTCCACCTGAGGTTTAAAGTATCGGGATCGCACGGGTTAGGCTTAAAAGGTTTGGGGAGGGCACCTGGACCTTGTGTCCCGGCTACTGAAAAATGAAGATAGAATAGACCGTTATAATAAAAATTGGGATGAAACGCTAGCCCTAGCAATCCACGCTCATCATATCCACCGCTAGAAACACCTAGTTTTAGGATTCGTGAGCGAATATCTAAAAAAGTCCTTATAACTCCGTCGCCTATGTAATAGATCTCTCCCACCTGGGTTGCAATAAATAACCTTTCAACTGAATCACCTGGGAGTATGGCTGTTTTCATAACAGTGGGCATATTAATATTACTTACAATGGGTTGTAAACTAACCTTAATTTTTGCCAACGAGCTTTAGCACCCCCTCCTCCTATTTCCTCTTTTAGAAGTATGATTAAAACTGTTCCTTTAGTACCAGCCACATCCTTATGTTGGTCCGACTGATTGCGCGGAACCGAAAAAATACTGTCAATAGTAATGGAAAGCAAAAAAACTGGCGCCTGTTGAATACAGTCGCCAGCAACTTTCTACATATATCCAAGCTTGCCAAGCAGACGGCTCAACATAATCGCCATTTCTGCGCGGGTTGCTGTTTGATGCGGTCTAAAATTGCCTTCATTATCGCCTTTCACGATGCCGATGGAAAGCATTTGCTGTACAGCTCCGGCAGCCCAATTCGATATCTCGCCCGAATCGTTCAGCAATTCCAATCCACCTTGGTCTGCGTTGAAGGCGGCGCCGCTATCGTGTGCGATCGCCCTCGCAAAGATGACCGCCAGTTCCTCCCTTGTGACAAAATCATTCGGACGGAAGCTTCCATCTTCGTACCCTGCCACAAATCCAACCGATGCGGCCGAGGAAACCGCCGCTTCATACCATTGCCCCGCAATATCAGAAAAAACTGCAGACTGGACTGACGTTCCGATGCCAAGCGCCCTGACGAGCAGCGCCGCCGTCTCCGCTCGGGTTAAGCCACCGTTCGGGTCGAAGCGCCCCTCCCCTTTGCCTTCAATAATAAGCATAGATACCAGCTTCTCCGCTTCGATTCTCGCCCAGTGGCCCTGCATATCGGCTAAGATTTCCCGCTTCATGATAATCACGTACAGACCGTCGCTTGTGCCGGGAAGCAATGCGAAGGTTTGGCCGCCGTTCTGTTCATATCGAACTGGAACATATTGCAGCTTCCGAAGCTGCTCATTCCAAACGGCCACTACCTGGTCCGCACTGTATGCATTCGGAATTACAATGCGCCTTTCAGCTTTGCCTCCTAATACATCGATAACCGTTCCGGCTCCGTCGCCAACCCTCATGACAACCCTGAACTGAACAGGAGCGGACAGCATCTCAGCGCTCTGGGCGTGCAGATCTGCCAATAAAGGAGCAGGCGCAACGGTCTCTCCTGCATAAATTGTATATTTGACTTTTTCGCCGCCATTGCCTGCCTCTTGCTTATTTGCGGCTGCGGCGAGCTCCGAAACAGGCAGCTTCATAACGCCAGTCGCTGTCGTGAATTGGAGCGTAAATGAAGGGTTCAAGCGAAGCAGTTCCTTTACCGTCTCTCCGCTCAACTCAAAATATCCCGCTGCCGTTTGCTTCGAAACTGCAAAAAATCCGGATTTCATATCAGACACCGTAAGGTTGATCCGGTCCTTCTGGTTATCTGCAGCGATAAAATCAATAAAGATGGCAGCCGATTGAGGCGGCTGCACTGGCTCCACCACGACAGTGCGGTCTTGCCGCAGTACGGTCAATTGAAATTGGCGGCTGTCCGATTCTTGCCCTTTCGTGACTGTTGCCGTTAATGTAACCGATTGGTCCCCGGCCTCGAACGCAGGCCGGGCAACCGTGCCATCTGCAGGATCGATCAGCTGCTCCTGGCTCGAAGTCCATGAGATAACAGAACCATTAACTCCGGCGAAAGGAAGCGTCAGTCCTTTGCGTACATGCATTTCGTCATCATCATCTGCGAAGCCGATAGCCAGGAGCGCCATGTCTCTTGTTACCGCCTCTTTATCCGTCATATCGGCAGCGATGATCGTTAAAGGATAAACGGCATTATATGTCGTTTGGTTCGCATCGACCGTTGCCTCCAGCGTAACAGACGAGTCCCCCGCCGAGTAAGACGGACGATGCACGGCGCCTGTTGTTTCGTCAAGCAAGCTGTTGTCCGAAGATGTCCAACGGATCGGGCGGCCTGCAGCGTCAACATTCGGCAGCACGATGTCCGATTTCACCGAATTGGCCGTCTCCCCCTGGGCAAATTCCGGCTTTGGAGCATCATAAACAGTCAGCTTGCCTGTTCCGGCAATGATGTCGTAATTAGACAGGCGACTGAAAGGATCAAGCAGCTGAGCGGTCACATCATATACACCTGCTGGGCTGTTCTCCGTTGCTGCCGTCCCGTACCCTGCCGTAATGTCATCGCCGGCGACTACGCCTGTAAGCGTGCCGTCTAACAGCGGATTCACATTGCCGGTCCATCGAGACGCCGAATTCGGCGTTACGCGAAGCTCGGCTTTCGTAACCGTAAGCTCGCCTTCCTCAATGACAACATTATAATTGCCAAGCTTATTTCCCGGATCAGATAAAGCCGGAACGATCGGATACGATCCCACTGGGCTTGATACGACTGCCGCTGTCGAATAGGACGCCAGAATTGCATCTCCATTCACTAGACCGGTGATCGAACCGGTCAAAGACGGAGTGCTTTGCCCGTATGCCCGGGATTGATCCGCAGCAGTGATAGTTAAGGGCGCTTGTGCCACAGTTAACGTACCCGTCGAATAGGTGATTGTGTATTTCGTTGACGTCAAACCGCTGGCTGTTATGTTATAATTGCCGATTAGGCTGGATGCGTCAGCGGAAGTCGAATATACCGGCTGCCCGAGCGCGGCAGCCGTGTCCCATGCCATCAATCCGCTAAAACTCATTGTGAAATCGCCATTAGACGTTCCATATGGTCTAGTCACATTGTTTGGCGTTGCAGTCAGCGGGGCTTTGTTGACCGTAAGCGTCGTTGTCTGCTCCGCCGCAGGGTAAGGATACGAGGCTGCTATCGCTATCTTCAGATCGTAGCTTCCCGCAGCTTGTCTGAGTGAATAGCTGCCTGAACCATAACCCGCTGAATTCGTCGTCAAGTATCCTATAGCGCTTCCGTCAATGTAGACATTAACTCTCTTTCCTGCAAGCGGCCCTTCCGGAGTTGACAGCATCGCCGAAATAATTACCGTTTGTCCGTATGTACCGGTTACGGGAGACACGGAGAGCGTAGTTGTAAAATCCCTTGGCGAGTCACCAACATAAGTGGCGAAGCCCATGTCATAATCGGACCAATTGAAAGAAGTATAAGCCTTTCCTCCTGGATAGACATCGGTAGTATAGAGCTTCCACGCCGTTTGCGGCGTATCACCGATGGAAGACGTTAAGTGCATCGTATACTGCTGTCCTGCCTGCACCTGTGCCGGCTGATCGAACAAGACAGTCATCCAGCCTCCCGGATTGTAAGGAATATTGCTGCTGCCAAAAGTCGCTGAAGCAAGCACCGTTCCGGACACGCTTTGACCTGCATAGATGCTGAGCGTAAATACAATCCCTGAACTTCCGTAATCCACCATATACAGATCGATTTGATTTAAATAGCCGGACTTACCCGCCGTAAAGCTTTGAGCAAGCCCGCTTGCCCGATACGTGCTTCCCGGATCCCCTGCTCCGGATGTTTGGTCAGGCGCATCGGCAGCCGCTGCCGATGCGGGCAGCGTGGCAAGTATCGGCATAAGCGTAAGTATCAATGCAAGCAAAAGACGGACCATCCAAGACGCCGTCCGGCCGTAAATAGCTTCTTTCTTTTCCGTATGTCCACAAGTCATTGTTATTCACTTTTCTCCTCTCTCAATGGTTTCCAGTTAGTTTATTCTATCATTACTGCGTCAAGTAGCCTATTAAAGAATAGTAGTATAGAACATAATTCAATAATAAAGAACGCTACGCCTCAAGGCGATAGATCCGCATTACCTTTTATTATAAAGAACGCTTGCCGATATTACTGTGACTTCGATTACAAATTGTAACTAGCAACACTGTAAATGAATATTGATATAATTACCATAAATTATATAAAATGAAGAAAGTATCTCAGTATATAGCAAGCCAATGTAACTTTCAGAGAACGGAGGAATGGAAATGCCCCGAATGAGTCATCGAATAGTACCTTTCGCATTATCTATCCTTGTAGCTGCATTCATAATCGGATGCTCCTCTTCCACATTAGGCAATTCGAGTGAAACTCCAGCGGCCAACGAAGTGATTGTCATGCCTCTAACCGAGTATACTCCGAAGCAGGGCGGCCTGGAACTGATTCAAAACATTCGCAAAAACAAAGATCCTGGAAAAGAATTGCACGAAATCTATCATGATCTTACAATCATCGACATTCATAACCACGATGCTGATAATCTAGAGGCCGTAAATAAATGGGGGAAATTCGGTATCGACCGAATCGTATTGTTCGGGGCTATCTCCGAGCCAATTGCTCAAATCACGGATCATCTTGCTTGGACACAATATCAAAAGGAGCCGTCGCATATCTATCCTTCCTTTGCTGGCGTCCCGATTTATGAAGAAGAGGGTCTATCAATCGTACGGGAAAAATTAGAACAAGGTTATTTGAATATCGGAGAGATCGCTGCCGCATCGACCCATTCACCGGTTGTTTCCAAAGTAAAATGGAAGGCCGAGCATCCAAATGACGGGAATTTACCACAGATCTACGATCTAGCAGCGAAATACCGCACCCCCGTCCTATTGCATATCGATCCGCCGAATGGGGCCCCGATCATGCATTTGGAGGAAGCGTTGGAACAACATCCGGACACGATCATTATTTTTGGACATGCGAATGCTTACAACTCCCCAATTAATATTGAGACGTTATTGGCTAAGCATCCGAACTTGTACATTGATTTTTTTGCAGGATTTACTGCATTTAATAACGAGAGTGCCAACGAATTACAGGATTTCATACCGTTGATGGAACAATATCCGGATAAGTTCATGCTATCAACCGATTCGGGATAGGGCTTGTCGACAGAGCAAGCAGCAAATGCTTTATACGAAATCATTGATTTGCTTTCCCCGGAAACTGCGCTCAAAGTGGCCTACCAAAACTATGAAAGACTTGTCGAGCTTCAGCCACCGACCGATACCCAGATCGAGAAGATCAAAGAGTTATCCTCGAGTCTTGGAAAATTTGAAACGCATCATCTTAATAAACGGATGGCGAACGAATTGATTTTCGAGCTAACGAAAAGTGCGACAGCGGAATGAAGAATAGGAGTAAAGAGCCATCGGCATAATTTCAGAGCACTCTTAAAAACGCACCGACTCCATGAGAAGCCGAAGCGTTCCTGTAAACACATTTCCAGTTATCAATTTTTCAGTCTGATTGGGAACAGCAAGTCAATTTGGTACTCGTCGTTCTCGGGCCAATTTAGATGGCAATGGTAAACATAATTCAAATGTTCTTCTGACAATCGGGAGACTGGGTGATTGGAAATATGGGATCTGGAGTGAGAAGAAATACTTCTCCAATTTTTCAGAAATAACGCTCAACTCTGGCTGAATAGCTTCGATGAATTGATCGGCTTTGTGATATCCGAGAATGGTGATAGTTGCTTCAACGTTTTTACTAAGCGAGGACATGAGTTTCTCTATACTGATATGCTTCAATGGGTTAAAGCCAATTGGAACGGTCGGGATGGCGAATTAACGTTGGATTCACATGAAGATAACCATTTGTTCAATCAGGTACAGTAGTAGACCGGGAAGGGCAACATCTAGCTTCCTGTGTTGCTTTTGCCGATTATAGGAACAAACTATGCCGAGATAGAAAAAGTCTGCACTCATTCCGAGCACAGAAAAAAGGGTCTGGCGGAAGCCGTTATTTGAGAGTGTCTTAAGCGCCTGCATCAAAAGAGAATCGAGCATGCATATTTAACAGGCCTTGGATCAGCGGCTCTCAGAACCTTTATGGAAAGCTTGGTGCAGCCAAAATGGTGAATCTGTATTGCTATACCTTAAAGAAATAGGATTTCTGTATTTCTAGTCTCTAGATGCCCATCTTTATAAAACTTGCCGTCACTTATGATACGGTTCAGCGTATCAGCTATAGAGCGAAATTAAAGGGCCCCCATCGGGAGCCCTTTAATTTCGCTAGCGTGATGCTAGCATGTCCTCTTCAGCAGACCCTGCTATTCATCGGATACCGGCTCGGACACAAGCAAAGCTTCGATACTGCCGGTCACGTCGAACAACGGCACTTCCAGCTTCAAATAATCCTGCTTACCCCACATCGGGTTATAATATTGCACAATAGGCGTTACCCCAAGCGCAACCAAATAATCTTCACGATAAAGAGCTGAGATTCGCTTCGGATTTGTCGGAATCTCTACCTCTCCGAAGCCATCGGTTACGATGCGCGTTTCCGTCTGAGGCGGAGCTTCGCTTGGCGCTGCCGTTGCCTGTGCAGGCGGATCGGTAGTCACCGGGGCCGCTGCTTGATCGCCTGTCGAGCCGCAGCCTGTCACCGTAATCATTGCTGCCGTTATAAGCGATATCCATCCTGTTTTCATTAATCCCGATCTTGCCATGATTAAATTCACTCCCATAAGTATGTTTTGTAGCAAAACAATTTCTTTATTTATAATGATAATCATTATCATTTATATAGAGTAGATTGTACCCCAAATTGGATTTCATGCTCAATACACATTCTCTACGACCGTCTTTATACAAACTCGTCACTTCCTTACTTCCCCGTGCTATCTGTAACGGCAAGTTTTTAGGCCATCCCTTGTGGGAATGGCCCTTCTAGTACATCTAATGAACATCAAACGCCTTAACTCAATAACCCACCGATTTCCTTAAAGTAAGAATATTTTCCTGAAGGAACGTTCGATTCTTTTCAATTCCTCTATTTTTACACCAAACAACTGCGCTGAAGGCATCGTAAAAATCATAAAATGGCAGCACTCTTTCCAGAGCCAACATCGGTCGAATCGATTGATAACCTTCAATGAACGGTATCTTTGTACTCGGATTGACTTCCCAAATATATCGATTGACTTTTGTAAAATCTATTTCCGAAGATCCACCACGGGCACTCTCGAAATCAATAATGCCAGCAACCTCGTTACCATTCACCAATATATTACCTGGTCTAAAATCCATGTGAACAATGCATGGTCCGTCAGTATCCGGTAAAGCAGAGAAAATTCCATCAAAGTGAAGAATACATTTTTCATACAATTGTGAGTCGAGAATCTCTTTGCATGGCTCTTTCCACTTTTCAAAATTACTTTTGATATGTAATCTCCAATTATTTTGATCAAGTAACTTAAAACCATCAGTTACATGGTAACCATACCCAGGAGTTTTAACCTCATGGAGCATAGCATGATACACGCCAATTTGAAAAGAGAGTTTCTCATCAATGTCTCCTGTACAAGGCATGCCTTGAATTGCTGAAAGAAGCAATGCTCCAGTAGTATTTTCATCCCCGTACCAAATGTCCAATACCTTAGGAACAGGTATTATACCCTTTAATGTTTCAAGCATCTGAAATTCACGGAATAGTTTATCCTTATTAAATGGAATTTTGACAAAAACGTTATCTCCACTGGCAAGAGTAAGTTTGTATACATCTGAACTAAATGAATCTGGAACATCATCTATATTCGAGACGTTCAACTTTAGCTTTTCTATAACGTTAAGAATAGAACTCATATAGTACCTCCTGTTTTGGAGCAATTCTTCCGATTTGTTTCCCTGAAAGTCAAATTAAATCCAATATATTACATATATCCCGGCCAAGTGTATACCATTCTCATCTGACCCCAAAAACCCGTAAAAGCGGCTCTGCGCGACTCTTCGTCTCAATTAAGGATCTCCATAAGACGAGCTCTATTCCTGATGCAGACTCCTTAGTTGAGCGCTGAGTAAAACCATATTTCAGGAATAGATTGACCAGTCCTTCATGTTTTGCGAACAAAGTAACATAAATACCTTCAACCCTTTTCGTATCTGGTCACGAAAATCCCCTCACAATAGCTGCTTCAAATGTTTTTCCGGCTCATAAGGGTTTAGCGGTTGATTATCCCGAATCCGCTGCACGAAATCGATATTGGCCAACACTGGCTTTCCAAAGGCGGCTATGTCGATAACACCTTCCCGGATCGCATCTGCTGCAGAGCTTGGGGTCAATCCGCCCACGCCGATTATTGCACCGTCCCAACGCTTACGGATTAGCCCGTGCAGCGTCATACCGTCAGCC
>Ga0180215_1005535_pt1 | contig 10744 bp, 9 predicted proteins | sample eDN3rd37CBELigBY_FD_128871 | JGI IMG/M metagenome (GOLD analysis project Ga0180215, IMG submission 128871) | Enriched backyard soil microbial communities from Emeryville, California, USA - eDNA 3rd pass 37_C BE-Lig BY (version 2) (version 2) | ecosystem: Environmental > Terrestrial > Soil >...
CAGTTTCTGGTGGCTATGGAGAAGGGGATCCACCCGTTCCCATCCCGAACACGGAAGTTAAGCCCTTCATCGCCGATGGTACTGCACGGGAGACCGTGTGGGAGAGTAGGACGCTGCCAGAATTAATTTGCGAGCCCCCAGCGCCTCTTCGTGAGTGCGCTGGGGGCTTCGCGCTTTAAACACCCTCCAGTAGGATGGGTCGATGACCAAGAAGAAATACAACCCAAAGGATCGCTTCTTCCTGCAGGCCAAGCAGGAGGGCTTTCGCGCGCGCTCGGCCTACAAGCTGCAGGAGATCGACGACCGCTTTCACCTCTTCCGCAAGGGGATGTCGGTGCTGGACCTGGGCGCTGCCCCCGGGGGCTGGTTGCAGATCCTCTTCCAGAAGGTTGGCCCCCAGGGAAAGGTCGTGGGGATCGACCTGCAGCCGATCCAGGGGATGGGCCCGACGGTGCGGACCGCGGTCTTGGACATCTACGCCGAGGACCTGAAGGAGCGGCTCGCCGAGATGCACGAGGGGCGATTCGACGCGATTACCTCCGACATGGCGCCCAAGACCACCGGGATCAAGATGACCGACGAGGCGCGGTCCATCGCCCTGGCCGAGCACGCCCTTGTCCTCTGCTCGACCCTCCTCGCGCCTGGCGGCTCCTTCGTCGCCAAGGTCTTCGAGGGGAGGGGCATCGACGTCTATGTCCGCGCGGTGAAGCGGGCGTTCAAGCAGGTGAAGCTGATCCGCCCGGAGGCGACCCGGGATCGCTCGATGGAGATCTTCGTGGTGGCCCAGGGGTTCCGCGCGGCGGAGGAGGATCCTGCCGCCTGAGCGTCCGTGATCTCTTCATGGACACTCCCGTGCAGGGGGCGAGCAACCGAAAAGACCGCTTTCGCCAAGGCGAGGGGGCCCCTGTATCGGCTCTGAGAGCTCAGCTTCGCTTCGTGGGGACCAGGTACCGGGTGCAGGGAGGTGGGGACGATACCTGCTTCGTCGTGAAGTTTCGTGTACCCGCGGGCGCGTCGCGTGCCAGGGGATCAAGAATAGCATCGTCTTTTCGAGAGCTTCGGAGGAGGAGTCTCCTCGGGGGCTCGCCAGGCTCCGTCGCCGAAGGAATGAAGAATCAGGGGTCTGGTTCGTCCTTAGGGATGAGCTTGCAGGGGAGGGAGCGGTTTCCCCTCCTGCGGCGCTCGCCTCGCGAACCCAAGGAGTGCAGCTATGCGAACCAACCGACGAATCAAGTGTGGCCCGGGGGCTGCTGGAGGTGGGCTCTTCCTCGTGCGCGCCTCGAACCGCGGCCGTTCGGTCGATCGTCTGGCGACAGAGGGGGCGTGGCTATTTTGGGCGGCCCTGGCGCTCCTCTCCCTGATCTTCCTGGCGCGGCCCGCTGCGGCGGAGGTGGGGACGGCACCTCCGCCTCCCGGGCAGACGGAGGAGGAGCAGGACTGGAGCGAGGAGGAGACCGACGAGCTGCCCGCATGGGCGGAGGAGGAGCTCGACGAAGCGCGCGCCTACGAATGGGAGCAGGACGGGGTCTACGTCCAGGACCTGGAGGCCTACGGGAGCGGGATCCCGTCGCCGGAGGAGGTGATGCAGGGGACCAGGCCGCAGGTGACGCCTGCCCCCCGGCAGACCCCGGCCCCAAAGGTCCAGCAAGGCCCCGCGGTCGCGCGTGAGATGGCGCCGCCTGCGGAGCGGGTGGTCTTCGAGGACTTCCATGCGGGGCTCGAGTCCCACGGACGTTGGGCCGACACGCCGGAGTACGGAAGGGTCTTCATCCCCTATCGCCAGACCCAGGTCAGCGGCTGGCGGCCCTATCTCTACGGCCAGTGGGTCTGGACCAGCTATGGATGGACCTGGGCGTCCGACGAGCCCTTCGGCTGGGCCACCTACCACTACGGCCGCTGGGCCTACGGCCCCACCCTGGGCTGGATGTGGATCCCCGGCTACACCTGGGGACCGGCCTGGGTGGTCTGGCGACATGGCACGGGGGCGGTGGGCTGGGCCCCTCTCTACCCGGGCTATCTGAGCTTCACCGCGAGCTACCCCTTCTTCGGCGACCACTGGATCTTCGTGGCGCCCACCCACTTCTACGGGCATCCGATCCACCGGCATTGGTACCGCGACCGCGGAAGCTACTACTACGCCCGATCGAGCTGGAGCCGGAACTGGCGGCCGACGGGGAGAGGCGGCGTCTACGCGGGCCCGCCCCGGGGCTACGTCCAGAGGACTTCGCCGATCCGGATCCACGAGACGCGGGTGGTGGCGGTGCGCTCGCCGGATCGGCGGGGCATCGCCTCGAGGGGGGCGCAGCCCCGGGGCGAGCTCCGCGTCTATCGACCGACCAACCGAGGAGCGGTGCGTCCCGGCAGGAGCGACGCGGGATCGAGCCGGTCCGGCATCCGCGCCGACCGCGCGCCGAGGGTGGGCTCCGGCTTGGGGAGTCGAAACCTCCCCAGCGAGACCCGCCGCGAGCTCGACAGGCCCTCGCGGACTCCCGCGGTCCGGCCCGCTCGCCCCGGCCAGGAGAATCGATCGCCGCCGCGAGGTGGCGCGGTCCGCGGCCCAGACTCGCGAGGTTCGGACACGCGGATCCCGCGGCAGCGTCCGCCTGCGCTCCAGCCAGGCCCGCAACCCGCCCCAGGGAAGAGGCAGGACAGGGGATCGGCGCCCAGGAGGCAGGAGCGTCGATCGTCCTCGGCACGTGAGGGGGGCGAGAAGCAGCTCGCGCCCGCGCTGCCGTCGACCCCGCGCCCGTCGGCGCCAGGACGGATCGCGCCGGCGCGGCCGTCGCCCTCGCGCTCCTCGTCGGCGGGGCAGGTCGCGCCATCGCGGCCTTCGCCCTCGCGCCCGTCGTCGCCAGGACAGCTCGCGCCTGCGCGGCCCTCGACCCAGCGCTCCTCGTCGCCAGGGCAGCTCGCGCCTGCGCGGCAATCGACCACGTCCCGTGCCGCGCCAGCGCAGCAGCGTGCGCCAGCGAGGTCCTCGCTGCAGCGTGCTCCCTCGCAGCCGTCACCTCGGTCATCGTCCGCAGCGAGCGGGCTTGCCCCCGCCCGACAGCAGCAGTCCCGTTCGAACGCCTCCCTGCAACGGGCCCCGTCGGTGAGGACTCCCTCGAGCAGCCTCGCCCCTGCCGGCAAGGCGGCAGCCAAGCGCCAGGCGCCGGCACGAGGGCGCGCCTCCGAGAGGCGCTGAACCCTGGGAAGGGTCGCCGGCTTCCGATCCACCCTCACGCCGAGCCGCCGGCGACAGGGCGCACCTCTGATCCTCGCAGCATTCCCGCGCCGTCAGCGCAGACGCAGCAGCGGGCTGAGCCCCTCCCGTCACCGCCGCTCTCGCAGCGCCGCCTGGGCAGGAGGGTGGCAGGCGCCGCCAGGGGATCGGACCCACCTTTCGGGGAAGGGAGGCGGGCCGCGTGCGTCACATCTTTCTCGACGGACGAATCGAGATCCTGCAAGGGGACCTCACCCGGCAGGCCGTCGACGGGATCGTGACCCCGGCGAACCGGACCCTCCTCGGAGGTGCGGGCCTCGACGCCGCCGTCCATCGGGCTGCAGGGCCCGACCTCCTCGAGGCCTGCAGGAAGCTCGGCGGCGCCTCCCCAGGGGAGGCGAGGATCACCCCTGGGTTCCGGCTCCCCTCTCGCTATGTGATCCACGCGGTGGGCCCGGTCTGGCGAGATGGCCGGCAGGGGGAAGAGGCCCTCCTCTCCGCCTGCTACCAGCAGATCATGGAGCTCGCAAGGGAGCACGAGGTGACCAGCCTCGCCATCCCGCCGATCTCGACGGGCGCGTATCGCTTTCCTCTCGAGGAGGCGACCACGATCGCGATCCGGGAGACCCGGGACTTCCTGGCGGGGAGCTCGTATCCTGCTCGCGTGATCTTCTGCTGCTACTCTCGCTACGACCTCGAGGTCCACGGGCGGGTCGCGTCCTCCCTGCTCGACCCTGCGGGCCAGGGCTCGTGATAGCGGTTCATCCGGAGCAGCGGAGGGGCGTAGAGGTGCAGGGTCGCCGCGGGCTCGGAGGAGTCGCTCTCCACCTGGTGGATGATCCCGGGCCGCTCGATCATGACCTCGCCTGCATGGAAACGGCTGGTTCGGATCCGCTCCAAGCCTCCCTCCTGCCGCCGGAGCTGGGTCTCGACCAGCTCGCCCAGCACCAGCCGCACGATCCCGGTCGAGGGGCCGTGATCGTGGACCGGCGAGCGCTGCCGGGGCAGCCATCCAACGAGGACCAGCTCCCAGCCAGGCGAGCGATGGAGGAGCGTCCTGCAGTAGCTCGCCGGATCGAAGTGAAGGTAGGGGCCCAGGCGATCCCAGCGGATCGCGGCCTCCGAGAGATCGCTCGCCAGTCGATCGAGGGCTTCGTCGCCCCGTAGATCGGTGGGCATCCGTTCCAGCCCCAGGAACTCGAGCGGGTCGAGGGCTGCATAGGGATCGATGTGATGCGTGGCGCACATCATGGATACTCCTCCCCCCGGGGGCAAGCTATGCACGCATCCCCTCGGGACCTACCCTTCGGGATGAAAAAACGAGAGGAAGGCACGGCCTTCGACGTCGTGATCGTCGGCTCAGGGGCCAGCGGGACCCTGGTCGCGGCGAACCTGAGGCGGCGCTGCTCCCCTGCTCGGATCGCGATCGTGGAGCGGAGCGGCAGCTTCTATCGAGGGATCGCCTACTCGACCCGCTCGCCGCATCACCTCCTCAACGTGCGGGCGGGGCGGATGAGCGCGTTCGCGAGCGAGCCCGATCACTTCCTCGATTGGCTCCGCGCCCGGACGGCGGGCGCGGCCGACGCGGCGGAGGCCTTCGTCCCCCGCGCGCTCTACGGAAGCTACCTGCAGTCTTTGATCGATCCCTCGATCGTGCCGATCCTTGGGGAGGTCGACCGCATCGAGCCCGTCGAAGGAGGGTGTCGCCTGGCGCTGACCGACGGCGGCGTCCTGGAGGCGCGGTTCGCGGTCCTCGCCCTCGGCAACCGGCAGCCCTCGAACCTCCCGGTGCCCGATGGCGGACTCTATTCCAGCGACCGCTATCGTGGATCGCTCTGGGTGGATCCCCGGCTCGCCGAGCTGCACGCCGGCGAGGAGGTCCTGATCCTGGGCACCGGCCTCTCGATGGTCGACACCGTGCTGTCGCTCCTCGACGCAGGGCACGAGGGGACGATCCACCTAATCTCCCGGCATGGGCTCCTGCCCCTCTCGCACGGGACCCATCCGCCTAGGCCCCTCCAGCTGCCGCTCTCGCCGACGCTGCGCGAGCTGATCCGGAGGCTGCGCGCGGCTGCAGCGGAGCGGATCGCGGCGGGGGCTGGCTGGGAGGAGGTGGTCGACGCCCTGCGCCCGGACGCGGCCAGACAGTGGGCGCTCTTCTCCCTCGCCGATCGCAGGCGCTTTCTGCGTCACGCCCGAGCGCATTGGGACGTCCACCGCCATCGGATCGCCCCGCAGATCGGCAGGCGTCTCCGGGAGCTGCAGGAGGTGGGGCGCCTCCGGATCCACGCAGGCAGGGTGCGAGGGTTCGCGCCGGGACCGGCGGGGGTGGAGGTCCGCTTCCAGCCCCGCGGGCAGAGGACGGTGGAGAAGCTGGTGGTGGATCAGGTGTTCAACTGCACGGGACCGGGAGCGCCCGCCGCTGCGAAGGAGCCGCTGCTGCAGGATCTGCTCGCGCGCGGGCTGGCGCGCCTCGATCCCCAGGGGCTGGGGCTGGAGACCGACGGGCAGGGCGCCCTCGTCGACGGCGGGGGGCGCCCTTCGACCCGACTCTTCACCCTGGGACCGCTGCGCCTCGGCGAGCTCTGGGAGACCGTCGCCATCCCCGAGATCCGGGTCCAGGCGGCGGCGCTGGCGGAGCGGATCGTCGATGCCCTCGCGGCACGGGAGGGGAGCCGGGGGACGTGAGAGTCCGCGGGCTGACAGGGCAGGGAAGGGAGGCCCGTCGCGCCGCTGCCGTACGGATCCGAACCCTGTCCCTCCGATCCCGGTTCACGGGGGGATCGGCAGCTTGCTACAGTCCCCGCCACCAAGCGGAGGAAACCATGAGCGCAGAGAAGTCCCGATTCGTCTGGTTCGATCTGATGACCACCGACGCCCAGGCCGCCAAGCAGTTCTACAGCGAGATCATGGGTTGGACGGCGCAGCCCTGGCAGGGCGGAGGCTACGACCTCTGGCTGGCAGGGGATCAGCCGGTGGGGGGGATGGTCGAGCTCGACGCGGCGGAGCGGAAGGCTGGCACGCGGCCCCATTGGAACGGCTTCGTCTCCACGAGCGACATCGAGGAGACCACCCGCATGGCGAAGGAGCTCGGCGGGAAGATCCTGTCCCCGATCCAGGACATCCCCGAGGTCGGGAAGTTCGCCTCGATCGAGGATCCCCAGGGTGCCCGCTTCTCGGTCTTGCAAGGGAGGGAGAGCGCGGGGGCGCCGACCCCCGATGCCTTGGGCCACTACGGCTGGTCGGAGCTGAACACCACCGACTGGAAGTCCGCCTGGAAGTTCTACTCGGCGCTCTTCGGCTGGGTGAAGACCGCCTCGATGGACATGGGCGAGGAGTTCGGCGAGTACTTCATGTTCGGTGTCGACTCCCAGCGGTCGCTGGGCGGCATGTCGAACGCAGCCAAGATGATGAAGGAACCGGCGCACTGGCTGCACTACGCGAACGTGCGGAGCGTCGACGAGTCGGTGAAGGCCATCGCCGCCAAGGGGGGCAAGGTCCTGAACGGACCGATGGACGTCCCAGGCGGCGATCGGATCGCGCAGTGCAAGGATCCCCGGGGGGGCTACTTCGCGATCTTCTCCCGCGGGAAGCGTTGATCTAAGCCGAAGACGGACCGCTTCGCCGCAGCGGCGCCTTCACGAAGGATGCCTCCCTCCGGACCGGTTCGGGCTCGTCCACCGAGACGCAATACCTGCGGACCAGCTGACGACCCCCGCCCCGGAAACGTCGTCCTCGGTTCACCCGCGGAGCGCGGCGCCGTGGTGGCGCAGGTGGGCCTCGATGAAGGTGGCGATGAAGTAGTAGCTGTGGTCGTAGCCCTGCTGCATCCGCAGGGTGATCGGGTAGCCCGCCGCCTCCGCCGCCGCCACCAGCGCCTCCGGCTTGAGCTGGGTCTCGAGGAACTGATCGGCGTCGCCCTGATCGACCAGGAGGGGGAGCCGCTCCCGGGCCTTGGCGATCAGCGCGCAGGCATCCCAGGCCTCCCAGCTGGCCCGGTCCTCGCCCAGGTAGTTCGTGAAGGCCTTCTCTCCCCAGGGCACCGCCATGGGGTTGGTCACCGGCGAGAAGGCGGAGATCGAGCGGTAGCGTCCGGGGTTCCGCAGGGCGCAGACCAGCGCGCCGTGTCCCCCCATGGAGTGACCGGAGATCCCCCGCTGATCGCTGACCGGGAAGTGGGCCTCGATCAGGGCCGGGAGCTCCTGGACCACGTAGTCGTGCATCCGGTAGTTGCGCGACCAGGGCTCCCGGGTGGCGTTCAGGTAGAAACCCGCCCCGAGGCCGAAGTCCCACCCGCCCTCGGGATCGTCGGGGATCCCCTCGCCGCGGGGGCTGGTGTCGGGGGCGACGAGGGCGATGCCGAGCTCCGCCGCCACCCGATGGGCCCCTGCCTTCTGCATGAAGTTCTCGTCGTTGCAGGTCAGCCCGGAGAGCCAATAGAGGACGGGGACCTTCCTGCCTCCCTCCGCCTGCGGCGGGACGAAGATCGCGAAGATCATGTCGCAGCCGAGGACCTCGGATCGATGGCGGTAGCGGCGGTGCCAGCCTCCGAAGCTCTTGTTGCTGGATACGAGGGTCAACGGCTCGCTCATCTCGCTCTCCTCCCTGGAGTTCAGCGGTAGTGGATCACGCTCCGGATGCTCTCGCCCTGGTGCATGAGATCGAAGGCTTGGTTGATGTCTTCGAGACCCATGGTGTGGGTGATGAAGGTGTCGAGATCGAAGGCGCCGTTCAAATAATCGTCCACCATGCCGGGGAGCTCGGTGCGGCCACGGACCCCGCCGAAGGCAGATCCCTTCCAGACCCGTCCGGTGACGAGCTGGAAGGGGCGGGTGCAGATCTCCTGCCCTGCGCCGGCGACGCCGATGATCACCGACACGCCCCAGCCTCGATGGGCGCACTCCAGCGCCGCGCGCATCACCTGGACGTTGCCGATGCACTCGAAGGAGTAGTCCACGCCCCCGTCGGTCAGCTCGACGATCACCTCCTGGATCGGCCGATCGTGGTCGTTGGGGTTGATGCACTCGGTGGCCCCCAGCTGCTTCGCGATCTCGAACTTGGAGGGGTTCGTGTCGATGCCGATGATGCGGGAGGCCTTGGCCTTCACCGCGCCGATCACGCAGGAGAGGCCGATGCCGCCCAGGCCGAAGATGGCGACGGTGGAACCTTCCTCGACCTTGGCCGTGTTCTTCACCGCGCCCATGCCGGTGGTGACGCCGCAGCCCAAGAGGCAGACCTTCTCGAGCGGCGCCGCCTCGTTGATCTTCGCCACCGAGATCTCGGGCAGGACCGTGTACTCGGAGAAGGTCGAGGTCCCCATGTAGTGAAAGATCGGCTTTCCCTTGAAGGAGAAGCGGGTGGTGCCGTCGGGCATCAGCCCCTTCCCCTGGGTCGCACGGATCGCGGCGCAGAGGTTGGTCTTGCCGGAGAGGCAGTACTTACACTTGCGGCACTCGGGGGTGTAGAGCGGGATCACGTGGTCGCCGGGCCGGACCGAGCCGACCCCGCTGCCGACCGCCTCGACGATCCCGCCTCCCTCGTGGCCGAGGATGGAGGGGAAGAGCCCCTCGGGATCCGCCCCGGACCAGGTGTAGGCGTCGGTGTGGCAGACCCCGGTTGCCACGTTGCGCACCAGCACCTCTCCCTCCTTGGGTGCGGCGACGTCGATCTCCTCGATCTCCAGGGGGCGGTTCGCCTCCCAAGCGATCGCTGCGCGGGACTTGATCATCTCGGTCTCCTTGGTTCGCTGTGGGCAGGGCGCCCGTCGATCAGAACAACCCTCGGGTCTCGCTCCCCTCGTCCAGATGGATCCGGTTCGCCGCTGGCTGCTTCGGCAGGCCCGGGAGCGTGTTGATCGAGCCCATGTACGCAACCACGAAGCCGGCGCCGCGGCGCTGGGCGAGATCGGTGACGGTGACCTTGAAGCCTCTGGGCCTGCCGCGGAGGGCGGGATCGTCGGAGAGGCTGGCAGCGGCCTTGGCCACGATCACCGGCGTCTTCCCCATCCCTTCCTCCTCCGCCCGCCGGATCGCCTTTACGGCCGCCTGGGTGTACTCCACGCCGTCGGCGCCGTAGATGGCGGTGGCGATCCGCTCGATCTTGTCCTGGATCGGCGCCTCCAGCGGATAGAGCGGCTTGAACTCGGTCGGCGACTCTGCGGCCCGGAGCACCGCCTCTGCGAGCTCGGTCCCGCCTTCGCCGCCCCGGGCCCAGACGTCGGCAACGGCGAAGGGGACCTCCCGCTCCGCTGCCCACGCCCGAAGGATCTCCAGCTCGGCGGCGCTGTCGTCGCGGAAGCGGTTCAGCGCGACCACCGGCGTGTGGCCGAAGAGCCGCGCGTTCTCCACGTGCTTGTCCAGGTTGGCGAGCCCTGCCTTCACCGCCTCCGGGTTGGGCTCTGCGTAGGAGGCCGCGCCGCCGTGGTGGCGCAGGGCGCGGATGGTCGCGAGGAGCACCACCGCCGCAGGCTGGAAGCCCGCCTGGCGGCAGACCAGGTTGAAGTACTTCTCCATCCCCAGGTCGGTGGCGAAGCCCGCCTCCGTGACCACGTAGTCGGCGAGGCCCAGGGCGAGGCGGGTGGCTCGCACCGAGTTGGTGCCGTGGGCGATGTTGCCGAAGGGACCCATGTGAACGAAGGCCGCCTGTCCCTCGAGGGTCTGGACCAGGTTCGGGTGCAGGGCCTGCTTCAGCAGCACGGCCATCGCGCCGTCCGCCTTCAGGTCCGCCGCCGTGATCGGCTGCCCGTCGTAGGTGTAGCCGACCAGGATCCGGCCCAGGCGCTCCTGCAGGTCGGCGAGGTCCGAGCTCAGCGCCATGATCGCCATGATCTCCGTTGCGACCGTGAGCTCGAAGCCGCCCTCCCGCGGCACCCCGTCCACCCGCCCGCCGAGGCCGACCACCACGTTCCGCAGGGCGCGATCGTTCATGTCCAGGGCGCGCTTGTGCACGATCTGCCTGGGGTCCAGGCCGAGGGCGTTGCCCTGGTGGAGGTGGTTGTCGGTCAGCGCCGCCAGCAGGTTGTTGGCGGCGGTGATCGCGTGGAAGTCGCCGGTGAAGTGGAGGTTGATCTCCTCCATGGGGAGCACCTGGGATCTGCCGCCCCCGGCAGCCCCTCCCTTGATCCCGAAGACCGGCCCCAGGGAGGGCTCGCGGATCGCCACCGCCGCCCGCTTGCCCAGGTGCCCCAAGGCCTGGGTGAGGCCGATGGAGAGGGTGGTCTTCCCCTCGCCAGCCGGGGTGGGGGTGATGGCCGTGACCAGGATCAGCTTGCCCCGCTGGGCCGCGGGCGGTCGAACCACCTTCGCCATGTGGGGGCCGTAGGTGAAGAGGTCATCGGGGCCGAGGCCCAAGGTCGCTGCGATCTCGGCGACGGGGCGGAGGGTGGCGCGTTGGGCGATCTCGAGGTCGGTCATCGGAGGGCTCTTTCGTCGAGGGGGCAAGCTCCGATCGAAGACGATCCGGCTGCCTGCTTGGAGGGTGCCGGGATTCTAACCGAAACGGCGCACTTCATCGCCGCTCAGCGACATCCGATCCTCCCTC
>Ga0180215_1005536_pt1 | contig 10743 bp, 8 predicted proteins | sample eDN3rd37CBELigBY_FD_128871 | JGI IMG/M metagenome (GOLD analysis project Ga0180215, IMG submission 128871) | Enriched backyard soil microbial communities from Emeryville, California, USA - eDNA 3rd pass 37_C BE-Lig BY (version 2) (version 2) | ecosystem: Environmental > Terrestrial > Soil >...
CCGCCGTCCGGCGCCGGGGCGTGGACGTGGCGGCAGTCGTAGCCGCCCTGCGCGTTGGGCAGGCCGAGCGGGCGCTCCGCCGCGCGCTCGCCGAACGACGAGCCGTCCTGCAGCGCCGCGCCGCGCTCGGAGAGGTACACCTCCATGGCCGGCAGGCCGTCGAGCTCGTGGATGACCGGGCCGTCGGAGCGCGTGACGAGCATCGGCTTGGAGAACGGGCGCCAGCCGTGGCCGACGCCGACGCCGATCGGGCGGTCCGAGCTCACCCACACGCAGACGAGGCCGTTCGTGAGCGCGCGCCCCTCGCCGAACGTCGTGGTGGCGCTGAAGTGCAGGTCGTCGCCGGCGGTCCCGCCGACGAGCGGCACCACCGCGCTGGTCACCGCGTAGGCGCCGCGCGCGATCTCGCGCTGGTCGGGGCACAGCGCGTCGCAGAGGAGCATGAGCGCGGAGTCGTGGCGCTCGGCCCCCGCGCGCTCGCGCGCGATCTCCGCCGCGCGGCGGCTCACGCCCGCGATGTCGGCGTCGTCGCGCTCGGCGTGGCAGACGCCGAAGGCCAGCTCGCCGCCGGCCAGGTGCGTGGCGACGCAGCCGGCCGGCACCTGCGCGCCGCTCGTGAACGCGCCGACGGTCGTGCAGCCCACGACGTCCGCGGGGCCCGCCTCCGCGAGCGCCGCCTCGTGCAGCGCGTCGAGGTCATAGGACGCGCTGGGGAAGATGAGCACGAGGTCGCCGGCGCGCGGGGCGCGCCCGCCGAGCGCCGCGCGCACGGCCTCGCGACCGGCCTGCGCGGCGTCCGCGGCGGTGCTGTGCCCGAACCCGCCGAGGGAGCTGTGGGTGGACGTCGTCGCCTGCGAAACCGTCATGTCCACCCGATCGGACCTCGCTTCCCGGCGGTTGAGCGGCGCATGCGCCGCTGGACGATCGGCTCGACCGTCGGTCCAGCGCGGCTGGACGCGGGGAGGAAATCCGGGCGCCCGCCCTCAATGTCTCCCCGCTCCTGCCGTACCTTCGGGCGACACCGCGATCAAGGACGATCCGACATGCCCACCATCCGCATCCCGCTCATCGCCCCGACGCCCGAGCGCCTCGAGGAGCAGGTCAGCGCGCAGCTGGCGACGCTGCCGCCCGGCGCCACGCCCACCATCGACCGCGGGGAGATGTGGGACCGTCGCCTCGGCGTCGCGAACGTCGCGGTGATCTACCACCACGAGGCCTGAGGCGTCCCTCAGCGGTAAGGCCTGCGCGCCCGCAGGTCGCTGCGAATGCCTGATGCCGGCCGGGCGTCGCAGCCCGATCGTGTACGCCATGACCTCCATCGCCGACATCACCATCCGCCGCGCCGGCGCGCGCGACGCCGACTCGATCGCGCGGCTCGCGGCCCTCGACTCCACCCGCGCGCCGGCCGGCGAGGTCGTCGTGGCCGAGTCGCAGGGCGAGCTGTGGGCCGCCATGTCCACCCAGGACGGCCACGTGGCCGCCGACCCGTTCCGCCCGAGCGCTGCGACCGTGCACCTGCTGCGCGAGCACGTCGCCGTGTCGTCGGGATCGCGCCGGCGGGCTCGTACCCTCCGGCGGTGGCTGTACGACACGACGCACCCCATGCCGGGATCTCACGCCGCCTGACCGTCGTCCTGGCGCTCGCCGCGGGCGCCACGGTGGCGAACCTGTACTACGGCCAGCCCCTGCTGGACGAGATCGGCCAGACGTTCCATCGCACCTCCGGCCTCGGCCTGGTGACCACCGCGACGCAGGCGGGCTTCGCGATCGGCCTCGTGCTCGTCGTCCCCCTCGGCGACCTCGTCGACCGCAGGCGCCTCATCCCCTCCGTCATCGCCGCCTCCTCGCTGTTGCTGGCGGCGGTGGCGGCGGCGCCGACCTTCCCGCTCGTGCTCGTCGCGCTGCTGCTCGTCGGCCTCGCCGGCGTCGTCGCCCAGCTCGTCGTCCCGATGGCCGCCACGATCGCCGCCGACCACGAGCGCGGGCGCGTGGTCGGCGCGGTCATGTCCGGGCTGCTGGCGGGCATCTTCCTCGCGCGCGTGGTGTCGGGGCTCGTCGCCTCCGTGGCCGGGTGGCGGACGGTGTTCTGGTGCGCGGCGGGGTTCATGCTGGTGCTGGCGGTCGCGCTCGCGCGCTCGCTGCCGCACGTGCCGGCCGCCCCCCGCCAGAGCTACGGGGAGCTCATGCGCTCGACGCTGCAGATCGCGCGGCAGGAGCCCTTCGTGGTGCGCCGCGGGGTCTACGGCGCGCTCGGCTTCGCCGCGTTCAGCGCGTTCTGGGCCTCGGCCGCGCTCGTCCTCGCCGGGCCGCGGTACGGCTTCGGCGAGGCCGTGATCGGCCTGTTCAGCCTCCTCGGCGTCGCCGGCATGGCCATGGCGTACGTCGCCGGGCGCCTCGCCGACCGCGGGCACGCGCACGGCGGGCGGCTCGTGATGTTCCTCGCCATGGTGGCCTCATGGGGCCTGCTCGCCCTCGGAGAGACGCACCTGGCCGCGTTCATCGCCGGCCTGGCGCTGCTCGACCTCGCCGTCCAGGGCTCGCACATCTTCAACCAGGGCGACGTCTACACGGTGCGCCCCGATGCCCGCAGCCGCGTCACGAGCGTCTACATGACGATGTACTTCATCGGCGGCGCGATCGGGTCCGCGCTCTCGGCGGTGATGTGGGACGCGGGCGGGTGGACGGCCGTCTGCGCGCTCGGCGCGGGCGCGGGCCTGCTGGCGCTGCTGCTGTGGGTCGCAGAGGCGCGCAGGGCGCCCTCGCCCACCGCGGCCTAGCTAGATGCGCCGCCAGCGCACGGGGCCGGGCCCGCCCTTGCCCGTCAGCAGCGCGATGCCCCAGCCGAGCGCGGGCCACATGGGCCAGAAGTACTCGGCGCCGGTCAGGGCCCAGATCGCGACGAGCAGCGCCATGACGGCGAGGTACGAGCCGACGCGCTCGCGCATCCCCCAGCCGCCGCGGCGCGCGGGCGTCTCGGACCGCGACGGCGCCTGGGCGGGGAGGTCGGACGTCAGGGCCTCGAGCTCGCCGAGCGTACGGGCGGCGTAGACGCCGTGCAGCCTCTCCTCGAGCTCGTCGACGTCCAGGCGCCCATCGGCCGCGTGCCCGCGCAGGAGCGTCGCCACGCGCTCGCGCTCGGCATCGGAGGCACGGATCTCGGGGGTCTCAGCAGGCATGCGCCTGAAGATAGTGATTACTCACTTCACACGCAAGCGACCTGGCGCGACCTAGATGTGGATCTCCTCCTGCGCCGCCGCGGGCCGCCGCGCGACGCCGCTCGCCGCCGCGGCGCGCGCCACGGCGGTCGCGACGGCCGGGGCGACGTCGCGGTTGAAGACGCTCGGCACGATGTACTCGGCGTGCAGCTGGTCGTCGGGGATGACCCCGGCGATCGCCTCCGCGGCCGCGAGCTTCATCTCCTCGTCGATGGTCGTCGCACGGGCCTCGAGCGCGCCGCGGAACACGCCGGGGAAGGCGAGGACGTTGTTGATCTGGTTCGGGTAGTCGGAGCGGCCCGTCGCCATGATCGCGACGTCCTCGCCGACCTCCTCCGGGCGCACCTCGGGCGTGGGATTGGCCATCGCGAAGACGATCGCGCGGTCCGCCATCGTGCGCACCGCGGCGGCCGACACCGCGCCCGGGACGGAGAGGCCGATGTAGACGTCCGCCCCCCGCAGCAGCTCGTCCGCCGTGCCGCGGCGGCCGCTCGGGTTCGTGCGCTCGGCGAGCGCCGCGCGCGCGGGATCCAGATCGCCGCGCCCCGGGTAGATCGCGCCGTGCTGGTCGCACACGACGATCTCCCCGATGCCGTGGGCGACCAGGATGTCCGTGCAGGCGGTGCCGGCCGCGCCGGCGCCCGTGATGACGACGCGCGCGTCACTCGGTCGCTTGCCGACGACGCGCAGCGCGTTGAGCAACGCCGCGAGCAGCACGATCGCCGTGCCGTGCTGGTCGTCGTGGAAGACCGGGATGTCGAGCTCCTCGCGCAGCCTCCGCTCGATCTCGAAGCAGCGCGGCGCGGAGATGTCCTCGAGGTTGATCCCGCCGAACCCCGTCGAGACCGCCTTCACGATCGAGACGATCTCGTCGACGTCCGTCGTCGCCAGGCACAGCGGGAAGGCGTCGACGCCGCCGAACTCCTTGAAGAGCAGCGCCTTGCCCTCCATCACGGGCATCGCGGCGGCCGCGCCGATGTCGCCCAGCCCGAGGACGGCGGTCCCGTCGGTGACGACCGCGACGGTGTTGCCCTTCACCGTGAGGTTCCAGACGGCGTCGGGGTCGTCGGCGATCGCCTGGCAGACGCGGGCGACCCCCGGCGTGTAGGCCATCGAGAGGTCGTCGCGCGTGCGCAGGGGGACCGTTCCGTGGACGCCGATCTTGCCGCGCAGGTGGAGCTGGAACGTGCGATCGGAGACCGACTGGACGCTGACGTCCTCCAGCTCGCCGACCGCGCGGACCACCGCCTCGCCGTGCGCCGCGTCGACGCACGACACGGTGATGTCGCGGATGACCTCGCGGCCCTCGATGCGGACGAGGTCGATCGCGCCGAGGATCCCGCCCTGCGCCCCGATCGCGCTCGCGACCGTCGCGAAGGAGCCCGGCCGCTGCGGCAGCCGCACCCGCATCGTGATGCTGTACGACGCGGAGGGCTGGAGGATCGGCGGCGCGGCGTCAGCCACGAGGCGCCTTGCGCTTGGGCACGTACAGGTCGACGACCGTGCCCTCCACCGCCTCGGCGGCGAACGCGACCGTCTCCGACAGGGTCGGATGCGGGTGGATCGTCAGGCCGATGTCCTCGGCGTCGGCGCCCATCTCCATGGCGAGTGCCACCTCGGACACCAGGTCGCCGGCGCCGGGGCCGACCATGCCCGCGCCGAGCACCTGCCGGGTCTCGGGGTCCACGAGGATCTTCGTGAGGCCCTCGTCGCGCCCGAGGCCGAGCGCGCGGCCGGACGCCGCCCACGGGAACGTGCCCTTCTCGAACGGGATGCCCTCGGCCTTCGCCGCGGTCTCCGTGAGGCCGATCCAGGCGACCTCCGGGTCCGTGTAGGCGACGGACGGGATGCCGCGCGGCTCGAACGCGACGTTGCGGCCCGCGATGACCTCGGCGGCGACCTTGCCCTCGTGCGTGGCCTTGTGCGCGAGCATCGGCTCGCCGACGACGTCGCCGATCGCGTGGATGTGCGGCACGTTCGTGCGCAGCTGCTCGTCGACGGGGATGAACCCCCGCTCGTCCACGCGCACGCCCGCGTTCTCGGCGCCGACGAGCGCGCCGTTGGGCCGCCGGCCGACCGCGAGCAGGATGCGGTCGAAGACCTGCGGCTCGGGCGCGCTCTCGCCGGAGAACGTGACCGTCAGGCCGTCGTCGCCGGCCTCCACCGCCGTGACGCTCGTGGAGGTGTGGATCGCGGCGTAGCGCCCCTCGAGGCGCCGCTGCAGCGGCCGGACGAGGTCGCGGTCCGCCCCGGGCATGAGCCCGTCGAGCAGCTCGACCACTGTGACCTCCGAGCCGAGCGCGTCGTAGACGGTCGCCATCTCCAGGCCGATGATCCCGCCGCCGATCACGAGCAGACGGCCGGGCACCTCGGGGAGCTCCAGGGCGCCCGTGGAGTCCATGATGCGCGGGTCGTCGGGCAGGAACGGCAGGCGCACCGCGCTCGAGCCGACGGCGATGATCGCGTGGTCGAAACCGATCGTCCGCTCGCCCTCGTCGGTCTGCACCTTCAGGACGTGGTCGGAGGCGAACGTCGCCGTGCCCTGCACGACCGTCACCTTGCGCCGGCGCGCGAGGCCGGCCAGGCCGCCGGTGAGCTTGCCGACGACGTCGTCCTTGAACGCCGCCAGCGTCGGGAGGTCGATCTGCGGCTCGCCGAACGTCACGCCGTGGCGCGCCATGTCCTCGGCCTCGGCGATGACCTTCGCAGCGTGCAGAAGCGCCTTCGACGGGATGCAGCCGACGTTCAGGCACACGCCGCCCAGGGAGGCGTAGCGCTCGACGAGCGTCGTCCTCAGCCCCAGGTCGGCGGCGCGGAAGGCGGCCGCGTAGCCGCCCGGGCCGGAGCCGATCACGACGACCTGGGTCGCCTCGTCGACGTCGCCCTCGAAGGACGCGGCGGGCGGTGCCGCGGCGACCGCGGGCTCCTGCGTGACCTCCGGCTCGGCCGCCTGCTCCTCCTCGACGGCCGGCGCCGACGCGCCGTCGGCGGTGTCCATGACGAGGATCACCGAGCCCTCGGAGACCTTGTCCTCCAGCGCCACGCGCAGGTCGGTGATCGTCCCCGCCGTGGGGGCGGGGATGTCCATCGTCGCCTTGTCGGACTCGAGCGTGACGAGCGGGTCCTCGGGCGCGACCTCGTCGCCCGGGGCGACGTGGATCTCGATCACCGGGACGTCGGAGAAGTCCCCGATGTCGGGCACCTTGACTTCCAGCGGGGCCATCTAGAGCAGCACCCTTCGCAGATCGGACAGCACGGAGGCGAGGTAGGTCACGAACCGCGCGGCGAGGGCGCCGTCGATGACCCGGTGGTCGTAGGACAGCGACAGCGGCACCATGAGCCGCGGGACGAACTGCGAGCCGTCCCACACGGGCTTGGTCGCCGCGCGCGTCACGCCGAGGATCGCGACCTCGGGCGCGTTGACGATCGGCGTGAAGCTCGTGCCGCCCAGGCCGCCGAGCGACGAGATCGTGAACGTGCCGCCCGACATCTCGGCCGGGCCGAGCTTGCCCTCGCGCGCCTTGCCGGACAGCTCGGTGAGCTCGCGCGCGATCTCCACGAGGCCCTTGGAGTCGACGTCCTTGATCACCGGGACGACGAGCCCCTGCGGCGTGTCGGCCGCGAAGCCGATGTTGTAGTAGCGCTTGAGGACCAGCTCGTCGCCCTCCAGCGACGAGTTGACGTCGGGGAAGCGCTTGAGCGCCGGGACGACCGCCTTGATGAGCAGGGCGACCATCGTGAGCTTGACGCCCTCCTTGGCCAGCTCCTCGTTCGTGCGCTTGCGGAACTCCTCCAGCTCGGTGATGTCCGCCTCGTCGTTGTGCGTGACGTGCGGGATCGTCACCCAGTTGCGGTGCAGCGCGGGACCGCTGATGCGCTTGATGCGCGTCAGCGGGACGCGCTCGACCTCGCCGAAGCGCTCGAAGTCCACCTTCGGCCACGGCGCGACCTCCAGGCCGCCGACCGCGGCGCCCGAGGGGGCGGGCCCGGCGGTCGCCGCGCCGGCCCGCGCGGCCGCCTCGACGTCGCTCTTGAGGATCCGGCCCTTGCGGCCGGTGCCCCGTACGGTCGACAGGTCCACGCCGAGCTCGCGCGCCAGGCGGCGCGCGCCCGGGCCCGCGTACACCGCGTCGCCCTCCGGCCGGGCCGGGGCGGCAGGCCCCTGCGGACGGGCGGCGGGCGGCTCGGGCCTCGCCGGAGCCGGCTCCGCGTCGACCGCCGCGGCGTCGGAGGCGGCGGGCGCCGCGAGGGAGTCCTCGGCGGTCGCCTGGTCCTGCCCGGCGCCGGGCACCGCGAGGAGGATCACGCTCCCCTCCGAGACGGTGTCGCCGACGCCGACGCGCAGCTCCTGCACGACGCCCTCGAGCGGCGAGGGGACGTCCATCGTCGCCTTGTCGGACTCGAGCGTGACCAGCGGATCCTCGGGCGCGATCACGTCGCCCGGGGCGACGTGGACCTCGATGACCGGGACGTCGGTGAAGTCCCCGATGTCGGGCACCTTCACCTCGGTCGGGGTGATCACGTCGCTCATGACACCGCCCCTCGCGCCACGGCCGCCGCGCCTGCCACGTCAGACATGGAAGGGCGCGGGGCGGTCGGTCTCGATCTCGTAGCGGTCGATCGCCTCCTTGACCTTGGCCGGCTCCACGACGCCGTCGTCCGCGAGCGCCTTGAGCGCCGCGACCGCGACGTAGTGGCGGTCGACCTCGAAGAAGCGCCGCAGCTTGCGCCGGTAGTCGCTGCGCCCGAACCCGTCGGTGCCCAGGACGCGCATGGTGCGGTCGACGAACGGCCGGATCCCGTCCGGGAACGCCCGCATGTAGTCCGTGGAGGCGATCACCGGGCCCTCGTGGCCCTCCAGCTGGCGCGCCACCCACGGCGTGCGCGGCTCCTCCGTGGGGTGCAGCATGTTCCAGCGGTCCGCCTCGATGCCGTCGCGGCGCAGCTCCGTGAAGCTCGTGACGCTCCAGACGTCCGCGGCGACGCCGAAGTCCTGCGCCAGAAGGTCCGCCCCCGCGAGCACCTCCCGCAGGATGGTCCCCGAGCCCATGAGCTGGACGCGGGGCGCGCCCGCGGCCGGCGTCTCGCCCTCGCGCAGGAGGTACATGCCCTTGAGGATCCCCTCCTCGGTGCCCTCGATGAGCCCCGGGTGCGGGTAGTTCTCGTTCATGAGCGTGAGGTAGTAGAAGACGTCCTCCTGCTCGACGAGCATCCGCCGCAGGCCGTCCTGGATGATCACGGCGACCTCGTGCGCGTACGTGGGGTCGTACGCCACGCAGTTCGGGATCGTGGAGGCGAGGATGTGCGAGTGGCCGTCCTCGTGCTGCAGGCCCTCGCCGTTGAGGGTCGTGCGGCCCGCGGTGCCGCCCAGGAGGAACCCGCGGGTGCGGCTGTCGCCGGCCGCCCACGCCAGGTCGCCGATGCGCTGGAACCCGAACATCGAGTAGTAGATGTAGAACGGGATCATCGGCATGTCGTGGTTGGAGTACGACGTGCCGGCCGCGATCCAGGAGGAGAAGGCGCCGGGCTCGTTGATGCCCTCCTGGAGCACCTGGCCCTTCTTGTCCTCCTTGTAGAACATGAGCTGGTCGGCGTCCTCGGGCTGGTACAGCTGGCCGACCTGGCTGAAGATCCCGAACTGGCGGAACATCCCCTCCATGCCGAACGTGCGCGACTCGTCCGGCACGATCGGGACCACGTGCTTGCCGATCTTCTTGTCGCGCAGCAGCGTGTTGAGGATGCGGACGAACGCCATCGTCGTGGAGATCTCGCGCTCGCCCGTCGGCGTGAGCTGCGCGCCGAACGCCGACAGGTCGGGCACCTCCAGCGACCGTGAGCGGCGCCGGCGCGCGGGCAGCCCGCCGCCGAGCGCGGCGCGCCGCTCGCGCAAATAGACCATCTCGGGCGCGTCGTCGGGCGGCTTGACGTAGGCCGCCTCGCGCACCTGCTCGTCCGTGAGGTCCAGGCCGAAGCGGTCGCGCCACTTCAGCAGCGCCGCCTCGTCCATCTTCTTCTGCTGGTGGGTGATGTTCTGGCCCTCGCCGGCCGAGCCCATGCCGTAGCCCTTGATCGTCTTGGCGAGGATCACCGTCGGCTGGCCGGTGTGGTTCACCGCGGCGTGGTAGGCGGCGTAGATCTTCTTCGGGTCGTGGCCCCCGCGGTTGAGCGCCCAGATCTCCTCGTCGGACATGTGCGCGACCATCTGGCGCAGCTCGGGATACGCGCCGAAGAAGTGCTCGCGCACGTAGGCGCCGTCACGCGCCTTGTAGACCTGGTAGTCGCCGTCGACGGCCTCCTCCATCCGCTGCACGAGCAGGCCCTCGTGGTCGGCGGCGAGCAGCGGGTCCCAGCGCGAGCCCCAGATGACCTTGATGACGTTCCAGCCCGCGCCGCGGAAGACCGTCTCGAGCTCCTGGATGATCTTCCCGTTGCCGCGGACGGGGCCGTCGAGGCGCTGCAGGTTGCAGTTGACGACGAAGATGAGGTTGTCGAGGCGCTCGCGGCCGGCGAGGGAGATCGCGCCGAGCGACTCCGGCTCGTCCGTCTCGCCGTCGCCGACGAAGGCCCAGACCTTGCGCCCGCTCGTGTCGAGGATTCCTCGGCCCTGCAGGTACTTCATGAAACGGGCCTGGTAGATCGCCATGATCGGGCCGAGGCCCATGGAGACCGTGGGGAACTGCCAGAGCTCCGGCATGAGCCACGGGTGCGGATAGGAGGAGATCCCGCCACCGTCGAACCTGCCCAGCTCCGTGACCTCCTGGCGGAAGCGCTCGAGCTGGGCCTCGGTTACTCGCCCCTCGAGGAAGGCCCGGGAGTAGAAACCAGGCGCCGAGTGCCCCTGGAGGTAGACGAGGTCGCCGCCGTGGCTCTCCGACGGCGCGTGCCAGAAGTGGTTGAAGCCGACCTCGTAGAGGGTGGCGGCCGACTGGAAGCTCGCGATGTGGCCGCCGAGCTCCGAGGACGTCTTGTTCGCCCGCAGCACCATCGCCATCGCGTTCCAGCGCACGAGCGAGCGCAGGCGGTGCTCGATCTCCTGGTCGCCGGGGTACTCGGGCTCCTGCTCGACCGGGATGGTGTTCACGTAGGGCGTCTGCAACTCGTGCGGCAGATGCGCCCCTGCGCGCGACGCGCGATCGGCGAGCCGGTCGAGCAGGAAGCTCACACGGTCCGGGCCGTCGTGCTCGAGGACGTCCTCGAGCGACTCGAGCCACTCGCGGGTCTCCAGAGAGTCGATGTCGGTGCTGGCCACTGTGCCCTCCCACGCCTGTCCGTATCTGCACAGGCCACGTTACCCGCGCGCGTTGGCGGGCATCAGGGCCGCCGCGCGGCGGGCCCGGACCCGGGCCAGATGCCCTGCTTGCCGGGGGCGAGGATGCCCTGGGGATCCAGTGCGTCCTTGAGCCTCGTGTGCAAGCGGGCGAGGGCGTGGTCGCCCCACGCATACTGCTCGGCGATGAGGTCCATGAACGCGACGTGGGCGCGGTACTCCCCGTACCCGCGCCGCGCCGCCTCGCGGATGAGCTCCGCG
>Ga0180215_1005540_pt1 | contig 10742 bp, 5 predicted proteins | sample eDN3rd37CBELigBY_FD_128871 | JGI IMG/M metagenome (GOLD analysis project Ga0180215, IMG submission 128871) | Enriched backyard soil microbial communities from Emeryville, California, USA - eDNA 3rd pass 37_C BE-Lig BY (version 2) (version 2) | ecosystem: Environmental > Terrestrial > Soil >...
GATTCGACCGGCGGGATCGTAACGAACCGTCAGCACGGAACCGGGGGAGCGAATCTCCGCCAGCGGCGTCCCGGTGGAGGCGCTGTAAACTCGGACGAAGCCAAGATCAGTGGCCGACGCGACCCGGTCGCCTCGCGGGTGGAACGCCACCTCGTGGATCCGGTCGTTCTTGTTCCGCCTTTCCCAAAGCAACGTGAAACTCCGAGCGTCCCACATCCGCAGGGTCCCCTCGTCTCCCCCGGCGATCAAGTGAGAGCCCGACGGATCGAAATCGACGGACCGGGCGGCCTCGTGGTCTGGGAAGTCGAGCGAGACGATTTCGCGACCACTGGGACACTCCCAAACGCGTACCGGCTTGGCGCTCGCGAGCGACGACGAAGCCAGCAGGTGGCCGTCGGGGGAGAAGTCCAGGTCGGTCACGGTCGCGTTGTGTCCCTTCCAGCCGAGGATGACCTTGCCGGATCGAGCGTCCCAAAGTTTGATCGTTTGTGGCTCGTGCGTGTCGTTGGCCGCGGTGGCCCAAATGGAGCCGTCGGGGCTATTCTCAATCGCCCAAATCTCGTCGTCGTGCGCCGGGACGCGAGCGGCCGCGAGGTCGCCGCGGTTCGTCGTCCAATTCCAGAGCCAGAGATATCGCCTGATGTTGTAGATGAGGGGCGGCCCACTCCCCTCATCGCGCGCGAAGCCCCAATGGCCGATCCCGCCGAACTGTCGGCCCGGCGACTCCGCCAGGAGCTTCCCATCGATCGCGGATCGGAGCTGAATGCGGGGGGCCTCCATGTATTCAGTGCGGTTGATGAAAAAGCTTCCTCCGTCGGGCGAGAAGATCAAGTGGGTTGTCTCGATCCCCGGAGCGGAGTTGGCGGGGCTGAAAATTCGCTGGTTCAGGGCGCGCGGCGGGTCGATGAGGCGAACCTCTTCGGACGTCTCTCGCGCGACGATCGCGTCTCCGCCCGGCTGCGGGGCCGCGGTTCGAACCGGCGCGCCCAGATCATCGACCCGGTGAATCAACCGCCCCGAGGCGGTCTCCCAGACGAACAGGACGCCGCCGCCCGCCATCGCGACGCGGCCGCCATCGGGGGAGAAGAAGGCGCGGCCGCCGAGGTTGTCGGGCGCTTCGGCGAGCGGAAGCCGCGGCGCGTTGGTCGTCGCGTCGTACAGGGTCGGCCGTCCGTCACGCCCGGGCGCCGCGTAGAACGTTCCATCCGGCGCGACCTCAAGCCACCCGAAATCGCCCGAGACGGAATGGAGGCGGGGCGAGAGCCCTTCCTTCCGCCCAATTTCCCATGTGGCGAATCGACGAGAGATCACCTCCCCCGATGGTCCCCGAACCGAGGTCGCCACCCCCAAGAGCGCGTCTCGGTTCAAGAACACGACGCGCTCCACGCGTCGGGCTTCCCGCGGGGCGCCCAGGTGAAGGAATTCGCCCGTTTCGGCCGATCTCAATTCAACCGTCCAGGTCTCCCGGGCCGGATCGTCGCCGTCGTCGCCAAGCGTGACGCCGAGGGCCAGAATGTCGCCATCCGCGGAGAAGGCCGGATGGTCGACCCGCGCCGGCCGCTCCCAGCGATGGCGCCAGACCGTTCGCTCGTCCTCCAGATCGAGGAGCAGGAACTCCCCTTCGGCGTTGGTCAAGGCGAGTCGACGTCCCTCGGGGCTCAGGCAATAATCCCAGATGTCGGCCGTCCCCGCGTGGAGGAGTCGGGCCTCGCGCCGGGAGAGCATCCACAGGTGCCCCCAGGCGAAGTCCCGTCGATCGACCGCGCCGGCGCGCGGGATCATGTCGCGCAGGATGAGTTGAGCCCGCCCCAGTTGCGCGGCCTCCAGAGCTTTCGAGGCCAGTTGGAGGTTCGAGTCGTAGACGTTCTGGTCGGCCCGCTCGCGCTCGCGGGTGATCTCCTTGTTGGCCTCTCGAAGGACCATGTTCCAAATGATCACGCCACTGAAAACGAAGCCCAATCCGACCAAGCCCGCCGCAATGGAGCCCGCGATCCAGGGTCGCCTGCGCGTCCAGCGCCGCAACCGCTCGCGCGGGGTCGCCGGCTTCGCCAGGATCGAACGGCCTTGAAGAAAGCGATGCAGGTCGTCGGCCAGCAGGGCCGCCGAAGCGTAGCGCCGAGCCGGCGTCTTCTCCAGGCACTTCAGCGTGATCGTCTCCAGCGCCCGAGGCGCGCCCGCCCGGAGCACTCGAACCGGGATCGGGTCGGCCTCGCGGGCCTGCCGCAACGTCTCGGTTGGGCTCTCCCCCCGAAACGGCGCGCGGCCGGTCAGGATTTCGTAGAGGATCGCCCCCAACCCATAAACGTCGGTCCAAGGTCCGATGGCGCTGGGGTTTCCCGCGGCCTGCTCCGGCGCCATGTAAGGCGGCGAGCCGAGCAGGATTCCGGTTCGCGTCAGAGCCTGGGGAAGGGTCTCGCCAACGTCGGCGTCGAGCGGGTCGACCACCTTCGCGAGGCCGAAGTCCGTCAACCGCGGCTGAAGCTCCATCGGGTCGGTCGACTCGCGCGCGTCGGGCAGCAACACGTTGGACGGCTTCAGATCCCTGTGCAGGATACCCCGCTCGTGGGCGTGGGCGACGGCCTCGGCCAGCGCGGCGACGAGCTTCGCCGCGGCCCTGGGCGGAACCGGAGCCGTCCGCCTCTTCAACCAGGCCGCCAGGTCCGGACCGTCGCAATATTCGCCGACGATGTAGCAGCGCCCCTGGACCTCGCCCGAGTCAAGGTACGGCAGGATGCCCGGATGATCCAGCGCGCCGACGATTTGCGCCTCGCGAAGGAACCGCACGCGCACGGAGAGATCGCCGATCCAATCGGACGCGGGAACCTTAAGCGCCACGAACCCACCGCCCTTCGGGTCGCGGGCCCGATAGACGATCCCCATCCCTCCGCGACCAATTTCGACCAGGTCCGAGTAGGGCCCAAGCGACTGAAGGGGGGTGGCCGTCGCCTTGCGGCGCTGCCGTTCGCCATCGAGTTGCTCGATGATCCCGCGCAAGTCGGCCATCGTCCGTTCGCCGAGATCGTCGATGCCCCGCCGAGTCGCCTCTTGCTCGTCGCGCGCCTGGCCGCCATTCGTCGGATCCGTCGGCGCGTTTTCGAATGAGGACATCTACTCGTCTCCATGCGTTTAGGAGGCGCGCAAGATCCGAGGGAGGCGGTTTCACCCTCGGCGCGCCCGGCCCGCGACGCCTTGGCGGTCCGCCCGAGACGCCCCGCCCGACCGATGGTGGTTCGATCGAGGCCGGCCGATCCCCCGGCGGTCCGAGTTCATCCGATGTCGCGCCGCGCTGCTTCGATCTCGACTGGGCGCTCCACCCTCGATGCGACGCGATCATTATCAAACAGGAGCGCGCCCCCTTTCAAGCATCCAGCCGAATGTCTTGAAATGAGAAGCCGAAGCAAGCATCTGGAAGGAGGGAAATCGAGACGACGACTCGTCCCCGGTGGACGTCGATTCGCCGGCTTGCGGTCAACGAGCCTAATAAAGCCGCGACAACCCGGTGAGGCCACGAAGGGGCGGACGCGACCAGCCCGCTCCTCCGGGCCCTCCTCCTCCCTGGAGAACTTTCACCGGTTCTCGAGCCAACTGGAAACGGCCGGGTGAGCTGCCACCCGCTTAGGTGACGCTCACCCGTAGGCCGAGGGGTCCTCGTCGGTTCCGGGCTCCAGGGGGATGCCCTTGTAGATCCGCCGGTTGTCGAGCGCGAAGACGCGGTCGGTGAACTCCTCCTCGGTCTGGGACCGCTGCCGTTCGCGGGCCACGATGTTCATCTTCGCGTCCAGGTCATCGATGAACGAGACGAGAAGGGCCTCGAAGGTCTGGGGCAGCACCGGAGCGCCAAACTCGCGCCGGCCGTGATGGGCGAGGATGGCGTGCTCCAGCAGCAGGAGGGTTTCCTCGGGGAAGCCGTCGATGGTCCGGGCGGTCTCGCGGACGAGGTCGCGGCCCATGAGGATGTGGCCGACGAGCTGGCCCTCCTTGGTGTACCGGGCCTCGACCGGGTGGTACTTCAACTCGCGGAGCTTGCCGATGTCGTGCAGGATGATCGCGGCGAGGACCAGCCCCTTGTCGAGCGGCGGGTTCAGCGAGTCGTAATAATCGCCGTAGTGCTCGATGAGCAACGCGCCGACGCGGCTCATGCTCCAGACGTGCTCCAAAAGCCCCCCGGTGTAGTCGTGGTGCATCTTTTGGGCGGCGGGCATCTTGCGGAGCAGGTCGTCGTGATCGTCCATGATCTTCAGGACCAGTTGCTTCAGATGCGGGTCCTGGATGTACTTCTCGACTCGGTGGCGGATCGAGTCGATCAGCGATTGGGGCGAGTACCGGCTGCTTTCGACCAGGTCGTAAAAGTCGTAGCCGTCGGCCACGTCTTCGTCAGTCGCCGGGCGGATTCCGAGAAGCTCCAACTGCATGCCGAACCGGATGTTGAAGCTGGCCCGGATCTGAATGCGGTAGGCGAGCCCCTCGACCCACGAGGCGGCTTCGGGGAAATAGCGGTGGTCGTGCCACAAGGGGGCCTCGTAGGCGACCCGCTTGTCGCGGAAAAGGCATTTGATGAACGGCTGGTTGGCCTTGGTCACGCCCCGCGTCTTCTTCACCAACGCGGCGTAGCAGACGGCCTCCTGGCCGTCCACGACATCCGATAGTTTGCTCACGACGATTGCCGGCGCGGTCATGACTTCTGTTTCCCTCCGTCCACGTCCGTGTGATTGAGCGACTGATCGTATCTTCACTCGGCGCGCGCCACAAGTGTACAACACGCCGGGGGCCCGGGCGCGGCTTTCGTCGCCTGGGCGCTTCTGAGAGAATCGGCCGAAGGTGGGGTTGTAACGGTCCGGTCGGTCTCGACGCGAGGATCTTGGAATGGCGGGCGTTTCCAGCGGCAATGGCCGCGCGGCGGATTCCCTGGGACGGATCGGGCTTCCCAGGCCGGTCCGAGAGTTGGCTCAACGGCCCTGGGACGCGGTGGTCGTCGGCGCGGGGCACAACGGCCTGACGGCGGCGGCCTATCTGGCGAGGGCCGGAAGGTCGGTGCTGGTTCTGGAGGCCCGAGAGCGGATCGGCGGCGCCTGCGCGATCGAGGAGCCCTGGCCCGGCTTTCGGCTCTCCCCCTGCGCCTATCTTTTGGGGCTCCTGCATCCGAAGGTGATCGACGAGCTGGGCATGCCCGCCCACGGCTTCGCATGGACCCCCGCGACCGCCGGGCTGTTTGTTCCGTTCGAGGACGGCTCAAGCGTCCAGTTATGGGACGACGACGCCCGTTGCGAGGCCGAGATTCGCCGCCTCGCCCCGGGAGATCTGGACGGTTGGCGCGCCTTTTGCGCGGTGAAAACCCGGCTCCGCGACGCCCTGCGGCCCGAGGGGGATGGCGACGTCTGGCTTGGCCGGGCCCCCTCGATGGAGCAAATCGAGGCGCGGCTGGCCGGCGACGGCGAGGCCCGCGCGTTCCTCCTGGAATGGTCGATGGCCGAGTGCGTCGAGCACTACTTCCGGGACGAGCGACTGCAAATGGCCTATCTCGGCCAGGGAGTGATCGGCACGAACGCGAGCCCGTTCGACCCCGGCACGGCGTCGATCCACTTCCACCACCAGTCGGGCCGGCTGGGAGGCGCGCCGGGGCAATGGGGGTACGTCCACGGCGGCATGGGGATGGTGTCGATGATCCTCTGCGACATCGCCCGCGAGTTGGGCGCGGTCGTCGCCGCCGGCGTCCCGGTCGCCCGGATCATCCCCGGCGAGGGGGTGGAGTTGGAGGGGGGCGAGCGGATCCGCTCCGGGATCGTCCTGTGCAACGCCGACCCCCGCATGGCGCTCCGGCTGCTGGGCGAGAACGCCGACCCGGTCTGGAAGGCGCGCGTCGAGTCCATCCCGCAGAGCGGCTGCACGCTGAAGCTCAACGTGGCGCTTCGGGAGCTTCCCAGCTTCAAGGCCCGGCCGGGCTCACGCCCCGCGCGCGACCATCACAAGGGGCAGATCAACACGCCCTTGACCAAGGCCGAGTGGCGCGACGGCTTCGACGAGGCCAGGCGGGGCGGGCTTCCCCAGCGGCTCTGGACCGAGCTTTACTTCCAGACGGTCCACGACCCGAGCGTCGCGCCGGCGGGCTTGCACGCCATGAGCGTCTTCGCCCAGTACGTCCCGCATTCGTTCGCGGCGGGCGATTGGGACTCCCGGCGCGACGAGGCGAAGCGCCTGGCCTTCGACTCGATCGCCCGGTTTTGCGAGAACTTCCCCGAGGCGGTCGTTGACGCCCAGGTTCTCGGTCCCCCAGACATCGAGAAATCCGTCGGCCTGACCGGCGGCCACATCTTCCAGGGCGAGTGCCTTCCTCAATATATGTGGGAGCGAAGGCTCCCACCCCGAACGCCGATGCCCGGCGTCTTCCTCTGCGGCGCCTGCACCCACCCCGGCGGCAGCGTCATCGGTGTCAACGGCCGCAACGCCGCGATGGAGGCGCTCGGAGCGTGAGCGCCCGGTCGTTCGCGGCGATCAAAAGGCGAGCGGCATTGATGGGAGGGCGAGGCTCCCTCCGAGCCGGGACCGTGCGCCGGCTCGCCCTCCCGGCCAGTTTTGGGATCAATCCGAACGCCGCTTGAACCTCACTCGCCCAGCAGGTGCTTGACGGCCGGCTCGATGGCCTTGGCCCATCGCTTGTAGCCTTCGGCGCTGAGGTGGAGGAAGTCGGGCATGATCTCCTTGGAGATCGTTCCGTCGTCTTCGAGGAAGCTGGAGCCGATGTCGAGGTAGTGGACCTTGCCGCCGTCGTCGAGCTTGGCGATCTGGGCGTTGACGGCGTCGAGCTTCTCGCGGGTGGGGTTGGGGGTCTCACCCCGGGGGAAGACGGCCAGGAGGAGGATGTTCGATTCGGGGAGCCGCTCGCGGAGCAACTCGACGATCTTGGTGATCCCCAGGGCGATGTCGTCGGCCGAGTCGGACCCGGCGTTGTTGGTGCCGATCATCAGGACGATTCCGCGCGGGTTGATCCCGTCGATCTCGCCGTTCTCCAGCCGCCATAGGACGTGCTGGGTCCGGTCGCCGCTGAAGCCGAAGTTGGCCGCCTTGCGGGGTCCGTAATGGGCCTTCCAGGTCTCGTTGTCGTTCCACCCCTGCGTGATCGAGTCTCCCAGGAAGAGGAGGTCCACGTCCCCTTGCTTGGCCCGTTCAACGCTGGCCGCGTGGCGCTTGGTCCACCAGTCGTCCTCTCGGGGAACGGGGGTCGTGCTGGGAGGCGCCTGCGCCAGGGCCGATGTGGCCATCGCGGAGAGGAGGAACGCCCCGGAGAGGGCGAGGACGATTCGGCGGGCCGGGATCGTCGGTTGTCGCATGCTGGAGTACCTCGGGCGGGTTGATTGGAGGGTGAACAACGCGCGGCGCGTCTTTCGGCCGCGGGGCCATCGTAAACCCGTCCCGGGCCCGGTTCCAGATTCAAGCCCTCCAGGGCTGGCCGAAGTGCTCGGCGAAGCCGACTTCGTCAAGCCCGAGCCGGCCGGGGGTTGGGTCGGGCTCGGGCTCATGGCCCAACGGGATCAGGCAACAGATCGAATGATCGTCGGGGACGCCGAACTCGGCGCGAAGGGCTTCGGCGTCGAACTCCTCGATCAAGGTCGCGGCGACGCCCAGCGACTCGGCGGCGAGCATCAACCGCGAGGCGGCGAGCATCGCCGTTCGCGAGGCCCACGCCTGGTGGTCGAGCCGACGCCCAAACGCCGCCACCCGGCCACGGATCTCGGCGGCCTTCTCGGACGGGCACGACCCGGCTTCGACGGCCCGCTCCAGCATCGGTTCAAGGTGGGTCCGGTCGGGGAAGTGATAAGCCAGGACGACCGCGACGGCCGGCGCTCGGGTGATCTCGGGCCGATTCCGGGCGATGGATCGAAGGCGGCGCCGGTTGCGCTCGTCGCGAACGACCAGAAACCGCCAGGGTTGGAGGTTGTGGGCCGACGGCGCCGAGGTCGCCCGGAGAAGGATGGACTCCAGGCTCATCGGGTCGAGCGGCCGCCCCTCGGGGCCGGCCGGGTTGGAATCGTCCACGCGGAGTCCTCCCTTCGGATCGTCTCATCCAGTCGTTGATCCCGGATTATGGAGGGACCGGGCAGGCCGCCTGATACTGGCGTGCCCCATCTCCCCGTTATAGACTGGCGCGCTCGAACCTCGAAAGTCGAGGATTGGAACACCAAACAGGAGCCGTGAAGTCATGAAATCGTTTGGTTGGATGCGCGCGGGGTTTTGCGCCCTGGTGGTCGCGGGGCTGGGTTGCTCGGAGGCCCGCTCGGCCGATTGGGTCTCGTTGTTCGACGGCAAGACGCTCAGCGGCTGGACCAAGGGAGGTGGAGGCGACGCGAGCCACTGGGAGGTCAAGGACGGCGTGATCGTCGGCTCGGGCTCGGCGTCGATGCTCTACAGCGCCAAGAAGTACAAGAACTTCAAGTACCGGGCCGAGGTGAAGATCAACGACAAGGGGAATTCGGGGCTCTACTTCCGCTCTCCGACCAACGACGGCAACTTCAGCAAGGGCTACGAGGCCCAGATCGACAGCACCCACGCCGACCCGATCCGCACGGGCTCGCTCTACGGCTTCTGCCACGTCTACCGCCAGATCGTCCCGCCCGACGAGTGGTTCACCTACGAGGTGGAGGTCGTCGACAAGGACTGGCGCGGGTCGGTCGTCCCCCACATCTCGATCCGCATCAACGGCGAGGAGCTTTACACCTATCTGGATCACACCAAGGCGTGGAGCGAGGGCTATTTCGCCTTCCAACAGCACGACCCCGGCAGCCGCATCGAAATCCGCAAGATCGAGGTAATCGAACTGCCTTGACGCGAACCAACTGTGCTAGGATCTTGGGCGGTTCCAAACGCCTCTCGCCCGCCGCGGGAGGCGCCGCCAAGCGCCTTGCTCCTTTCGGGGAAGATGGGCGCGGGTCGGTGGGATCGCCGAAAAAGATTTTCAGAGAGGCTCTCGCCAATCATCCTTCTCCCCGTGGGAGAAGGTGACCGTAGGCCGGATGAGGGTCATGGGGCCTACGGAAACGCCATGACGGTCGTTTTTCGCGAGCCGCTCTTGTTTCGAAATCCGGAGCCCCTCACCCGGCCCTTCGGGCCCCCCTCTCCCGGGGGGAGAGGGGATGTTCGCTCCGCGCGGGCCGGAACGCCATTCATCCTCTTCCATACGAATCCGAAGTGAGAGACGACGATGCCTGATCCGTGGGTTCGCAAATCCATCGCCATGCTGAAGGCCGAGGCGGCCGAAGGCGAGGAGCATGGCTTGAAACGCACATTGACCGCCACCAACCTGGTGATGTTGGGCATCGGCGCGGTCATCGGCGCGGGTTTCTTCGGACTCACGGGCGAGGCGTCGGCCCGCTACGCCGGCCCGGCGATCTCGCTCTCGTTCGTGCTCGGCGGCATCGTCTGCGCGTTCGCGGGGCTCTGCTACGCCGAGATGGCCTCGACGGTCCCCGTGGCCGGCTCGGCCTACACCTACGCCTACGCCACCATGGGCGAGTTCATCGCCTGGCTGATCGGCTGGGACCTGATTCTGGAATACATGGTCGGGGCGACGACCGTGGCGATCAACTGGTCGGGCTACGTCGCCAGCTTCCTCCACGATCGGGGAATCGACCTGCCCCCCCGGTTCCTGGCCGGGCCGGGCACCGTCATGATCGAGGTCCCCGACTCGATCGCCGGTCAACTGCACCTGCGGCATGGCTGGTCGATGCTCGAATCGGTCAAGCACGCGCTGGTCGAGGCCGGCATCGATTACTCGTCGTTCCCCCAGACCACGGCGATCTTCAACGCCCCGGCCGTCTTCATCGTCGCGCTGGTGACGGCGGTGCTGGTGCTCGGCATCCGGGAGTCGGCCCGGCTCAACAACGTGATCGTCTTCGTCAAGGTGTCGATCCTGGTCCTCCTAATCGTCCTGGGCCTGCCGCTGATCAACAGCGAGAACTGGGGCGGCTCGTACATCGCGCCTCAGGTCGGGCCCTGGTACGATTTCCAGTACGGCTGGAGCGGCATTTTGCGAGCGGCCGGGGTGGTCTTCTTCGCCTACATCGGCTTCGACGCGGTTTCCACCACCGCCCAGGAGGCGAAGAACCCCCAGCGCGACATGCCCATCGGCATCATCGGCTCGCTGGTCGTCTGCACCCTGCTCTACTTCTTCGGCGCGATCGTCATGACCGGCGTCGTCAACTACAAGCAACTGCACGTCCCCGACCCCGTGGCCGTCGCCACCGACGCCATGAAGATGCCCTGGCTCTCCTTCTATGTGAAGATTGGCGCGATCGCCGGCCTTAGCTCGGTGATCCTGGTCATGCTCATGAGCCAGCCCCGCATCTTCTACTCGATGTCGAAGGACGGTCTGCTGCCGCCGATCGTCGCCAAGATCCACCCTCGGTTCCGCACACCCTACGTCACCACCATCATCACCGGCCTGATCGTCATGGTCGCCGCGGGGGTGCTCCCCCTGACCGTGGCCGGCGAACTCACCTCCATCGGCACCCTGTTCGCCTTCGCCATCGTCTCGGCCGGAACGCTTTACCTGCGGATCAAGGAACCCCATGTCGAGCGCCCGTTCCGGGCTCCGTTCATCTGGTTCACCGCGCCCATGGGCGTGCTCACGGCCGTCCTGCTGATGCTGCCGCTTCCCTGGGACACCTGGCTCCGGCTCATCGTCTGGATGTTGATCGGCCTTGTGATCTACTTCGCCTACGGCCGAAAGCACAGCGTCCTGGGCAACCGAC
>Ga0180215_1005543_pt1 | contig 10738 bp, 17 predicted proteins | sample eDN3rd37CBELigBY_FD_128871 | JGI IMG/M metagenome (GOLD analysis project Ga0180215, IMG submission 128871) | Enriched backyard soil microbial communities from Emeryville, California, USA - eDNA 3rd pass 37_C BE-Lig BY (version 2) (version 2) | ecosystem: Environmental > Terrestrial > Soil >...
CAGCAGGGTCAACCGCGTTCAGAACATGAGCATCCTAATCCCTCCTCCCCTTGTCATTGCTGTGCGCACATCGTCCCAGTGTCACCTCTGTGAAGCCGGGCGACCACGTTATCCCGCTGTACACACCCGAGTGTCGCGAATGCAAGTTCTGCAAGTCGGGCAAGACCAACCTGTGCGCCGTCATCCGCGCCACGCAGGTGCGTTGCGCGATTCTTAGCATTGGAAAAAAGACCACGCAGTACCTGAACCACTGCTGCCAACGGCAAGTCGTACGCCGTCTTGGTCGCAGGGCAAGGGCGTGATGCCGGACGGCACCGTGCGCTTCCACTGCAAGGGCAAGGATATCTTCCACTACATGGGCTGTTCGACCTTCTCGCAGTACACTGTCGTGGCCGAGATCTCGGTCGCCAAGGTGCAGCCGGAGGCGCCCCTGGAGAAGGTAGCGTGATTGCTGCGCCTGCCATAAGCACGGCATTCCCAACATCGCTGGTTGCTTAACTGTGGCGTGATGAGCGCGGGACGGCCCTTCTGCCGCGTAGATCTGCCTGCTGGGCTGCGGCATCACCACCGGCTACGGTGCCGCGCTCAATACGGCCAAGGTGGAACGGGGCTCCACGGTATGTGCCAACGCGCGGGTATGGCGCTTTTATCGGTTTTTCTAATTACTCCGAGATCCGCTGGCTACTAGCCCATCCCCCATTCAGGTGGCCGTGTTCGGCCTCGGCGGTGTTGGCCTCTCGGTGATCCAGGGCGCCAAGGCTTGCGGCGCCAAGCGCATCATTGGCGTCGACGTCAACCCGGCCAAGCGCGGTGCGCCCGTCAATACAAAGCTATCGTGACGCGTGGATTCGCCGCTGACGCGCCGCCCCTTGCTTGCTCGCGGCGACTGAGCCGCCATCCAGAGTGGGCCCTGCGCTTTGGTGCCACGGACTTTGTCAACCCGAAGGACCACGAGCCGAAGCGCATCCAGGACGTACGCCCGTTGCCGAGTGCCGGCAGTCTGCGGATTTCGGCGACGTTAACGTAGCCACCGCCCCCGTCTCATTTGCAATCTTGTCGTCGACCAGGTACTGATTGAGATGACTGACGGCGGCCTGGACTACACCTTTGAGTGCGTCGGCAACGTCAACCTCATGCGCGCGGCCCTGGAGGCCTGCCACCGCGGCTGGGGCCAGAGCGTCATCATCGGGGTCGCGCCCGCTGGCGCCGAGATCTCGACGCGACCGTTCCAGCTGGTCACTGGTAAGGATGGAGCGTCTGAACAATGGAGCGTTGCCAGTTCCCATTCTGATGCCTCATACGGCTTGATTGTCCATTGCCCAACTCCACAGGCCGCGTCTGGAAGGGCTCGGCGTTCGGCGGCGTCCGCGGCCGCACCGAGCTGCCGGGTATCGTGTCCAAGTACATGAGCAAGGAGCTCATGGTCGACGAATGTAGGGCGACGTGCACCGCTTCTGAAGAGCACCAGGTGCGCCAGCTAACCGCGCGGTGCGCCCGTGCCACACTGTCACCTCTGGCAGGCATCACGCACACATACCCTCTGGAGCAGATCAACAGCGCCTTTGAGGTCATGGAGAAGGGCGAGTCGTACGTGACACTAACATGATCCAACTGCATTTGCTGCGCGCCGGGTCGCTCATGCTACTTGCTACGCCACGTTGGCCTCGCTGCCGCGCTTGCAGGATCCGCTCGGTCGTGAACCTCTTTTAATCCGCTTTCGTGCAACGAAGCCCGCATGGCTCCGCGTGGCTCTCAATGTGCAAACGTGCCGTCGTACTGGTTGATGCAAATAGAGTAGTATACGGCGAGTACACAGGGCGGATGGCCAACGATGCTATCATACAGGTGTACGGACCGCCCGCGCCTACGCGGTGGCGTTGGCCTCCGCAGGCGCGGTTGCCGGGGCCTCTTTGAGGTCGACGCTCGAGGTGGACGCAAGCGAGCTCGACTCGAACTGCCTGCAACCCGGGCGTTGTACCACGACATGACTTATTGCGCGGGTTAGGGCAGCTTGTCCCACTAGCCAGAGATGCAAGCGGCCGCACGCACTTGGCCACTTTGGCGACGGCGCTCGTGTCGCTCGAGAGCTTCCGATCCAGCGGGCGCTTGCTGCTCACGCCAGCCACAGAGTGTCTCCAACAAAGGCATCTCTTCGTTAGCATGCGCCATGCGTGACGCGCTGAACCTCGTCGGCAAGGCACCGTACTCATAGCAGTCTTTGTGGTAGAGGTACTTGCCCTCCGTCTTGCTCTTGCCGGCGAGCACTACCTTTTGGCACACGTCGCAGATAGACGGCGCCACCAGGACCTGGTGGCCAATGATCTACGCACCATGAGCCAGCCACCAGGCATGGTCAAAGGGAGAGCTAAGCGCTCCGCTCTAGTACTACAATGACGCGTAACGCCCTCGCTCGCTCACCTTCTTGGGGCCGGCCGGCGCGGGCGCCGGGGCACTCTCGGTGCTCTCGCCGCCCTCGGTCGAGGGAGACGGCGCGGCAACGCCGTCGGCGGACGGCGAGATGGGCAGCTCGCCCGATGCCGAAGGCACACCCTCCGCGTCGGTGGTACCGTCCGGGCTGTTTGCGGCGTCCTCCGCCAGCGCCCGGATGGCGGCCGGGTCGCGCGCGAGCGGCGACTTGGGGCCGGCGGCCAGGGTGGCGCTGATCGAGGCCAGCAGCATGGGGTTGGACTTGACGGTCGACGGCGTCAGCGACTCGCGCCGCTCGCCGGCCGGCACAACCGGCGGCGCATTCGCTGCCGCTGCCGCGGCCGCCGCGCGGGCCGCCCGGACGGCCTCGAGCTCGCTCTCGCGCGACGGCTTGTCGTTCGCCGACACCACCGCTGGCGCGGCGGCCGCCAGACGGGCGGCGCGCACAGCCTCGAGCTCGCTCTCCCGGGACGGCTTCTCGTTGGTCGACGCGACAGGCGCGGCCGGAGCTGCGTTCGCGGCGGCGGCCTGGCGCGCAGCGCGGATCGCCTCCAGCTCGTTCTCGCGCGACGCCTTGGGCGACGTGACCGGCGCCGAGGCGGCGGTGGCGGCCCCCGTCGGGGAGGTCGCCTGCGCGGCCTGGCGGGCAGCACGGATCGCCTCCAGCTCGCTCTGGCGGGACTGCTTGTCCGTCGGCACCGACTCGGTCGACGACGCGGCTGCGGCGGCTGCGGCTGCGGCGCGGGCCGCGCGCACGGCCTCCAGCTCGCTGTTGCGGCGCTCCTTGTCGCTCATAGTGGCGGCCTTGGTGCAGACGGTTCTGCTCGCGGTGCCGGTGGGTCGTCAGCGGCACGGGGCACGGTTGGTAGAATGTGGGGCTGTTGTATGCGTGTCTGGAGGCGGCGGTGGTCGAGCGCCGTCCACGTCAGCGGCCTCTTCTTGCGGCTAATGCAATTCCCGGTCCGTGTGGACCAGGGTCGCGGGGATCCACGCGTTCGCGGCCGATCCAGCGGGATCCAGCGTGCTCCCTGTGTTGTGCAGCAGGATGACAATCTCTTTCAAAGAAAAGATGCGCGGGCGACTACGAGGCAGCGCCAAGCAGCTCCAGGCAGCGAGGGCGAGCGACGGCGATCGACGCTTTTCGCGTGAACCGGCAGAGCCCTCTACTGTTAAAGATTCATAGCCCTAACCCTAGCTATAATGGCCTCTATAGCCCTAGCCCTAGCCTCGTCATCATACCCATAACCCTTGATCTACCAGCCTATGAGCAGCAACCTCATAACCGTCACCCTAGATCTGAGCTTCATTGCCGTCCTAGCCCCAACCCTAGCGAGGGAGACATGGCCCTAGCTCGAGACCAACAGTCGCCCTAGTCACGTGATGCCTCCACGTGCACACACCGTTTTTCGCGACGGGAGTGCAAGCGAACAACGCACCCGCGTGAGTCGCGCCTCGCCAGCCGCCATGGCCACCGAGAAGACCGCCCACGCCGGCGAGCCCGGCACCGGCGTCGTCAAGACATCTGGCTTCAAGAGCTTTGACGAGTTCTTCCCGTTCTACATGCGCGAGCACTCTAACATGATCTGCCGCCGCCTCCACGGTCCGCGCACCGCGCACGCAGACGACAATACACATAGCAGTGACCGGACTGCGGTACTAATGGCAACGCCGCTTGTGCGTGGCGCATGCGCGGGTGCGTGGGCGGGTCGCTGCAGTGATCGGCACGTCGCTGTCGATCATCCTGGCCGTCGTCGCCGCCGTCCGCCAGGACTGGCGCTTCCTGCTGGGGGGTGTGGTCCAGGGCTACGCCTGGGCTTGGGTACGCGCGATCTGCATGCGTCTGGCTGTCCCGAATCTCAGTCACCGTGGCGCTAATAGAAGAGCGCATTGCGGTTGTATGGGCGGAGCATACAGGTCGGCCACTTTTTCTTTGAGGTGCCGCCTTAGACGGACTATTGTCGTATTTGCGAAGGGCGCAAAAGCTGACGATAGACCGGGGTCTTCCATGTTCGCATTTGCCCGCGGCGTACGGTGCAGAAAAACAAGCCGGCCACGTTCAAGCACCCCCTCTGGTCGCTGATGGGCGACTTCAAGATGGTACGTGCGATAGCGCTGCAGGCGCAGCTCCACAAATGTTGATGCTAACTATTGACGTGGTCTCGACGGATAACTCAACCACACGCCAGCTGTGGGGTGTGCTGACCGGCCGCTACCGGATCTAAGAGCCACGCAACAGTTGGTCGACTTAGCGCATGTGTCATACGCAGACCTGCTTCCTTGTTTCTTATTTGTTGTACCGCAAACGAATCGCAGATAACGTATTATCGATTCCATGGTAGTAATACAGTCCCTGACTTGCGCAGTTATGCGCGTACAGACGGGTGACGGCCAGCGTCGCAGGGAGTACAGTACATGGTAAAAGCTACAGACCAGTAGAAACTGCAGTTTCAGAGTTCAGGTCGCGGAATAATAAAAAATACAAGCGCAGTGGCGGTCATGCCTGTGTGGCCTCCGCCACCGCGACCTCCGCGGCGCGGCCGTCATCCGTGGCAGGCTCGCGAATCTCGGGGATCGGCAGCGCATATGCGCCCAGCAAGTGCACCAGGTCGAGCGGTGGCGGCAAGTCCTGCGCAATGACAGTGCGCCAGCCGACCTCCGTCTTGTAGTACACGAAGCCGACCGTAGTGCGGCGGATGTGCAAGTCGTCGAGCACCTCTGGATGCTCGCGCGCCAGCGTGGCTAGCTCCTCCTCCTCATTGTCGGCCGCTTGCTGGGCTTCCGAGGCAAGGTTTTTTTGGCTGCGCTGCAAGAACTTGAACCGCAGCGGCACCGCGGACGGCGTCGGCGATGACAGCGACTTGCTCAGCGGCTTGGGCGGTTGCAGCTCCTCCCTGTGCACCGCAAGTCGAAATGTGGAAATAGGCGTGCAGCGGTTAGCTACAGCTCAATGTCCTTTCAACGTTTGCCTTCCTCCGCCAATGCGTACCGGCTGCGCGGTGGGACGGCGCCGAGCGGGGAGGGCGCCTTATGCCTCATCGAGCCGAGCGACGCGCTCAAGGACGGTGCCGCGAGCGACGCGGCCGACGGCAGCTCGTGGTGGTGGTGGTGGTCCACGGGGATCGGCGACGGTGTCTCCGGCACCTCGGACTCGCTCAGCGACATGGCCGACGACGTCGGCGAGCCAGAGTTGGTGCTGGACGACATGCTGACGAGCTCGTCGATCATGATGGAGAGACTCCGGCTCTGCCGCTTCTGCAAGCTCATCGACAGCGGCCGCGGCAGGCTACTCCGGCGAGCGGGCGCAGACGTTTCCGCGGGCGGCTTGAGCGACGAAGCAGCGCACTCGGTGCTGCTGCTGCTGTTATTGTTGCTCCGGTCGTCCAGCGAGGGCAGCGACGCCGTTGCCTGGCTGTGGCTGCTGTCTGCACTCTTGCGCCGGCCGGTGAGCCAACCGAGGCCGAGGCCCGGGCTGGGGGACCGCGACGCAGCCGGCCCAGGTGACGTCGCGTCGGGCGCCATGCTGTCAGGCTGAAACCGTGGTAGCAGCCACGTAGTTGGCGGTGCTGGGAGCGCGAGATGATGGCGGTGGGGTGGGCGGCGCGCCCGCTGCAGGAACTTCACTGACGTCTGCTGCGTTCCAGCGGCCGGCTCACGCCACATACGTAGCGCTTGTGGAATGGAATTTCGGCTACGCGACCCCTGCTCTGACCGGCTGTGGATGACCGCAAGCGAGCTGCTGCTGCTCAAAGCCGATGCGCATGAGCGACGACAAGAAGCAGCGCCGCCCAAAAAACACAGCTTGCAGAGAACTTGTTTTCTTTGCTATTCGAGCGGCGGCGTATCTCTAGAACACACGGCGCGCACAGTGGTCACGCATGTCACTGGTGTGCCATGCGCCATGTCTACCGCGGTTCAGGGGGTTGCTTCGAGAACGGCCAAGAGCGGAGGAATGCCACTGTGGCCCACCCGACGTCAAATAGCCATCGTCCATGTGGGGTGCCGCTGCATCAGGGCCCATGAAATCAAAGCCTTTCCTATGAGGGAAGATTCCTTTTCAGAAGGAAACCCGGCCTGAAAGGGCGCTCGGGCCACGGCACGAACGAAACAATAATCCAGAATCGACGGGTGGTTCCATTGACTCTCTGACACGTCATCCAGTGCGTCCCTCTGACGTGGCCTCCTAGGAACCCAGAGAGCAGGCAGCAAGAGACCGGCTAGGTTCTTCTCGCGCAAGGCCACCGATGCGCCATAATATTATGCACTTGGCTGGCACAGGCGCTTAGGCCGATGCCGTGCGACTGACTGTGGACGCCATGGAACCATACCTTAGATTTCGCCGCTCGCTTGGCCAGGAATCTCACATTCTGCCGGGTCGGGTCACACATACCGGCGCGAGCTATGCGGCATGGAGCGATCGATGCATGCCAGCTGCGCGATATCCGCAGCAAGTCTGACCGAAGATACAGGGCTGTATAATCAACATGACCAAATGAACCTGCTGTTCACTATGCACATTTAGAGTACATCGCTCTCGGGGCTGAGCGGCTCCATCGTCGAGGTGTGCCGCACGCGGTGGCAGAACACCTCGGCAGACCACCGCACGGCGTCAAGGTCGACGCGGCCCGCGAGACCGTTAACAATGCGGAAGACGTCGTCCGACGTCGCGGCTTTGTACAGAATGTCCTTCCGGACGGCGTGCAGCATGGCGGCCGCCACAAACAGCTCAAAGTCTGGCACGAGGTGCTGCGACCACATGATCTGAGGGCAGCAACACGCCCCTGCCATGTCCGCTTGCAGAGATGAGACTTAGGCGTACCGCAGGGCGCGCCCGCCCACCCCGACGCGCACCTCCCAGAGGCGCAGCACTTCGCTGAATGCGAATTCGCGCTTGAACTGCAGGAACAGCCAGCGGAAGCACATGTACAGGTTGCTGCAGCCGAGGCGATCTGCCGGGTCATTTTGCACGATCAAAGTTGGCGCGCGGTCTGTCAGCGCACTCAGTCCGCCACTGCACGCACGATCCCAGCCCGGTCGTACTGAGCGCGTCTACGAGGTCGGTGTCCAGCACCGATAGCAAATTGTACAAGTCGCTCAGCTGGCGGCGGATGCCGATCTGCTCGGCATCAAACAGGTGCAGCTGCCGGCGCGCGTAGATGGGATGAAGCGTGGGGGTCATTACAGTTGTGAACCAGCTTGTCCAGGCTCAGCGCACCGCGAGGGTGTGAGCGCCCATACCCGCTGCTCCATAAAGCCGGCAAAGCACCAGAACGCGTCGGCCTCGGTCTCCATCACGGCCACGAACGGCGCCAGCAGGTCGCTCATGCCCTGCAGGTAGCCTGTGCAAGAGAAAACGCCTGCACGGCACAATGCTCCCCAGGTCAGCTTACGGTCGTATTGGTCCACCACGGGACGAGCGTCGTACCAATGGCGGGTCGGTGGATCGCGTAGGCCATCAGGCTGTTATGCAGCATGATGACACGCGGGTTGTTGGGTCCGCTAAACAGCAACGACTCGGCGTCCGTGCGCACAATGTCCTTGTCTGGGTGCGACATACTCAAAACGGCAAGTACCACCGCATGAGTAGGCGCCGAGTGACAGAAGCGCATTGACGAGCGTTGGGCCCCTACCGATCTGCCGTTTACAGGCCTGGATGTTGGGCGTGTTCGCGGCGAGTGCGGCGCGCCACGCCTGGGTCAGCCGCTCGTACTCAGCCCTGCAAGTGTTCCGGCACCACACAGGCCAGCGCACTCCACCGTGAGCGTCTGCGGGCTTGTTGACGGGCGGCGATGCTTCGCTACTTACCGTCGCTCCTGGTCGATCCGCGCGCGGTCGGCCGTGGACACCGTCCAAGACGAGTAGTAATCGCAGAGGTACTTCCAAACGGCGGGCCGCAGCTCGGGCGAGATTCCCTACGAGCAGCCGCGCGCGTGGCTTTGTGGGTCTGCCACCATGTTAGCGTCGCCGCTGCACTCGCGACTGCCGCAATGCTTGTGCGTGCGTACGCCCAGGAAGATGTGCTTCCGCAGCTCCCGCTGCGCCGCCTCCGGCGACTCCAGCGCGTGGCGGTCGCCCTGTGGCGGCACGGCGGGCGCCCGCCCTTCCAGCGCCGCGAGTAGCTCTGGCCAGCGCGCCACGCCGAGTTCCAGCCAAAAGTGGTTGGGCGGGCACGGTGGTAGTACCGATACATTCTGTGGCCCACGCCCACGCGTTACAGAGGCAGGGTGAGCGGAGCTGGCAACCAACGCCCGATTGGAGCTACCGCGGCAACACTACCGTGACGATTTGGAAGCCGTCATCGGCGTCGCTGCCTTCGTGGACGGCCACGTAAGAGCTGGCGCGGCTGCGCGGCCCCGTCGGGGAGGAGTAACCGGCCGAGGTGCGGCTGCTCAGGGAGGCTAGGCGGCCACGGGCGGAGGCGGCGGCCGCCGTGGCCTGTTCCAGCTCTTGCAGGATCTGGTCCCGGCGCCGGCGGTACGACTCTTGCTTGACGGCCAGCCAGTCAAGCTGGCCGTGCATTGAGAGGTACCGCTGCAGCTGCGCCTGGCCACCGTTGCCGCAACCCCTTGGCTGTTCAGGCGCGCCCCATAAGCTACATGCATCCCTTGGGGTACGGGCGGCGACCCTGGGGCTGCGTAACCAACCTCTTGCAACGGCAGAGGCGGTCTACTGGCATGGCCGGCGGCGTCAACCTCCGCGGCAAAGACCCGTCGGGCCAACTCCGCGCGGCACTGGTTCGCCACGCCCAGCAAGGCTGCTTAGTGAAGCACCTACCGTGCCGAATGCCGTGGTACCGTTAGTGCCTGTTGGCCGCACAATTAAGCCGCCTTTGCGCCCTTGCTTCTCCCACCTTTGTTAAGAGTGACATCGCCGACGTCAAGCCGTAGCGTGGCGCGGTCGGCCTCAAAGTCGATAAACAGCTCCACCAGCACGGCGTCTGGCACCGTCGACCACTCCCAGTGCGGCACGGCGGCTCGCGAGGACGGCATGGTGTCGCGGGAGGCGGCCTCTTTCTTTCCAGGCTTTGCGTGATTGCCCGGCGGCTCCTCCGCTGCCGCGGCGTCGACCGCCCCTGCAGCAGATGCGGCGGCGGCGGAGGCCTGTGCCAGCGGCTTTGGCCGGCGGTCGCCGCCCCAGAGCACGCTTCGCAGGTCACGCAGGGCCGAGTTGAGCTCGATGTTGGCCAGCTCCGCGGCGGTCATGGCCTCCTCCAGCGAGTGCAGTTCTCGGTTGAGGCGGTCGACGGCGTCGTTGGTTGCTGTGGCAAGGCCTACGGGCGGCTCAGCATCGTTGGCTTGGTGTTGACGGCCTTTCAATGGTCCGCCGCCGCCGCCGCCGCCGCCGCCACCACCGCCACCGCCGCTAGCGCCCGCCGGGGCGGCGGCGGCGGCACTCGGCCGGGCCCTCCGAAACGCACGCATCCGCGCGGACTTGTTCGCGCAAAACCGTCGAAGTGTTCGACAGACATGGTCTACAATGGTCTACCAGAATAAATATGCAGGCCTATGTTGCTTCAACGTGCACGGATTGAGTAGATGACAGAAAGTACACCAGGGAGATGCACAGCATATGGTACACGTGAGCGAACTCACAGCTTGCTGGATTCCTCGCTGAGCAGCCGGAAGCTGCGGTAGATGCCCTGCGCCATGTAGCTCGGCTCGGCGCGCTCCTTGGCCCGCAGCACCTCAGCGCGGAGCGTGTGGGCACGGGCGGCATCGCTGCTGCCGGGCGCCGCAGCATCCACCGCGAACTGAACCAGCGTCAGAGCCAGGTCCAGTTGGCCTGCGTCCAGCAACGCTCGGGCGCGCTGCAGGATCCCGTTCGGCCCGCCGGCGAGCCCGACGATCTCGCTGGACAACGTCGATCAGCAAGCAGCGACAGCAGATTGTGGGTGTTAGTGCCACCTTCCACTTCGCCCAGGTATGGGGACACGCCGTACCCGGCCAAGTCGGCGTCTGGCGGCGGCCGCAGGTGCGCGACGTGTTGGTCCCACCAGCCAGCGTACAGCCGCCACAGGTTGCGGATGATGAACGACGGGTCGTCGTAGTTGGGCCGCAGGTAAGGGCGCTGGTGGTGGCACATGCACGAGGGACACGAAGGCTGCCTTAGTAAGTAGGCAGATACGGGCTGTAATGCGAGCTGGCGTGGCACATACCTGGAGCAGGTCGCTCGGAATCTTGACCGCATGGATGACCGTGTTGAGGGAGGCACCTTGATTGATAAGGGCGAGCGTCTGTCCCCCAGTCACGGTTAAGATGGGCTGAATTGTCCATGTGAGCGCACCCTATCGATTCAGGCCGTGCGTGCGCCATGA
>Ga0180215_1005546_pt1 | contig 10732 bp, 11 predicted proteins | sample eDN3rd37CBELigBY_FD_128871 | JGI IMG/M metagenome (GOLD analysis project Ga0180215, IMG submission 128871) | Enriched backyard soil microbial communities from Emeryville, California, USA - eDNA 3rd pass 37_C BE-Lig BY (version 2) (version 2) | ecosystem: Environmental > Terrestrial > Soil >...
ATACCCTCTGCTCCAAAGCTACATGCGTAGACGATGTCTTCTGCTGCATATGTTCGATATGCCCATTTTAAAATGTCATAATAATCTTTGTTGCTGTTGACAACGTCCTTTACCCTTTTCTCACTCCAATTTTCATATGTGATGACGCTCAATCTTGTGTTCCTCCTCTCTCACGTTGATCGTTAGCAACTGATTATTTTTAATCTCTAGCTGGTTCATATTATTGATAGCTCCGAATGTAAGACAGGATACACATGCCCGTATCCAAGAACCATGACCAAATACTAAAATTGACTCAAAATCCTTGTATTTGTATAAAAATGTGTGCACCCTTTTTTCCAAGTTCGAAATCTTTTCCCCAAGCATGATTTCACCTGGACGTGTAAACCACTCATCTTTATACGTTTCGATGAGAAGCTTCTTTTCTTTCCCTTCAAATTCTCCAAAATGAAGCTCATTTAACAGTGGCTCTATTTTAAAACTGTTATATCCATAGGACTTTGCTGTTTGTTGAGTGCGGGTTAATTCACTTGTTAAAATCAATGAGTATGTTGGTTTTAACAATTTTTTATTGGTTTCGATCGCCTTCTTGTTTGCGTCAGCAAGTTCTAAAATAGGAATATCCTTGCTACCCTGGAGAACCCCCTTTTCATTCCATTCAGTAGGAAGATGCCTGATTAAGGTAAGTTCCATGTCTTTTCACCCAGGAAAAATGTTTCGCTTCGTAGTCCGAGTCTTTGTGCCTCTAAAACCAGTACATCGTTAATTTTCACATTGCCGAGGTTGACATTTGTTCCAAACTGATTAATAAAAAACATTTGGTGTTTAGGTGTTGGGGCTTCAAATATCACCTTATTTACGTCAATATTTTGGGAAATTTGATTAATTAGATCCATGTTCACATTGCCCGAACGATTGTAAATACCTGCTGTCCCTGAGTCTCTCCCCTCAGTAATAACATACTTACAACCTGTTGCCAGCAATAAATTAATCTCATGTTCCCACTCAGATAAAGGCATTTCTTTATCTTGATCTTTAGACCCAACCTCTGCAATTACATTAAAATGCTGCTTTAGTTTTTTGATTAATGAAATTCTCTTATGAAGTGGGATGTCAATTGTTCCATTTGAGACCTCAATCCATTCAATCCCTAACTTTTGTAAACTTAGTACATATTCGTCAAGTTTCTCTTGTACAAAGCATTTTTCAAAAAGAGTACCGCCACAATAAGGAATGACATTGTATTTCTTATAGAGGTTGATTTTTTCTTGTAGGTTCGGGGTCACATAGGCGGAGCCAATCCCAATTTTCGCGATATCGATATAGGTATGATAATCCTGTAAATAAGCCTCTAATTGACCTAACGGAGTACCAAAATCAGCGATTGAGGTAAGTCCATAACTACGTTCTCCCTGTGTTCGTAAAGGAACATCTAAAAAATCCATAGGAATAACTCCTCCTTAGTTCAGCGTAAGGATAAAAAATCCTCACTACATTTGCCCAATTTTTCATAGGCTTCTGTTCTATTTCCATTACAAATACCCATCATCTTACAGTTGATATGTTATTCAAAAATAGGTAAAGGGTGTATAGATTGGGCTTTTCTGGGCACTGTTCATTTGGAAACTACTTACAGAATAGGTTTCGTGAGATATTGAAAAACTAGTAAAGCAATAATTGATTTTAACGACAATGACAAGAGGGAAACGGATGAAGTTCATCCAGCCTTTTACATACCGTAAAAGAAGGAGATGCAAAAACTTGTCAAATCAAAAAAATTCAGCAATGACAATTGTTGCGATTAGTTCTATTCCACTAATCCTGGTACTTGGTAATTCGATGCTCATTCCTGTATTACCACAAATGCAAAAAGAGCTAGATATCAGCCAATTTCAGGTGAGTCTTGTAATCACAACATTTTCAGTTGCAGCGGCGATCTCTATTCCATTACTTGGTTATTTCTCGGATCGTTTTTCAAGAAAAGCGGTTATTATACCAGCATTGATTCTTTACGGTACAGGAGGATTGCTCGCTGGTGCTGCAGCCGCATGGTTTTCTAGTCCTTATTTTTGGATCATGGCTGGTAGGCTTATGCAGGGTATCGGTGCCGCAGGAACAGCACCTATCGCAATGGCGCTTACTGGAGATTTATTTAAAGGGGGAAAACAAAGCCGAGTTTTAGGACTCGTGGAGGCATCAAATGGCTTTGGAAAGGTAATATCACCAATTATCGGTTCCCTTCTAGCGTTATTATTTTGGTATGCTGCCTTTTTTGCATTCCCAATTTTTTGCTTAATTTCCGTACTTCTCACGATATTCTTTGTTAAAGAGAAAAAGCAAAAGAAAGAACCACCCCCACTTAAAAAGTATGTGCGAGGATTGTTTTCAGTGTTTAAACATGAAGGTAGATGGTTATTCACAGCATATTTAGCTGGAGCAACTTGTTTATTCACCCTTTTTGGGATTCTCTTTTACTTATCTGATGTATTAGAAAAAACGTATGATACAGATGGTGTACTTAAAGGAGCAATATTAGCAATTCCATTATTATGTATGACAACAACATCGTATATTACAGGTAGTAAAATTGGTAAAAAGATGCCTTTGATGAAGAAGCTTATCATCATTGGACTTATCCTCATGACTATATCGTTTGCTTTATTAGTCTTTTTTGAGAGCTTAATTCCGTTTATTGCCGTTTTGGCAATCAGCAGTATCGGAACTGGACTTGTATTACCTTGTATAAACAGCTTTATAACGGGCTCTGTTTCATCCGAAAAGAGAGGATTTGTTACTTCACTTTATGGTTCCGTTCGGTTCTTAGGAGTAGCCATTGGTCCGCCTATATATGGATGGTTAATGAGTTGGTCAAGAGCCGGAATGTTTTTAACAACTGCATCTTTAACCCTTATAGTTGGGCTTTTATGTATGCTCCTAATTCATGTTAAAAAGAAAAATCCTAAAAAAGAAACAAATGATTCCCTGTTCAAAAAACTTCAGTTTACCTAATATGATAAAGGAGAGGTTGACCTTTGCAAATTTTCGTTTCTCCAGAGGTTATCAAAGAAGAATGTCAAATACTTAACATAGTCAATCAAGAAAAAAAAGCACTTGGCTATATCTCGTTTTTCTTTGACGATAAAAAAATGTATGTCTATGGACACTGTGAGGAATTAGGCGTAAGTAAAGATTTTAAAGACACGATCACTCCGTACATTCAAGGTATGGCAAAAGCTAAGCCAGATTTAGATATTTTTTCTTATATCTCGATTGGTGGAGAAAAATTAGACTTAGCAGATGAAGAATCTGAAGATAAGTAAGGATATCGATATCGATATCCTTTTTCTTTGCCAAGCTCCACATGCTCTCGGCTCGAGGTCACAAGTCATTCGCTTCTGAAGGCAAAAAGCGCCTTTCTGTCATTAGTTTTCTTGTGCTTGTCGCCCATGCAAGGATGGTTAGGCTTGCAGTGTTAGGCACAGGACATGCCTTGCTCTTAGTTGGAATTGTGTGCCTTGCGCATTTTGTATTTTGACAAAATAGTGAACATATATTTTAGGGACATGGATTATGTTAAAATGGGCTTACATAAACATTGGAAAGGTTGTTTGAAATGAAAAAATTATCTGTTCTTCTCATGCTGGTCCTCGTGTTTGGTATGGTTGGTTGCTCCCAAAATGGAGAAAGTCATGAGTCCCGAGGTGAAGACCATGTAATCGGAGATATACGTGAGGAAACAGCCTCAATTGATGTGATGCCCTCCTTTCTAGATGATAAGTCAGAGGAACTAGTAACAATATATAAAGCTGCAGCAATGCACAAAGATTTACTCGAATCAATGCCGTGCTATTGTGGTTGTGCTGATTCTGTTGGACATCGCGATAATTACGATTGCTTTGTCCATGAGAATAAAGGCGATGCAGTTGTATGGGATGATCACGGTACAAAATGTAACGTTTGCCTAGAAATCGCAGCTACAGCCGTACTTGAATATTCAAACGGGAAATCACCAAGTGAAATACGAGCTATGATCGATGAAACATATAAAGAAGGCTATGCGAACCCAACACCAACTCCACAACCTGAAATCTAAAATGACGTGTGAAATTCACACGTCCTTTTTGTCCTATTCCGCGTAATACATAAACCCAATTGCACCTGGGCCAGTATGGGTGCTGATCACTGGAGTAGTTTCAACGATATCAACCTTTTCGTATCCGGTTAGTTTTTTGATTGCCTCTTTTAAATTTGCCGCAAGTTCGATTGCATCAACTTGAGCTATCGCTACACCTTTTATCGTTTTATTACTTACATCTTCAGCGAATTTTTTACTTAAGTATTTCACGATTTGTGCATGGCTTCTTACCTTTGAAACTGGAGTATAGACGCCATCCTGTAAAGAAGCAATTGGTTTAATGTTCAATAAAGAACCAATAAATGCCTTGCCTTTTCCAATCCGCCCACCTTTTACAAGGTTTTCTAAAGTATCAACGGTTACAAACAAAGTTGAGTTTTCCCTAATTTCATTGATTCGTTTCACGATTTGATCTTTCGTTTGTCCCGCTTTTGCCATTATTGCAGCTTCAATTACTTGAAAAGCTAAAGCCCTTGAAATATACATGGAATCTATTACGGTTACACTTGATTCACTTATATTAGCAGCATTCTCAGCAGATGTAACTGTACCACTCATCCCACCTGTCATGTGAATGGAGATAATTTCGCTGCCATCACTTCCTAACTGATCATAAAGCTCGACGAAATGCCCAACTGCTGGCTGAGAGCTCTTTGGCAATTCGACAGATTGCTTCATTCTCGCTAAAAATTCTTGTTGAGTGATGTCTACCTTATCTAAAAACGTTTCTCCATCAATCGTAATTGATAAGGGAACAACTTCGATTCCTAGTTCTTTTACTAGTTCCTCTGATAAATCTGCTGTAGAATCTGTTACGATTTTTACCTTTGTCATACGTTCACTTCCTACGTCTGGTACAGCTATTATAAAAATAGTTTATCCAAATTTTAACGGGGGGATTGCTTACAATTTATACCTAACCAGAAAAAAAGAGCTGATTTTAATGTTTTAAAATCAGCTCTCATTCTAAAACTATGCATTATGTTTTAAAATATCTAGTTTGAAAATCCGTTCGTAATCAGTCCATTTTAGCACTGTCTTCAAATATTCTCGAAACGAATAGATTTGACCTGGACTTGATTTCGTCATGATTTTCGACAAATATGCTTGTAAACGAAAATCGAGCATAAAGCGATATGTGTTGCCTTCCTCTAATACTGGAATTTCAATTACTTTTACCTTATGTCCATAACTATTTTTGAACTCTAGGCTTTTGAATAGCAAACTATCAGTCCTTTTTCACCCGTTTCTTATATTATACATGAAAACAAGCATTACGTCTTTGTCTAAAAATGTAGAATTATTGAATTTAAATCAACAAATTAAATAATGTATTTTCTTTATTTAACTCGCGGAATGGGAACCCTTTTTTCTCCATTCGGTTTACTAATGCTTGGTAGTCATCTTTCGCTTTTAATTCAATCCCTACTAATGCTGGCCCATTATCTTTGTTATTTTTCTTTGTATATTCAAAACGAGTAATGTCATCAGTTGGTCCAAGTACATCAAGTAAGAACTCCCGTAATGCCCCTGCTCTTTGAGGAAAGTTCACAATGAAATAGCATTGTAGGCCTTCATAGAGCATCGAACGCTCTTTTATTTCCTGCATTCTGCTGATATCATTGTTACCACCACTTAGTACACAGACAACTGTTTTTCCCTTAATCTGATCCTTGTACATATCAAGTGCAGCAATTGATAATGCCCCTGCTGGTTCGGCGACAATCGCATTTTCGTTGTATAGGTCCAGAATAGTTGTACATACCTTTCCCTCAGGCACAGGAATAATATCGTCAACAAGCTTTTTACTGATTTCAAATGTATTTTCACCCACCGTTTTAACGGCTGCCCCATCAACAAATTTATCAATTTTAGGCAATGTAGTAACCGCCCCGTTGGCAATTGAAGTCTTCATACTTGTTGCACCTTCAGGCTCAACACCAATAATCTTTGTTTCAGGAGAGATGCTCTTCATATAGGTTGAAATTCCTGAAATAAGTCCGCCCCCACCAATCGCTGCAAATACATAATCCACTGGTTCTGCACAATCATTTAAAATTTCTACCGCTACTGTTCCTTGACCTGCCATAACATCAGCATCATTAAATGGATGGATAAATGTACGATTTTCTCTTTCACAACATGCTACAGCTTCTTCATAAGAGTCGTCGAAAGTATCGCCTGTTAAAATAATCTCTACATATTCCCGTCCAAAAGCCTCTACTTGAGAAACTTTCTGTCTTGGTGTCGTGGATGGCATAAAGATTTTACCTTGAATTTTTAAAGCAAAGCAGGAAAAAGCCACGCCTTGTGCATGGTTTCCAGCACTCGCACAAACAACGCCATTTTTTAAATCCTGCTCCGAAAGATTTTTAATCCGGTTATAGGCTCCCCTTATTTTAAAAGAACGGACAATTTGTAAATCTTCTCTTTTTATCAATAAGTTACATTCGTAACGTTCAGATAGTAATTCATTTCTTTGTAAAGGTGTATGGATTATAACATCCTTTAATGTTTGATTCGCTTTTATGATATCCTCTACATGGATCCCATCTAGTTTTTGTTTTACCTCTTGTGCCATGAGCCCATATCCCCTTTCGCTTCGCTTATTTCTACAACAACACTGTACAGTAATGAAGATTTAATTTGTTCATTATAACATGAATTAGCCTATCTGGAGTAAAATTTTCTAAATATTGTATTACTTTTTGAAATGAAATCGCTACCATTCATTTTTATGAAATTTTTTTCTATTTTAGCGGGGGGATATATTACGAATGTCATTTGTGTTCTGATTTTATTAGCAGTATGATTGGAGAAAGATGTAACAAGAGGTGATAAATATGACATTTCGACAAGAATCATTAAAAGAGGAAATTGCAAATGCCATCACACATGGTATAGGAGTTTTATTAAGCATTCCTGCCCTCGTGATGTTAATCGTATTTGCTGTGAAATATGGAAACGTCTTGCATATTGTTAGCTTCTCTATTTTCGGGGCATCCATGATACTGCTGTATTTATTTTCAACGCTATTACACAGCATCACACACCCGAAAGTGAAAAAGCTGTTCGCGATACTAGATCACTCAGCGATCTATTTATTAATTGCTGGAACATATACTCCCTTCGTTCTCGTTTCAATAGGAGGCTGGTTAGGATGGACTCTTTTCGGAATTGTATGGGGACTAGCGATTGTTGGAGTTGTGTTTAAAGTCTTCTTCGTTGAAAAGTTTATGATTCTCTCAACGGTTTTTTATGTTCTGATGGGGTGGTTAATCATAGTTGGCATTAAGCCTTTATATGAAAGCATCGGGTTTAATGGCTTTATGTTGCTATTAACTGGTGGAATCCTCTACACAGTTGGAGCTGTCTTTTATGTTTGGAGAAAGCTGCCATTTAACCATGCAATTTGGCATTTATTTGTATTAGCGGGAAGTGCCGCGATGTTCTTTAGCATATTATTTTATGTCGTAGACGTACCGTTTATCTCATAAAAAAGGCTCGGATTTAAAAGGGCTTAGAGAAATATTATCTCTAAGCCTTATGATTAATTCAGTTATTATACTCCTTCTCAGTCCCATCAAGAAACTTAACTTCTAGCTCAAACTTTTGGAAGTCTTCATCTAAATCAAAGGCTTTCGTCACTTCTGAGACTACTTCTTCATTTGGTGTATCCTTATCAAATTTTAATTGTTCAAAAATTGATCTTAGCACTTCAAATGCTTCGTCACCTTTTATCTGTGTATTTGATATATCATCCTTGATTTCCGCTTCCAATCCATTGCTTTCACTTTCATAATCCACGTCATATTCCTTATTTTCAGCGTATTCTACATCCAAATCGAAGTTTGTAAAGTTAAATAGATTTTCCTTCGTTTGATCTGTGTTGATTTGGTTATTCGTTCCTTCCTCCTCAACGGGTACTTCTTCAGGAACCTTGGTTACATTTTCATCGTCGGCATTGCAGCCAGTAATAGTTATTAAAAAAAAGATAACAGCCATACTTAATGTTAGTTTCTTCATAGTATATGCTCCTTTTTGTAGATAATAATTACCATTCTAGCTATTTCACGTATTGCTTATACAAGTTTAATTATAAACGGAATCCTCTCTCTTACTTACTCCAAAAGAATCGAGACAAATTATAAAAAACGCTATGTTTCTACAATGAGAAATCATAGCGTTTTTGTTTGCTTTCATTAATTTTGTGGGATTTTTTCGTATACCAAAAACGTATAATCATAAGGATTCTTCTCGTCCTTAATCCCCTGTTCTCTTGAAATAACCTTCCACTTGTCTTTTTCAAACGCTGGGAAATAGGTATCTCCTTCAAATTCTTTATTAATTTCAGTTATGTACAGACGGTCTGAATGTGGTAGGATTTCTTTAAAAATTTCCGCCCCGCCGATTACAAATAGCTCCTGGTCAGTTTGTTGATTCATTTTTACAATTTCCTCGATGGAATGAATCACTTTACAGCCTTCTGCCTTATACGAAGTGTCACGTGTTACGATAATATTTTCACGTCCTGGAAGGGGGCGTCCGATTGAATCATAAGTTTTACGTCCCATAATAATGGTATGCCCCATCGTTACTCTTTTAAAATAAGCTAAATCTGCAGGTAAACGCCATGGTAGATCATTGTTCTTGCCGATTAATTGGTTTCTGTCCATTGCAACTAGTAATGATATCATATATATTCTCCTAACTAAAAAGATCCTAAGGTCGATTATACCTTAGGATCATAGAAATAGGAATTACAATCAAATACGTCTTGGCATATTTGCGCCAGATTTTTAGACCTACAGGAAGTGGGTCATATAGACGTTGCCACAGGATGTGGCGTTCTTAGTCTTTGATTTTACAGCTCGAAAAATCCTTTGAAAAATCGTGGATCCGCCGGAGGCTATAACTTTTTTCAGTCGCTCCAAGCAAATTTGAACACTTTTTTCAGTCCTCCCCACTAATAAAGGTAGGGAATTCTGCTGAATTATGTTATACGGCAACTGGTGCTTTAATAGTTGGATGTGGTTCATACCCAACGATTTCAATGTCATCCATTTCAAAATCAAAAACAGATTTAACTGCAGGATTTAATTTTAATGCCGGGAACGGACGTGGCTCACGACTTAACTGTAAATTCACCTGCTCGATATGGTTTGTGTAAATATGGGCATCTCCAATCGTATGGATAAAATCCCCTACCTCTAATCCACATTCAAATGCGATTAGATGAGTTAATAGAGCATAACTTGCGATGTTGAAGGGGATTCCGAGAAAAAGGTCGCCTGACATGATCTTCGACTAGGTTCGCTAAGCCTAGCCCGTTCACTTATGAACTGCTGTATGTCGCCATACAGATGAGACTATATCACGATCCAATGATGGACCCCTACCATTTCCACCTGCTTAGGTGTACTCCCAAATGGGATAGTCGTTCGGCATTTATGTTTCAATTTGAAACAATTTAGCACGGGATTGTCTTTTGCAAGAGTTTCCCCGTTTAGGTAGGTTTTCTATAGAGATTTCTCCCTAAAGGCGCTCATTTACAAACGCTGATACAACTGACAACTCAATTTCCCATCGGCCACATAGAATTGAAACAGACTGTGACAAGGTGGTAGTGCCATGAATTCAACATCACCCGGATTATATCCGACGACAAGATGACGTCTGCTATCTGGGTTATTTTTAATTTGATTGATGACATTTTTTAACTGGTCAATGGTTTCACCACGTGATGATTCCCACGCTCTCCATTGTTTCCCATAAACTGGACCAAGCTCTCCATATTTTGTAGCAAAGTCATCATCCTCTAAAATACGAGATTTAAACTTGTCCATTTCAGCTTGATACAACTCATTAAATTCGCAGTCAACCAGACTTCGGTTTCCGAAATCCGTCATATCTGGACCTTTGTATTCATCGCTCTCAACCCAATTTTTAAAAGCCCACTCATTCCAGATATTATTGTTATTTTTCAGTAAATATCTGATATTCGTGTCACCTTTAATAAACCAAAGTAGTTCGCTCGCAATTAAACGAAATGGAACTCTCTTCGTCGTTAGCAAAGGGAAGCCTTCACTTAAATTAAAACGCATCTGATAGCCAAAAACTGAAACCGTTCCTGTCCCTGTTCGATCCATTTTTTTCGTACCTTTTTCAAGAACATGCTTTAATAGATCTAGGTACGCATTTTCACCATGTTTCAATAGATTCACTCCTTGCATGAACTTCATTCTACTATATTACTACAAATAGCATTCGAATTCATTGCTGAGTTTTGCTTAATTCACTAAAAAGCTGGTGTGTCATTGGCGCTGCAAGTTTTAATTCTTCTCTTGTCTGATCCGACAGATAATACATTGCAAAGCTTTCTGCGAAATATTCTTCAGGATAATCACTAAAATAAGAACGATCCGGGAATAATTGATTGACTTCCTTTTGCAAAATGGTTAAAAAATTGGGATCATTGCTGATTGTACCAAATACAAAATTATCAATCGAATGGGCCAATTCATGCAACTCTAAATTAATAGAACCATGGCCATTTCCCTTTTCACTAGATCCGATTTTGGCTAGTACAACTTCTGA
>Ga0180215_1005548_pt1 | contig 10730 bp, 8 predicted proteins | sample eDN3rd37CBELigBY_FD_128871 | JGI IMG/M metagenome (GOLD analysis project Ga0180215, IMG submission 128871) | Enriched backyard soil microbial communities from Emeryville, California, USA - eDNA 3rd pass 37_C BE-Lig BY (version 2) (version 2) | ecosystem: Environmental > Terrestrial > Soil >...
GATCCGGCCGAACCCGCGCTCGTACATGCCGGGCAGCACGGCGCGGATGAGCAGGTACGGCGCCTCGAGCATGAGGCGCAGGATGAGCGAGAACCGCTCGGGCTCGAACTCGTGGATGGGCCGAACGTGCTGGATACCGGCGTTGTTCACGAGGATGTCGGCGTCGAGCGACAGGTCGGCGAGCGCCGCGACGTCGCCGAGGTCGACCGTCCACGCCTCGCCGCCGAGCTCCCGCGCCACCCGCTCGGCGGCCTCGCCGTTCAGGTCGGCGATCACCACGTGGGCGCCGGCGGCCGCGAACGCGCGCGCGCAGGCCTCGCCGATCCCGCTCGCGCCCCCGGTGACGACGGCACGTCGTCCGCTGAGATCGGTCACGATTCCTCCTTCTCCCGCGGCGGCCGCGGGGATCCTGCGAGTTCGGGCCGCCCGAGGGCGCCGCCGATGAAGCGCATCATCTCGTCGAAGACGTGCGGCGGCACCTCGCGCGTGCCGCTGGCAGTGGGGTCGGCGTCGTCGCCCGGCTCGGCGTCGGGATCGCCCCAGAGCACCCAGCGCATGCCGATCATCTCGCCGATGCCCATCAGCGCCCAGGCCGCGACCGTGGGGTCGATGTCGCCGATCTCGCCGTCGTCGGCCGCGTCGCGCAGTCCGTCGATGTACCCCTCGACGATGCGCGTGTAGTGCAGCCGCAGCGCGTCGGGCGACACGAGCTCGGCCTCGCGCACGATGCGGTAGAGCGCCGGATGCTCGGCCGTGAAGCGGAAGAACGCCGCGAAGCCCTCGCGTTCGGCCTCGAGGCGGCTGGTCGCCCGGGCCGCGCCCTCGCTCATGGCCTGCCGCACGCGGTGGTTGAGGTCGGCGACGAGCTCGTTGAACAGGTCGAGCTTCGAGTCGAAGTACAGGTAGAACGTGCCCTGCCCGACGCCGGCGCGATCGGTGATGCGCGAGACGGATGCCTCGTGGTAGCCCGACTCGCTGAACACCCGCTCGGCGGCCTGCAGCAGCCGGCGGCGCGTCTCCTCCCCGCGGGCCGTGCGCGGCCGGGCGCTCATCGCGACACCTCCGCCCCGCTCGCTGGTTGAGGAGCGCCCGGCGCAGCCGGACGCGTCTCGAAACCCGCATTCGCCCCGACCGGGTTTCGAGACGCGGACTGCGCCCGCTCCTCACCCCGCGGCTGCACCCGCTCCGCCAGCACCCGCCGCAGCACCTTGCCCGCGGTCGACCGCGGCAGCTCGTCGACGAACCGCACCTCGCGCGGGACCTTGTAGCGGGCCAGCGACGCGGCCGCGGCCTCGAGGAGCTCCGTGGCATCCGTCACCCGGTCGCGTCGGCGCACCACCCAGGCGACCCCGACCTCGCCCCATCGGTCGTCGGGCACGCCCACGACCGCCACGTCGGCGACTGCGGGGTGGGCCGCGAGCACGGCCTCGACCTCGGCGGGCGCGACGCCCTCGCCGCCCGAGATGTAGATGTCCTTGATGCGGTCGACGATCGTGAAGTAGCCGTCGGCGTCGCGTCGCACGAGGTCGCCCGTGCGCAGCCATCCGTCGACGAGCGCCGCCTCGGTGGCCGCGGGGTCGCGGAAGTACCCCGCGAACACGGCGGGACCGTGCACCAGCAGCTCGCCCTCGGCCTCGCCGACGAGGTGCTCCCCCGTCACGGGGTCGGCCACGGCCACGTCGACGTGCGGGTACGGGAGCCCGGCCGAGCCCACGCGCCGGCGGGCGTCCTCGTCGGGCAGGCAGAGCACGTTCGGGGATGCCTCGGTGAGCCCGTAGCCCTGGGTGAGCGCCACACCACGCGCGTGCCACGCCCGCAGGAGCGCGGGCGGCATCGGCGCCCCGCCGACGATCGCCTGCTGCAGGCTCGACAGGTCGGTCGTCTCGAAGTCGGGATGCTGCGCGAGGAACAGGTAGTTCGCGGGCACGCCCATCATGGTCGTGATCCGCCGCTCCTGGATGAGGTGCAGCACGCGGCCCGGGTCGAAGGTGCGCTCGAGCACGACGGTGGCGCCGGTCCACCACGCGAGCAGAGGCTGGATGTTCCAGCCGCCCACGTGGTACTGCGGCAGCACCGCGAGCACCGTGTCGCCCGCGCCGAGCTCGGCGATGCGCGAGAACGAGAGGTTCGTGAAGAAGCAGTTGCGGTGGGTCAGCACCGCGCCCTTCGGGCGAGCCGTCGTGCCCGACGTGAAGATGATGAGCAGGGCGTCGTCGTCTGACACGCCGGTCCCCGCCCGGCGTGTCGCGGTCGGCCCATTCGAGCGGCCGGGTGCAGCGGCGAGCACGTCGCCGCTTCCGGGAGCGTCCTGCGATGGGGTTCCCGCGGGCGGGGGCACCTCGGCCTCGACGCCGTGCGCGCCGAGGGGCGCGTTCGGGATGCGCCGGGCGAGGCGGCCGAGCGCGGCACGCCCGAGCGACTCGAACTCGCCCTCGACGAGCAGCAGGGCGGGCTCGGCGATCTCGAGCTGCTCGGCGAGCTCGCGCGGCGCGAGCCGCCACGAGAGCGGCACCAGCACGAGCCCGGCCTTCGCGCAGGCGAAGAAGAGCACCACGTGGTCGGCGCTGTTGCCGGTGATCGTCGCGACCCGGTCGCCGATCCCGTAGCCGGCGGCGCGGAACGCGTCGGCGAGGCGCTCGGCGCGGTCGTCCAGCTGCCGATAGGTGAGCACGACGCCGCGGTCGTCGATCGCGATGCGGTCGGGCGTGGCCCGCGCACGATCACGGGTCCAGCGGCCCAGGGTGTGCAGTCCGTCAGGCATCGGCGGTGTCCTCCGCTTCGAGCGGATGCTGCTTGCGCCCCGTCCGGATGCGCTGCGGAATCCCCGCGATCCCCCCGGGCAGGAACAGCACCACGAGGATGAAGAGCGTTCCCAAGATGAACAGCGGCTCGGACAGCGGCACCCGGAGCACGGCGGGCAGCCCGGCGACGATGTCGGAGCCCGCGAGCGCCGTGAGTCGCTGGTCGAGCAGTGTGTAGACGATACCGCCCACGATCGCGCCCCAGCGATACCCCACCCCGCCGAGCACCACGATCACGAGGAGGGTGAGCGTGAAGTCGGCGGTCGCGATGCGCGGCGACGCGCCCGACTGCAGCAGCAGGTAGCCCATGCCGGCGACGGCGGCGAGCACCGACGCGACGATGAAGACGAGCAGCTTCACGCCGTAGGGGCGGATGCCGATCACGCGCACGCGCAGCTCGTTCTCGCGGATCGCCTCGGCCACGTGACCCGCACGACTGCGCTCGACCCAGAGCACCACGAGGTACACGAGCACGAGCACGCCGAGCGCGAGCCAGTAGAGGTTCCGGGTGTTCACCACGCCGACGAGGGCCGCGGGCACGTGCTCGATATCGAGCGACAGCCCCTCGTCGCCGCCCGTCGCACCGCCGGGGTTGCGGCGGATGAGCACCGAGCCGGCCTGGGCGAACGCGAGAGTCACCATGGCGAACGAGATGCCCGTGACCCGCAACGCGAGCGAGCCCACCGTCGCCGCGAGCACGATCCCGAGCACGAGCGTCACCACGATCGAGCCCAGGAAGATGAGCTCGCTCGGCCACTCGACGGGCGCGAACGCGTCGAGGGTCATCCCGAGGCCGTAGGCGCCCGCGGCGAAGAAGAGCGCGTGCCCGAACGAGAGCAGGCCGGCCAGGCCGAACATCATGCGGTAGCTGAGCGCGAGCGCTGCAATGAGCATCGCGTACGCGAGCAGCTGCAGCGTGCCCGGCGTGTACGTCGGGCCGGGCAGCACGCCCGGGATGTCGATCGCGAGCAGCGGCAGGCACGCGAGCGCGACGACGAGCGCGATCCCCCCGGCGACGACGAGGAGCGTGCGTCGGCGTGCGGCAGGCGCGACGGGGGCCGCCGCGACACCGCGGTCGGTGCGGTCGGATGCCGCGGCATCCGCCTGCTCGAGGTCTCGGAGCGTGCCGTCCTGAGCTTGTCGAAGGGTCATGCGACCTTCCCCATCAGTCCACGCGGGCGCACGAGCAGCACCGCGGCGAGGGCGATGACGACGACGAGGTCGCCGGTACCGCCGAGGTAGAAGTTGGCGAACTGCTGCAGCACCGCCACGAGCACCGACGCGACCGCCGCGCCGGTCAGCGAGCCGAGCCCGCCGATGACCGTCACGATGAACGCGAAGATGAGCAGCACGGAGCCGAGGTGCGCCGAGACGTAGCCGTAGTACACCGAGGCGAGCACGCCGCCCAGGCCGGCCGCCGCGCCGCCGATCGCGAACACGAGCGTGAACGAGCGGCGCACGTCGATGCCGAGGGCGGTGACCATCGACCGGTTCTCGACGCCCGCGCGGATGATGAGCCCGTAGCGCGTGCGCTGCAGGAAGAGCACGATCGCGCCGAGCACGAGCGCCGCGGCGGCGATGAGCAGGAACCGGTCGTTCGGGATCTTGGCGCCGAGGATCTCGGTGGTCTGCGTCAGCCACTCGGGGCGTGCCGTGTAGATCGGGTCGGTGCCCCAGATGCCCTCGAAGAGGGCGACGGTGGCGAGCGCCAGCCCGACCGTGATGAGCGCCTGCTCGATGTGCCGCTCGTAGAGGCGGCGGATGAGGAAGTACTCGGTGGCCGCCGCGACCAGTGCGCCGACGACCATGCCGACGAGCGCCGACACGAGCAGCCCCCACCACGTGCCGTCGGAGACCCGGCGCCCCACCTCCCAGCCGATGAACGCGGCGATGGTGAGGAACGAGCCGTGTGCGAAGTTCAGCACGCCCATGAGCCCGTAGATGAGGGACAGGCCGCTGGCCACCAGGAAGTACAGGGCGCCGAGGCCGAGGCCGGTGATGACGAGGAGGAGCACGGTGCTCATCGGAGTCCCTCCGAGGGTTCGGCGACGGATGCCGCGGGGCCGACGTCGTGGGATGCCTCGTCGGCCGCGTCGTGCACGCCGAGGTACCGCTGCACGCGCGACTCGTCGTCGAGCAGGTCGGCCGCGGATCCGGTGAAGACGACGCGCCCGCCCGAGAGCACGACGACGCGGTCGGCCAGCGCGCGGATGACGTGGAGGTTCTGCTCGACGAGGAGGATCGGCACGGTCCTGGCGGCCTCGCCGAGCGCCGTGGCGACCTCGTCGACGATCTTCGGTGCGAGGCCCTTCGTCGGTTCGTCGACGAGCAGGAGCCGGTTGTCGTTGATGAGCGCCCTGGCGAGCGAGACCATCTGCTGCTGGCCGCCCGAGAGGGTGCCGGCGCGCTGCGCCCGGCGGGCGTGCAGGTCGGGGAACAGCCGCTCGACGAGCTCCCGGCGCGGATTCGCGTCGCGCTCGGCGAGGCGGAGGTTCTCGGCGACGGTGAGCCCACCGAAGACCTCGCGATCCTCGGGCACGTAGCCCACGCCGCGCTGCACGATGCGGTGCGTCGGCAGCCGGTCGATCCGGTCGCCCGCGAGGCGGACGGTGCCGCTGCGGTCGATGAGCCCGAGGATCGACTTGATCGTCGAGGTCTTGCCGACGCCGTTGCGCCCGAGCAGCGCGGTGACGCCCGAGGACGGCACCTCGAAGCTGACGTCCTCGACGACCTGCTGTCCGGCGATGCGTCCGTACAGGCGCTCGACGACGAGGATGGGGTCGCTCATGCCCTACACCGCCTCTCCGAGGTAGGCGGACTGCACGGTGGGGTTCGCCATGACGGCCTCCGGGGTGTCGACCGCGAGGAGCTCCCCGTGGTGCATGACCGCGACGCGGTCGACGAGGCCGAGCACGACCTCCATGTGGTGCTCGACCATGAGCACGGTGCGGCCGCCGCGGTGCAGCCCGCGGATGACCTCGGTGATGGCGGGCACGTCGCCCGATCCGACGCCGGCCATCGGCTCGTCGAGCAGCACGACCTTCGGCTCCATCGCGATGAGCATCGCGATCTCGAGCTTGCGCTTCTCGCCGTGCGCCAGGCCCGACGAGACGGCGTCGGCCCGGTGGTCGAGGCCGACCTCGGCGAGCGCGTCGAGCGCACGTCGGGTCGCGGCATCCGACCGCCGCGGCGTGGAGAAGACCGACGTGGCGCCGCCGGCGTGCGCCTGCGCCGCCAGCCGGACGTTCTCGACCACGGTCAGGCCCGGGAACAGGCTCGAGGTCTGGAACGTGCGCCCCAGGCCGGCGGCCGCGCGGCGGTGGACGGGCTCGTGGGTCACGTCGCGTCCGGCGAGCCGCACGGTGCCCTCGGTGGGCCGCACGACGCCCGAGATGACGTTGAAGAGCGTCGTCTTGCCGGCGCCGTTCGGCCCGATCACCCCGAGCATCTCACCGGCCGGCACGTCGAGCGACACGTCGTTGAGGATGCGCGCACCCCCGATGCTGAGGCCGACGTGCTCGAGTCGGAGCACTGCGTGGTCGGTCATGTCCACCCTGTCTGGTTCGTGGGACGGTGGTCGAGGTGGCGGGTGGCCGTCGCGCCGACGGCCACCCGCCGTGGGGTCACTTCGTGACGACCGGGGGCTCGACCGTCTTGGCGTCGACGACCTCGATCAGCTCGGGCGCCCACGACCCGCCGTCCTGCACCAGGGTGGCCTGGTACATCGGCTGGATCATGGCGTGGTCCTCGGCGCGGATCGTGATCTCGCCCTTGACCGACTCGAAGGTCCAGCCCTCGAGGGCGTCGATCATGCCCTCGACGGTGTCGTCCCCCTCGCGCACGGCCTGCACGATCATCTGCGCGGCCACGAACCCGTCGGGCGAGAAGAGGTCGGGCGTCGCGCCGGCGGCCTCGAGGTGCTCGATCATGGCGGCCTCGGCCTCGGTGCCCGACGCACCGCCGAAGTAGTGGTTCAGGAACGAGATGCGCTCGGATGCCTCGCCGTACGCGCCGTACGTGGCGACGTCGCCGAGACCGGTGACGACCGGCACCGCGTCGAACACGCCCTGCTGCGAGAGCGCGCTCCACATGGCGCCCGACGAGGCCCCGGCCCAGGCCACGAACACGAGGTCGGGCGCGGCGCCGAGCAGCTGCTGGGCGAACGGCGTGAACTCGGTCGCGTCCTCGGCGACGAGCACGCCCTCGACCGTGGCCCCCTGGCCGCCGAGCACGGCCTGCACGCCGGCGAGGTTGCCCTGGCCGAAGGCGTTGTCCTGGGCGAACACGACGACCTTCTTGCCGGCGGGGTCGCCGATGAAGGTTCCCGCAGTGGCGACATCCTGGTAGGTCTGGCGACCCGATCGGAACGTGTACTCGTTCACGCCCGTGATGGCGTCGGCCGCGGCCGGACCCGAGATGTAGAGGATCTGGTTCTGCGCGGCCTGCTCGGCGAGCGCGGTGGCGATGCCCGAGGCGGCGGTGCCGGCGAGGATCTGGTAGCCCTGGCCGATGAAGTCCTTGGCCTTCGAGACGGCGGTGTCGGGGTTGCCCTGGTCGTCGGCCCACTCGATCTCGAGCTCGCGGCCGTCGACCGTGCCGGTGCCGTCGGTCGCGTAGTCGAGCCCGGCCTCGAAGCCGGCGGTGTAGGCCGCGCCGTAGGCGGCGAGCGGCCCGGTCTGGCTGGTCAGCATGGCGATCTTGACCGGCGCGGCCTCGGCCTCGTCGGTGCCGCCGGGTGCCGCGGCGGTCGGCGCGCAGCCGACCAGGGCGATGGTCGCGGCGGCGATGACGGCCGTCGCGAGGTACTTCTTCGTAACCCGCATGGATGTGCCTCTCAACAGTGAACGGCTGGACGGTGCGTTGCAAACCTGACAGCTGGTTCAGGTTTCAGGAAAGTACACTAGGGTGTGAAGGCGCAGCGACGCAACTCGCGGTCGAGCGGGTTCCCCGCCGCCGCGGTCGAGCCTCGAAATTCCCGAACGAAGGAGTCCCGGAACCATGAGCATCCCCGACGTCGTCATCATCGCCGGAGCCCGCACGCCGTTCGCCCGCATCAACGGCAACCTGGCGGGGCAGACCGCGGTGCAGCTCGGCACCGTCGCGATCCGCGGCGCGCTCGAGAAGGCCGGCGTCTCCGCCGACGACGTCGACGCCGTCATCATGGGCCAGGTGCTGCAGGCCGGCGCCGGCCAGAACCCCGCCAAGCAGTCGGCAGTCGCCGCCGGCATCCCGTGGCGGGTGCCCGCGACGACGGTCAACAAGGTCTGCCTCTCGGGGCTGGTGGCGATCACGGATGCCGCGCGCCTGATCCGCCTCGGCGAGGCATCCGTCGTCGTGGCCGGCGGCCAGGAGTCGATGACGAAGGCTCCGCTGCTGCTGCCCGGCTCGCGCAAGGGCTGGGCCTACGGCACCGTCGAGATGCTCGACCACGCGGCGAACGACGGCCTCACCGATGCGTTCGACCACGACTCGATGGGCGCCTCGACCGAGCGGTTCAACGCGCGCTACGGCCTCACCCGCGAGGAGCAGGACGAGATCGCGTCGGAGTCGCACCGCCGTGCCGGCGCCGCGCAGGCCGAGGGCCTGTTCGACGACGAGATCGTGCCCGTCGAGGTGCCCCAGCGCAAGGGCGACCCCGTCACCATCGCCGCCGACGAGGGCGTGCGCCCCGACTCGACCGTCGAGGTGCTCGCGAAGCTCCGTCCGGCGTTCGCCGCCGACGGCGCCATCACCGCGGGCAACTCGTCGCCGCTCTCCGACGGTGCCGCGGCGGTCGTAGTGGCCAGTCGCGAGTGGGCCGAGTCCCGCGGACTCCCCTGGCTCGCCGTCGTGGGCGCCGCCGGCCAGGTGGCCGGGCCCGACAACTCGCTGCACTCGCAGCCGTCGAACGCGATCGCCGCGGCGCTCGAGAAGCAGGGGCTCGCGGCATCCGACCTCGACCTCGTCGAGATCAACGAGGCGTTCGCCGCGGTCTCGCTGCAGTCGATGCGCGACCTCGAGCTCGACCGGGCCAAGGTCAACGTGCACGGCGGCGCCATCGCCGTCGGCCACCCCATCGGCGCGTCGGGCGCCCGCCTCGCGCTGCACGCGGCGCTCGAGCTCTCGCGCCGCGGCGGCGGTCGCGCCGCGGTCGCGCTCTGCGGGGGCGGCGGTCAGGGCGAGGCGCTCATCCTCACCCGCTGACCGACCTCGATCTCAGGCCCGGTCGCCCGTCCCGGGCGGCGCGGCCGGGTCGGATGCCGCGCCGACGCCGTCACCGGCGGCACCGGCGTCGGCCTCGGCGTCCTCCTCGGCATCGGCGAGCAGCTCGCGGATCAGCGTCTGCGCATCGTACGGACCGACGTGCCGCCGTCCGTTCAGGAAGAACGTCGGCACGGCGGTGATGTCCATCGCCTCGGCGTCGAGCATGTCGTCGCGCACACGGGCGGCGACGTCGGCGGAGCGCAGGTCGGCCTCGAAGCGCTCGACGTCCATGCCGAGCTCGCGGGCTCGGCGGATCATGTCCGACGGCATCTGGTGCTCCTGGTCGGCGAACAGGCTTCGCGCGAACCGGCGGAACTGGCCCTGCCCGTCGGCCGCCTCCGCCGCCTCCGCCGCGGCGAGCGCGTTCGGGTGGTACCTCGTGAGCGGCGCGTGCCGCCAGATGTACCGCAGGCGATCGCCGAGCGCCTGTCGCACCTCGTCGATCGAACCCGACGCACGCGAGCAGAAGAAGCACTGGAAGTCGCCGTACTCGACGAGCGTGAGCGGAGCGTCCACCGGCCCCGAGATGTGGTCGCGCGCCGGGTCGACCGGGCGGATCAGCACACGGCCCGCCTCCTCGACGGGCCGCATCGCCTCGCCCACGCGGAAGATGACCGTGCCGAGCACGAACGCGATGACCGACGCCGAGAGCACGCCCACCCGCGCCTCGTTCTGCGCTCCCGGGTCGGGGATCGCCAGCTCGACGATGAACAGCGAGATCGTGAAGCCGATGCCGCAGAGCGCGGCGCCGCCGGCGAGCCGGGGCAGCGTGAGCCCGGCCCCGAACTCGCCGAGCCGGAGCTTGCGCATCAGTGCCGAGGACCCGAAGATGCCCACGAACTTGCCGACCACGAGCCCCGCGACGATGCCCCAGGTGAGGGGCGACCCGAGCGCGGCGGCGAGGATCTCCGGGGTGATGCGCACCCCCGCGTTCGCCAGCGCGAACAGCGGCAGGATGACGAAGGCGACGTAGGGCGCGTATGCGTACTGCAGCCGCTCGTTGATCGAGATCGACTCGCGCAGGCTGTTCGCCGCCGCTCGGGCGTATTCGGTGTTCGGCGACTGGCGGAACGTGCGCGCGAGCTCGAGCGCCTGCTCCACCTCGCGGCGGTCGGGTCGGTACACGGGCACGAGCAGCGCGATCGCGACGCCGGCCAGGGTCGGATGCACCCCGCTCGCCAGGAACGCGAACCAGACGACGATCGACAGCGAGGCGTAGATGGGACCCCGCCCCCGTCGCAGGTAGCGCGTGAAGTAGATCCCGGCCAGGCCCGCAGCCGCGACGAGCAGCGGGAGCGGGTTGAAGTCCTCGGTGTAGACGAGCGCGATGATGCTGAGCGCGCCGATGTCGTCGACGACCGCGAGTGCGAGCAGGAACACCCGGAGCCGGCCGGGCGCCCTGGGCCCGACGAGGGCGAGCGCGCCCACGAGGAACGCCGTGTCCATCGAGATCACGACGCCCCACGCCTTCGCGTAGCCGGTGTCGAGGTTGAAGGCGAGGAATATGAGCGCCGGCACGATGAGGCCCGCGATCGCCGCCACCACCGGCACGCTGGCACGCGACCAGCTCGTCAGCTCGCCGATCGCGAACTCCCGGCGCACCTCGAGGCCCACCGTGAAGAAGAAGATCGCCATGAGCGCGTCGTTCACGAGCGCGTGCAGCGTGAACGCCACGTGCAGGTCGGC
>Ga0180215_1005555_pt1 | contig 10715 bp, 8 predicted proteins | sample eDN3rd37CBELigBY_FD_128871 | JGI IMG/M metagenome (GOLD analysis project Ga0180215, IMG submission 128871) | Enriched backyard soil microbial communities from Emeryville, California, USA - eDNA 3rd pass 37_C BE-Lig BY (version 2) (version 2) | ecosystem: Environmental > Terrestrial > Soil >...
CATGCGGCTTGGTAGGGCGTGCGAGAACCTCTATCCGTAGGGCGACCACCCCGAAAAACGCTATCCATTTGATATTAAAGAGATAGCCGGCGAATTAGTGCGGTAATCGGCGGTGTTTGGCGGGACGTACGGGATACCGATGAGCACTACACCTACTCTATAGCTCTCCAAAATGACGACTGAATTTGTCGTTCTCTAGCCAGCCGGAGCCTTGTCACCGGCGATCCCCTGCCTCGCCATAGCGGAATGCGGACATGTGTTCGTCCGATCCGCCATAGTTGCATGAAATCCGTAAAGCGTCACTTTACGGGAAACGCTGCATCCGATAGAGATACGTATCGACTCGGAGTGCGTTCAACCGGATGCCGCTAGATGACAGACGATGATGACCTTCGGCTGAAGAGGCCAGCCCATCCTGGCGGCTTCGTAAAGCACGAGGTGTTGCAACCGCTCGGCTTGTCCGTGACGGAAGCGGCAGACGCGCTTGGCGTCACGCGGCCGGCATTGTCGGCGCTTCTGAACGAGCGCGCGCACCTGTCGCCGGACATGGCGATCCGGATTGAAAAAGCCTTCGGCGTCTCGATGGAGACGCTGATGCGCATGCAGAACAGCTACGACATTGCGCAGGCCCGCAGGCGGGAAGCGGAGATCAAGGTCGAGCGATACACAGGAATGAATACGAAGGGGCGGGCATGACGGAGCTGAGTTTCAAGGGCAAAGAGTTTGTCTATAACCACCATCTGGCGGTGCCCTTCCGTCCGCTTGTGCCCGATGAAAGCAAGGGCATCGGCCCGGTTGCGCTTGACGGCAATCTCGTTATTCACGGCGACAATCTGCACGCGCTGAAGGCGCTCCTGCCGCTTTACGCGGGCAAGGTAGACTGCGTGTATATCGACCCGCCCTACAATACCGGCAAGAGCGATTGGTCATATAACGATAAAGTCAATTCGCCGGTGATTCAGGAATGGCTCGATAGCAATCCGATCACCGTCGATGACACGCTTCGGCATGACAAGTGGGCGTGCATGATGTGGCCGCGCCTTCAGCTCTTACGCGACCTCATGAAGCCGGGGGCAGTCATTTTTGCGAGCATCGACGATAACGAGGTCGCTCTGTTCAAGCATCTTCTGCACGCTACATTTGGCGACAATAACAATCCGAAGAGCAACCCTCATCTTGGCACCATTATCTGGAAGAATGCGACAGATAATAATCCAACGAATATCGCAATTGAACATGAGTATGTTCATGTCTTTTGCTTGGATCGGGATGGCGTTGCACCTATCTGGAGTTCTCCGTGGTCGGACCTGAAAGATTGCCTTCTTGCGAAGGAACAGGAGCTTTTGGCCGCCAACTTAAGTGATGATGAGCTTTCATCACAGTATACGGAATGGTTCCGGCTGCATAAGCCGCAACTCGGCCCCTTGCAGGAGTATAATCAGATCGACCGGGGCGGGATTTTCACTGCCTCGCGAAGCGTCCACAACCCGGGCCGTGAGGGTTATCGCTGGGATTTAATGAATCCCAAGACCCAGAAACTGGTGCCGCAACCGCTCATGGGATACCGCTTTCCTGAAGACACCCGCGACGAGTTGCTTGCGCAGGACCGCATCATTTTCAGCGACGATCCCGATCAGCTCATCCGCCTCAAGACCTACGTGAAGGACTACAAGGAGAAGATGCCGGGGATCATTGAAATAGATGGTCGGCGCGGCGCGAATGAGCTGAAAAAGATTTTCCCAGAGTCGAAGCAAGCCTTCAAGAATCCAAAGACCTACACGCTTATTGAGTGGCTTCTTTCATACACCGCTGGCCCGGATGCTGTCGTTCTCGACTCATTTGCTGGCTCCGGAACGACGGCGCAGGCGGTCATGAAACTGAACGAGAGGGATGGCGGAAATCGGAAGTTTATCCTTGTCGAAATGGAAGAATATGCCGACGAACTGACGGCAGAGCGTGTTCGCCGCCTTATCCAGGGCGTTCCGACTTCAAAGGACGACGAGTATAAAACCGGCCTCGGCGGCACCTTCACCTATTGCACTCTCGGCGATCCCGTGGAGCTGGACAAGGTGCTGAGCGGTGAAACCCTGCCGCCCTATGCCGGTCTCGGCGCGGCACTGTTCCACATGGCGACCAATCACGCGCTCGATCCCGCAGCCGTGCGGGAGGATGATTTCTATCTTGGTGCCATGGAAGGCCAGCATATCTGGCTGATCTACAAGCCCGATCTCGACTGGCTGAAATCACCGGAAGCGGCCCTGACGCTGGCGCGCGCCAAGGCATTCGCCGCCTCCGATCCGGACAAGCGGCACCTTGTCTTCGCCCCGGCGCGCTTCGTGAGCCAGAAGATGCTGGCGGAACAGAACATCCCCGTGGAGTTCGTGCCGCTGCCCTTCGCGCTCTACCGGATAGATCGGAGCTGACGCCGTGTTTCGCCAGCTCGATTATCAGGACCGCGTCATCAAGACGCTCGACGACTATCTGGACCTCCTGAAGGAAAAGAAGGCGCGCGCCGACAAGGTGGCGGCGCTCGCCGCGCAAGACCCGGACCTTGGCCTTGCCATTCCGGATTTTGCGAAAGAGGCTTGGGACGCGATGAAGGCGGCGGGCAAGCTGCCCGCTTCCCGCGCCGCGATTCCGTTCTCACCGCGCATGGACGGCTGCGAGCGGCCCGTACCCAACGCTGTGCTGAAGGTGCCGACCGGCGGCGGCAAGACGTGGCTCGCCGTCTCCGCCGTGTCCCGGGTGATGGGCCGCTATCTCGACCGCAACACCGGCTTCGTCCTGTGGATCGTGCCGAACGAGGCGATTTATACGCAGACGCTCAAGCACCTGAAGGATCGCCAGCATCCCTACCGTCAGGCGCTCGACCGCGCGGCGGCGGGGCGCGTGAAGATCATGGAGAAAACCGACCGGCTCGATGCACGGGACGTGGAAACCAATCTCTGCGTCATGCTGCTGATGTTGCAATCCGCGAACCGCGAGACGCAGGATTCCCTGAAAATGTTTCAGGACCGGGGCGACGTGCACGGCTTCTTCCCGCCTGAGGGCGAACAACAGGCACATCAGGCCGCCATCGACCGTACGCCGAACCTCTCCGCCTATACGGGCATGTTTCCGATGGTGAAGGATTCCCTCGGGAACGCCCTTCGGATCATCCGGCCCGTGGTCGTGATGGATGAAGGCCACCGGGCCATTTCCGATCTCGCCTTCGGCACGCTCTACGGGTTCAACCCGTGTTTCGTGCTGGAACTGACGGCCACGCCGCAGGATGTGCAGCCGCGCGGCGGCCGCAATCCGCGCGAAGGCCGCTATGCCAATGTGCTGGTGGAAGTGACGGGACGCGAGCTGGATCGCGAGGGCATGATAAAGATGCCGCTCAACCTTGATCCCCGGCAGGGCAATGACTGGAAGGCGACGCTGAACGTGGCGCTTGCCAAGCTCAATGCGCTCGATGCCTAAGCCCGGCAACTGCGGGCTGATACGGGCCGCTATATTCGCCCGATCATGCTGATCCAGGTCGAACGCACGGGTGCGGATCAGCGCGAGAGTGGCCACATCCACGCCGAAGACGTGAAGGACTGGCTCCTGACAGCGGGTTTCGATCAGGCGGAAATCGCGATCAAAACCGCGCAACAGAACGATCTCAACGATCCGGAAAATCAGGACCTCTTGTCGCCCACCAACCGCGTGCGGGCGATCATCACGAAACAGGCCCTGCAAGAGGGCTGGGATTGCCCCTTCGCCTATGTGCTGTGCAGCCTTGCGGCCAGCGCCAACCTCAAGGCCATGACCCAGCTTGTCGGCCGCATTCTCCGCCAGCCCGGCGCGCTCAAGACGGGCGTTGAAGCGCTCGATGAGTGCCACGTCATCACGCATCATGCCGATACTGCGACGGTCGTCGGTGCCATTAAAGACGGCCTCGAACAGGACGGCCTTGGCGATCTTGTCCTGCGCGTCACGCAGGATGACAAGAGCGCAGCGGGCAAAGCGACGCGGACGATCAAACGTCGTCCCGCCTTCGCAACCACGGAAATCTACCTGCCCGAGGTGATGGTGGTGGGAAACGGGGAAGCGCGCGAGCTAGACTACGAGACGGATGTGCTCGCGGCGATAGACTGGCGGGGTTTCAACCCTCAGGAAATCGCAGAGCGCATCCCCGAAAACGCACAGGCGGCGGAAAGCCAGCTCCAACGGATCAAGCTTGCCGAGGACGGCGACGAATTGTTCGTCGGCGAGACGGTCGCCGCCAATGCAGAAATCCTCGCCTTCGATCCGGCGCACGCCGTCCGGATGATTTCCGACGTCGTGCCGAATCCCTTCGTCGGCCGCGAGATCGTCGGCGCGACGATTACGGCCCTTCGAGCGCGCGGCTTCGATGACGCGAAGCTCGGCCTGCTCGCCAGCCTGATCGTGGAAGAGCTGCGCAAGGGCCTTGATGCCGCGCGGAACGCGCGGGCCGAAGCCCTGTTCAAGGCCGAGGTTGCGGCGGGACGCATTCAGTTCCGGTTGCGACTCGATGGCCGCAATTGGCGGATGCCTTTCAGCATCGAAACGACGGAACCGGAGAACGCGCGCCAACTCCTGAACCGCGCGGGCGGCCCGCTCGAAAAGAGCCTGTTCGCGCCGGTCTATGAGAACGAGCTGAACAGCGACGAGCGGGATGTGGCGGTCTATCTCGACGGCGAAAAGACGCTGGCCTGGTGGCACCGCAACGTCGCCCGAACGCAATACGGTATTCAGGGTTGGAAGAAGGCCAAAATCTATCCGGATTTCATCTTCGCTGTGCAGCGCGACGACAAAACAAAGCGGATCACGGTGCTGGAAACCAAGGGCGACCAACTCGACAATCTCGACACCGCCTACAAGCGTGAGGCGCTGTCGTTTCTCTCGGACCACTTCGAATGGGACGAGGCTACGCCGGTCGGCGAATTGGAACTGGTCAACAACGGCGAGACCGTGGAAGGCACCTTGATCCTGATGAGCGAATGGAAGGCGAAACTGCCCGCGTATCTCTGACGGCATGGTATTGGGGGGCGTATGGAATTTGATCCGGCATTGTCATTCTCGGACAACCTTGCCCGTTTCCGGGCGGAAGCGGAGCGCATCGATGCCGATTGCGCCCGCATTCTTTTCGACAATCTGGCCCTGCTGGCGCGCGACGGTGATGCGACACGCACCCGTCAGGCCGTTCAGGAGTTCAACCGGGCGGTCCTCGCCGCGCTCGACGGCCTGCCGGAAGGGCCTGCGGCATGAGCCGGTATTTTCTCGCCTCCGCCGCCATTGAGGGATTTCGCGGCATCAATAATGACGGCGATCCCCTCGTGCTGAAGTTCAAGCACGATGCCGTCAATTCCGTCCATGCGCCCAACGGGGTCGGAAAAAGCTCGATCTTCGAAGCGCTGCACTTCGCCCTGCACGGCACGGTGCCGCGCCTGGAAGGGATGCAGGACGCCGAACAGGGTGCCAGCTACATCGTCAACAAGTTCCATCCCGCGCAACAGGCGACGGTCGCCCTTGTTTTCAAGAGCGATGACGGCACGCCCGATGTGTCGATCACCGTCACCCGGACAGCGGCGGGCGGACGGGTCGTCACGTCTCCTTCCGGACACGCCGATCCGGACAGCTTCCTCGCCGATCTTTGCGAAGATTTCGTGCTGGTCGATTACCCGCGCTTTGCCTCCCTCGTGGACTGCTCGGCCTTGGAGCGCGGACGCTCCTTCGCCTCGCTGGTCGGCATGAGCCGGTATTCCCGGCTCCGGCAGGCGCTCGACGGGGCCAAGAACACTCGCAACATCAATGGCGATCTTGGGCTGTCCACGCTCGACACCGAAGTGACCGCCGAAAACCGCGCCTTGGGGGCCGTTGAACAGCGCATTCTCGCCGCGCATCAGGAAGTGACCGGCGCGGCCGGCGGCCAGATGGCGGATACAGCCGTGCTGAAAGCGCAGGTGACGGCCGGACTGGCGGGCATCGCGCTTTTCACGCCGTTGCTCGCCAACGCCTCGGTGATGGACCTCGATTTTGACGCTGCTGAAAAGATTGTCGATCAGGAAGAAGGCGGCGCGGCGCGGAAAACCCTCGACGGCCTCAACGCCGCCGTCACGACGCTCGGCGGCTTGCAGGTCTCGGCGGCGGAACTTGCCGAGATCGACGCGCTGGTGACGGCGGCGAAGGCGCGCGACGATGCTATGCGCAAAGTCGGTGCCGCCAGCCTTCATGCTTTGCTGAAGGATGCGCTCGCGGTCGTGAACAGTGCGGAGTGGCATGATCCGAAGGTCTGCCCTGTCTGCGAAAAGGCTGGCGACGGGCCGCTTCAGGATCAACTGGAAGCGAAGATCGCGCTCTACGACGAGGCCGACCAGCTCGACGCGGAGCTGAAACGGCAGGTGCAGAGCGCGGGATGCATCGGCAAGCTCCGGCAGCTTGAAGAGCAGGCGCGCCTTGGCGTTGCGGACGCTGATCGCATCGCGCCGGTCCTGACGCTGGCCGCGCGCCAGTCGACGGTTTCCACGGCGGACCTGGAACGCGCAAAAGATGCGCTTGGCGCGCTCGAAACGACGCGGGTTGAGGTGCTCGCGGCAATCAATGGCGAGATCGCGACGCTGCAAGCCAGCTTGCCGCCGTCGCTGGTCGCCGTCACCCGCACCCTTGGGCAGGCCAAGCAATTCCGCGACGCCATGAACGAATACGAGCGGACCCTTCCGGCGCTCGCGGCGAAACGGACCAAGCTCGCGAAGCTCAATCGCTGGAAGACGTTCATCACCAACGTAGCCGGGCCGTTCGCAACGGCGGAAAGCGCGCTCGCCAATGCGCGCATCACGGATATTCAGGCAAGTTGTCAGGAGCTTTTCGGGCATCTGGTGCGCGGCGGTCCAGACGTACGGCCGACGCTGAACCGGGCGCAGAATACCGAACAGGTGGATTTGAAGCTTGCCGACTTCTTCGGCCTTCCAAACCAAAGCGCGCGGGCGCTGCTGTCGGAGAGTTACCGCAACGCTGTCGCCGCCTCCATTTTCATGGCGGCGGCCACCCGGCACCAGGGCGTGCCGCGCTTCATGGTGTTGGATGATGTGACCTCAAGTTTCGATGCCGGACATCAGTTCAGCCTGATGGACACGATCCGGACGAAACTGCGCTTTGGCGCGGCGAATGGTTTGCCTGGCGGGCTTCAGTTCATCATCCTCAGCCATGATACGAGCCTTGAGAAGTATTTCGACCGGCTCAACGGTACGGCAGAATGGAATCATCAGAAGCTGCAAGGCATGCCGCCCCGTGGGCGACTTATGATCGCCGCGCAGCAGGCGGATCGCCTGAAGGTACAGGCGGAGCAATACCTGAACGCGGGGCAGATAGATATCGGCGAGCCGTTTGTCCGCCAGTATCTTGAATACAAGCTCGGCCAGATCATCACCCATCTAGAGGTTCCGGTGCCGCCCGACTACGCGACGCGGGGCGACAAGCGCACCCTATCCACCTACGTGGATGCGATCACGGCGGCGGTCTCGCTCTATCAGGCGGCAGGGTGCTGCGTTCTATCCACTCAACAGATCACCGATCTCCGGAACCATCACATGCCGTCGATCATGGCGAACTATGTCAGCCATTATGAGACGGGTGCGGGCAATCCCTTCAACGCCTATGCCTTGCTGGGCGTTCTGCAAAGCATGGACGCGCTTGCCGATTGTTTCTGTTGGACCGATCCTACCAACAATCAGCGGAAATATTATCGACGGCTTGATCGGCAGTAACCGCCGAAGATTCTAGAGAAGGCGAAGGGGGAGTGGGAGATGGCATCCGAGCAGCAGTTGTTGGCATTTGATCAGCGTTTCTTGGACCGCCATGCTGGACCAATCATTTCTGATCTTTCAGTCGCTTTGGTCGAACTTGTCGCAAATGCTTGGGATGCTTACGCAACAGAGGTGGACATAACCTGGCCGACGAATGACGGTGCTCAGAAATTCTCGATCAAGGATAACGGTCGCGGCATGACGACCGCGCAGTTCGAGCGGCGCTGGGGCGTCTTTGATTATAATCGGGTAAAAGCCGAGGGCGAGTATGTCTCACCACCCACCGAACTCACGGAACTGGCTCCGCGCCGAGTATACGGACGCAATGGAAGAGGGCGGCACGGCGGCTTCGCCTTCTCCAATCCCTACGAGGTAATCATAGAGGCTGGCGGCGAGAAAGTAACCTATCGGGTTTCCAGAGGCAGGCAGCGCCCATTTGATTGGGAAGTCATCAAGCGAGAGCAGAGCACCGGGCACGGCGTGGAAATTCGTGCGGTGGAACCGACGCGGCTGCGGCTTAGCGCTGCTGATGTTCGAGAGGTGCTTGGAACGCGCTTTCTGACAGACCCGAACTTCAAGGTGTCGGTGGACGGCCAGCCCGTCACCTTTGATGACATTCCCCAGGATTTTTTGCGGGAGAGCTTCGTCGATATTCCCGGTATCGGTCATGCGACAATCCTCATGATTGACTCACAGCGGGCCGACCGGACAACACGGCAGCACGGCATCGCTTGGCATGTCAACAACCGGCTGGTCGGTGATTGCGGCTGGCGGGGAACCGACTATGAACGCGTGCTCGACGGGCGAACGAGCGAAGCCAAGCGCTTCACGTTCATCGTCTTTGCCGACTTCTTGGCGGACAGCGACGCCGTGCTGCCAGACTGGTCGGGGTTCCAGCCCAACAATGAAATCTGGAAGAAGACCCAGATCGCCGTGCAGGACAAAATTCGCGAAGAAATTTCTGCGTTCAATTTCGAGCGACGTTCGGAAGCCAAGGAGGCAGTTCGCGAACGCTATGCCTCGACCGTCGTCAGGATAGCTCCGAGCGCACGTGAGCGGTGGAACAGCTTTGTCGATCAAGTCATCGATACCTGCCCCGGCATCTCTCCCGAACAGATAGATCAAGTGGCTGGCATTCTTGCTAACTTGGAGGCGTCATCCTCCCAATACAGCTTGCTGGCGCGACTGCATGGCCTTCAACCAGGCGAGCTAGACCAATTGGACGGCATTCTCGCAGACTGGAGCGTCGCGACCGCTAAGCTGGCGTTAGATGAAATTCAGAATCGACTGAAGCTGATCGGCGAACTGCACGAAAAGCTTCGCGATGAACGCGCCGATGAAGTCCGGGAGCTGCAGCCCCTCATTGAGCGGAGTCTGTGGGTATTCGGTCCTGAGTTCGAAAGCATCGAGTTTACGTCCAATCGCGGCATGTCGGAGGTCATCAAACGGTTGCTTGGCGGCACTGCACAGGGCAGTCTAAACCGGCCCGACTTCGTCATCCTGCCCGATGGCAGTGTGGGACTATTCGCTCGCCCCGCGTTCGATGACCAGCACGAGGTAATTGGCGTGGCGCATTTGATCGTCGTCGAACTAAAGCGGCCCGGCATCTCCATTGGTATGGATCAGAAGAACCAAGCATGGAAGTATGTGGTTGAATTACAGACCAAAGGTCTGATTGACGATGCGACGCGCGTCACCTGCTTTGTCCTGGGCTCGCAACTAACGCCGCGCGAAGGCGTCCGCGAGGAAGGGCGGACAAAGATCATCCCCATGGCCTATGAGACATTCATCCGACGTGCCGAAATTCGGATGCTCAATCTATATGCCCGGCTTTCCGAGGCACCGTTCTTGCGCCAGGCTGGCTTGGATGCCGACACCTTCGTGAAAGAGCCAATCGCACGCCAAGGTGGTTTCGACGTTTAGTTGAGCTAACAGGAAAGAAGCTTGGTATCTTAGGGCTCCGCCCTCCGCGCACTTCGAGAGCCTTCCGCCCAGCTTCCTCCGCGCGTGCCGCGCTCCGTGCAGCCGGTTCCCCGCGAAGCCTCCCTCCGTTTGCACACCCGGTCTCGGCGACGGCCAGAAGGTCAGGCGCGGCGTTCCGCTTCGCTGACCTTCAGACCCGAGGATCAGAGACGTGACTAATCTATCCGACAGGAATCCCCGCATTTATGTCGCCTGCCTTGCCGCCTACAACAACGGCTATCTGCATGGGGCTTGGATCGACGCGGATCAGGACGCGGACGAAATCAGGGACGAGATTGCCGCGATGCTCGCGCGTTCGCCGATCAAAGACGCGGAGGAATACGCCATCCATGACTATGAGGGCTTCGAGGGCGTCACCATCCAGGAATATGCCGGCATCGAGAAGGTCGCTCGCATGGGCGCATTCATCGCCGAGCATGGTGCGTTAGGCGCAGGTTTGCTTGAGCAATTCGTCGGCGACATCGATCAGGCCGAGAGTGCCTTGCAGGATTTCTATCATGGCCAGTTCGCCAGCCTTGCGGACTATATGGAGGAACTGACCGCCGAGAGCGTCACGATCCCCGAAGCCCTGCGCTACTATATTGATTGGGATGCGATGGCGCGCGACGCCGAAATGAGCGGCGAGTTCTTCACCATAGAAACCGCACATGACGAGGTGCATGTCTTTTCCAATAGATGAGAATGGAGCTACTTAGCCCGTTTTGCGACCGGCTCGATGGATAAGAGTCTTGCCGGCTCGCGGAATCGCAGAAGAAAGGCTAGGAAGATAATTAACCATAATTGTCCGGCCGATCCGAACAAGGTTTCGGATCATTCCGACTGACGTGACCCCCTGATTTTCCTCCAAGCTTGATTAGAGTCCGGCCCATTGGAAGGACGGACAGATGAAGCGAACGAGGTTCACGGAAGAGCAAATCATTGGTGTGCTGAAGGAAGCGGAGG
>Ga0180215_1005558_pt1 | contig 10713 bp, 14 predicted proteins | sample eDN3rd37CBELigBY_FD_128871 | JGI IMG/M metagenome (GOLD analysis project Ga0180215, IMG submission 128871) | Enriched backyard soil microbial communities from Emeryville, California, USA - eDNA 3rd pass 37_C BE-Lig BY (version 2) (version 2) | ecosystem: Environmental > Terrestrial > Soil >...
AGCCGCCAACAAAATTGAAGGGTGCGCCCGTGACGATCAAGACCGAGACCGACGATGACGACAGTGCCGCTGCACCAAGGCCCGCGGCCGAACAACCAAAGGCCGAGCCTTCGGAGCCTTTGAACGATGACATCGACGCGTGGGACGCGGCCGTGTTTGAGCAGCTGGACGCCGCCGCGGCTGCAGCAACGGCGACCGCACCACCGCCGCCGTCGGTCCGTCCCGTGGTCATGGTGAACCGTGCCCCCGTTCTCATCTTGTATGCACACTAGCAGCTGGCGCTCGTCGCACCGCTTACCCACTGCTAACGCTCGTCGTTTGTATCACCTGGGATGACCCGGCCCGGATCCCAGATGGACGACGCAGGTGGCCGTGCGGCTCGGCCACCCGAGGCCGACGGCGCTGACGCTCGGCCGCGCCGTGGCCAGCCGGTTCGCGCAGACCAAGGGCGCCCGGCTGGGCATTCTGCCTCCGGCGCCCGGCGGCGGTGCTGGAGGTCGCAGCCCACCCGCGCTGCAGCCCGTGGCGCTGCCGACCGTACCGACGCACCCGGCCGCGTACCGTCGGCAGCGCGCGCTAGCGGTGATGGGCGAGACGTTTCCCGTGGAGCTTGTGCAGCCGGTGAACGAGCTGCACGCGGTCGTGGACGGGCGACCCGCGGCGCCGCAGCAGGTGCAGCGGTCGCTGCAGGACAGCTTTGGCGCGGACTTGGCTGCCGTGGAGTCCGCGATGGCGGAACTCGCGGCGTCGCGGACGCCCGAGCAGCTGCAGCGCGAGGCGTACCAGCTGTACGTCGACTTCCGACCGGATGTGCCGTCGGGCGTCGAGGGCTGGGGCGCCAAGGGTCCGCTGCACGTCAGCCGCATCCTCGAGCTCGCCACGTCCAAGAAGCTCTAAGGGGGCGTCCATGTATGACAATGTACTGCATTAAACTCATGTAAAGACAACGTCAACGCAGTGATGGTGGGGCGGCCGCAGGGCACGCCGCTGTACAGATGCACAAAAGACTTTTAAAGCGGCAAGTAAAATGGCTTACACCTCGAAGCCAAGGTTGCGCATGCATGCCTTGTGCGCCTCAATGAGGTCTGTGCAGTTGGCCTCGCCCTTCTCGATGATGCAGGCGTCCCGCGCTTTCTGTGACCGCCAACAATTCAGTAACAACGAGGCCTCGTCATCGAGGTAAGCACCACCGAGGTGAGTGGCTCCTGGGCACCGCCAGGCTGGCACCGTGCCTTGGTCTCGGGGCAACTGCAGCACGGCTTGGGCTTCTTCGGGACCACGTCCGCTGCGGGCGCGGGTGCCGCCGCCGCCGCGTTCGCCACCGGGGCCGTCATCTTTGTCGACGTAAGCTGTCGGAGAATACCGCGCGCAGGCCAGGACGCAGCGGGAAGATTAGTGCCACGAAGTAGTCGAGCGTACGAGCCTCGTCTTTGTCAGCAAGCTCACGAGTCGATCCGCCTTCTTATCTAAGACGGTCTGGCGTGCTACATGTGCCCTTCGCCGGAGTGTCTATTTCAGCTGCGGTCGCCGTCGCCAGTCCGCGCAGCGCCGCCAACCTCGCAGCTCCGCCTCGACGCGGACGTCCCGACCCACGTGCTGCTCCGTCGAATAGAAAATGCACCGTCACGGCGTCCATAGGCGTCACGCGCCCGACCATGCACGTCCACGATAGCACACCCTCCACTAGCCAGGCCCCATGCGTACAACTGCTCTGCAAGGCGTTTTCTCGTGGTTGTTCGGTGCGTCGGCTCAAAGGCGGCGCCGTCGGTGCTAACCTGTGCGTCAGCGTCGTCGGAACCGACGTCGGAAGTCAATTGTGACGCGATCTCTAGTGCGAATTTCGAGTTGAATGCTGCGTAGTGCCCACACGCCTGCGATCACTCCACTATAGACGATACATACGCGTCGCTTCTGCCATAGCAATAGGGCACTCCTTGCTTGCACCTGCTTTAGTCGCTTACCACATTTCCTGCTTCAAGTCGCTGCAGCCCGTATGGAATGTCGACTTGGAGGAGAACGAGTTGAGTGACTTAACTAGGCTCGAAATGGATTCTTGTTAGGGCGACAGCTAACTTTCACAACTCGGAGTTCAGTAGATGACGTCATCGACGGGGCCGCGGCCATGGACGACGACGAAGACGACGACCAGCTGCGCATGGCGGCCGCCGCGCCGCTGCGCGTGCCCACGCCGCCCGAAGCGCCGCTGTCGCTGCTCCATGTACCGCAGCCGAAGCCCACGGACGCGGTGGGCACGGAAGATTCCGCTGAGGACGAGAGCGAGAGCGAGCCAACGGCCACAGCCAACCAGCGCCGGGCCAAGCAGGCGCACAAGCGGCGGCGCAAGCAGCACGTGGCCCGCGCCCAGGCCGCCATGCCGACGGCGTTTGTGCCGCCTGGCGCCAATACGGAGCCGCCGCCGCCAGCCCCGTCCCTGCTCTCGGCGCTCTCGGCCTCCAGTACACGTGTTTGGACCGATGCGGCACTAAACCAGGCGCCGCCCACTGTAGACGCGGCCCGTCCGGCGACCGCCGCGGATGAGCCACGGCGTAAACGGGCCAAGCCTGAGACTCCTCGGGAAGAGCGGCCCGTGTGCAAGTTTTACCTCGAGCGCAAGTGCCGCAAGGTACGGGCCCTCGCGATGCCTCTCAGGACCGCGGACGAGAAACTTATCTCGGCTTCTTGACTTGGCATGGTTGGCCCACAGGGTGACGCGTGCACGTTCTCGCACGACGCCCAGCCAACCAAGCAGGCTGAGGTGTGTCGTTTCTTCATGGGCGGGCGGTGCACCAAAGGCGATGACTGCCCGTTCTCGCATGACTTGAAACAGGTGCCATGTGAGTTCTTCCAACTGGGCCGCTGCAGCCGCGGCGCCGACTGCAAGTTTGGCCACTTTTTGGCCCCGGCGACGCCCGGCACTGCCACGCTCCCACGTCCCCCGGGCCTTTTGCTACCTCCGGCGCCGGCGGTGGCGGCGGCCCCGGCTCTTAAGGCCCCGGCCGTCAGCTTGCCATGTGACCCGCCGCCGCTGGGCGCGGTGCTGCCCGCTGCGCCGTGGGCGCCGCCCGTGCCGCCGCCGCCGTCCGCTGTGCCCTACCAACCCCAGCCGCCAACCGGCACTGTACAGCCGCAACCCAATGTAACATAAGCCTCCCCATGGCCGGGGCAAAAAACTGTACAGGGTGCACGCGCGCTTCGCACGCTGGTCGTGCAACATTAAAGAATCACAAAGATGGCCAGGATCACGATAATCACAACCAGGCAGCCGATGGCGCACAGCGAGATTTTGTCTGTGGTGCGCGCTAGCGAATGTGAGCGACAGGCTGCAGCGGTCAGCCAAAACGGTGTCGCACGGTGTACTATCGCCAGCACAGACCGTACCATCCGACTTTTTGATGACCTCGTTCACCTTTTTGATGGCCGCCTGCATGCGGCCCGACGTGCGGTCCACCTTGTCGTCCAGCTCGTTGATGAGCCTAGTGGCATTGGCAACAGCAGAAAGGCACCGTCCAGCCGGTCAGCCACGGTGACGACGATAGTGTTGTCCCATAGTCGCTCTCGGCCAGCGTACTGCTCCTGGGACTCGAGCTCGTCGTTGATCTGATGGGCGTACTCTTTCAAGCGGCCCACGGTATGCCCCACTTCGTCTACCAGCTCATCCTGCCTGTCGATCATCTGGAGGAGCGGCCCAGCTCGCAGTGTAGTCACGCGAGCATCAGCGGACAGTTGGCGTCCCCGCGCACGACGACTGTTGGTAGAATGCGCACCAGCTGCACGTTGTTCTCGTCGATGAAGCGCTGGTTGTCCTTGATCGCGTTCTTGCGCGCCACGTCCGCGGAGGTCTCCACCATCGGCCGCGATGGCCGCATCAGCGCCTGCCAATGTACCAGGTGCAGAGTCATGCCGAATCCGATGAGCATGTTGTTAAACACAATCCACGTGCATGCAGTCGGACCGCACCTCGCGCTTGTCCTTTTCAATCTTGCCCTTAGTGGTGGAGCTGTTCATGTCGGCGACTATGTCCTGCGGTCCCGCGTGCCGCCAAGTCACATGGGCAAGGCCCAGCGTCAGCACAGTGCTAGCACCTGCCTTGAGCGCCATTCGGCCGCGCACCTGCAGCCTTCGCCGGGTGTTGATGATGAACTGCTTACGCTCCAGCAGCTCGTTCGGCGGCAAGTTGAACCGGTGCGGATTCTGTTCAACGATGGCGACAGTGGCCTCGAGGTCCTGCAAGTCCGGCTCCACCGTAACCAGCTTGCTGTTTATCTGATTCGTGGTCCATTCAAACTCGTCGTTGTTGGCCGTGTTGGCCGCGAGCAGGCCCTGCCAGCTCTTGTACAAAGCCTCCATCTCCTGCATAGCGCGGACCACGTCGCTGTAAATAACCAAAACGCGCCAGTTGGGTACGAGTGTGGGTGAGGCGCGGTCGCACAAAACCGCCGCAGGCTGAGGACGCGCGCGTACTCCTTGACAACGTAGAACGGGTCCTCCATGGCGGTTGCACCTGAAGCGTGCGCGCGGGCACGCTCTCACAGCTGGCGCTGGCGGTGGGTCGCGTCCCGTGGTGTGGGCCGCGCTCGCCACGCACGCGTTGCAAAAGCGATTGGCCGTGCGCGCTCAAATCGCGCTCAAACCGCACAAATTGTGCACCGATCGGTAGAATTTCTGTTGACCAACAGGCGGCAGTGTCCCAGCGTGTTGCCTCGCGTTGGCAGTGCTGAAATGCGGGCACGCTTTCGCGGCGTGTTTGTCGCCCGTCGACGCCTGCGAAAACACGTTCAAAGCGAGTAATGATAGTAATGACGTAATAGACACCTTTCTACTCCACACCCCAATTAGCCAGACAGAGAATAAGTAGAAACGGTCCTCTGATGACATCAGTATAGCGGACTAGGGTATGGGGTGTGACGATCTTCTATAGCGTCAGCTAGGGTTTGGGGTAGGAGAATCGTGCTGCCCCTCAAACCGCCCAGCCGTACGAGTCCTGCCGAGGCACATTCAGCAAATCCACCAGCGTTTTATAGCATCCACTGAAGCTTCCCGCCGCAGCCATGCTCGGCCTGACTGATCTGGCCAGCTACACAAGCTCGCGCGGCTATCGTAGAAGTGTCCGCCCTTGCCATAAACTTAATAAACGCCGCCTATTCGCTATTTGGTGTGTTTGAAAGAAGTATGGCGGAAAAGTGGACAGGCTTATAACTGCCCGCACACGCAAAGGGCTGTGCGCCCTTGCCATCCCACGGATTCTTCAGGCTAGGCTTGTGAGGGTTGCCCGCTAAGAATGTCAGCTTTGTCAATGATGCGTACAAGGTGGCAGAGATTCTCACGTGCGAAGCGAACAATCTCCGCGGCGTGCTTGCAAAAGCTCTTTGTAGATGTAGCGCGTAGAACAATGCCGTGGCCCGGGTCCGCCTCGATGGCCCGGGCGTCCCCCCGGCTGCAGAACTGACAAGAAGGCGCCGATCGCTTCCACGGTGATGTGATGTCCATCCAGCACGCACGGGCCATGGTGGCCTGTCTGGTCGGCACGCTTGCGAAGCAGATTGGGTCCTTCGTGAAGTCGTCGCGCAGGCGTAGCCACGCTGCTGCCCGACGTCGGTACAAGTGTTTGCGTAGTACGCTGTACTGACGGCTGCAGACGGCGGATGCACTTTATACATGGCTGCTTCGAGCTACATGCTATTCTGTCATAGCCAAATGAAGGGTCCTTCGTTCAGTGTGATTTTGTGCTGCCCGAGGCCCTGAAAAAGATGGCTGCGAAAGTGGCAGCGCTCGCGGCAGCCGCGGCGGCCGCGGCGGCGACCGCCGCGCTGGCGGCGCCCGTGCCGCTCCACCGGCGCGTCCCGCTTGCCGACGCGGTACGGAAACCTGGCCCATCAGGCTGTCTACCCGCAGCGTGCGGGAAATCGCGGTGTGGCAGCATGGCGGCTTACGCAGACCGCACTCGATGATCGGGGCGGCGTCCTTGGACCACACGGGCAGGTGACCAAGGAGGGCATCTACGAACACCTTCGCGCCTTCGAGGAGATCGCCAAGCGGCCCGAGAACGAGGGCAGCCGCGCCACCTTCCTCGGCTACAACGCCTCGGTCGACTACGTAGTCAGCCAGCTCAGCAGCAACACCGACTTCGAGATCACCATCCAGAGCCTCCCGGTCACATTGCCGGTGTACACCACCGCGCCGAACCTGTCGCTCTCGGCGCCCGTCACGGCCACCTTTGAGCTCAACACCGACTTTCTTGGCTTCAACTATGGCGGCTCCGGCGACGTGATCGCTGCCACCCAGGTGCGTGGCATAGGCGTAAGACGAACGGGGGATGTTCCGCCCTAAATCGCCTCGCCCATTGTTTGCGCGAGGCTCCATTCCAGCTGGTGCGCGCGGGCTGCGAAACTGCAGACTTTGCCGACTTCATCCCCGGCCGCATCGCCATCATCAATCGCGGCGCATACAGCCCGTCGGGCGTAAACGCCACTACCTGCAGCTACCGCGTCAAGGTGACCAACGCGATCCAGGCCGGCGCCGCGGGCGTACTCGTGTACAACCCCGAGGACGCGCTGCCGACGCTGGGCGGCACGGACCCCGGCACGGCCGTGCCAGTCTTCGCCATCTCGTCGGCCGCGGCCACGTTCATCATCGAGTACGGCGACGCGGCGCTCATCCACATGAACGCCTGGGCGACTGTCGTGCCGTACACCACGCTCAACGTGTTGGCGTCGACGCGCGGCGGGAACGCAAACGCGACGATCGTCGTGGGCGCGCACCTCGACTCGGTGCCTGCGGGCGCCGGCATCAACGACAACGGCAGCGGCTCGGCCGGCGTGCTCGAGATCGCGCTCCAGTTCTACCGCCAAGGCGTCGCCCCAGTCAACCGCGTCACCTTCGCCTGGTGGGCCGCCGAGGAGTGGGGTCTGCTCGGCAGCCAGTATTACGTCGACCACCTCTCGGAGGAGGCAATCAAGTCGATCGCGCTCAACCTCAACTACGACATGATCGGCTCGCCCAACTACATTCGCGGCGTCTACGACGGCCGCTCCGGCCCCGAGGACGTGCGCACCGTACGGCACGAAGTGAGGGACAAATGGGTTTGTGAATGCGCCGGTGTGGCTCACGGTGGGTCTGAGCCAGGGTTATTTTGAACTTTGCGCCATTGCGCACAGGGCTCGGCCAACATCCAGCGCCTATTTGAGACCCACTTTGAGGAGCGCGGCCTGACCTACCAGACCACTCCGTTCAACGGTCGCAGCGATTACGGCCCCTTCATTGAGGTGCGTGCTGGAATTGACCCAAACGAGGAGCGACGTCTTGCTAATATTTTGAACGCTTTGCTATATGAGTTGACACACGGTCAGCGCGGCGTTCCGGCGGGCGGCCTGTTCACGGGCGCCGAGGAGATCAAGACGGTCGAGCAGCAGGAGATGTTTGGCGGCTCGGCTAAGGCCGCGCTGGACACGTGCTACCACCGGGTATGCTATGGTACATGCGCGCGTGACTCGCATTGACGGCAGCTGCTCATAGGTTGGACTGCTCCTCCCAAATTTCCCGTTGGTGGAGCAGTCGTGCGACACGGTGGCCAACATCAACCCGGACGCCATCGCCGAGATGGGCAGCGCCGCGGCGGACGTCGTCGAGATCTTGGCCACCATGCCCAACCTGCGCGAGTTTTTGTCGACGCCCATCGTGGCGTAAGCATGCATTGTTTGAGCCGCGCGCGCACGTATTTTGCACGCTGGCACCGTGCACCAAAGTCGGTACCTTGGCGTCTTTGTAGCTCATGCAATACAGTCAGTGCATCAGTGCTGTACAAGTGTTCTCCGCATAGTTCAGGCATGCTACGAATCGACCGGCATGTCGCTCGGCGCGGCATCCACACCGGCGTCCTCTGCCGGTGCCTCGCTCGCATCTTCTCCGGTGTGGGACTCGGTGCCGTCTGCCTCGGCGTCACTGGGCGCAACGTCCGCGGCTGCTTCGTCTGCCGCTTCGGGGACCTCCCCGGTCCGGCTTTTCCGCAGGCTGGGGCGGCCAGGAAACGGGGCAAGCGTCGCGGTCCAGCATGAGCGACCTTACCAGTCTCCTGGTCACCATGCATGCACACACGCACCTCTGCATGGCCGACGGCAGGCCCAGCTGGCGTTCCAGCTCCGCCCACGGATTGTCCAGGAAGGACGGCTTTACAAACTGGCCAATGTGTCCTTGGGCGAGCGCCCCGACACCGGCCGCGACACCACCGCGGCCACCGCCGCCGCGGACGCCGCCGCCGCGGCCTCTTCTCTCCTCCCCATGCCGTGGCCGCTGTGGGGTGAGATACACCGTGCCAATAGGCCCCGTCTGCTCTGTGTCAGTGCCCTTTAATGCGCGGCACCGTGATTCCCGGAAGCTCGCGTACCTTGGCCTGCGGCGGCCCACGCGGAGCCCGCCCAAAGGCCACAGGCAACGACGCGTACGGATCCACAGCGCCCGGCGGCGGCGGCAAGCCGAATCCGACCCCGTCGCCGGGTGGGCCGAAGAACTGGCCCGGTGGAGGTCTTGGCCGCCACGGATCGCGCCCGCCGCCACCCCGGCCACCGCGGTGCCCGCCTCGCGGCCAGCCGTCGCCGCCACCGCGGCCTCTACCTCGTCCGCGGCCTCGCCCGCCCCCGTAGCCCTGGGGATAGCCGTCGCCCGGCGCAGGCGCGTCGGCCGCCGGTGGTGGTGGCAGGTCGTTGGCGACCGCGTACGCCGGCTCAAAGGCGGCCGGGTCGCCGCCGGCTCCGCCAGCGGGGTCCATGGTGTTGTTTCTTTGTCGAGTTATATTCTGACAGGGGGCGCGCCAAAAACCTATACGTATCCCTGCTTACCGACTGTGGGGATGTGAGCTCATGCAGCAACGCTTCAATGCATTGAATCGATACAGGACACGCTCGGTTGGTGTATGCGCAGACAACAACAAAAACATGGTCCATGGATTATTTTGGGGCGAAGGATGCGGCCTCGGACCGTTCTCGTGTTCGGGCGGCATATGACGGACACGAACGCACGGGTCGGCTATGCCAGCCCGGTCTCTTTGCTAATCCGCTCGTAGGTCGACATGTTGCGCTTCAGGATGTCCAGGCACGGCCCAAGCAAACGGTCAAAGGCCGAGCGGTTCAGCGACACGACCTTGACGCGGCCCTTGGCCGTGCAGGTGGCGACGCGCGCCTTGTCCGTGAGCAGCGCGAGCTCTGCAAACGCAGGAACAGCATGTGAGGCACGCCCGTGGAATGCTGTTAATGCCATGACCGGGAGCCATGCCAGACTCGAAGGTTGCAAGCGGGACGCACCACCAAAGTATTGGCCCTTTTTGAGCGACGGCAGCTGATGGGTCACGCCGGCGCTGTCGACCTGCGACACGCCAACCTCGCCGTCCTCGATAAAGTAGAACGCATCGCCCTTGTCGCTGCAGTGGTGTGCATTGTCGCGCAGATAGAGCGACTGCACCGATTAAACCGCGGTCTCTGCTTTAACCAAACGATCCACGTTTTCCACGGTACCCCTGCTTAATGATGACATGGCCGTCCTCGAAGGTGGCCGGCTGCAGGGCGTCAGCGATCTTGTGGCGCTCATACGGCTCGAGCTCCTTGAGGAGCGGCACCTCCTCGAGGAACTCCTCGTACATGCGCCGCTTGGCCAACGTCGTGCTCAGCAGGATCCGGCGGAACGACTTGCGCTCCAGCGCCCAGCACACCGCGTCCGACGTGGCCTTGACCGTGGCCGCGCTACCGGCCGCAACCACACGGAGGCACACGAAACGCAGCAACAGGCAGGAACATGAGCCACAGCCGCTGCAGTAAAGCGCGCCACTGCCGGTGTCTTGGCCGTACCGTGGTGCGTTGTACATGAGTGCAAGCTCGCCGAAGGCTGCGCCCGCCGAATAGCTCGTGACCTTGACAGGCTCGCTGCCGGGCTTGGCCACAAAGACGTCAAAGGTACCCGACTCGACCACGTAAAAGTAGTCGCCCTCCGCGCCCTGACCATGCGCAGCACATGCGGGTCTGACCGTGTAAAGGGTCAGTCTCTAACCGCTTGTGTTGCTCAAGTAAGAGCACCGGCGCACCTGCTTGATAAGCTCCTCGCCGTTCTTGAAAGGCCGCTCAACCATGGCGTCGATAAGCTCGGCGTGCAGCGCGGGCTCGAGGCGACCAAAGAGGAAGTTGCCCTTAATGGCGTTGGTAATGCGCGCCTTCTGCTCCTCGGTCTTGGGGTGGACGACTTTCTCGCTGTTGAGCTCATCGGCCCCCATTGTCTCGGCGCTGACCGAGATGCGCCGGTTACGCGCCCCGGTCGAGGTGCGCTCCTCGGGCAGGTCATCGTCGGTGAGGCTGCTGAGGCTCATGGTGGCGGGTACCGGCCCACACACGGGGGCTTCAACCTGAATGGAAGGGACCTTCACGCGAAAGTAACCGAAGTCGTCATGGTTAGCAGGCGAGGAGCAGGGAGGTAAGGAGAGCAAGAGCGAGAGGAAAAAAGCGCACTCAGCTGGCACGCACTGGCGCTGCGCTGTGTCCGCCCTTGCTGTTACCAAGACGCAGCAGCCGCGGTGGGCGCGTGTCGGGTGGCAACCACCGCCGCCCTCGCTGCTCCACGCCGTACGCCGCCCGGTCAAGTTCCTTCGTCGCCCCGCGACCGCAATGCGCTGTCGTGTCCTCCTTTTCCTCCTCACATATGCTACGCCTGCGTGTGCAGCCAGTGTCCTCCTACGCG
>Ga0180215_1005559_pt1 | contig 10713 bp, 9 predicted proteins | sample eDN3rd37CBELigBY_FD_128871 | JGI IMG/M metagenome (GOLD analysis project Ga0180215, IMG submission 128871) | Enriched backyard soil microbial communities from Emeryville, California, USA - eDNA 3rd pass 37_C BE-Lig BY (version 2) (version 2) | ecosystem: Environmental > Terrestrial > Soil >...
GACGCACCTCCTCGTCGTAGGCGCCGGGCGGCACGGCCATGCGCATCCAGTCCCGCCACCACGTGTGGCTGGAGGCGATCGCGTGGTCGACGTCGAGCGGTTCTGGCAGGGGTCGGTGGGCGGGGAACCACGAGAGCTGCAGATCCACGGTCTCGCCCTCGCCCACCTCGAAGGCGCCGACGTGCCGATGACCCTGCGCCGAGAGCCGTGGTCCGCGCACGACGAGCGCGTCGGGCCCGGCCACGCCGCAGACGGCGGGTTCGGCGTCCGTGCCCAGCTGGCGCATCCACGGCAGGGTCGCCGCATAGTCGAACCGCACGCGAAGCTCGTGCTCCATGCGCACGGTGCCCCGGATGCCCCGCACCCGCCGGATGAGGTCGCACCGCTCGTCGGACCCGTCACCGACCGGCATGAGCTCCGACACCTCCACCTCGCCGTCGGCGGTCGTCCACCGGGTCACAAGGGTGAAGGTGTCGGTCTCGTACGCGCGCGACGCGGTGGCCGTCGCATCCGCCGGACGGAGGCTCCAGCGACCCTGTTCGGGGTCGCCGACGATCGCCCCGAACACCGATGCCGAATCGAAGCGCGGCGCGCACAGCCAGTCGATGGAGCCGTCGGAACCGACGAGCGCGACCGTTCGGCAGTCGCCGATGGCCGCGTACTCCTCGATCGGCGTCGACATGTCAGGGCCGGCCGAGTCCTCGCACCTGCCAGCCCGCACCGCGCCAGGCGTCGACGTCGAGCACGTTGCGGCCGTCGATGATGCGCTTGCCGGCGACGAGGCGGCCCGTCTCGACGGGGTCGAGGGCCCGGTACTCGCGCCACTCGGTGACGAGCACGACGAGGTCGGCTCCGCTGACCGCCTCACGCGTCGAGGTGGTGTAGTCGAGCTGGGGATGCCGCAGCCGCGCGTTCTCGATGCCCTCGGGATCGGTCGCCACGACCTCGGCGCCGAGTCCGCGCAGCTGCACGGCCACGTCGAGGGCGGGCGAGTCGCGCACGTCGTCGGAGTCGGGCTTGAAGGTCACGCCGAGCACGGCCACCTTCTTGCGGAACACCGACCCCTCGAGCGCCTCGATCGCGAGGTCGACCACGCGCTGGCGCTGCCGGAGGTTGATCGCGTCGACCTCCTTCAGGAAGGCGAGCGAGTCGCCGCGGCCGAGTTCCTCGGCACGCGCGGTGAACGCCCGGATGTCCTTCGGCAGGCAGCCGCCGCCGAAGCCGACGCCGGCGTTGAGGAATCGGCGGCCGATGCGCGCATCGTGGCCGATCGCGTCGGCGAGCGCGGTGACGTCGGCGCCCGTGGCCTCGGCGATCTCGGACATGGCGTTGATGAACGAGATCTTGGTGGCGAGGAACGCGTTGGCCGCGACCTTGACGAGCTCGGCGGTCGCATAGTCCGTGACGATGCGCGGCGTGCCGGCTTCGATGGCGGCGCGGTAGACGTGGTCGAGCACGGATGCCGCGTGCGGGTCGTCGACGCCGTACACGAGCCGATCGGGCTCGAGGGTGTCCTTCACGGCGAACCCCTCGCGCAGGAACTCGGGATTCCACGCGAGGCTCGCCTGCGGCGCCTCCTCCGCGAGGCGGGCCGCGAGGCGGCCCGCGGTGCCCACGGGCACGGTGCTCTTGCCCACGACGAGCGCGCCGTCGGCGAGGTGCGGCAGCAGCCCGTCGAACGCCGCGTGGACGTAGCGCAGGTCGGCTGACGTGCCGCCGGGCGTCTGGGGGGTACCCACGGCGAGGAAGTGCACCTCGGCGTCCGCGGCATCCGCGATGTCGGTCGAGAACCGCAGGCGCCCGCTCGCCGTCGCCGACGAGAGGATCTCGGGCAGGCCGGGCTCGAAGAACGGCGGCCGCCCCGCGCGCAGGGCGTCGATCTTCCGTTCATCGACGTCGATGCCGACGACCTCGTGCCCGAGCTCGGCCATGGCCGAGGCGTGCACGGCGCCGAGGTATCCGCACCCGATGACCGAGATTCGCATGTTCAACCTTCCGTGGAGCCTGCGATCATTCTGCCGTACCGAAGCTCGGCCGCCCTTCATGCGGACTCCCCGCACTCGCCTAGGCTCGAGTGGTGCCCACTTCACGAGCTCGCATCTGGGCGGCGATCCTGCTCGCCGCCTATGGGGTGGGGGCGCTGCTCGTGGCGCTGATTCCGCGACCGATCGACGAGGGGATGACGCCCTGGATCCGGGCAATGCTGGCGTTCCTGCGTCGACACGGCCTCGCGGGATGGATCTCCTACGAGTTCGTCGAAGCGTGTGCGCATGTCGTCGCGTTCGTTCCGGTCGGCGTTCTCACGGTCGTGGCGATCGGACGGCGACTCACCTGGCTGGCCGTCGTTGCCGGATCGAGCCTCTGCCTCTTCGCGGAGTTCACGACGGCGGCCGCCTTCGGCGAGCCGCCCTCGGCGGTCGACGTCGCCCTGAATGCGGTGGGCGTCATCGCGGGGTCCGCGATCGGCTATTGGGCGTCGGGTTCAGCCGCAGGGCGCTTCGACGACTGAGACGGCCGTCGGATTGATCATGGGCGTCGTCCGTACTTCGACCGGCCCGTCGCCCAGCGTGCCGGTGAAGGTGGCACGCATCGCCGTCGTCTGCTCGTCGAGTTGCGACGCCCGGAACTTCACCGCCGGCCGGCCGAGATCGATCACCGAGGGGCCGATCTCCACATCCGAGCCGTCGAGCACCTCGACTGAGGAGGCCGTACCTCCCACCGGACCGTAGAGGAACACCTCCGTCAGGAAGGTGGGGTTCTGGAGCGTGTAGATGTACCGGGGAAGTTCGATGTCGTCGGGCACATCGAAGCGGAGTCGCACCTCGACCGTGTACGTCGGAGCCTCCGGCGTACAGGTGTTCGTCGTCACCGTCGCCTCGGAGTGCAGGTAGTAATCGATCTTCGAGACGGTGATGTCTCGGAAGTAGATGCCCAGCACCGTGGCGCCCCCATTGTCGGCCGGGAGCGTGCCCTGCAGGCGGGTGCCGTCGAACAGGGCCTGCGTCGCCTCGTCAGCGCTCCACATCATGAGGCTGCCGCCATTGGCGACGTCGATCAGCGCCTGCGCCATCGCGAACATGTCGTAGTCGAGCGACATCACGCGGTCGAACACCGCCGAGGCCGCCATCGCGAAGTACGCGTCGGACTCGGCGCCACCCTCGGGGTATCGGAAGTACGCCTCGTTCAGCAGCTTCGTCACCACGTTCCCGCTGTCGATCACTTCACCGTCGGGCAACGTGACCGGACCTGTCACCTGCAGCAGTCGGCTCAGACCGATCGGATCCAGCGACACGACCACGTCGGGAGAGACCTGGAAGGTGCGCTCCCAGTGCGCGGAGATCAATCGTGCCGCGGTCGGGAAGTCGGGCGGGCTGGTCGCCGAGTTGACGTTGAGCACCGTGGTGGGCTGGTACAGCTCCATGGTGCTGGGTTCGATGCCGACGGGTACCGGCTCCCCGTAGCCGCCGAAGTCCGCACTCGAGACCTGACGCTGGATCGACACGGCGCCCTCCTCGACACGGAGGAGCGTCTGGGCTGCAGCGGTGCCGCCGAGGGGATTCGCCTCCGCGTTGTTCTGGAATACGAGCACCACGTTCTTCGGGCCGTCGATACCGAGGAGCGCGCCGAGGCCCGCGAGCGCGCCGTTCATCTGCTGGATGGTCTGCTGGGCCTGGGTGAGCATCCCGTCGAACTCGCCGACGGCATCGCTGACCTGGCCGATCGTCGCGCCCGTGTCCACCGACCGGAGCTCCTCGTGCAGTTCGCCGACGATCCGGTCGGCAGTGCCGGAGATCTCGGTCGCGTCGCGCAGCGGTGAGAGGTCGAGCCCGCCGGTCGCCGGATCGCGCGCGAGCGTGAACGAGCCGAGGAGGGTGGATGCGGGACTCACGACCTCGGTCGACACGTCGTCCACGCCCTCGGCGATCACCCGCACCGCGCGGAAGTTCTCGCCGATGACGGGCACGAGCTCGCCGATCCTCCAGACCAGTCCGGCCGTGGGCTGCACGGCGGCATCCGCCGAGACCTGCAGTTGCTCGGCGATCGCCGGCAGATCGGCGAGCCGCCGTTCGTCGGCTGCGCGCTGGAACTCGCCGACCGCGGCGCGGGCGTCCTCGAGATCGTCTCGAACCGACATCGCGTCGTTGTACAGCGACCACGCGCCGAATCCGCCGCCGACGAGCACGATCAGCAGCAACGGCCAGATGATGGCGTGCGCGATCCACCGCTTGCGCCGCTTCTCGGGGCGCGAGGAGCGGCTCGAACGGTCGAGATCAGCGAACAGGTCGGGTTCAGCCACGGGGACCAAGCATAGACGTCAGTATGCGCCCTTCGCCGTGAGCACCGAGCGGACCGTGCGGTACAGGATGATGATGTCTCCGGTGAGCGACCAGTTCTCCACGTAGAAGAGATCGAGCCGCACGCTGTCCTCCCACGACAGGTCGGAACGACCCTGGGTCTGCCAGAGCCCGGTGATGCCCGGGCGCACGAGGAGGCGCCGTCGCGTCCACTCGTCGTACTGCTCCACCTCGGAGGCCAGCGGGGGGCGCGGTCCGACGAGGGACATGTCGCCCCGCAGCACGTTCACGAGCTGGGGCAGCTCGTCGAGGCTGTAGCGGCGCAGCACCGCGCCGATTCGCGTCACCCGAGGGTCGGCGTGCATCTTGAAGAGCACGCCGTTGCCGTCGGTTCGGTCGAGCAGGCTCGGCAGCTGCGACTCGGCATCGACCACCATCGACCGGAACTTCAGCATCTTGAAGCGCCGACCATTGAGTCCGATGCGCTCCTGCGTGAAGAACGCCGGACCAGGGCTGTCCCGCTGCACGAGCACCGCCAGCACGAGGAACAGCGGGCTCAGCACGACGAGCGCGATCGAGGAGACTACGAGGTCGAAGGCGCGCTTCGCCGCGTACTTGCGGCCCTCGAACTCGGGATAGTCGACCTGGATGAGCGGCAGGCCGGCCACGGGTCGCGCGTGGATGCGCGGACCGGCGACGTCGGTGAGCGCCGGTGCCACGATCAGGTTGGTCGAGGTGGCCTCCAGCGCCCAGCCGAGCTGGCGCATGCCGCGCGGGTCGATCGTGTCGGCACCGGTGAAGACGACGGTGTCGGCGCGAGCCTCGGCGAGCACCCTCGACAGGCTGGTGTAGTCACCGAGTACTGGGATGCCGGGGGCGAGGTCGCGTTCGGCGGTGCCTCGCTCGGTCACGGCACCGACGATGATGATGCCCGAGCTGCCCTCGCGCGCCATCTGCTCGGCGACGTGCTCCGACTTCATCCGCTCGCCCATGAGGATCGCCCGGTGCGAGTACTGCCCGGCTGCACGACGGCGCAGCAGCCACTTGCGCCAGACCCACCGCGAGAGCAGCAGCATGCCGAGGCCGAGCGGGAGCGCCACCAGCAGATAGCCGCGACCGACCTCGGACTGCAGGAGGAAGGCGAGGATGGCGAGCACGGCGAACACGCGGATCGTGGCGTCGGCGATGCGCTTGTACTCGGTCGTGCCCGCACCGATGATCGTGCGGTCGCGCGTCGCGAAGATCGCCAGGGAGGCGAACCAGCCGAGCACGAGGATCGCAGAGACGAGCGTGTAACTGATCTCGTAGACCTCGCCGCCCTTCGTCGGGATGCGGAGCGTGTCGCCGGCCGCGCCGAACCGGATGAACTGCGAGACGTACACCGACACCACGATCACGATCAGGTCGGTGATGAACAGGCGCTTCGCGTAGGCTCGCTGCCAGGCGGCAACGAGCGACGCGGGTGTTGCAAGCGACGTCTGTCGGGTCAGAGTCATTTCCCCTCCAACGTCGTCCGACTCGGGATTGGCGGACGACGCAAGCCCGCCGTTCGGGCGGCGAGCACGCCTCAGATTACCTGCTGCGGTCCCCCAAAGTGAGGACCATGTGGGAAGTCACCCCCGAAGTGGGGAGATGTCCGTTCCCGATCGGTCCCGACCGCTCGCGAAACGCAGCGCGCGCTCGAGCGGACCGCGCCCGAAATAGCGGCGCCAGAGCCACGCGAACAGCATCGAACCGGCGATGAGCGCGATGAGCAGCGGCCATGAATCGTCGGTCAGGAAGCCGTTCTCGCGCCGCTTGGCGAGTCCGAGCACGATGAGGTGGAGTGTGTAGATGCTGAGCGGCATGTACCCCATTGCGACGATCGGCGACAGGAGCGTCGCGGCGACGCGACGCACGCGCGGCCGCGCCAGTTCGAGCAGGGCGAGCATCGCCGCCACGACCAGGAGGCCGACCCCGGTGTTGCCGAGCGTCTCGAGCGAGGCGCGCAGGGGCACCGACCATTCCGCCTGCGCCACTTCCTCGGGCGGCGGCAGCAGCGTCGAGAGCGGCAGGAACACGGATGCCACGACGGTTCCCCCCAGCGCGACGAAGCCGACGACCCGCGGCGAACCGAGATCCATGCGCACGAGCGCGAGTCCGATGAGCATGACCGGCACCCAGACGATGACCGGGTAGGCGCCGCCCACGACCCAGTCGGAGAGGAACCTGAACGGGGTCTCACGCACGCGGGCGACGAATTCCGTGCGCGCACCGAGCTCGGCGAGGGCGGGCGTGACGCACAGCAGCCCGACGCCGGATCCGAGCGCGACCGCCGGTCGCAGGAACAGCAGCGGCAGCATGACGAGGAAGGCGACGCCGTAGACGTCGAGGATGATGAACACGAGCGGACTGAAGGTCGCCCAGATCACGAATCCGAGTGCGATGAGGATCACGGCGCGGATCGCGATCTGGCGGCGCAGCTCGGACCGCCCGTCCACGATCGGACGCGTGCCGCCCGAGATGAAGCCGAGGCCCATGCCCGCGGTCAGGGCGAACAGCAGGCGCGGCCGCTCGTCGGCGAGCGCGATGAACTCCGCGGCCTGCAGGGATTCGACCGCCGGTGAGACGTGTGCGACGAACATCCCGATGAGGGCGAGCCCGCGGGCGGCGTCGACGCCGTCGATGCGTCGGAACGCGCGCGCCGCGGCCTCGGTCATGCCATCCGCTCAGTGGCGCCCGTTGAGCACTCCACCGCTCTCCTCGAGGTAGCAGACCCCGCAGAGCGATTCGTACGTCACCGTCTCGCCGTCGATGGCGACCTGGTCGCCGTCGAAGACGAACCGGCCGTCGACCCGACGTGCGTTGAAGATCGCCTTGCGACCGCACCGGCAGATCGTCTTCAGTTCCTCGAGGCTGTGGGCGATCTCGAGCAGGCGCCGGCTGCCCGGGAACGCGACCGTCTGGAAGTCGGTGCGGATGCCGTAGGCGAGCACGGGGATGTCGTCCATCAGCGCGATGCGCAGCAGGTCGTCGACCTGGTCGGAGCTCAGGAACTGGGCCTCGTCGATGAGGAGGCAGCTCACGTCGCGACCGTGCTCCTCGATGACGGCGGTGCGCTGGTGCTGGAAGGCCTCGAGCACGTCCGCGTCGGGCGCGATCGTGAAGTCGACCTCGCGCACCACGCCGAGCCGGGACACGATGTCGCGGTCGCCCTTGGTGTCGATCGCCGGTTTCGCGAGCAGCACCCGGTGGCCGCGCTCCTCGTAGTTGAACGCCGCCTGCAGGAGCGCCGTCGACTTGCCGGAGTTCATCGCCCCGTAGCGGAAGTAGAGCTTCGCCATCTACTCGAGGAGCCCGTCTTCGGCGGCCCGCCGGATCAGCTCTGACTTGCGGCTGGCGGGGCGCCCGGCGCGCGCGTACTTCTCGCGCACGCGGCGGAGGTAGGTCTTCGCGGTCTCGTACCCGACGTCCATGCGCTCGGCGACCTCGATCGTGCTGTACCCCTGGGCGTAGAGCCGCAGCGCGCGCTCCTCGGCGGGGCTGAGGTGCGCGGGCTCCGTGTCGGCGGCAGCCGACGCCTGCGTGGGGTCGATGGCACGACCCGAGGAGGCGCGACGGAGGCGCTCGCCACGGGCCACCCGGCGCGCGAGCTCGGCGAGCTCTTCCGCGGGCAGCGTCTTCGAGACGAATCCCGCCGCCCCGGCCGAGATGCAGCGCTCGCGGGATGCCTCGTCGTCGAGCGCGCTCACGACGAGCACCTTGGCGCCGGCCGCACGGCAGGCGCGGATGCGCGATTCGATCGACACGTTGTCGGCGAGCTGCAGGTCCATGAGCACCAGGTCGACCGGGAACTCGGGGTTGCGGATGAGGTCCATCCAGTTCGTGGCCCGCACCGCCACGACGAAGTCGGAGGCGTTGTCGGTGAACCATGTCGCCAGGCTGTCGACGATGAGCCCGTGGTCGTCGAGCAGCGCGAGGCGCACGGGCGACTCGGGCGACGGCCCGGCCGGATCGGTCGTAGTGGTGATCTCACTCGAGGACATGACTCAGCTCCACACTCACATTCTCTCCCGTGATGTCGACTTCGGCGCGCATGGACACTGCGCGGGCCACCGCGGCGAAGCGATCGAGGTCTCGGCGTGCCGGCGGTTCGGCTCCGGCGTCGGCGACGACCGAGATGCGCCGACCGTGCGTGTCGGCGGCGAGCGCGATCCGGATGGCCGACGAGCGGCGGCCGTCGCCGAGCCACGAGATGAGTGCCGTCAGCGCCGACCGCTGGTCGTCGTCGAGGTCGCGAGCCGCGGCATCCGGGTCGACGACGACGACGGGGATGCTGCGTGACGCGCGAACCGTCGCCGCAAGGTCGTCGAGCCACGTCGACTCGATGCCCTCCTTGAGGGCCCGGCGCAGGGCCTCCGCGAGCTCGCGGGCCCGGTCGGCGTCGGCGACGGTGATCCGGTCGGCGGTCATGACGCCCGCCAGGAACGGCAGCACTTCGCGCCCGAGCACCGAGATGCGGCTCTGCTGCACGGAGCGTGCGATGCCCTCGCGCAACTCGGCGTCGCGTCGAAGGGCCGCGCGGTTGGCATCGCGCTGCCAGGCCAGCGTCTCGTCGACGATGGCGTACGAGTAGCCGGCCGCTGCCGCCGAGAGCGACAGCACCGCCGCCGAGCTCACTGCGAAGAGCGAGACGAGCGGCACGGTGGTCATCGTGGCGGCCGCCGACCCCACCACGAGGATCGACAGCACGGCGGCGGCGAGCACGCCCGCCAGCACCAGCGAGATCCAGGTGCAGAACGGGGCGACCGAGAGGATGAGCAGGCCGACGACGGCGGGTCCGTAGTCGTCGTACAGGTACCGGTTGGCCCCGATGGTCGAGATGTACTCGGCGATGGCGCCTCCGACGGCGAGCGCGACGATGACCCAGAGCCGATCGGCGGTGAACGGCGCGAACTGCGGCGAGGCCGAGAGCGAGGCCGTCACGCCCGCCGCGGCGACGAACGCGATCCCGAGCGCCGCGGCGATCGGCGCGCCGACCTCGTCCCAGTGCGCGATCGTGAGCACGACGGACGCCGCGAACGCGATCACCGCGCCGATGGGGACGATGGGCGCGGCCGTCAGGCCGCCGATCGGGTCGGCCTCCTGCTGGGTGAGGCGCATGCGACTCATTCGCCGCCCTCCGGAACCGTGAGCACGATGGTCGTGCCGACGCCCTTCGTCGACCAGAGGCGCACCGTGCCGCCCTCCTGCTCGATGCGGGCGCGGATCGAGGTGCGCAGGCCGATCCGGTCCTCGGGAACCTCGCGCTCGTCGAAGCCCACGCCGCTGTCCATCACGGCGACGGTCACCTCGCCGTCGCTGAAGCCGATGGCGAGCTCGGCCTCGTCGACATCGGCATGACGCGCGACGTTGACGAGGCATTGCGCCACGGCGGCGTCCAGCGCGGCCGCGCGCCCGGGGCCGAGCACGCCGAGCACCGCGAGGTCGCCCGTCATCTGCACGTCGAGCCCCGCGTTCGCGGCCGCCGCGAACGCGGTCTCGAGCGTGGCTGCGGTCTCGGTCGGCGTGCCGCCGGCGCGGGTCGCGGCATCCGCAGCGCGCATCATGCGCGGGCCCCCCTCGGCGGCCGTGCCGTGGTCGATGGCCCAGTCTCGGCCCACGATGAGGCCGAGGTCCTGGCGGATGCCGTCGCGCAGCCGTTCGTCGACCGGTCCCGAGCCCGCCGCCGCGATCGCCACGAGGTGGCTGAGTGCGGTGTCGTGCAGCCGGGCGGTGGCGCGGAGCTCGTAGTCGTGCCGGATCGCGAGTTCCCGTGTCTGCTGGCTCGCCCGGTGGAGGCCGGTCTCGCGCCGGGAGTCGGAGCGGCGGGTCACGCCGTCGAACGTGCGCACGACGAGCACGATGCCGAACGCCGTCGCGGCCGCGAAGTTGGGCGACCACGTGGCGCCGGCGAGCGCCGCGCCGAGGAATGCGGCGGCCTCTCCGAGCCCGTATCCGAGGGTCGCCCAGATGATCGCGATGACCGATCCGACGCCGGCGCCGCCGACGAGCACCAGCGCCACCATGGGCAGCGCGATGACGACGTTGTTGGTGGTGTCGAACCGCGTGCCCAGTTCCATGACGGTGCTGGTGAGGATGAGCACGGTGGCCGCGCCGGCGATCAGGTAGAGCAGGGTCGACGTCACGGTCGGATGCCGCGCCACCATGACCAGGAGCGCCGCCATGAGGGCGGCCAGCGCTGCACCCGTCCAACCGCCCGGATCGCCGTCGATCGTCGCGCCGATCACGCCGATGACGCCGCCGATGCCGAGGCAGACCCACGCGGCGCAGTGGCCGGCATGCGCGAGCGCGCGACTCATCGAATCGCGCGCGAGGTGGCCCGGTAACCCAAGGGTCATCGTGGTCCTCCGCTCGAGTCGCTGCGATCGGGTGTCGC
>Ga0180215_1005560_pt1 | contig 10711 bp, 9 predicted proteins | sample eDN3rd37CBELigBY_FD_128871 | JGI IMG/M metagenome (GOLD analysis project Ga0180215, IMG submission 128871) | Enriched backyard soil microbial communities from Emeryville, California, USA - eDNA 3rd pass 37_C BE-Lig BY (version 2) (version 2) | ecosystem: Environmental > Terrestrial > Soil >...
AGGCGCTCCCCGGCGCCGTGCGGCTGCGGCCGGAGTGGGCCGAGATCATCGCCGACGTCCCCACCCTGGGCGAGGTGCTCGCCTTGACCCGCAACGAGTCCGCGGTCCACGAGAAGCGTGGCGCCTACCCTGCCCCGAGCGGCCACGGCGGGTCGATCCTGGTGCACTCCAAGAACATCGACCTGCGGATCTTCCTCGCCGGCTGGGCGGTGGGCTTCGCCGTGCGCGACACCAACCGCAAGGGCGAGGAGCGCCGCAGCCTCCAGTTCTTCGACGCCGCCGGCGACGCGACCCACAAGATCTGGCTCGAGGAGAAGAGCAACGTCGAGGCCTTCGAGAAGATGGTGGAGAAGTTCTCCGCCGGCGCCCCTGAAGCTCCCTTCGCCCCCCAGCCGATCGTCGACCCCGAGGACCCCGCCGACGCCGACGTGGACGTGGAGGGACTGCGTTCCGCATGGGGCGAGCTGAAGGACACCCACCAGTTCTTCTGGATGCTGAAGAAGTTCCAGGTGGGCAGGCTCCAGGCCCTGCGCCTCGCCGACGGCTCCTACACCCGCAAGGTGCCGACGGAGCTCCTCCGCTCGGTCTTCACCACCGCCAGCGAGGACGGCACGCCGATCATGGTCTTCGTGGGGAGCCGCGGCGTGATCCAGATCCACAGCGGCCCCATCGAGCGCTTCTCCCCCAAGAACGAGTGGCTGAACATCTTCGACCCGGAGTTCGGCCTCCACCTGCGCGAAGATCACGTGGCCCACGCCTACATCGTCCGCAAGCCCACCATCGACGGCGACGTCACCTCCCTGGAGGTCTTCGATCGGGACGGCAGGGAGATCGCGCTGGTCTTCGGCGACCGGAAGCCCGGGATCCCCGAGGCGGAGAGCTGGCGGACCTGCCTCGCGAAGGCCGAGGAGGCGCTCCGTGCATAGGACGCACCTCGGATTGTCTCTCTTTTCGTTCCTCGCCTGCGGGCTGATCGCCACTGCCGCCGGCGCCGCCGACACCGGGGCGGCCCCTGCGGCCACGCGGGACGAAGCGGCGCAGAAGCCGCTGCGGATCGTCACCCGCGGCGGCGCGATCACGGAGACCGCGGTGGCCCTCGGCGCCGCCGACTCGATCGTCGCCATCGACGACTCGAGCCAGGAGGTCCCGCAGACCGCCAAGCTCCCGCGGGTGGGCTACTACCGCTCGGTGGGCGCCGAGGGGATCCTCTCCCTCGCCCCCACCCTGGTGCTCGGGACCACCGAGGCAGGTCCTCCTCCCGCCCTCGCGCAGCTGCGCAAGGCTGGGGTGCCGCTGGTCCTCGCCCCGAGCGAGGCCACTGTGGAGGGCGCCAAGGCGCGGATCCGGGTGGTCGCCGAAGCCCTGGGCAAGAAGGCGGAAGGGGAGGCGCTGATCGCCACCCTCGACCGCGAGCTCGCGGAGGCGAACGCCGCCGCCGAGGGGGCCGCGGCGAAGCCCAAGGTCCTCTTCCTCTTCGCGCCGGGTCAGAACGTCCTCTCTGCCTCCGGCGAGGGAACCGCCGCTGCCCAGATGCTCGAGCTCGCAGGCGCCGCCAACGCGGTCTCCGGCTACAAGGGCTACAAGCCCCTCTCCGCCGAAGCGGCGATCATGGCGGCGCCGCAGGTGATCCTGCTGACCTCCTCGACCCTGGCGCGCATGGGCGGGATCGACGGCGTCCTCGCGCTCCCGGGCCTCGCCGCCACACCGGCGGGCGCCGCCAAGCGGGTGATCGCCCTGGACGATCTCTACCTCCTCGGCTTCGGCCCACGCACGGGGAACGCGGTCAAGACCCTGAGCGAGAAGCTCCACACGGCAGTGAAGTGATCCGCTCGAGCGCACCCATCCGGCCGATCGAGGAAGAGGCGGAGGCGACCCGGGCGCCCACCGCAGCACAGGATGCTGCGGCGGCGTACCGGGCCGTCTCTCCCGGCGCCGGCGAAGAGGTCGGCGCCGCAGGTGGCGAAGGCGACGGCGCTGCCCCGGGTCTTCGGCCCCTGCTGGGCTCGATCCTCGAGGTGCCGCCGGCGCAGCCCTCGGCCCAGGTCGGCAGCTCCCGGCAGCGGGTGGCCAGGCTGACCATCGCCTCCCTCTGGGTCGCGCTCGTCGTCACCTCCCTCGCCGCCGCCGGCGTCGGTGCGGTCACCGTCTCCCCCGGCGAGATCCTCGCAGCCGTCGGGCACCGCCTGGGGTGGGTCGAGGCGGTGGACCCCACCGTCGACGCGATCGTGATGGTGATCCGCCTGCCCCGGGTCCTGCTCGGGATCCTGGTCGGCTCCGCCATCGCCTGCTGCGGCGTCCTCCTGCAGGGCCTCTTTCGAAACCCGCTGGCAGACTCGGGGCTCCTGGGTATCTCCAGCGGCGCCTCCGTCGCCGTTGCGGCGGCGGTGGTGGCGGGCGCGTCCCTCGACGGGGTCGGAGGCTTACTCGGCGCCGCGACCCTCCCGATCACCGCCTTCGTCGGAGCGCTGATCACCATCTGGCTGGTGGGTCGGATCGCCTCCTCCGGCGGCCGCACCGACATCACCACCCTCCTCCTCGCCGGCATCGCCATCACCGCCGTCGCCGAGGCGGGGGTCAGCCTGGCCAGCTTCCTCTCCACCGAGAACCAGCTCCGCACCATCTCCACCTGGCGGATGGGGAGCCTCGGCGGCGCCACCTGGTTGGGATCGGTCTGGGTGGCGATCCCCGTCGCCCTCCTCTTCCTCTCCGCCAGGCGACTGGGGCGCTCGCTGGACGCCCTCCTCCTCGGCGAGCGGGAGGCGGCGCACCTCGGCATCGAGGTCGAGCCCCTCAAGCGGAAGATCGTGATCCTGGTGGCCCTCGCCGTGGGTGCGTCGGTGGCGGCGACGGGGATCATCGGCTTCGTCGGCCTGGTGGTGCCCAACCTGATGCGCCTCGCGATCGGGCCCGGGCACCGCTACCTCCTCCCCGCCTCGGCCCTGGGTGGAGGCGTGCTGGTCCTCGGCGCCGACCTCCTGGCGCGCACCGTGATCGCGCCTGCGGAGCTGCCGATCGGCATCGTCACCGCCGCGATCGGCTCGCCCTTCTTCATCTACCTCCTCCTTCGTCACAAGAAGCGGATCGCGTGATGGGAGCGAACGTGAGAGCTGCCATGCTGCGGGCGAGCGGGATCCAGGTGCGTCGCAAGACCCGCACCATCCTCGACGGGATCGATCTGGAGGTTCACCCCGGCGAGCTCCTCGCCCTGATCGGACCGAACGGCGCCGGCAAGTCCACCCTCCTCGGCGCCCTCGCCGGAGAGCGCCAGCCGGAGGGGGGCGCGGTGGAGCTCGAGGGGCGGAACCTCTTCTCCATCAAGCCGAAGGATCGCGCCCAGCGCCTCGCGGTGCTGCCCCAGGAGAGCCGGGTCGACTTCCCCTTCAACGCCCTGGAGGTCGCGCTCCTGGGCAGGGTCCCCTACCCCTCCGGCCAGGAGAGCGGCAGGGATCTCGCCATCGCCAGCGCGGCTTTGCAGGTCGCAGGGGTCGGGCACCTGGCGGAGCGGGTCTACCCCACCCTCTCCGGCGGCGAGCGGCAGCGGGTGCAGCTCGCCAGGGTCCTCGCCCAGCTCTGGGAGCCCCCCGCCGCCGGCGCCCGCTATCTCTTCCTCGACGAGCCGATCGCCAACCTCGATCCGGCCCACCAGCTCGCGGTCCTCGATCTGGCCCGCCGCCTCTCCCGCGAGGGCTTCGCCGTGATCGCGGTGCTCCACGACCTCAACCTCGCCGCCCAGTTCGCCGACCGCATCGCGCTCCTGGTGGGCGGACGGATGCTGGGGATCGGCAGCCCCGCCGAGGTCCTCCAGCCCTCCACCCTCTCGGAGGCCTACGGGATGCGGGCCCGGGTGCTGCCACATCCCGACCTCGGGGTGCCCTGGGTCCTGCCGCTGGCGGCGGGCTGATCCGGCTGCTCTCCTCCACCCCCTGGGGGCCGGGACCGCTCCGGCAGACGCCGTTCGATCCGTTCGAGAACACATCGGCTCCCCGCTGCGGAGGTTTTTCCCGGCGCGCCACCTCTCGCAGGGCTATCTTTCCATCCGCCGGAAGGGAGGCCCCGGATGCTCGAGCCGGATCAGATCCTCGTGATCTACGACGGGAGCTGCGGTTTCTGCTCTCAGGTGGTGGATTCCTTGCGCCGCAGGGATTGGCGGGAGGCGATGGCCTTCTTCCCTTCGCAGACCCCGGGTCTGCTGGAGGCGGCGGGGCTGACCGAGGAGGAGGCGGCGCAGACCGTGCTGGTCTTCTCTCCCGGCGGGCGGACCTGGAAGGAGTTCGGCGCCGTCGCCGCCGTCCTCGACGAGCTCTTCCCCGTGGGGCTTCCGATCCTGCGGGGCATCTCCCTGGTCCCCGGCCTTCGACAGATCGGCAACGCGGGCTACCGCCTGGTGGCGCGCAACCGGGGCAAGCTCGGGAGCACGCCTCCCGCGCTCTCCCTGCAGGATCCGCCTGTCCTCGACGCCGCCACCCTCCAGGAGATCGAGCGGCGACGCCTCGCCGTTCGGATGCCGACCGCGCTCCCGCCTCGGGTGGTGGACTGATCGACCGCACGACGCACCGCTCGAACCACGATGGAAAACCAAGACATGCAACCGGGACGCGCCGTACGCTTCTCTGAAAATGGAGACATTCGAATCGAGCCGCTCGAGGTGCGGGCGCCCGGCCCCGACGAGCTCCTGGTGGAGGTCGCCGCCGCCGGGCTGAACCGCGCCGACCTCCTGCAGCGGATGGGCCGCTACCCCGCGCCTCCCGGATCCCCCGCCATGATCCCGGGGCTCGAGTACGCCGGGACCGTCCGCGCCGCAGGCGAGCGGGTCCAGGGCCACGCCGCCGGGGATCGGGTGATGGGGATCGTGGGAGGGGGCGGCATGTCCACCCACCTGGTGATCCACGAGCGCGAGGTGCTCCCGGTTCCCGAGGGGATGTCCCTCGAGGACGCCGCTGCGATCCCCGAGGCCTTCCTCACCGCCTTCGACGCGCTCTTCGTGCAGGGGGGCCTGCGCCCCTTCGAGACCGTGCTCATCCACGCGATCGGCAGCGGCGTCGGCACGGCGGCGCTGCAGATCGCGAAGGCCGCGGGCTGCAGGGTCCTCGGCACCTCCCGCTCCCCGGAGAAGCTGGAGCGCTGCGCACCCCTGGGCCTGGACGAAGGGATCGTCACCGTCCAAGGGGGCTTCGCCCAGAGCGTCCTCGACTCCACCGCAGGACGGGGAGCGGACCTGATCCTCGATACGGTGGGCGGCGCCTACCTCGAGGAGAACCTCGGCGCCATCGCGCTCCAGGGGCGCATCGTGGTGGTGGGCCTCCTCGGGGGCGCCGAGGGCAGGCTCCCGCTGGGGAAGCTCCTCGGGAAGCGGGCCCGGCTCGTCGGCACCGTCCTGCGGAGCCGGCCGCAGGAGGAGAAGGCGATCCTCGCCCAGCGCTTCTCCCGCGAGGCGCTCCCCCTCTTCGCCGCAGGCCAGCTTCGCCCCGTGGTGGAGGCGGTGCTGCCGATGGAGGAGCTCGAGGAGGCCCACCGCCGGCTGGGGGAGAACCGGACCTTCGGCAAGCTCGTCTTGCGGTGGTGAGCCGGCGCGGTGGATTCTCACGCCGCGGTCTGTCGACGGGTTCCCAGGCCGGCTGCCTGACCCTGTCGGTCCCGCGAGCGGGGCAGCCCAGTGTGCACGCGTGGGTTGAGCCTAGATCGCCACCGAGGATGCAGGGCATACGAGGTCCCCGCTTTCCCGGGGACGACCACGGAACGACGCGGAGTTCAGACCGCTCCCGCCACCCGATCCCGGGCCCAATGGGCCAGCGCGTAGATCGTCTCACTCGGATTCACCCCGAGCGACGTGGGGAAGACCGAGCCGTCCACCACGAAGAGGTTGGGGATCCGGTGGTGCCGCAGGCTCGAGTCGACCACGCTGGTCGCCGGGTCCGCCCCCATCGCGCAGCCGCCCATCTGGTGCGCGGTGGTGATCGCGTGCCGCAGCGCCCCGTAGGGCGCCTTCTCCAGCAGCGGCAGATCCGCCTCGGAGCGGATCCGCACCGACTCGAAGTGGAGCGATCGCACCTCCCGCGCGCCGGCGGCGAGCTGGATCCGCGCCATCGCCACGCAGGACGCCCGGAAGGACTCCTTCAACCCCTCGCCGACCGGGTAGTCGATCCGCGGCCTGCCGTCCTCGTGCAGGGAGACCGTCCCGCCGTCGTCCCCCGGGAGCAGCCCGTCGATCGAGAGCGCGATCATCGCGTTGATGTGGGCGAGCCTCGCCATGAAGTCCTGGTGCTCTCGTCCGAAGCCGGCGAAGGCGGTGGCGGCGAGCATGGGGTGGACCGGAGGCACCTCCAGGAAGAAGCCGATCTTCTCCGGCCCCCGATCCTCGAAGTGGTGGGAGCCCACCGACTGCGGCGCGCCGTAGAAGGCGTTCACCGGCTCGGCGAAGTCCGCCGCCATGATCACCACCGGATGGAGGAAGGTCCGCTTCCCCACCCTGCCGTTGTCGTCGAGGCCGGACCGCAGGAGCAGCGCGGGCCCGTTGATGGCCCCTGCGCTCGAGACCGCCACCTTCGGTCGCACCACCACCCTGCGCCCGGTGGGGCGGTGGGTCCGCCGGTCCAGGGCGACCCCCCGGATCGACGACACCCGCCCCCGCTCGACCTCGATCCGCTCCGCGCGCACGTTCGAGAAGAGGGTCATCCCCCGCTCCACCGCGTCGGGGATGTAGGTGATCAGGGTCGACTGCTTGGCGTCGATGGGGCAGCCCACCCCGCAGTAGCCGCTGTTCACGCAGCCCTTCACGTTGCGCCGCAGGGGCGCCACCTCCCACCCCAGCTTCCTGCAGCCGTCCCAGAGCACCCGGTTGTTCGCGTTGGCGAGCTCCACCGGCCACTCGTGGATCGCGAGGCGCTCCTCCACCGCCTCGAAGTGCGGGGTGAGCGTGGCGAGGTCCAGCCCCTCCACCCCGTGGACCCGCCGCCAGTGCTCGAGGATCCGCGCCGGGGTCCGAAAGCAGGTGGTCCAGTTCACCGTGGTGGAGCCGCCCACCGACTTTCCCTGGAGGATGGTGATCGCCACGTCCGCGGTGCTGCGCAGGCCGCGGTCCTGGTAGAGCATCGGGTAGGCGTTGCCTTCCTGTAGATCGAACTCCTTCTTGGTGTGATAGCCCCCCTCCTCGAGCATCACCACCTTCAGCCCCCGCTCGACGAGCCCCGCGGCGAGCACCGCCCCGCCGGCGCCAGAGCCGATGACGCAGACGTCGCAGCTGATCTCTGCATCGGACTGCAGGCTGCCGGCCTCGATGATCTCACCCTTCACGTGCTGGCTCCGCGCCGGGTCTGCGGCTTCGAGCAGGACCGTTCGCTCTCAAGGCCGATCCCCCACCGCCGCCAGGTTTCCGAAGTCCGGCGGCCCCGGATATCCGACCAGGGGGTAGATCTCGGGGGAGGCGTAGTAGACCGCCGCGCACAGGCCCTGGAGCGCCTTGTAGACCGTGCGGCGGATCGGGAGCGCGCTCTCCTTCATCGAGCGCAGCGCAGCGTCCTGCCCCTCCGGAGAGAGGGCGGTGAAGGGCCTCGGCCTCCCGTCGAAGAGCAGCCCCGCGAGGCCGTTCTCCACCAGGAGCAGCGCCTGCCTCATCTCGTCGAGGAGACCCGGCTCCGCCCGGGAGAGGAGGTCGTCGATCTTCTCGGGGACCTCGAGGGTGGCGGCGGAGGGAAAGCCGTGGGTCCCCGGGGTGATCCGATCCGCCACCGCAGCCAGGATCGAGAAGGTCCGCTGGTCCAACGCGCGGAGCGGCCGGGCGGGCTGCCGCAGCCTCGTCCGCTGCAAGGCGATCCCGGTCCCCGCGGCGCCGAGGAGGAGCGCGCCGCCCAGGCCGTACTTCAGGATCGTCCGCCGCGAGATCGACATGGTGCGAGTCTATCCTGCCCCGCCGGTTCCCAACGAAAAAGAGCCCGCTGGCCCGAAGCGCGAGCCGGAGGAGATGCCGCCGCTCCTGCGTGGCGATCCCTCCCAGCCCCGCGGGTTCGCGAATTTCTCGGGACCCCTCGCGAGCCGAAGGCGGGCGGGTGATCGCGCCTCTCGATCGCCCAGTCCCCCGGGGAGGGGTGGTGCAGGTGGAGAAAACTGTCGACAAGCTGTAAGTTCCCGGCCGCATGAAGAAGTTTCTGGCTCTGGCCTCGCTGGCCCTCCCCCTCGCCGCAGGCGGATTCTTTCTCTGGTTGGAAGGTCGCGTCGAGACCCCGATGGCCCCCGGCGACGAGGAGCGCCTCGAGCTCGCGGTGCCCAAGGGCGCGAGCGGCCAGGCCCTGGGCAGGCTCCTCGTAGAGCGGGGGCTGATCGAGGATCACCGCCTCTGGCGCTACCACCTCTGGCGCCGTGGCGGCCTCAACGCGAAGGCGGGGCGGCACGCCCTCAGCCGCGGGATGAGCCCGTCCCGGATCGCCGAGGTCCTGGAGGGAGCGCCGCTCCCGGAGGACGAGCCCTTCGTGATGATCGAAGGGTGGAGGCTCCGCGACACCGACGCGGCCCTGGCGGCGAAGGGCTGGATCGAGGCGGGGGCCTACCTCGCCGCCGCGAGCGACTCCACCGGCTTCCGCGCCCCCTTCCCGCTCCCTGCCGGATCCCTCGAGGGCTACCTCTACCCCGAGACCTACGGCGTGATCCCCGACACCTTCGACCCGAAGGAGCTGATCCAGCGCCAGATCGACACCTTCGTCGCCCGCTTCTGGACCCCCCACCGGGACGAGATCGAGGCGAGCGGCAGGAGCCTGCACGAGCTGGTGATCATGGCCTCCCTGCTGGAGCGGGAGGAGCCCCTCCCTGCCCAGCGCCCGCTGGTCGCGGGGATCCTCTGGAAGCGGATCGATCATCGCACCCCGCTGGGCGTCGACGCCACCAGCCGCTACACCCTCCCGGAGTGGAACGATCGCAGGGCCTTCCTCGTTCAGCTCCGGGATCCGAAGGATCCCTGGAACACGAGGACCCGGGTCGGCCTGCCCCCCGGGCCCATCGGCGCACCCTCGGTGGAGTCGCTCCTCGCCGCCCTCCGCCCCGAGTCGAGCCCCTACTGGTATTACCTCCACGACGCCGACCGGATCCTGCGCCCGTCGCGAAACGGCGCCGAGCACGAAGCCCTCCGCCGCAAGTACAACGTCTACTGATCGTCGCAGGCGCAGACGAGGATCCGAACCCGATGGCAAACGTCGTCCGCTTCTTCATGGGCCCCGAGGACGAGGCGGCCTTTTTTCGGGACATCGCCTCCTTGGAGCTGGAGCTCTACCCGGCCATCGTTCCTCCCGATTGGGATCCGCCCATGGTCGAAGAGGGGCTGGCGGCGAGCCTCGACCTGCCCGAGTACTACCTGGGGATCCCCGGCGCCGGCCCCATCACCATCGACAAGATCAAGCGCGGCCCCAACAAGGGCCAGCTCATGATCCTCGAGGTGATCTCCCCGGTGATCCACTTCGATCGATCCAGCATCGATCACGACGAGAAGCGCCTGCAAAGCGGCAGGATCTGGGCGGAGCTCCAGGTCTCGGGCGATACCCAACGCTTCGTCCAAAAGCCTCCCGTGGTGGAGCGCACCTTCGCCAAGGTGAGCGAGGCGATCGCCCGCAGGGCCAGGCGGTCGCAGCCGGTGGGGCATCTGATCCTGCCCCACGCCGCCAAGCTCCACGGCCAGGGATACGAGCTGCGCGAGGTGGGCCGCAAGGGAGGCGTGGTCCGCCCCTTTCGCTGATCCTGCAGCGCGGCTCGAGGCCGGACGCCTCTCGTCCAGGGGCCTCTTCCTGCAAGGAAGAGGCAGGGATCGTCGACGATCCGACGAGGCGAAATCCCATCGGGTACCCCCGGCAGGCAGCCTGCCTTAAGGATCCTGCCTACGCGGGCTGCGTACTTCGCCGCGCCGACTCGATGGAGGATCCATGGCGAGAGAGCCGATGGCGGTGTCGAAGCTCTGGGCGCAGGCGGCCATCCTGACCTTTCTGATCGGCTTCACCGGTCTCGGCATCCTCGCCGCCCTCATCTACACCGATCACGCGCCGATCCCCGGGAGGGTGACGGCGCCTGGCGGCGAGGTGGTCTTCACCGGCGAGGAGGTGATCGGCGGACAGCACGTCTTCCAGAAGTACGGGCTGATGCAGTACGGCTCCCTCTACGGACACGGGGCCTACCTCGGCCCGGACTTCACCGCCGAGTATCTGCACCTCGCCGCCCTCGAGATGCTCTCGCTCTACGGCGGCCCCGGCGAGCCCTCCCCCGAGGCGCGCGCGCAGGTGATCCGGGAATGGAAGAACAACGCGTTCGATCCGGAGCGCGACACCCTGGAGTACTCCGCCGGGCAGGTCCACGCCTTCGAGACCCTGAAGGAGCACTACGCCGGCTTCTTCGGTCCCCTGGAGACACAGGAAGGGCTGCGGCGTCCGGTGATCCGCGACCCTGCCGAGATCCACCAGCTCACCAGCTATTTCTCCTGGGCTGCCTGGACCACCACCGCCCTGCGCCCCGACAAGAACTATTCCTATACGAACAACTGGCCCGGCGAGGTCCTGGTCGGCAACGAGCCCACGGTCGAGAACTTCTTCTGGAGCGTGCTCAGCCTGATCGCGCTCCTCTGCGGGATCGGCCTGGTGCTCTACTTCTTCGGCCGGTACGAGATCCTCGGCTGGCGACACGCCAAGGAGGAGTCGCCGCAGGCCGAGCTCCGCTTCCGCCCGCCCGGCGAGGTGGGGCTCAC
>Ga0180215_1005564_pt1 | contig 10704 bp, 8 predicted proteins | sample eDN3rd37CBELigBY_FD_128871 | JGI IMG/M metagenome (GOLD analysis project Ga0180215, IMG submission 128871) | Enriched backyard soil microbial communities from Emeryville, California, USA - eDNA 3rd pass 37_C BE-Lig BY (version 2) (version 2) | ecosystem: Environmental > Terrestrial > Soil >...
CGGTGCCTTTGCTGGCCATCCCGTTCTTCGTGCTCACCGGCAGCCTGATGAACGAGTTCAACATGACGGGGCGCATCTTCGACTTCCTGAAGGCGCTGGTGGGCTATTTCTCCGGCGGCCTTGCGCAGGCGGCGATCCTGGCGGCGCTGGTCTTCGGCGGCATATCCGGCTCGGCGATCGCCACAATCGCCGGGCTGGGTGCAATTACGGTTCATGCGATGACCCGGGCAGGGTATCGGCCGGAGTTCTCCGCCTCGCTGGTGATCGCGGGCTCGCTGATGGACCCGCTCATCCCGCCGTCGATCATGTTCATCCTTTATGCGGTGCAGATGAACGTCTCGGTGGCCGACATGTTCGTGGCCGGCATCGTGCCGGGGGTGATGCTGGCAGTGCTGTTTCTCGTGAACAACATGGTGCTCAACCGGCTGCGCATCGAGCGCTTCCCGCCGGCTGAGCCACCGTCGCTGCGCGAGTTCGGCCGCAGCCTGCTCGCCGGCTTTCCCGCACTGCTCACCCCGATCGTCATCATGCGCAGCATGACGACCGGCATCGTCACCCCGACCGAGGCGAGCGTGCTTGCCGTGCTCTACACGCTGCTGCTCGGCATCCTCCACCGGGAGATGAGCTGGAAACGCCTGTTCCGGGGCTTCGAGGAGTCCGTGCGGGCCACCTCGCTCATCATGTACATCACCGCGCTCGGCAGCGTGATGGGCTTCGTGATGACCTCGGAGGGCGCAGCCCAGGCCGCCGCGCAGTGGATGGTGACCTTCACCGACAGCAAATACGTGGTGCTGACCCTCGTCGCGCTGGCACTGCTCTTCCTCGGCATATTCCTGGAGGCGGTGCCGGTGATGCTGATCGCCGTGCCGCTTTTCGGCCCGCTAGTAGTGAGCTACGGCGTGGATCCGATCCATTTCGGCGTGGTGCTGACCTTCGCCATCCTGCTCGGCATCGTGCATCCGCCAATCGGCCTCGGCATATTCGCGGTCTGCGCCACGACGCGGCTGCCCATGGAAAAGGTGGTGCGCGCCACGCTGCTCTTCTACCCGGTATTCCTGTTGTGCCTGCTGTTGCTGATGTTCATACCCGCTCTCTCGACTTGGCTGCCCAGGGTTATGCTGCATTGAAGACAGGTGTGGGCGTTCGTGTCCCTGCTGGCGCCGCTGCAATCCCAGCAGCATGAGATGGCAGCATGAGTTGCTTCGGTATCTTGTTGGCGCGGGACTTCACCCACAGCGCCTTCGCGTTGTTCGTCGATACGCTGCGGCTTGCCGGCGATGAGGGCGATCGCAGCAGGCGGGTTTCCTACGATTGGCGGGTTCTCGGCGATGCCGGCCTGCCGATCCGCTCGAGCTGCGGCGTGGAAGTGCTGCCGACAGGCGCTATTTCAGACCGGCACACATTCGATCGTCTGGTCGTCGTCGGCGGTTTGCTTGATCGCGGGGGGCAACTTTCTTCCCGCATGAGCGCATTCGTCGTTCATGCTGCCAATTCCGGAATACCGCTGGTTGGCCTTTGTACCGGTAGCTTTATCCTGGCTGAACTTGGGCTCCTGGATGGCTATCGCTGCGCGGTGAGTTGGTTCCATATACATGCGTTTCGCGAGCGCTTTCCCCATATCGACAGCTCCGCGGAAGCGCTCTTCATGCTTGACCGCGACCGCGCAACCTGTTCGGGCGGTGTCGGTGCAGCTGATCTTGCCGCGCATCTCGTAACGGCCGACCTTGGGGAGCAGCCAGCCGAAAAGGCATCCCGGATTCTTCTGCTGGACCGCATTCGCGGCATCAGGGACCTCCAGCCCGCGGAACCGTATGCACATGGGCGAAGCACCGTCGTCAGGCGGGCGCTGCTGCTGATGGAGGGCAATCTGCAGACCCCACTCAGCATAGCCCAGGTCGCGCAAAGGCTCGGCGTCTCGCCACGGCTGCTCCAGCGGCAGTTTGCGGCCGACATCGGGATCAGCCCGCTACGTGCCTATCAGGAGCTGCGTTTGCGGCGAGCGGAATCGTTGGCAAGGACCCCCGGTCGAGATATCCGAGACATCGCGATGGACACGGGCTTCGAACAGCCCGGCCAGCTTCGCCGAACCTTCCGCCGATTGCGTGGATACAGGCTTTTCTCCACCACGATAGATCGTGTGGATGAAGCAGATAGATGAGGCGGCACAAGCCTGCCGAGAAGCGTCAGTGGCCTTGGGACGCTTCTACTCGCGAGGCTCACTCGCGCGATACACGCGGTCGCGCTCCTCGACCTTTTCCGACGCGATGGTCAGTCCGAACTTCTTCTTCAGCGAACCCGACATCACACCTCTAACAGTATGGTCCTGCCAGCCCGTCGCGGCGACCATCTCAGCCACTGTCGCGCCCCCGTCCCGCGCGAGCAGGGCGACCAGCATCGCGAGTTTCGAGCCGGCCCTCGGCATCCGCCGCTGGCTTGCCGATATGGTCGCCGTTGGCCCGCGCTTGGCCGCGTTGGCGGCCTTTTCGTCCGATGCGTCCGCCGGGGACATCCCGACGGCAGCCAATCCCGCTTTCGTGACGACCAGCGTAAGGCCCTTGCCGTCTTCTCGCTCCCGCCAGACGGGTTCGTTGCCGAAGGCTGGCCGCTCCTCAACGAGGCCCCTCTTCAGCAGTCCCTTCACGACGATCGTCGTGGAGCCCTTGCTGAGCTTGAGACGCTTCGGAAGCGGCCAGGCGAGAAGGTTGGTGCTGTATGCGGCCATGGTTAGGACGGTACGCTGGTGGTCGGTGAGCGGGCTCGTGGTCTTGCTCATTTGTCGTCTCCGTGTTTGGCGCCAGCGGGATGCTGGGCTTTGCACGAGGGCGAGCCCGGCGTTGCTGGTCGGGCGTGGGGAAGGTGGGCGCCTGCGGGAAGTGCGGCGTGGTTGTGTTGATGCTTGGTTTGTCTGGAAAGTCCAGCGCCAAGTCAGCAACATATCGCTCTCTTGTCGTACCCTATAGCACGACGCTTGGCGCAGATATCTCTAAACTGTGGAAGTCTACGTATTCGAGGCCTCAACCAGATACGATGACAATCGATCTGTTCCTTCCCAATTCAGCATCTTCAAGAAGATAGATTTCGACATCAATCGGGATTTGTGCTATCATTATGAAAGGAGTCGAAGCGAACATAAGAGACCGGAGATATCCCCGTTAATCAGAGGAGGGAGGTAAAGATGTCGGCGATCAAGAGGTTCAAGGAAGCTTACTTGATGATGGCTAGCAAGGCCCATTATCGGCCTGCCGCTCCCGGTGATGGTGTCGGCGGAGTTGACTTGTCGGATGAGCAGATCGCGAGTCCAGCTCACCTGGAGAAGGAAGCAGAGAAGTATGCGGCGGCTTTCCGTAAGGAGGAAGATAGTCGCAGATTCCACATCGGATCGAGCAATTTCAGCACCAATAGGGCCTTTGTCTATACAATAGAAGCGGCACGGTCTCTCGCAGGTGCGAAAGATGATCTGGCCCGTGAACTATTGGTTATGGCTGTGGCTGAGATCGACGTTGTACGGTCGAAGGAGTCTAAGAAAATGCTCTGATCGAGAGTGGATAAACGCATGGCGGCAATCGAGCGGCAGCTGTCATTGCCCTTGCGTCATGTAGTTCTGATCACCACATATAATGTTCATGAATCCCCAGCAGCCCTCTCCGCCATGGAGGGCTGCTGGGGATTTGCGTTTGAGGCAGGCCGCTGGCTGTGACCAGCTGCCAAAATAGGGGTAAATGCGGTGAACATTGCGGTTAATCCCAGTGGCGCCATGCGCGCCGAAGTGCAGCGTCTTCGTGATCGCGGCTTTCAGGTCGTGCGCCTGCGCGCCGGCACCAAGATGGCCTTCGAGAAGGGCTGGCCGGGGCTTGTGCGCGAGGTGGACGATTTTGCGCCCGGCGACAACGTCGGTGTGCGGTTCGGCCCGCAGAGCGCCGGCCTGGTCGACGTCGACCTCGACTATCCGACTGCGCGGGCGTTGATTGGCTGTCCTGCCTTTGGCCTCGACCATCTCGTCGAGTTTGGGCGTTCGAGCCAGCCCGCCGGGCAGCGCGGCCACCGGCTGGCGATCGTGCCCGACGGGCCAGACCAGAGCCGCGTGTTCGGCATCCGGTCCAGGGAAGCTTCGGCATTGCTGAAGGCGCGGGGGCTGGGCCTGACCATTGTCGAGCTTCGTGCCTCGCACGGCTCGCAGACAGCGGTGCCGCCGAGCGTCATAGCCAAGAAGGGTACGTCGCCCGACCGCCTCGTCTGGACCGATCCGGATGCCATCATCCCCGAGATGTCATGGGTCGAGTTGAATACTCGCGTCGGCCGGCTTGCGTTCTGTGCCTTTGCCGCAGCACTCTATCCGGCCGACAACCGCGATGCGTTCTGTGCCTCCTTGTTCGGGGCTTTGATCGCTTCGGGTGTCGACATCGCCAACGCCGACAAGATGGTCACCGAAGTTGCCCGTGTTGCTGGCGACGAGACCGTCCGCGATATGGCCTTCGACTACGATTGCGAAGGAATGGAGGAGCTCCTTGCGCAGACGGGCCTCCAGGACATCGGCCACATCGTCCGCTCTTGGCTCGGTCTGCAGACGGCCGAACCGTCACTGGAGCCGGACCGGCACGATGATGGCGACCAACCGCAGGTCGACGTCCGCCCCGGCGCGATCGGCGCCGAGACGTTGAAGCAGATCCTCGACAAGCTCGATCCTACCGATTTCGCCGACTACGAGAGCTATCGCTCCATGCTGCATGCAGCACACCACGCGACCGGCGGTGACAAGGCAGCTCGCGAAGTCTTCCTCGCTTGGTGCAGCCGCAATCCCGATTACGGTCCTGGCAAGCGCGATCAGAGCGGAAAGCCCTGGGGCGAAGTCGTGCGCGCCATGTGGGATCGTGCAAAGGTCGAGCGGGACGCCGATGCGCGGATGAACACGCTGGGCACGTTGCTCCATCACCTGCGCGCGGCAGGACATGACGGACTGGCCGATGGGGTGAAGCGCCGGGTTGCGCTCGAAAGCGATCGTCAGCTGTTACTCGGAGAGCCGCTCGACCCGCAGTGGTTGGAGGGCGGTCCCGAGCCCAAGAAGCCTGCCGCGAAGCGGCCGTCGCGCTTCAGGCGCTACTCTATCATGGAACTGCTCGACCTGCCCGACCCCGTCTGGACGGTCGAGGCCATCCTGATGGAGCGTTCCTTCGCAATGCTCTACGGCTCGCCGAAGTCGTTCAAGACCTTTCTCTCCCTCGACCTTGGGCTGTGCATCGCAACCGGCCGGCCGTTTCACGGCCACGCCGTCATCCGGGGAACCGTCACCTATGTCGCCGCCGAGGGCAACCCCGGCGAGACGCGGAACAGGGTGCTGGCATGGTGTCGGGCGAATGGCGTTGATCCGAAGAGGCTCGAAGGCTGGTTCAAGCTGGTGACCACCGGCGCGCATCTCGACAACGCGTCGATCGTCAGAGAGTTCATCGAGGAAGACCCCGAGCCCTGCGACGCCACCTTCATCGACACTGTGAACCGCAGCATGGCCGGCGACGAGTCCAGCACCAAGGACATGACGGCCTTCGTAGCTGGTTGCGACGAGGTCCGGCGCAGGCTGAAGACGGCCGTCATCGCCATCCACCACTCTGGCGTGAACTCCGAACGCGAGCGCGGCTCCACCGTGTTGCGCGCCGCCGTCGATACGCGCCTGCGGGTGACGCAGAAGCAGGGGGTGGTGACCTTGGAGGTGGAAGATCAGCGCGCCGGCCCGAGCGGCGAGCGGATGTACTTCCGTCCGGCGTCGACGCCGGTGCGGGACTTGGATGGCCCGGAGTCCATCGTGATGAGGCCGACCGAAGCGCCAGCCAGTAAGGGCTATCAGGACCGTGAGACGACCAAGCAGAAGCAGTCGGCTGAGGATGTGATGCTGCTCCGCATCAGCGAGGAGAAGCCGGAACAGTACGTGGATCTGGCCAACGAGGAGATCCGGGGCTTCTCAAGGGCCAATACCTACAAGGTCCGCGACCGCCTGCTCGACGCGAAGCTGGTGCGGCGCGGCGACAAGCCTGCGCTCACCAAGGCGGGCGAGGATCGGGTGAAGGAATTGCTCGATGACGGCGAGTAGAGGCCCGAGAGAGGGCAGTCCAGTCCCGTTTCGCCATAACGCGACTCGCGATCGCGACTCGAGTGGACTGCGCCTGCCTCAACCGCCCGTGTCCTGCGGGTTTGAGGGCTTTGGTTCGCATCACCCTTGTCGCGACTGGTCCCATTCCAGTCGCACCCCGCTCTTTAGAGCGGGGGGCGCGACGGGACTCGGATTGGAATGGGACAACAAGGATCAGGGGAGCCGGGATCCTGCGATCCCGATTAACGGTAACTGGTCGCGCACCCTGGCTGCGAGACACGCGACCCTCAGACAGTCCACGCAGAGTTCATGCGCATCCGCGAGTACCGGGATTACGTCATCGCCAGTCGGGACAGGCCGTTTTATCTGGTCAGCGTCCCGCTGGCTTAACGGCTGCAGATCTGACCACTCGAAGGGAGGTGCGTGATCGATGACAGATCACGGCCCACATCGCCATATCGTCCCGGCAGGTCCCAAGGCCGCTGGCCGGTCGAGCCGACTGCCCGTAGATCTTGGTGGCCGAGGCCATTTGCTCGCCTAGGACGATCGCCTGCGTGGCCAAAATAGCGTCGCAACTTCCGAGGCTTGGGTCCTCCCTGGGATGTCGATTGCATGCGGGGCAGCCAAGCGCAGGGCGCCAGCAGCTACGATAGATATTTACCCAACCCGACCTCATCGCCGCGTCCGGCGATCCCGGCAAGTGTCTTGTTAATGGCACTTGTAGCCTCGGCGGCATCGAGCCCGCACAGGTCGGAACCGGCCTCGGAAATATCATAATAATCGGCCCGCAATCCGACCTCGCCGGAAGGTCCCCACGTTCGGCCACACGCGGCCACACAGCCGCTATCATGGACGAGACGCCCCGGACAGCGATACCGTTCGCGAACGAGCGATACGCGGGGCGCTGTCAGGCTCGGCGTTCAACCAGTCTGAAAGGCTACGAGGCAGATCTCGTTCTGGCGGCGCGGCTATAGAGCTATGACGCGACCGCTCAAACGACGGCTGGGACCTGCGTCCCGGCCCCGACGGCGCCGTAGACGGTTAGTGACAGGCGCTGCTCAACTTAGTCCGATTCCACTCCGCGCCATAGGCCCGGATGACCATCGCGGCCGAAGTGAGGTCCAGCCCGCCACCGTAAGCGAGCCGGACGGCGTCCTCAGGCTTGATTGCAATCGAGGCCCAGAACAGGCCGAGCCGAACGGCATCCTCGGGCATAAGATGTAGCGTGCTCTCCGCTGTGTCCATCGTGCTTCTCCCTTGCCGTTGGGAGTCACGGATGCCTACGTTCGCGAGGACGTGCAGCGCCTCGAAAGGTAGGCGGTTCGAAGGGGTTATACCCCTCGGGCCTTCAGCCCCTTGCGGCTCTGGAGCGGTCGGCCACCTCCAACAGGGCCATCTCGATCAGGTAGACTATATAGTCGCTATCCGCTACCGCATGGGCATGGTCGCGTGCGCCGGTAAGCTCGATCAACAGGCGCTCTAGCCTTTCGGCATCCCTGCCCTTCCTGCGATTGCGGGACGGTTGGATCATGGCAGGTGTCGCCATCAGTTCCTCCCACCCACGCATCACTGCAGGAGCAGAATTGCCCTACATTAGATTCGTGTCAATCACCTCGGCTGGCATCGCGATCAAGAATCCGTTGGACCTCAAGTCGAACAGCCCTAGCAAACGACTTGACCACAGAGGTCTTCTCGATCTGCTTTGATCGATCCAAAGCTTCCGTCGCGTAATGATCGACCAGCTTCTGCGCGGCGTCTTTCACACGACTGATATCTAGTGGAGGGACCACCATTGGCTCAGACCAGTCGACTGCTAGTAGCCCCCTTAGCCGAATGCTGATGCAAGATTATTGCACTGCATCAAGTAAGATGTCGAGCCAGCGTTAACCGGAGAGGACATTCTCCATCCAGCCGCCGGGATCAGAACCGTAGAGAAGGCGGCGATGACGGCGCGCGTGTGGACCAGCCTGCGCGGAGGGCCGAGCTGACGCCATGCTGGATCGATCCGGTCCGCGTAGCGTACCCAGGGAACCTTCCGGAACATCAAAGAGCGTTGGTTTCGGCTGGTAGCTTGCGACGGAAGGGTTGCTGAGCTCTAGTGAGTTCCGCCGCCTCAGGCCGGACGGCCGGCTGATGACAGCGGGCGCGATGACCTCCCAAGACCGCGCACGCGCATCGGCCGGCCGCTGTTGCGTCGGTCGTCATTTTCCGCCTGGCTCTCAGCAATGGAGGCGCGCTCGTCTGTACCCCCGTTGGTTAGCCGCGATGTCCACTCGTATGCCCTTTTAGCGGCGGGTGATTGCCTTCTTCGTTCATCATCATGACGCCGTCGAAGGCGGAGAACTTCGTCACCAGCGCGGGATCGAGGCCCGCCTCCGCCTCGACGACGGCCTTGGCCATCATATCCGCCTCCTCGGCGGTTAGACCGAACTGCCGAAGCGACGCGGCCTGTTTGAGGGCGTCGCCGCTGCACAGGACCAGACGCCACTGGTCGCCGTGGCGGCGTAGAAGCGCGCGACCGCCCATGTCGCCCTGCGCCCAGCCCGCCACGGCGATGCTGCCGTGGACCGTGACCGGTTCGACGGTGAGCCGTGCATCCGGCCTGTCGAACTGCGCCATCATCAGATGCCGGATGGCTCCGGCATCGGCATTGTCCGCCATGGCCGGCCCGGAAAGAGCAAAGGCGGCGGCGAGCGCCGCGGCAGAAAGCCACATTTTGAGGGGTTTCATCAGCGTTCCTTTCCTGTGATGAAGTTGGTCGACCTTACGGCCTGATCTCGATGCGGCCGTCGAGCTGCGCGATAACGAAGTCGCTGATCAGCACCTCGACACTCACGTTCCATTCTCCCGGCAGGGGCAGGACGACACCGTCGGCCCGCCATGTGCCGTCGCCGGGCTTTTCGGCCTTGCGTCTGAATGGTTCGATGCCGGCTTTCGGATTGGCGAAGACGAACGCCACCTCCTTGGCATCGAGCGGCCCGAACTCTCCCGTCATGACCATGGCCGAAACGCTTACCGAACCGGCTCGGCCGGGTGTCACGGACAGGTCGGCCATGGCCTTGGCGGTGTGGATATGCGTCGTCGCCGGCGCGGCGGCAGCCGCAGCCAGCGCGCGCGGCGGCGGTGTGAAGCGCCACAGAGCGGCCACGCCGAATATGAGGAGCACGATGAACGTCTCCGTGGCGATCGCGCGCACCAGCCGGCGTGTCGCGGAAGGATCGCCCGCTTCGGTCGGCGCGGTCAGGAACCAGCGATTTACGACGGCGAGCAGGAACAGACCCGCGAGCAGCACGAACTTGGCCAGGAACACCTGCCCGTAGGCGGTGTGGAGCAGTGCCGCGGGCTCCTGAACCTGCACCACCGCCAGAACGATGCCGGCAAGGATGAGCATGGCGACGATCGCGGGTATGATACGCGAGAACCGGCGCAGCCCCGTCACCGCTCCCGGTTGGCCCCTACGCAGAGCCAGACCGAGCGGAGCCAGCGCGCCGATCCACACGGCGATCGCGGTGGCGTGCAGGAACACTGCCGGGCGCATCAGCCATTGCGGCGAGGCCGCACTTGCATGCCCGGAGAGCGCCAGCGCGGCCCCGGCCATAAGCCATGCGGCGATGGCCGCCACTTTGGCGGCAAATCCTTTCAGGACGAGCGCGCCGCCCGCCAGCGCAAAGGCGACGAGGGCGGCAACGACGGTGCTTCCATAGCTGGTGCCGAACGCGGTCGACCAGACCACCGGCTCCATCACGCGGCCCGCATGTGCTCCAAGCGCGTCCAACCCCTGGAAGCAGAGCGAGACGATGGCGCCGACCGCGCCGAGCAGAAGCGTCGCCGCGATGAAGCCATCCGCAGCATCGGTGCCCGGCATCAGGATACGGCGGGCAAACACGCCGCCGACCCCGATGAACAGGCCGACATAGAGCATGACCTTGCTCAGCCATAGCCAGCCGCGCACCGTCCAGTCGATCTGTTCTTCGGCCACTGGAGCATGGGCGCTCACCTCGCCGATCGAGAAGACGACCGAGCCTCCGACCGGATGCCCGTCGGCAGACACGACGCGCCAGCTCAGCACATGCGTGCCGCGACCGAGGTCGCTTGGTGCCTCGATCTCTACGGTGCGGTCCTTCACCGCGAACCGGTCGAGCGGGACCGATGAGCCATCCGGCCGCACCAGCCGTAGCGACAGTGGCGACACCGGCTCGCTGAACGTCAGCGAAAGCCGTTGCGGCGCGGTCTCGACCACGGCTCCGTCCTGCGGATCGGTGGCGTTCAGCGATGCATGCGCCCATGCCGCCCCGCCATGCAAAAGCATTGCTGCAAGCATCAGCACCAGCAACCGCGCAGCGCGATGCAAGCGTATCTGGAAGGTCGCCGTCATGTCGTTCCCCCGGGAATGCGTGGTGAGGGTGGCGCGCTCCATGGCACGCCACCCCTCTCGATCAGTGGCCGCCGGCCTTTTCGAGGAGCTTGATGCCGGGCGCCGGCTTCTGCAGGTCGTCGCTCGACTGGCCCGCGGCCGGGATCTCGATCCAGCGCGCCGCCGCCCCGCCCGGGCATTCCTGCACGACCGGGAAGTAGAGCGTGCTGCCAGCCTCCAGGTCGGCACCGAGCGAGCCGCGGACGACGAA
>Ga0180215_1005565_pt1 | contig 10697 bp, 10 predicted proteins | sample eDN3rd37CBELigBY_FD_128871 | JGI IMG/M metagenome (GOLD analysis project Ga0180215, IMG submission 128871) | Enriched backyard soil microbial communities from Emeryville, California, USA - eDNA 3rd pass 37_C BE-Lig BY (version 2) (version 2) | ecosystem: Environmental > Terrestrial > Soil >...
CTCATCCGCAGCCACCGTACCGGCGGCAACCAGCGCCGCTACAGTTCCGACGTGCTGCGCCGGGTGGCGGTCATCCGCGTTGCGCAGGAAGTGGGCATTTCGCTCGCCGACATCGCGCATGCGCTCGCCTCGCTGCCGGACGGACGCACGCCGACCCGCGCGGACTGGCGCATGCTTTCGGAAGGCTGGGCCGCCGATCTCGACCGCCGCATCCTGCAACTGCAAAAGCTGCGCGAGGGCCTCACCGGCTGCATCGGCTGTGGATGCATGTCGTTGGATCACTGCCCGCTGCACAATCCCGACGACAGGCTGGGCGCCGAAGGAGCCGGCCCCCGCCGGTTGCTGGTCGCGGCCGCGCGCAATGGCGTCAATCGGAGGAAGGCAGCCGCCGGATCGTGAACTCGATGACGTCGCCCGGCCGTTCGAACCAGCTTTCGATGGCGGTCCAGTAGGCCTGCTTCGGCCAGCGCGCGAACCATTCCTGCGCCTTGGCGCGCGCGTCCCCGCGCGGCAACACGAAAGTTTCGCGCAAGAACCCGTCGCGCGGCTGATGCGCACGCGCGGCCCGGCTTTCGTCCAGCCTCTTCTTTAGACCATCGAGCGGCGGTCTCGTCGGGGTACGCACGAGGAACTCCTTGACCCTGATCACCAAGAGATTAGGGATCACGCCAACAAAAAACGAGTCATTTGTGCACGTTACCTCCCTATATGGGTGGGCAGCACCGCCAGAGTGAGTGGAGACCGCATGGAACGCCCCGAAATCCCCGCCGGCCTGCCAGCCGACATCGAAGCCAAGAAGGAACGCGCCCGCCTCTGGTTCGAGGACCTGCGCGATCGCATCTGCGCCGCGTTCGAACAGCTAGAGGACGAGGTTTCCATCGCCGAGGCCACATCCAGGGCACCGGGCCGTTTCCAGCGCACGCCCTGGCAGCGTGACGAAGGCAAGGGCGGCGGTGGCATCATGTCGATGATGCATGGCCGCGTCTTCGAGAAAGTCGGCGTGCACACCTCCACCGTGTATGGCGAATTCTCGCCGGAATTCCGCAAGCAGATGCCCGGCGCCGAAGAGGATCCAAGCTTCTGGGCCAGCGGCATCTCGCTGATCGCTCATCCCTGGAACCCCAATGTGCCGGCCGTGCACATGAACACGCGCATGGTGGTGACTTCGCGCCAATGGTTCGGCGGCGGGGCCGACCTCACCCCGGTGCTCGATCGCCGGCGCACGCAGGAAGACCCCGACACGCAGGCTTTCCACAAGACTTTCGCCTTCACCTGCGGCAAGCACCCGGAGGTCGCCGACTACGCCAGGTTCAAGGCCTGGTGCGACGAGTATTTTTATCTCCCCCACCGCAACGAGGCGCGCGGCATCGGCGGCATCTTCTACGACTGGCTGCATTCGCCTGAAGAGAAGGGCGGCTGGGAGGCGGATTTCCGCTTCACGCAGGATGTCGGCCGCTCGTTCCTCGTCGTCTATCCGCATCTGGTGCGTCGCAACTTCAACACCAGTTGGTCGCAAGCCGACCGCGAGGAACAGCTCGTCCGGCGTGGCCGCTACGTGGAGTTCAATCTGCTTTACGACCGCGGCACGATCTTCGGCCTGAAGACCGGCGGCAACGTCAACTCCATTCTGTCGAGCATGCCGCCGGCCGTGAAATGGCCGTGAATTTTCTGCAACAGGTCTGACGCAATTGTCATCGGCCAACAAGATTGGCCGATGACAATTCGAAACATATCGTGATAAACGCTCATCCGTTTCACCCCGCGCAATCCGGATCGATGTGCACGGGCTGACGAACACCAGCCGGTGCGCATTGCGTCCGGTGGCTGCCTGAACGAGGCAGGCCGATGCTTCCTAGAATGTTGGTTAACTTTTCGCTGACAGTGTCCGGGCATGGCTAAGAAAGCGTTTATCAGTACCCTCACCCTCCTTGCGTTCCTCGGCATGGCCGGCGCAGCCAGCGCCCGCGACCTTTCCGACTGCGAACGCAATGGCTCGCAGGCCCGGCTGGCCGCTGCCGCCACGAAGGTGGAACAGCAGCCCATGGCGGGTTTCCCCGCCCGCGACTGCCCGAGCCCGTCTGCCGATGCCAGGGCGGGCACGCCGGCCGAACCGATCGTCACCAACAAGGCTGCCTTGCCGAAAGTCCCGGCACCCACGGCTCTGCCGGCGGAAGTGGGCGCCAGTTCCGTAATCCACACCAGGGACTTCACAGTCCTCGTCAAGCAGCCGGAAAAGGCCACGGCCGAAACGCTGATATTGCTGCACGGCTCCGGCGGCGACGAAACCACGCTGATGTCGCTGGCCTCCCGCATAGCGCCGCGCGCGGTGCTGATGGGTGTGCGCGGACGCGTGGTGCAGGATGGGAAGAAGCGCTGGTACAAGCGCATCACGCCGACCAGGTTCGACCAGAACGATATTCGCGGCGAGGCCAACGCGTTCGCCAGTTTCCTGCAAGGCATGGTCAAACGGCAGAAACTCGACCTCGATCACACCACCTTCCTCGGTTATTCGAATGGCGCCAATCTTTTGGCGGCGCTTTCGGTCCTGCATTCGGGCCTGGTCGAGCGCGCGATCCTGCTGCGGCCGATGTCGGTGCTGGACAAGGTTCCGCAAGTCAGCTTGTCGGGCACGCGCTTCCTGATCATCGCAGGCGATACCGACCTGACCTATGCGCCACTCGCGCCGGCGCTGGAAGCGATGCTGCGCGACCATGGCGCGCGGCTGGACACGCACACCATTAAGGCCAATCACGGCCTGGGCGATGAAGACGCCAGGATCGCCGGAGAGTGGCTGACCCGCTCCACGGCAGTGTCGCTGAACTGAAGCACCTCCGGCGGGGATCGGCCATGGCTGCGAACCGGTCGCGGCCCCTCATCAGGATGTTTTGATCCGCCCTGTAAACGCTTGACGGTTTTTCATGCTAACATGCCCGCCCCAGAAGGAGGAAAGGAGAAACCGATGAAGGAATTTCACTGCGGCTCACTCGTCCCTGGATGCGACTGGCATACCCGTGCCGAGGAGGAAGCGGAGGTCATGCGCCGTGCCGTCGAGCACATGCGCGAAACCCATGGCGAAACCATCATCCGCGAGACGATGATCGAGGCGATCCGCTCGCGCATCGAGAAGGTTCGCGACGCCGCCTGAGAAAGCACTTTGCGGCCAGCTTGCGCCTGATGTCGCAAAAATGCAGCAAAAACAATGAGAAGGAGCGGAAAAACGGCGTCCGTCAGAATTGCTGCCGCTCCGGTATCTACTCCACCGTTTTGAGGCTTTCGGCGGCGCGTTCGAGCAACGCGTCGCGTTGGAGCGCAAAGCCGGAATCCACCCAGGCATTTTCCAGCGCGCGCAGCATGTCGCCCATCTTTGGGCCGTTCGCGACACCCAGTGCGGCCAGGTCGCCGCCATTGAGCGGAAAATCCGGCCGCTGCCACTTCTTTTGGGTGAAGGCGAGCAGGCGCGAATAGCCGCCGGCCTCGATCATCGCCGTGTCGTCCTGCACCGCCCTGCCCCGCGCAGCCGCAAGCGCCAGCCTGAGGCGATCCGCGATGCCGCCCGGCGCACCGCGATAGAGCATTTTCGCGAACGCCCCCTCGGGCATGGCCGGTTCCGGCGTTGAGGAAAGCGCCCATTGCGTCAGCCGGTCGGCCTCGGCGCGCGACATGCGCATGCGATCGGCCAATGCGGCCATACGCGCGGCATCCGGCGGCACGATGGCCTCCAGCCGCAGCAGCGGATCGGCCGGCCAGCCGAGATCGGCTTCGGCGCGCGCCAGCGCATGGATCGCGTCGATGCCCCATTTCTCGCTCTCGGGCAGGATACGCGTAAGCACACCGGCCTGCCGCATCCACAACAGCGCCCGCGACGGGTCGGGTGCGGAAAGCAGTTTCTTCAACTCGCTCCAGACGCGCTCGGCCGACAGTCGGTCGAGCCCTTCCTTCAGCCGGGCACACGCCTTCAGCCCCTCGGCATCCGGCCGTCCTGCCCCATACCACGCAAAGAAGCGGAAGAAGCGCAGGATGCGTAAGAAGTCCTCACGGATGCGGGCCTCCGCATCCCCGATGAAGCGCAGCGTGCGGCTTTCCAGATCGGCCAGCCCGCCGACCAGATCGACCACGCGGCCGTCGGCTTCCGCATAGAGCGCGTTGATGGTGAAGTCGCGCCGCTCGGCATCCGCCTTCCAGTCGCGGCCGAAGCGCACCTTGGCGCGTCGCCCGTCGGTCTCGATGTCGGCGCGCAGCGTCGTCACCTCGAACGGCCTGCCATCCACGATCACCGTGATCGTGCCGTGCTCCGCCCCGGTCGGCACCGCCTTGAAGCCGGCGGCTTCCGCGCGGCGCGCGGTTTCCGCAGGCAGCGTCGTGGCGGCGATGTCCACATCGGCCACCGGCGCGCCCAGCAATGCGTTGCGCACCGCACCGCCGGCGATGCGCGCCTCCTCGCCATCAGCATTGAGCGCGGCAAGCAACTTCTGCAGCCCCGCATCCCCAAGCCAATCGGCCTTGCCCGCGATCGTCGCCTCTCCGCTCATGCATAATACCTTTCATAGAGAGTGCGGATGATGCCGGCGGTAACGCCCCATATCCTCTGCCCGCCATAGGGCATGTCGTAATAGACCCATTTGCGGTCATGCCACATGCGGCTGCCCTGATGATGGTTGGCCGGGTCCATGAGGAAGCGCAGCGGCACCTCGAAGGCCACATCCACCTCGTGCGGATTGAGCCTCAGATGGAAATCGGGCCGCACGATGCCGAGCACCGGCGCGATGCGGTAGCCGCTGCCCGAGACATAGTCCGGCATGCGGCCGACGATCTCGATACGGTCGGAACCAAGACCGATTTCCTCCTGCGTCTCGCGCAGCGCGGCAAATTCCGGCGACGGATCGGCGGCGTCGATGCGGCCGCCGGGGAACGCCACCTGACCGGAGTGATTACGCAACTTTTCCGTGCGCTTGGTGAGGATGACGCTTGCTTCTTCACCATGATCCACTACCGGCACCAGCACGGCGGCGGCACGCAGGTTGTCGCGCCGGATCAGGTCGGCGAAGCCGGGATTGAAATAATGGTCGCCATAGTCCCGGCTCACGTCTTCGGGATGCGCATGCAGCACGCGCTCGCGAAAATCGCGCGCGGAAAAATGCGATTTTGACAGCCGGTCCATGATCCTATGCGCTCAGCCGCCGCAACTTCTCGGCAGGCATGATGGGGAAAACCGCACCCTTCGAGCGTACCGCGAACATGGTCACGCCGTCGATCTCGATCTCCTCGCCATATTCGACGAGTTCATACATCACCGGCCGCGCCACCAGCGCTTCCAGCCGCCCGCGCACCAGCACATAGGGCTTCAAGCCCCCGGTGTCGTCCTCGTCCACGAAGCGCATGGGATGGTCGGGTCCTGCCTCCACCACATCGCCGACATTGGTGCGGAAGGTGACGACCCGTTCGTCGCCATCGCCCGTCACCGTCATCTCGACGGCCACGAAAGGCGCATCCACCACGCGGATGCCGACCTTTTCCACCGGCGTGACGAGATAGGTCTTGCCGTCCTCATCCTTGCGCAGGACGCTCGAGAAAAGCTGCACCAGCGGCATGCGGCCGATTGGCGTGCCGAGGTAGAACCAGGTCCCGTCCTGCCGGATTTCCATGTCGAGGTCGCCGCAAAATTCGGGATTCCAGCGCTCCACCGGCGCTGCCCCCTTGCCGGCACGCGTCGCGCGCGCGATGAGGGCCTGCAAGCCGGCGGTATCGCGAACGGCGGTAAGCTTCTCTTCAGTATCCTGGCTGTGCTGGGTCATCGTCACGAAATAGTCACTGTTGTTGCGCTTGTCAGCCGGGTTGGGTGATTTAAGTTCACCTGATTGGACTGCAAATGAGCGAATCGTAACTGCCATCATTGGCGATATGGTTGCCAGAAGCGAGGATCGAAGCGGTATGAGCGTAATGATCAAGGATCCCTCGATCGGCGAAAAGGAGATGATCGCGGACGCCGAGAAGGCGCTGCACGATATTTCCAAGATTCGCGAAGGCATCGGCAAGGTTATCTTCGGCCAGGAAAGCGTCATCGAACGCACGCTGGTGGCGCTGCTGGCCGGTGGCCATGCGCTGCTCGTCGGCGTTCCCGGCCTTGCCAAGACCAAGCTGGTGGAGACGCTGGGCATCGTGCTTGGCATGGATTCGCGCCGCGTCCAGTTCACGCCCGACCTGATGCCCTCTGATATCCTCGGCTCCGAGGTGATGGAGCAGGACGAGAACGGCAAGCGCTCCTTCCGCTTCATTCCCGGCCCGATCTTCGCGCAACTGCTGATGGCCGACGAGATCAACCGCGCAAGCCCGCGCACGCAGTCGGCGCTTCTGCAGTCCATGCAGGAATATCATGTCACCGTCGCAGGCCAGCGCTACGACCTGCCCGCGCCCTTCCATGTGCTCGCGACCCAGAATCCGCTGGAGCAGGAAGGCACCTATCCGCTGCCGGAAGCCCAGCTCGACCGCTTCCTGATGCAGATCGACATTCTCTATCCCGACATCGACGCCGAGCGCCGCATCCTGCTGGAAACCACGGGTATCGAGGAAGCGCAGGCCGCCAATGTGCTGCCGGCTTCCCGCCTGCAGGAGATACAACAGCTCATCCGCCGCATGCCTGTGCCCGAAAGCGTGGTCGAGGCGATCCTCGAGCTGGTGCGCTCGGCCCGTCCGGGTCAGGGCAATGCCGAGACCGACAAGCATGTCGCCTGGGGGCCAGGCCCACGCGCCAGCCAGGCGCTGACGCTGTGCGCCCGCGCCCGCGCGCTGTATGACGGCCGGCTCGCGCCGTCGATCGACGACGTCAAGGCGCTCGCCGAGCCGGTCCTGCAGCACCGCATGGCGCTCACCTTCGCCGCCCGCGCCGAAGGCATGAGCGTGCGCGACGTGGTGGCGCGGCTGGTGAAAGGAATCTGATGGCACGCATCGGCGTTGCCTCGCCTCCGGTCGGTACGAAGGACGCTCTTGCCCGCGCAAGGCAGCGTGCCTTTCTGGTGCCCGATCTGCTGATCGAGGCGCGCCGCGTGGTCAATACCGTCATCTCCGGTTGGCACGGCCGCCGCAAGCGCGGCATCGGCGAGAATTTCTGGCAGTTCCGTCCCTATGTCGACGGCGAGACGATGGCGCGAATCGACTGGCGCCGTTCGGCCCGCGACGACCATATCTATGTGCGCGACCGCGAATGGGAAGCCGCCCACACCATCTGGCTGTGGGCCGACCCGTCCGCCTCCATGCTCTATCAGTCGAATGCCGCGCGGGTTTCCAAGGAATCGCGCGCGCTGGTGCTCATCCTGGCGCTGGCCGAGCTTCTGTCGCGCGGCGGCGAGCGCATCGCCTGGCCGGGCCTCACCGACCCCTTCACCACCCGCAACGGCGCGGAGCGGCTGGCGGCTCACCTCACCCATGCCGGCCCGCTGGCGGCGAAGCCTGACCTCACCGGCATCCGGCGCTTTTCCGACATCGTGATTGCCAGTGATTTCCTCGATCCCGTCGAGGAGACCATGGAATGGCTCGACGCGCTCGCCCGGCGCGGCGCGCGCGCGCATCTGATCGAGGTCGCCGATCCGGCCGAGGAGAGCTTCCCCTATTCCGGGCGAACGGAATTCAGCGATCCGGAAACCGGCGACAAGATCACCGCCGGCCGCGCCGAACAGCTCGCCGAAGACTATCGCCGGCTCTACATCGCCCGCCGCGAGGAACTTGCCGCCTGGTGCAAGCGCCTGGGCTGGAGCTACACGGTCAACCACACTGACCATCTGGCCTCGGAAGCACTGGTGCAGGTGCACATGGCCATGAGCGCCGACAGCGGCTACGCCTCGGGGGTGCGGGCATGAGCTGGTTGCCGCTCTCCTTCGGCTTCCCCGCGATCCTGTGGGGCCTGCTGGCGCTGCCGGTCATCTGGTGGCTGCTGCGACTCACGCCGCCCAAGCCGCAAGCGGAAGTCTTCCCGCCGCTGAAAATCCTGGCGCGCGTGCTGAAGCGCGAGGAAACGCCTCGCCAGAGCCCGTGGTGGCTGACGCTGCTGCGGCTGCTGATGGCCGCGCTGGTGGTGATGGCGCTGGCCGAACCGATCTTCAACCCGCGCGAAAAGCTGCCGACGACGGGCAGCGCGCTGGCGCTGGTGATGGACAATGGCTGGGCCGCCTCGCCCGACTGGGATCGCCGCGTTGCCACGGCCGAGCGGTTGATCGACGATGCCGCGGCCGGCGGCGTGCCGATCCTGCTGGCCTTCACCGCCGAGAAGCCGAATGCCGACATCGGCCCTTTCTCACCGGAAGCTGCCCGCGACAAGCTGCGCGCGACCCAATCGCGTCCGATCCCCACCGACCGGCCCGGCGTCTATGCCCGCGTTGCGGCCGCGCTCGATACGATGCCCGGCGCAAGCGTGGCCGTGCTGGCCGATGGCCTTGCCGCGCAAGGCGACGACGCCGCCTTCAAGGCGCTGCTAGGCAAGGACCCATCGAGCGTGGTCTGGGCGGTTCCCGATAGGCTGGCCACGGTTGGCCTCACCGATGCCGAGAACCAGATCGACGGCTTCGCGCTCACCGCCATTCGCCCGTCGAGCGATGCCACTCCCCGTCAGGTCACTGCCGGCGCCTTCGACGACAAGGGCCGCCGCATCGCCGATGCGACGGTCTCCTTCGGCATGGACGAAACCAAGGGAACCGGGCTGATGAAGGTTCCCTTCGAGCTGCGCAACGACTTTTCCGCAATATCGATCGACGGCGAAAATCATGCGGGCGCAGTCCGGGTGCTGGACGAAAGCTCCAAGCGTCGCCGCGTCGGCCTCATCTCGCAATCGGAGGCGGATCAGGCGCAGCCGCTGCTTTCGCCGCTATACTATATCCGCCGTGCCCTGCAGCCTTTCGCCGACCTCGTCGAGCCGCAGAGCCGCGACCTCGCAGATGCCATTCCGCAGCTTCTGGAGCAGAAGCCGGCGATGATCGTCATGGCCGATGTCGGCAACATTCCCGAGCCTGCCCACCAGAAGCTGGTGGAGTGGGTGAACAATGGCGGCATGCTGGTGCGCTTCGCGGGCTCGCGCCTGGCCGCCGCCGGCAATGACGACGAGCTTTTACCCGTCCGCCTGCGCACAGGCGAGCGCTCGCTGGGTGGGGCGCTGTCCTGGACCGAGCCGCAGCCGGTCACCGAGTTCCCCAAGACCGGCCCGTTCTCCGATCTTTCGCCGCCGGCCGAGGTTACCGTTACCCGCCAGGTGCTGGCCGAGCCTTCCGCCGACATCGTGGATCGCACCTGGGCCAACCTTGCGGACGGCACGCCGCTGGTCACTGGCGCGCGACGCGAGAAAGGCACGCTTGTGCTCTTCCACACCGCACCGCAGGCGACATGGTCCAACCTGCCGATCTCTGGCAGCTTCGTGGAGATGCTGCGGCGCCTGGTGCAGATGTCGCGCAACCAGGGCACCCTCGCCGCCGGCGCCGAGGGCCAGGTGGCATCGCTGGCGCCCTATCGGATGATCGCGGCCAATGGCGCGCTGGCGCCGCCGCCTGCCGAGGCGCGGCCGCTGACGGTCGGGCACGGTCCGGTGCCTGTGACCATCGAGAACCCGCCCGGCCTCTATGGCAGCGAGGAAGGCGTGGTCGCGCACAATCTGCTCGACGCAGACACAACACTGACCCCGCTGGTGCGCCCGCAGATCGCGGCGCCCGTCACCGAGATGCGCTACGCTTTCGATGAATCCCGCGACCTGAAGGGTCCGCTCGTGGCCGCCGCGCTCATTCTCATGCTGCTTGACACGCTGGCCGTGTTCTGGCTCGGCGGCATGTTCGCCGGCCGCCGCACCCGCGCCGCAGCGCGCGGTGCCGGTGCCGCAGCCGTGGTTCTCGCCGCTGGCGCACTGTTCTTCGCCCTTGCTCCGCATGCCCATGCCGACGACAGCAAACCGGGCGATCAGGCGGCAATCGACGCCGTATCGAAGACCCGCCTTGCCTATGTGGTTACCGGCGATTCCTCGATCGACGCCGTCAGCCGCGCCGGCCTCGAAGGGCTGTCTCGCTTCCTCATCGACAAGACCGCGCTGGAGCCGGGCGACCCGGCGGGGGTGGACATTTCCCGCGACGAACTCGCCTTCTACCCGATCATCTATTGGCCGATAGATCCCAGGGCGCCCATGCCTTCACAGGAGGCCATCGGCCGTATCGATGCCTATATGCAGCAGGGCGGAACGGTGCTGTTCGACACGCGGGACCAGTATGCAAATGGCATCGGCGCGGATTCGGCAAGTCCCGCCACGGAACGGCTGCGCGACATCCTGTCCAACCTCAACGTGCCGCCGCTGGAGCCCGTGCCGGCCGACCATGTGCTGACCAAATCCTTCTACATCCTTCCGGAGTTTCCCGGCCGCTTCAACGGCAGTCCGCTCTGGGTGGAGGCTTCGCTGGACGCCAGCAACACCGAGCATCGCCCGGTGCGCACGGGCGACGGCGTCACGCCGATCATGATCACCGCCAATGATTTCGCGGGTGCCTGGGCCATCGACGCCAGCGGCGCGCCGATGTTTCCCACCGTGCCGGCCGATCCGATGCAGCGCCTGCTCGCCTATCGCGCCGGCGTCAACATCGTCATGTATATGCTGACGGGCAACTACAAGTCCGACCAGGTGCACGTACCTGCTCTGCTGGAAAGGCTGGGGCAATAGCATGAACAGCTGGTCGCTCTCC